>WUUC01194365.1_pt1 | contig 15956 bp, 18 predicted proteins | sample 6278441 | NCBI WGS metagenome assembly WUUC01 (sample SAMN13675441, study PRJNA597444) | soil metagenome | isolation source: soil | place: USA: Washington | collected 2017-10
GGCTTGGCCCGCGTCGCCGTAGCCCAGCACGACCCCACTCGCGGAATTGTCGACTTCCTCCAGAACATCGATCCGGCCGACCTCGAGAACGCCGCATTGAACCGGGACGACCTCGGACCCAATCAGTACGACCTGACGCGGGCGATGCTGCGGCAGCTCGCCGACTGGGCCGGTGAAGCGTGATGGCGGGCCTGGACAGTGCGCTCGCCGGAGTCGTCACCTGGATCCAGGGGAACCTGCTGGTCGACGTGGTCCGCGTGGAACGCCCCGCCGGCGGCGACCCGGTACTGGACCCGGCCACCGGCCGCCTGACCAATCCGGAGCCGGACATTGTGTACGAGGGGATCGGCGCGGTGGTGTCCACCGGAGCCCCGGGCGGCATCAACGCCCTTCCGTCGTCGACGCTTCCGTGGGTGCAGGAGACGACATCCCCGGCCCGGCTGCTCACCCCGCTGGATGCGCCGATCCCCGCCCGGGACGACATCGTCACCGTCGTGGAAGTCCACAACCCGGCGAACACCGCGCTGATCGGCCGCACGTGGGTGTGCCAGGACCCGGGCCGCGCCTCCACAGTGGAAGTCGTCCGTACGACGCCGCTGGACATGAAGCAGGCGGCCCGAACCGAGCCAGGTGGTGGGTGATGGACCTGGAACAGATGGCTAACCGGCTGGACTCGGCGGCGGACCGGCTGGGTGAGGTGACCGAGCGGCGGATGAAGCGTGTCGGCCAGCAGGGTGTCGCGCGCATCAAGCAGAACGCGTCCGGTCGGCCGGGGCCGATGGTCCGGAACTCTGAAGTGCCCAACTACCGGGACTCGTGGAAGGCGGTCACCAGCGGCATTCCGTATGGCGCGGAGTGCGTCATCGGCACCAGGAAGCCGCAGGGCCGCCGCCTGGAATTCGGGTTCGTCGGTCCTGATGCGCTAGGCCGCGTATACAACCAGCCGCCGTTCCCGCACGTCCAGCCCGCCCTGGGGCTCATCGAGGACACGCTGCGGGAGCAGATGCGCGCCGTGGTGGATGAGGTGCTGTCGTGATCGAGAAGCGACTGGTTTCGCGCTGGGTCAGAGAAACTCTGGCCGACTCATCCGATATGCCCGTGGGGCGAGGGCGGGCACCCAACACTGGCCAGCCTCCCCCGTACTACTTGCAGTACAGCGTCGATACCACCCTGACCGGTGCCCCATTGGCCGACCTGAACGAGGACGGATCATTCGTCTTCCAGATCACGTCGGTATCCGGCCCGGATCCGAACGTGCCCGAATCCACTGCCGACTCGGACCAGCTGGAGTGGATGGCCGACAAGGCGCGCGAAACGTTCTTGAAGCGGGACCCGGATACCGGGCTGTGGGTGTACCCGCTCACTGTGGCCGGAGTGTCCTGCATGACCCGCTCACTGGAGATCGAGCCGGGCGGAATGCCTGGGGGAACATCCGAGCAGGAAGCTGCAATCATGACCTACGTGCAGAGGTTCAGGTTCGGCCTGACCACCGCCTGACCCCCAGGGGCGGGCACCGCACCGCGGCGGGACCCCACGCGGACGCCACCACGCAGGTGGCCGCCACACAAGTCGTGTAGCAGGGGCCCCACACGTTCGGCCCCTACCGCTGAGGGGCCATTCATGAGGTTCAACCGCAAAGGCGTCACGAAGATCTACTACGTGCCGACGATCGCCGCGACCACGCTGATTCCGACGTCCGCGGAGATCACGGCCGGTACCGACTACACCCAGCAGATCAACGCCATCGACGGATGGTCGCTGGAGAACACCCCGATCGAGACCCCGGACATGGCGTCCACGTTCGTCTCCAAGATCGGCGGCGATGACTCGGCCGCGGACTCCTCACTGACGTTCTACGAGGACTCCGCCCTGGACGACATCGAGTCGGACCTCGCCAAGGGCACCGTCGGCTACATCATCATCTTCTCGAAGGGGAAGACCGCCGCCGCGAAGGGCATGGATGTGTTCCCGATCGTGGTGACCTCCAACTCGAAGCCGTACACCACGGACAACGAGGCCGCGAAGATCACTGTCCAGTTCGCGATCACCGCGCGGCCGCTGTTCAACGGCACCGTCCCGGCGTAACCCGCCCGGCCGTACACCCCACCAGCCCCCGGCCGGGCCCCGGCGTACTCGGGAAGGGCGCCGCGCGCGCCCGGCCGGGCCTTCCCGATGGAGAGCCCCGTATGACCAGCACCAACAGCACCAGCAACGGCTGGGACGCCCTGCGTAAGCGCCTCGACAACTTGAAGAAGCCCGTACAGACCTTCCGTCTGTGCGAGGACGCCGACATCCGCGAGCGCTACCTGAAGGCCAAGCGCGCCGCCGAGCAGGCCGATGAACACCTGGCGAATATGCCACAGGACGGAACCTACGACGCCGACGCCCTGGCCCTGTTGCAGAAGCAGGCCAAGGACGCCAGCGCCGAACTGGTGGCCGCGCGCACGGCGTACGACGCGGCCACCATCACCCTGCGCTTCACCGCGCTCGAGCGGGCCGCCCTGGAGGGGCTTCAGAAGAAGCATCCGGCCACCGAGGAAGAAGAGGCCAGCGGCCAAGAATTCGCGTTCGACTCCTTCGCCCCCGAGCTGATCGCCGCGGCGTCGCTGGACGGTATGCCCGTCGACGATGCCCGCCACTTCCTGGACACGTGGACGCCGGCTGACGCCCAGGACCTGTGGAACGCGGCCTGGTCCGCCCAGTACACCAAGCGGACCGATCTGGGAAAAGGCTGATCGATGATGCCGCGTTCCGTGCCGAGATGGAGCTGTGCCACACGTGGGGCATCCCCCACAGCCTGTTTCGCGGGCACGGCGACGGCATCTGGTCGGAGCTCGACCGGCGCAAGGCGATCGCGTACGCGGCCTACCTCAAGCAGGTGTGCTCGTCCTGCGGCACCCGCCCCGAGGAATGGGACGAGACTCTCGGCGGCGATGAGGACGCCTACCGGGCCATCACCCACCGCTGCATCGGCTGCCAACTCATCGCCGACAAGCAGAAGCACGTCCCCTCCGATGACGAGGGGCACGGCGTGAAGGTCCTGCTGATCCCGTCCAGCGTGCACGCCGCCCTGGAACTCCAGCGCACCCACACCCACTAGCCGAGGAAGGAGCCCAGCGGTGTCCGACGCCCAATGGAACCTCAGTGTCCGGCTGTCCGGCCAGGGCTCCGATCTGGCCCGCACCCTCCGCACCACCGCCCGCGACGCCCGCGCGGCGTCCCGTGACGTCAACGCGCTGCGCCGGGACATCGCCCGGCTGCGCTCCGACAGCCGCAACAACATCCGGATCCGCCTCGGCGTCGACGCCGGCCACCTGCGCCGCGACGTGCGCTCCGCGCTGTCCTCCGCAGGAAGCGGCCAGCGCATCGGTGTCCGCCTGGGTGTGGATGCCAGGCATCTGCGATCTGATGTCCAGGCCGCTCTCACCTCGGCTGGAGCCGGACAGGGTATCCGGATCCGGCTGAACGTGGATGGGTCTGGAATCGCTGCGCTGCGCGCGGAAATCGGACCGACCGCGCACTCCCTCAACGTGCTTCAGAGGGCCGCACGCGAGGCGAAGAACGAACTCGAGGAACTGGAGACCCGGGCCCTCACCACGGCGGCCGCTGTACGGACCCTGAACACCGCCGCGACCCGCGGACGCACCCGGCTGGACGGTCTTTCGGGTAGCACCCGCACCTTCCGCAGTGACCTGGACGACCTCGACGGATCCCTGACCCGCGTCGGAGCCAACCTGAACGGGCTTCGAGGACGGATCGGCGGGCTCGGCGGCGGCAGCAACAGCGGCAGCGGCAGCGGTGCGAGGGGATGGCTTCAGGGGCTGCTGCTGCTCGCCCCTGCCGCGATCCCTCTCGTGGCCGGCCTGTCCACGGCTCTGGCCCCCCTGCCCGGCCAGTTCGCAGCCGTCGGGGTCGGCGCGGGCGCGTTCGGTGCCGCGCTGGCAGGGCAGATCGGACGGCTATCCGAGGTCGTCGACGCGGAGAAGAAGTACCAGGACGCCGTCCGCGAACACGGTAAGGCCTCAGCTGAGGCGATCCAGGCGCAGGTCGCCTACCAGAAGCGGCTCGCCGAACTCCCGCCGCAGGCACAGCAGGCCGCGATCGCCCTGTCGGGCCTGAAGACCACGTTCAAGGACTGGTCGGACGACATGGCCTCCTTCACCATGACCCCGCTGACCAACGGCATCACCGTCCTGGACACCCTGATCCCGCGCCTGTCCCCGCACGTCGAATCGTTCTCCACCCAACTCGACCGCCTCGTCTCCGTCGCCGGGGGCGCGGTGCAGACTCCCGGCTTCGACGCCATGGCCGACCGGTTCGCCGACTTCAGCGACCGCCAACTCGACGAAATGACCGACCAGGTCATGCACTTCCTTCGGGTGCTGTCCGAGGGCGGCGCCTTCCAGAGCGGCCCGATCGCCGAGTTCATGGCCTACGCGCGCGAGAACGGGCCCGCCGCCCGGGAAGCCCTCAGCGCCATCTCCGACGCCGTCGTCACCCTGCTACGCGGTGCCGCCGAGGCCGGGCCCAGCATCCTCACCCTGGTCACCGCAGTGGCCCGCCTGGTGGCCGCGCTGCCCCCGGAGCTGGTTGGGATCATCCTCCAGGTCGCGACCGCACTGAAACTCCTCCAACTGACCGGGGCCGGCATGGCCGCCCTGGCCGCCGGACTTGGCCGGGTGCGTACACAGATCGCCGCGCTGGCCGCCACCTCCGCAGCCGCGGGCGGTGGACTGGCCGGACTGCGGGCCGCGTTCATGTCCCTGGGAGTGGCCGCCCGGGCAGCCATCGCGGTCGCCGGGATCGGCGCCCTGCTGCTGATCGTCACCAACCTGGCCAACCTGGGCAAGAAGGCCCCACCGGACGTCGACAGGCTGACCACCTCGCTCGGCAAGCTCGGACAGACCGGCAAGGTCACCGGTGAAGCAGCCCGCGCCTTCGGGAAGGACTTCTCCGGCCTCGCCGACAGTCTGCGCACCCTGTCCAGGCCCTCCAACCTCGACAAGACGCAGCAGTTCCTCACCAAGCTCGTCGGGATGGACTCCACTCCGTTCAAGGAGGCCAAGGAGGACCTGGACGCGGTCGACAAATCCCTCGCCAGTCTGGTCCAGGGGGGCAAGGCGGACCTCGCAGCTGCCGCATTCGACCGAGTTGCCGAAGCCATGCGCAAGGGGGGAATGAGCGGCAAGGAACTACGGGCGCAGATGGACAGCTACAAGTCCGCCTTGGCCGACGCAGCGTTCGAGCAGGAACTGGCAGCCCAGTCCATGGGGCTGTTCGGGCAGGCAGCCCAGGACACCCAGGCCAAACTCGAGGCGCAGAAGAAGTCCGCGGACGGCCTACGCCAGTCGATCATTGCGCTGAACGAGGTCAACCGGGCCGCCGGATCCGCCATGTCCGCGTTCGAACAGTCCCTCGACGACGCCACCGAAGCGACCAAGGAACACGCCGGCGCGCTGAAGATGCGCGACGGCGACCTCGACCTCGGCTCCGAAAAGGCCCGCGAAGCCGAGAAAATCCTCTCCGAACTCGCCGCGAACACCGACGCCGCCGCCACGTCCGCGCGGGAGCAGGGACGCTCCTGGGAGTACGTACAGGGCATCATGACCCGCGGCCAGGAAGCGTTCGTCCAGGCCGCGATGAAGATGGGCCTGACCAAGCAGCAGGCCCAGGGCCTGGCCAAGGCCTACCTGGACATTCCCTCGAAGAAGTCCACGACGCTGGAGATGCGCACCGAGGACGCCGTCGCCGGCCTCAACAGCGTGATTGCCGCGATCAAGCGGACACCGAACGCGAAGTCGGTGACGGTGAAGGCGCTCACCCAGGACGCCGTCAGCCTGCTGCGAGAACTCGGTTTCAAGGTCACCCGGCTGCCGGACGGCCGCTTCAAGGTGACCGCAGAGACCGGCACGGCGAAGGCGAACCTTGCCGCCGTCCAGCGGGCCCGGGACGCGCTGAAGAACAAGACGATCGATCTGGCGGCCCGGGACCGTGCCAGCGGCGCTGTCCGCGCCATTCAGGCCGCCATCGCAGGCCTGCGCGACCGCACGGTGACGATCACCACGGTGCGGCAGACCATCGCCACATACTCCACCAGCACGCGCCCGGTCACCGGGCAGGGAGGCGTGTCCAAGTACGCCGACGGCGCCCTGGTCGACTACTACGCCGACGGTGGCATCCAGCGCGGCGGCGTCCGGCACTTCGCCGGCGGCGCCGAGCAGCACGTCGCGCAGTTCGCCCGCGCGGGAACGTGGCGGGTGTGGGGGGAGCCGGAGACCGGCGGCGAGGCCTACATCCCCCTGGCCATGTCCAAGCGCGGCCGCTCCCGGAACATCGCTGAGGAGACCGTGCGCCGCCTCGGCGGCGACCCGGCCACGATCCAGTGGAACGCGGACGGGTCCGTCACCGACTGGCGCTACGACCCGCAGACCGGATCCCTGTACTCGCCGTCCGATGCCGGGTCGGCCGGCCGGAAGACGAAGAAGGTCAAGGGCAAGGAGGTCTCCTACTTCGACCTCGGCGCGGTGGAGCGGAAGCTGAAGAGCGCAGGTCGGGCCACGCAGGCATGGAACCGCGACCTGGAGATCGTCGCCGAGCGGGCCGGAGGCGACGTCGCCGAAGCGCTCGCGGCGATGGGCCAGGACGGTGTCGCGCTGACGAGGAAGATGGCCCACGGCTCCAAGAAGTACCTGGCCGAGATGTCGATGGCGCTGCGGAACCTGGCCGCCACCGCCCGCGCGTCGCTGACGGACTACAAGGTGCAGCTCACGCACGCCACCGTGCAGAACGAGAAGTTCGCGGAGAACCTGGCCAAGCTGGCAGGCAAGGGCTACGGCGACCTGGCCGGCCAGTTGGCCGCTCAGAACGACGAAGCGGCCATGGAGCTCGCGGCGGCCGCGGTGCGGGATCCGAAGAAGGCGTCGGCGGCGAACAAGGCGGCGCAGAGGGCGAACAACGCGCTGACCTCCGAGCAGGTGTCGGAACTGGTGCAGATCATCGCCGCGATCTCCACCAAGAGCACCGGAATTCACGACGTGGCCACGAAGACCGGACTCGGCGAAGACGAGATCATCACCGTCGCGAACAAGGCCAAGTCGCAGATCAGTACGTCGCTGGGCTCCCGCGCCACGCGGTTCCTCGCCGACCTGGGCAAGGCGAACAAGCACCAGGCGTACGCGGACGGTGGCCTGCGGGCCGGGATCTACGCCACCCGGGCCGGGATCATCCGCTTTGCCGAGCCGGAGACGCACGGCGAGGCCTACGTGCCGCTGTCGCCGAGTAAGCGGCGCACCGCCATGCCGGTCCTCGCCGACGTCGCCTCCCGATTCGGCGTCGGCCTGACCGACGCGCAGGCCACCCGCCCGGTGGTCATCGTCCGCGGCGAGGGCGACACGAACGTCAACGTCACCGCAGTCCGCACCGGCGCGACCGCATCGGATATCGGCGCGCAGGTCGGCCGGTCGGTGCGCCGGGCCCGCAGGGGAGGGGTGAGCGCTCGTGCCGCTTGAACTCGCAGACTGGCAGTACGACATCGGCGGCGTCCTCATCGGCGCCGGCACCACGGTGAACGTCATCGAGACGGCCGGGCTGGGCCGCCCCCCGGTCCGCGACTCCGACGTGGACCAGCCGTCCATGGACGGTCAGTTCGCCGGACCGGACTACTGGGGCGGACGGCTGGTCCAGTTCGACGCCGCCATCAAAATCCCGGGGGACCCAGACGCCTGCCACGACATGGTCGCCACACTTCAGGCCGCCACCGATGCGGCCGCGGTGCGGCTGGTCGGCGGGCAGGGCATGGCGCTGCGCATCAAACGCCCCGGCCGCGCGGTAAAGCAGCTCACCGTGCGGGCCCGGAAACTCGACCCCGAGTATGCGCGGGTCATCCACGGATACGTGCCCATCGACCTCGAGTTCCTGGCGCACGACCCGACGTTCTACGCCGACGACGTCACCACCACGGAGATCCCCCTCGGGTGGCTGACCGGCGGCGGATTCGCCGCCCCCGTCGTCGCACCGATCTACGTGCAGGACGGCACCGTCGCCGCCGACCGCCCCGGCTGGGTCACCAACAACGGTGATGCGGACGCCTGGCCGGTCATCCGCATCACCGGCCCGTGCTCCAACGTGACCGTCACCCACGTCGCGTCGGGCCGTGCCCTCGCGCTGCCCACCCTCACGCTGGCAGCGGGGCAGTGGGTGGAACTCGACACCCGGCCCGGCTACCGCACCGTCACCCGGGACAACGGCGGGAACGCGGCCGCCCACCTCTCGCCGGCCAGCTGCATCGACCTGTTCGCTCTTCCGGCCGGCCAGTCGGAGGTGCGGTGGACCGCTTTCGACAGCACGAACACCGCCCGCCTGCGCCTGACGTGGCGCGACGCCTACATCGCCCTCTGAGGAGAGTGCCCGCTCATGTCCCTGTACCAGGTGCCCATCCTCACCAACGGTGCCACCCACCCAGCAGAGCAGTTCCGAGCCCTGGTCAAAGACCTGTCGAACGGATCCGAGGGCATCACCCAGGGCGACGACCTGAAGGTGACGCAGCTTGGCACCCCCGGTGGCGGGGTTCAGGTCAGTGACGGGTCCGGGGTGGTCCGTGGCCGGGTGAACGCGTTCCAGGGCTCCTACGCGGTGCGCAATCAGGGTGCCGCCACGGTGGATATCGCGCCGACCGGGGGATCCTCCCGCTCAGACATGATCATTGTCCGGGTGGAGGACCCGGAGTACGAGGGAAGCCTGGACCCGGAAACCGATCAGATCAACTACTTCCAGGTCATCTCCAACGTGTCCAGTTCGGCGCTGTCCATCCCCGACGGACGTACCGGGATCCCACTGGCCCGCATCGACATCCCCGCGTCCACGTCCACGATCACGGACGCGATGATCGTGGACTTGCGGAAGGTCGCCAACCCGCGCCGCGACCGCCGCCTGTACACCCAGTCCCCGATCGCTGACTCATCTCTGATCGGCGCGTCCACCACCTACTCGTACTTCAACACCGCGCTGGGCTGGAACATCGCCGTGCCCGACTGGGCCACCACCGTCCGTATCAAGCTCGACATCAGCTCCATCCGGTACTCCGTCGCCGACTACGCCGGCGCGCTCAGCGCCACGTTCGGCTCCAGCCTGACGCTCCAGCCGATCAGCCTGGACGACAACCAGGGCACCGGCGTCCGCAAGATCCCGGCGATCGTCGCCGACACCCTCACCGTGCCCGCCGCCTACCGCGGCACCACGCAGACCCTGCGCGCGCAGGCCAACGGATCGTCCGGGAACGCGGGCCGCATCAACGTGTCCACGTACACGACGTTCGTCGCGGACGTGGAGTTCGAGGAGGCCCCCCGGTGACCTCCGCCGTGCCGGTCCCAGACCGGGTGCTCACCCAGCACGCCCTCACCGGGGCGTGGCTGTCGACCGCGCTGCCGGTCGCAGACCTGGAATACGGCGACGAACTCAACGGCCCCGGCACACTCACCGGCACCCTCACCCCCAAACTGCTGGCCGCCAACCCGACCCTGGCAGACCCCGGCAACACGTTCATCTACGTCGAATCCTCAGGCCAGTTGCAGTGGGGCGGCCTGGTGTGGGACGTGCGTACCCAGGGCAGCCAATACCAGATCGAAGCCGCCTCCTGGTCGTCCTACCTGCAAAAAAGGTTCGACCTGGACGGCCAGTTCGGCGGCCGCGGCCCCTACACCTATGCGGACCGCTGCGACGTCATCCGGGACGTGTGGGAGTACGCGCAGTCCATCGCCGACGGCAACATCGGGGTGGTCGTCGACTCCACCACCTCCACCTCCAAAATCGGCACCCCGGACGACGTCTACAACTCGTACGCCTACGACATCAACTGCCTGGGAGACAAGGTCGACGACCTGGTAGCGGGGGACGCCACACCCGACTACACGTGCACCACCGACTGGAACGCCGACAAGACGGCCGTGGTCAAACGGATCCGGCTGGGCTGGCCCCGGCTCGGCGCCCGACGCACGGACATCGAATTCTCCTCCGGCGTGAACATCATCGAAGACCCAGAGATCGCCCGGGCGGGGGACGACTACGCGCAGGTCGTCATCGTGTCCGGGGCCGGGGACGGCTCGGCCAAGCTGCGGCAGATCTCCGCAGTCCGCAACGGCCGGCTCCGCCTGGAGACCGCCATCGACGCCCCCGAACTCAACGGCAACGACACGTTGAAGGCGCGCGCGGACATTGAACGCGCATGGCGTCAGGTCCTCGGCTCCGTCGACCAGATCACCATCCGCAACACCCGGGCGGCGCCGTTCGGGTCGTGGCAGGTCGGCGACGACATCTACACCCGCGTCCACAACCAGTGGGGGAGTTTTACCGGCTGGTGCCGGATCTCCGGCTGGACCACCCGCCCCACCGCCCGCGGCGGCGCACAGGCAGACATCCAACTCAAGCCGTCCGCCATGTACACCTACGGAGGCCAGTAGTGGACATCGGGAAGGCACTGCACGCCCTGGAGATGCGCGTCGCGAAGGTGGAGCGGCAGGCGCGCCTGTCCCACGCCGCCCTCGACAACACCAACATCGTCGTCCGGGACGGCACCGGCGCAGTCCGCGGCCGGATCGGCATGCAGGCCGACGGCACCATCGGACTGATCGCGCAGGACGGTCCCGCCCCCGGCGCTCCCACCGCCCCGGTCGTCACCCCGTCCATCGGCGGACTCAGGGTCGTGTGGGACGGAGCCCTCGCCGACGGCAGCCTGCTCCCGGCTGACTTCGACCACATCGCCGTCCACATCTCCACCACCACCGGGTTCACGCCATCCGCAGCCACATTCGTGGGCACCATCACCCGCTCCGGAGACGGCGGCATGCTGCCCGTCACCCCGCTGCCGTACGACGACCACTACACCGTCCTGACCGCAGTGAACTCCTCCGGCATCGCAGGACCCGCGTCCGCCGAGACCGCGGCCACACCCCTTCAGGTGGAAGGCCCGGACCTGACGGCCGGATCCGTCACCGCCGGCCACATCGCGGCCGGCGCCGTCACCGCGGAGAAGCTCGAGGCGATCCTTCAGATCGTCACCCGGCTGGTCGCCGGCGACCCGGACGGGGCCCGGGTTGAGCTGAACGAGGACGGGCTGCGTGTCTACAACGCCGCCGACGTCCTCATGGTCCGGTTCGACGCGGCCACCGGCGACGCGGTGTTCACCGGCGAGGTCACCGGATCCGCCATCACCGGTGGCACCATCACCGGCTCCGTCATCCAGACCGCCGCCTCTGGCGAACGCGTCACCATCAACGAGGCGGCCGGGAACAAGGTCCTCGTCTACGACGACACCGGACGCGTCGTCGCTGAACTGTCCGGGCTCGGCCTGGCCCTGGAAGGCACCAACGGGTCCCTGCTCATCCTCGACCCGGACGCCACCTTCCCCAACTTCCGCCTCACCAACGCCGCCAAGACCAACGAAGCCGTCATCAACGTCTCCGAGAACACCGCCGGGGCCGCCGACCTCGGTCTGAACTCCGGGGAGTTCTCCGGTTCCGGGTTCACGGACATGAAGTGGCGGACGTTCTTCGGCAACGACTTCTGGGTGGCCGAACGCGTCCGCGACTCCGCCCCCTCCACCGTGGTCGGCGGCCGTATGTACCTGAGTGGGACCGGGGCGACCGTCAGCTACATGAACACGACCGACGCGGTCGCTGACACGCAACTGGTGGTCTCTTCGGGACAAGTGGGCACGCTCGCGGGCCGCCTCAGCGTCCAGTCGGCCGCGGGCGAAACAAACTCCATGCTGTTCCTCCAGCCCGGCGCCTCCCACACCGGCCACATCGTCCGCTACTGGGACCCCGACGCCAGCGTCTACCGGTTCTCCCTCGACAAGTCCGGCAACACCACCGTCGGCGGGAAACTCTCGGCCGGGAACATCGCCTCAGGGCGTGTGCAGATCACCCCGGTCGCGAACACCCCGACTTCGGCGACCGTCACCGGCCTGAACCTGCAAGGCACTGTGCGGGTCGTCGCCACCCCGCAAACCGCCCTTCCCTACACCGAAGTGCGAGGCGTCAGCGTCAACAACGTGACCGCCACCGGCTTCAACATCTGGCTCACCCGCACCAACACCTCCGGAACCGGCGTCGATTGGATCGTGATCGCGGAACCATGAGCAACCAGCCCGAACAGACCACCATGGACACAACGAGCGCCGACAGCGTCTCGGACGCTCCGGTCGACGATGGTCCCATCGTCGTCGAACCGGAGCCCGAAGAAGAGATCGAGACCCCGCCCCCGCCGGACCCGCCGGCCTCATCGATCACGTTCGAGCCATTCACGTGGTACGAGGTCACCTCCTACTGCAACACCACAAACACCGGCAACGGCGAGCCCTGCCCGAACCTCAACACCAGCACCACCGAGCCGATGGTGTACTCCAACGCCGGAACCGTCCGCATGATCTGCGGCCTGTGCAACAAGGACCGTCCGATCCTGGCGGCGACCAAGCTGAACCCGCAGCCCGAGATGACCTGACCACAAGGACCCGTTGTGATTACAGCGCCCACCAGCGGCACTTTCCGAACCCTGACCGTCGACATCGTCGCAGGACCTCCCGGCGAGGTGGACTTCCTGCACGCCACCCTCCCGTTCACCGGGGACTCCCCGTCGTGGCTGACTGACCAGGACGTCGACGACATGATTCAGATCGTCGTCGACCGACTGGCAGCCGCGCAGCCCACGTACGAGGTGCACGTGTACCGAAGCTGGGAAGGAGACAACAACTCCGGCCCGGTGGTCGCCTACGAGCCTCCTTCCTGACCCGCAGGGGCGGCCGGGGGAACGTCAGCTCTGGCCGCCCGTACTCTGATCGCGGGGCGACCCTCCGCCCTCCTGTACCGCCCCCGAGGGACGACCGCATGCAGCGGTCCGCCACACATTCACCTGGGCGCGGGGAGTTCAGGAGCGCGGGCGATGCCCGACTCGACCACACCACCGGATGAGACGACGGCTGCCCGGAAGAAGCAGGACACCACCGATTCGCAGCCCGCCCCGACATCTTGCACCCCCGAAACGGCCCCCACGGACGCCGCCACCGAGCCATACCCCGGCCAGGAGTTCTTCCACGGCGGCCGCCACTCCGACATCGTCACCGCAATGGCCGCCCGCCTCGAAGCGGAGGGCTGCGGCGACGGCCGGTATCTGGGCCCGGACTGGACGAACGCCCACCGTGACGCGTTCGCCGCTTGGCAGCGCAAACTCCGCCCCAAGGGTGCCGGTGACGTGGCTGGCATCCCTGACGAAACCGCCTGGGACCGACTCCAGGTACCGCGCGTTACTCCCCTTCCCCAGGAGTCCTGAATGTCTACCGCGCCCCCGTCTGCCTCGAGGTTCGCGGCGCTGCTGCGCGCCGAAGGCGTCACCGTCGTCGAAGTCGGCGACTGGGAGACACACAACCGCAACAGCAAGGGCCCGTGGGGGCCCGTGCACGGCGTGATGATCCACCACACCGTCACCAAGGGCACCGCGGCCACGGTGAAGATTTGCCGAGACGGCCACTCCGCGCTGCCCGGACCGCTGTGCCACGGCGTCATCGCCAAGGACGGCCGCGTGCACCTGGTCGGCTACGGCCGCGCCAACCACGCCGGCCTGGGCGACGACGACGTCCTGCGCGCCGTCATCAACGAGAGCAGCCTGCCCGCGGACAACGAAGCCAGCGTCGACGGCAACCGCCACTTCTACGGCTTCGAGTGCGAGAACCTCGGCAACGGCAGCGACCCCTGGCCCGCCGCCCAACTCGAGGCTATCGAGCGGGTGTCCGCGGCGATCTGCCGCCACCACGGATGGTCCGAACGCTCGGTGATCGGGCATCTGGAGTGGCAGCCGGGCAAGGTCGACCCGCGCGGCTTCACCATGGCCGGCATGCGGGCCCGTGTGCGCGCCCGTCTCGCCGGCGGACCGAGCAAGCCCACCCCGCCCCCGTCGACCGGCGGCACGTACACGGTGAAGCCCGGCGACACCCTCAGCGGCATCGCCAAGGCACACGGAGTCACCGCGGACGCCCTGTTCAACGCGAACAGGGACCGCCTGAAGAACCCCAACGAGATCTACCCCGGCCAGGAGCTGGTGGTACCTCCGGTGGCGTCCCTGCCGAAGCCGCAGAAGCCGAAGGTCGACCTGTCCAATCTGGTGGCCGCCGCCAAGTCGAACCCGGCCGCTAAGGGCACACCAGTGACCTACAGCGGCGTCAAGACCGTGGAGGCCGCCCTGGTCGACGCGGGCCTTCTCGAGAAGCGGTATTCGGACGGCCACTACGGCACCACCACGACCGCCGCGTACGCCGCGTGGCAGCGCCGCCTCGGCTACACCGGCAGGGCAGCCGACGGCATCCCCGGCAAGACCAGCCTGACCGAGCTCGGCGAGCGCTACGGCTTCACCGTCGTCGCCTGACCACCCCTCACCACACCCATGCCTCCCGAAGGAGACCACCGTGTCCCCGGTAAAGATCTTCGGCCGTGAGCCGTCCGTCATCCTCGGCAGCGTCGCTGTTGCCGTGCAGTTCGTATCCGCGTTCTTCTGGAATGTCAGCCAGGACACCCAGACCCTCATCAACGTCCTCGCGGCCGCCGTGGTCGGCTTCGCCGTGGCCTACATGGTCAAGGACGAGGGGACGTTCGCCGCGTTCGTCGGACTGGGCCAGGCGGCGCTCGCACTGGGCATGAACCTGGGCCTGGACATGTCCTCGGACCAGCAGGCGGCAGCCATGGCGGGGCTAACGATCGTCGGGCAGTACTGGCTGGTCCGGGACCGGGTCACCGCGCGCGTGTCGCGCGAGGACCTGAAGCTGGCCGCCTGACCGTTGTCTCCCCGATTACCCCCCACCGGAGCACGACATGGCAGATGAGCCGTCTTTGGGAGAGCTCGGACGGCTCATCCAGGCCCTTCGGGGCGACGTACGCGACGACATGGCTCAGATCAACGGCCGTCTGGACCGGCTAGTCAGCGCAGACGTCTACGCCGTTGAGAAGGCCGCGATGAGCAAGCAGATCGACGACTTGGCGAAGGTTGTGGACGCCTTGCAGAGGCAGCGACAAACGGATGCCGACCGGGTCACGCAGACCCGGCGGTGGATGGTCGCTTCCGTCATCGTGCCGCTTCTCGGCCTGATCCTTCCGGTGGTGCTGTTCATGGCCGGGGGGAAGGCGTGAAGACGGCGATCACGCCGACGCGTTCGGAAGTGCGGGCGGAGGCCCGGAAGCGACGCCATCGCGGAAACTATCTGGCGCTGGCGGCCACCGTGCTCGCAGCGGCCGCGCTCGCCGCGGTGGTCACCTTGTTCCTCGTGATGTCCAGGGACCTATCGGAAGCAAACCAGGCCCGTGATGCGCTGGCCCGGCAGGTGGAGTCTCTGGGAGGGACCCCCGTAGCGGGCCCGCCCGGTTCCCGCGGGGAGCCCGGCGAGGCAGGCGTGGGGGAGCAGGGTCCGTCGGGACCGCCCGGACCTGCGGGTGCGGCGGGCAAGGACGCGCCGACCATCACCCCTAGCCCGGGGGCAACCGGGCCAGCAGGACCCGCGGGACCCATCGGCCCGGCAGGAGCGGACTCCACCGTGCCTGGCCCCACCGGTCCTCCCGGCCAGGACGCTACTGGCGCCCCGGGACAGGACGGCCAAGACGGCCAGGACGGATCGGACGGGCAGGATGGGGCGCCGCCGGCGGAGTGGACGTACACCGACCAGGACGGCAACACCTACCGGTGCGTCCCGGTCGACGACTTCGAGCCCGACAACCCGCGCTACCGGTGCACCCAGACGTCCACTGCCAGCCCCGATCCGAATCCCTCGCCCACCCCCAGCCAGCAGCCCAGCCCCACCGACACCAACTCCTCGGGCCTGCTCCCGCTCAACCTGCTGAACCGGCGCAACTCGGCAGGACGATCCGCGCGGCCAGCCTGACGACCACCTCATCCGATCCATCGAGCTGTGAGACCTGGAGTGA
>WUUC01218738.1_pt1 | contig 15948 bp, 14 predicted proteins | sample 6278441 | NCBI WGS metagenome assembly WUUC01 (sample SAMN13675441, study PRJNA597444) | soil metagenome | isolation source: soil | place: USA: Washington | collected 2017-10
TCGATTGCTCTCACCATGTTGCGATACCCGGCCTCGCAAACATGCACATCCATTGCCGGCCCGGCCGGGCCCTGAGCGACGGGATGCCCGTCCCCGAATGGCATCGCCGTGTCGATCTCGTTTCGCGAAATATGACCGCGGACGATGCAGTTGTCGGAGGGCTGGTAGCTTTCGGCGAACTGCTGTTGGCGGGTGTTACGAGCACCGTCACGATGACGCGACACTTCGCAGGAGCAGCAAAGGCAGCCGAGATGCTCGGCCTTCGAGCAGCGGTTGTGCCTCTGGCCGGCGACGGTGGAGGAGTCAAGAGGGGGGATCTCGACGATCTGGACTCTGCGCTCGATGTGGTCACGTCCTATCGCTCCGACGGTGGACGCGTCCAAATGTGGTGCGGTTTCGACAGTCCGATAACCACCAGTCTCGAAGGCATGGCGAAGGTGGCCACGGCGGCGCGCGCGCACGACCTTGGGATCCATACGCACATGGCTGAAACCCAATACGAGATCAAGACATTTGAGGAGAAGAAGGGTCTTCCGGAGGCAAAGGGTCTTGCGGAGGCCGGGGTCCTGGGCCGTCGCACCCTCTTGGCCCATTGCAACTGGCTGTCGAATGAGGACGTGGAACTGCTCGCCGAAACCTCCACATCTGTCGTGCACAACCCCGGCAGCAACATGCGATTCGCTTCGGGTATCTGCCGCCCCATTGATCTGGAGGAGGCCGGCGTCAAGGTCGCGCTTGGGACGGACGGCATGCTCTCCGGCTACCAACTGAACATGTTCGCCGCGATGCGCGCTGCCGCCATGCTGCAGCGGATCAGTCGATCGGACCCACGGGCTCTCACCTCTTCACGGGTACTCGATATGGCCACGTCCGTTGCCGGATCGATCCTCCGGACGGGCGCCGGGCGCGTCGACGTAGGCGCGCCCGCCGACGTCGTAATCCTCGACATGACGGGATTGCATCTGGCGCCATACCGACGGGATGTTCTCAACGATCGCGACCTACTCAATCTCCTGGTTTGGTGCGGGCGACCGTCGGATGTCACTCACGTGATTTGCGGAGGCGAAGTTGTCGTCCGGGATGGGGAGTTGACGCGGCTCTCCCGAGCTGAGATTCGCCGCAGGTCGGTGGAGACGGATGCCAGACTGCGACCCATGATCGACTAGCGGGGTATCCCTAGATCCGCGATCGCCGGGGATGCACTATTCAGAATCACAGCTGTATCGGCCAGGAGGAGCGATGACGAGATCAATAGGACTGAGCCTACCGAATCGAGGGGTGCTGTTCGGGGCGACCACCGTCGAAGAACTGCTGGCCCTGACGGAACAGGCCGAAGAATCAGGATTCTTCGATTCCGTGTGGGTCGGGGACGGGTTGATTGCGAAGCCACGCCTGGAGGCAATCGCGATCATGTCCGCACTGGCGTCCCGGACGTCCCGAGTCAAGCTCGGCGTTTGCTGCATGGCGACATTTCCGCTTCGTAATCCTGTTCTCCTGGCATGCCAATGGGCCAGTTTGGATGTGATCTCGGGAGGAAGGACCTTGCTTGCGGTGTGCCTTGGTGCGCCCACCGGCAGAGGGGGCGCAAACTTCGGGACGGAATTGCAGGCCATGGGCGTAACTGGCAAAGAGCGAGTAGGTCGCCTGGAAGAAGGAATCGATCTCATCAGGAGACTCTGGGCCGGACCCACTTCCCATGACGGGCGCTACTGGAAATTCCCGATCGTAGATCTCGAACCAAAACCCATTCAAGATCCTTGTCCTATATGGATAGCAAGCAATCCAAATCCTTCGAAACTGACTCCCGAACGCTACGAGCGAGCGATCGTGCGCGTGGCTGAGCTTGCTGATGGGTGGATGTCGACTGTTGTTACGCCTGCAGAATTCGGGACAAGATGGGCAGACATCAAACGGCTCGCCAAGGAGCGAGGGAGGAACGTGAGCTCAATGGAGTCATCAGTTCATCTCATGGTCAACATTCAGGATGACGAAACCACAGCGCGCACGGAAGCCAAGCGGTTCCTCGACGAGTATTACTCCACCGATACGAAGCCTGAAGTGATGAATGCTTGGGGCGCGTATGGGCCTCCCGAACACGTCATCGCACGGATAAAGGAGTATCGCGCCCAAGGCGCCGATATTCCCATCCTTCGGTTCGCCTCTTTCGACCAGAGGGATCAGCTGGAGCGCGCAATGGACGAACTCTTGCCTGAACTAACTGCATGACTATCGATCGTGCCTGGGTGGAGGATGCTCTCGTAGATTTGTTGCGCGTCGATACACAGGTCCCTCTGGGTGAGACAGAGGTGCTTCCAGGGGACCCCAAGATCGTAACGGCGGTCGATGAGATCGTGATGCCCTACCTCGAAGAATTGCAGCCAGAGGAGATACGCCGGCACGACATGGGTGACGTGGCCGTTCGCTTCGGACCCGATAGAGACGATGGATTACTAATCGAGACCTACATCGTTTCTCAGCATGCGAACCTCATGGAGGATCCCAACGCGGGACTCGTGGTGGACGGCAAGCCCTACGGGATTCGAGGTCGCTGCGCGGTCGGCCAGGGCGCCACACAGAACAAGGGTCCGATGGCCAGCGCGTTCGCTGGCATGCGGACATTGGCTCGCGGCCTGAAGCGCCCCGTGTGGTTGGCGATCAACACCGAAGGCAAGAGCTCTCACGACGGTTCCCGGCGAATTTTGGACGATTTGGGTCTCCGAGCTCGCAATGGGATTGTGGCCTTTGGAACCGATCTGCGCGTCTCGCTCGGCAATCGGGGCCGGGTCGACATACAGGTGACTGTGCCCGGGCGGTCATCGCATTCGAGCCAGCCCTGGCTGGGGCTCAATCCGATCGAAGGAGCGGCCGATGTGATTCGCGCCCTGCGATCTCTTCCAGTACCGGACGAGCATCCGGATCTGGGGCCGGTAACGGTCACTCCGTATCAGCTCCGGTGCTTTCCGGTCGCTCCACATACGATCCCCGAGAGGGCGGTTATCGTCATCGATCGTCGTCTTCTCCCAGGAGAGAACCCAGCGACTGCGGTCGACGCTCTGCACTCTCACATGAACAAAGAGGGAGTCGGCGAAGTCGATATCGCGGAAGGGGTCTCCATGCTGCCCGCGACCGTCTCCTTGGATTCCGACGTGGTTCATCATCTGTTGGAAGGGCTTACCAAGCAAGGACGTGTTGCCCAGACGTTCTGGAGTCTCAATGCCTTCGATGCCGGTTACGCATGTTCTATTGGTATCCCGACGCCCATGTTCGGCCCGGGGAAGCGCAGCTTTAAGGGTGAGGGCCTGGTAGGAACGGACGCGGTTTCTATCGATGATTGCGAGGCTGCAGCCGGGGCGATCGCGCACGCGGCAACTGCCCTTTGCTCGTAAGCTTTCTCGCCCGGGGTCACGCCACAGGAAAGCGCGCGGGTTGTTCCGTCGTACACTCCCCTACTGGTACTCTCTGCGGTCATGCGGTTCGGGTTCGCACAAGTGCCCCGGGAGCATTATGCGAAGCATGTTGGGCTCATCAAGTTCGGGGAGGAACTCGGGTTCGACTTCGCTTGGCTGACCGATCAGACTTTCTATCGGGACCCCTACGTGCTCCTGAGCCTTGCTCTCGAGGCCACTGATCGCATTCGAGTGGGCATCGGAGTAACCAACGCCTACACGCGGCACCCTGCGATAACTGCGCGAGCGGTGGGGACGATGAACGAACTGGCGCCCGGCCGGGTCCACTTGGGGATAGGTGCCGGCAACCGCCGGGAGCTGCTCGGGCCCCTGGGCATCCAGGGCGACCACGAAGCAGAGCGGATCCGTGAGACGGTGGAGATCTGGCGGCGACTCCTCAGCGGGGAGCGGACGACCTTCCACGGCCGTCATTACGGCATCGAGGGGGTTGCCTTGCTGACGGCCCCGGCGCCGGAGGTTCCGCTCTACATCGGAGGCCGCGGCCCCCGTATTCTGCAGACGGCTGGTGAGGTCGCCGCCGGAACCATCATCGGCGGGCTGTGCACACCGAAGGGGATGACATACGCGCTCGAGCACATCGAAAAGGGGGCCAGGCAGGCGCAGCGCGACATCGCCGAACTGGACATCGTCTGCTGGGTGAGCTGTTTCCTGACAAATCACCCTCAGGCCAAGCGCGAATCCATAAAGCCCTGGATCGCACACTTCATCGGCGAGGCTCCTCAGGCTGTCTTGGAGGCGGTTGGGCTCGAGGATGGCACCGTGCAGGCGATCAGGTCGACCTATGAGAATGGGGGAAGCTCGGCGGCTGCCGAGCACGTGACTGAGGATTGCATCGACCAGTTCAGTCTGGTGACGGACCCCGAAGAGGGGGCGGCCCGCATCGACGCGCTGAGACGGGCCGGCGTGACGCAGTTCTGCATGCTTCTGCCCACCGGATCTGTGGATGAGCATCGCGTCCAACTCGAGGAATTCTCGGAAACCATTCTTCCAGGATTCCGCTAGCTGAGACGGGGTCCTCGAGAATCGTAGAGGGGCTTGATTGGCTGTATTGCTTCTTGTATACAAGGGACCATGATCGAGACCCTGGTCGACTCATGATCGAGACCCTGGTCGACTCCGGTATAGCCCCCTCCGGACCCAAACAGACCAACCTCGAGTTTGCGTTCATGTTTTACAGCTTGCTCGATGTCCCCTTCGACGACATCATCTCGGCGATACAGGCGGGCGAAGAAGCGGGCGTCCAGTACGCGGTCCTCGGGCAATCGGCGGTACGCGACTGTTTCGTTGGACTCGGGCAGATCGCGAACGCAACCAAGAAAGTGAAGTTAGGAACGAACATCGTTCCAATCTACACTCGGACACCAACCGACTTGGCCATGTCCGTCATCACGTTGAATGAGGTGACGGGAGGGAGGTTCCGCCTTCTTGGGATCGGGACCGGAGGCCGATTGAAGATTGAGCCTAACCACGGCGTAAAGATCGAAAGGCCCGGGCCGCGGACGAAGGAATACATCGAGATCATCCGCGGCATTCTTTCCGGGGAGCGACTCAAGTATGACGGCGACTTTTTCAAACTCGACAATGCCTGGGTTCCACAGACCGAAGGGATCGGCGGCGCAGCAAGTGACATGGCCCAGAAATTCACCGTGCCGATTTACGTTGGTGCGACCGGACCTAAAGTACTGCGCGTGACGGGGGCGTACGCGGACGGAGTGGTGTTCAACTCGCTTTCAACCCCCGGCTACATCGAGTGGGCCAAAGAGAGGCTGCGCGAAGGAGCGGAGTCGGTGGGCCGTGATCCCTCTGAGCTCAAACTGGGTTGCAGCATGGTGATGGCCGCCAACGATGACCCAGACAAAATCATGAAGGCCGCTCAGCGTGCGTGCCTTTACTACGTTCGCGAGAAACACCACCAGTTCACTATGGCGAAAGCCGGTCTCGGCAAACGGCACACGCAGATCCGCGAGACCTACCTAAAGGGCGACGTCGAGGGGGCCCTCGATCTTATTGATGAGGAGGTTCTGGATCAAATTGCCTTCGTGGGAACTCCAGAGAAGATTCGTGAGAAGATCCAGGCATATCAGCGTTTGGGAGTTTCACTTGCAGTCATCCGCCACGTGGTCGATCGGAAGACTGGAAACGGCCCCATCCTCGATAACCTTGAAGCCATCGCTCCTCTGATCAAGTGAACCCCGCGAGGAACCGGGTTGTCCCGACCCGACGGTCGGTAAAAAGGAGAAGAGAACCCTGACGCTCAGCGTAGAGATCGAGAACCTCAAGATGTCTTTTGCAAGCAGCGGCTCGGGGTCGATCGACGTGCTAGACAACGTCAACATCGCGCTGGATCCGGGCATCTTCTGCAGCGTAGTGGGACCGAGCGGCTGCGGGAAGTCCACGATGCTACGGATCGTAGATGGTCTCCTACGGCCCGATTCCGGCGCAGTGAGGATCGGAGGGAAACCGGTGACGGGCCCTTCGCTCGACCGGGGCTTCGTATTCCAACAGTTCAACCTCCTCCCGTGGCGTACCGTCCAGGCAAACGTGGAGTTCGGCCTAGAGAACCTGGGTGTGGGTAAGGCCGAAAGACGTCGACGCGCCGAGCATTGGCTGAAGGTGGTCGACCTCGACGGATTCAAGAATTACTTCCCCTCCCAATTGTCGGGGGGGATGCAGCAACGTGTTGGGCTCGCCCGCGCGTTGGCCGTAGAGCCGAACATACTTCTTATGGACGAGCCGTTCGGGTCGGTCGACGATCAAACGCGCATGCTGCTGCAGGAGGAACTTCTCCAGATCTGGGAGAAAGACCACAAGACCGTCATCTTTGTGACACACGACATCGAAGAAGCGCTCTTTTTGTCCGATTTTGTGATCGTGATGAGCTCACGGCCCGGCCGGGTCATGAGGAAGCTCGATGTCCCGTTCGACCGACCACGGGTGGATGAGTTACGCGGAGACCCGGAGTTTGCTCGGCTCAAGCAGGCCGTATGGGAAGAACTGAGGAGTCGAGGTAAGACAGAGGAGGCGAAGCAGGAGCTTGGCTGATTCGCTGGCACGAGGCAAGGCGAGGTTGCGTACAGAAAAACCGCGGAGTGCTCACCCGCTCGGCGACCGATCTCGACTCAGCCGCATTCTTTCGAACAAATGGATGCTGCGGGTGCTTGTGTGGGGAGGTCTGCTCGCGGCATGGCAGGTGACTGCCATCGTCAAGGGGCCGTTCTTCGCCCCATTACTTCAGGACACGTTCCGTGCATTTGGAGATTCGCTGAGCAACGGCTACTACCTCATCATGCTCGAGTCTCTGAAGCAGATGATCATCGGATTCTTCCTGGCCTGCATCGTGGCTATCCCTCTGGGAGCGCTCATGGGTCGCTTCCGTGTCATGGAGGATCTATTCGCGCCCTACATCAACACTTTGTTCGTTACCAGTCGGGAGGCGCTGCTTCCACTGCTGGTGATCGCCTTCGGAACCGGACTTGGGTATCGCGTGGCCGTGGTTGTCATGTTCGCCTTCTTCTTTCCCGTTATGAACACGGCTGCGGGCGTGAGATTCGTCGATCGTCACCTCGTGGAGACGGCACGAGCGTTCTGCACCTCGCCATGGCGGATGTTCAGCCAGATCTATCTCCCTGCCGCGGCCCCCTTCGTGGTCGCCGGGGTCCGGCTCGGATTGGGGATGGCTCTGAAAGGATTCGTGATCGCCGAGATCTGGGTCATCCTCGGAACAGGAGAGTTGCTGGTCAAGACCGGCGCCTTTCGCCAGTTGGACATCTACTTCTCTCTTGCCCTCGTGATCGCTGCCATAGGCGTGGGGTCAAACGAGGGGATGAAGGCCCTCGAGCGACGCCTCCGGCCCTATGCTCGGCTGAATACCCACGGGACGGCAGGGCTCTGACGATGGGAAGAACTCGCATCAATCCCAAGCAAGTGGGCCGATGGGCCATCTCGATCTCCGTCTTCTTCCTCGTGTGGCAAGTTGTCGGTGCCAGCGGGAGCCTTTTCTACGTCAAACCTCCCACCGAAGTATTTTCCGCGATGTGGGCCGAAATTACTCGTGGAGAGATCCTCACAGCGACCCTCGGAACCCTGAGGGTGGCCCTCATCGGGTTCATTTTCGGGTCGATCCTCGGAATAACGATCGGAACGATCACCGGCATGTCCGAGAAATGGGCATGGGTAATCGATCCACTCGTTAGTGCGGGATGGGCCGTCCCGATCGTAATGTTCATCCCCATCATCACTATCTATACGGGTCTGGAACTCAAGGGCAAAGTGGTGTTGACGCTCCTCATGAACATTTTCGTAATAATCGTCAATACCTCAACCGGGGTGAAAGAGGTGCCGGCGGATGTAAAGGAGATGGCTCGCGCTTTCGGCGTGTCGAAGGTGGGAACCTACCGAAAGATCATCTTTCCCTGGGCCAGCCCCTACATCCTCACTGGATTGCGACTCGGACTCGGACGCTCAGTTCAGGGAGCCATACTCGCCGACCTGTTCCTGCGAGCTGACAACCTCGGCCTCTACATCGTAGAGGCGTCGAGCTCCTTCAACCTGGAGATCTTGCTTGCTGCGGTCCTATTCATCACAGGGATCGCTGCCATCGCGATGTTGCTTGCGCGTGTGGCGGAGTGGCGGCTCCTGAGATGGAAGTCGGTGTGAGATCTAACGGCTATGAGCTGCCTACGACGGTTTCTGACGTGATCGGATGACGGGGAGGGGAGTCGAGATGAAGGCAAGAAGCGGTCGGACTCGCATGCCCTCGGTGCTGGCGGCTGTCGCCGTTGCCGTTCTTATAACCGCCGCCTGTGGCGAAGAGAGTTCACCTCCCGCCACCGGAGGCGGAGGGGACACTGGGGAAAAGGACTATGGCGAGGTCAAGATTGTTCTCTCGGGTAGTTCCCTGGAGGACAAGGTGCCGCAAGTGGGTGCGTACAGATTCGGTCCAGAGTTTGGTTTCAGTCAGCAAAGCATCGACGACTACCAAGCGATTGATTCCCATGCAACTGCGGCTCAGATCTTTCTTTCTGGGCGAGCCGATATCATGGAAGGAACCTTCGTCGTCGTGCCGCAGCTCATACAGGAAGGCCAGGACGTGAAGGCGTTCTGCCCCGAAGAAGTCGACACGCTGGAACACCTAGCAGGCGTAGGGATCTCCGACCTCCAGGACATCACTGATCCTGGTATACGGGTGGGCGTTGATAGCCCGGGAGGTCTCATCAACTATCTGATGAACCACGTCTTCCGGGCCCAGGGCATCACCAACGATCAAGGTGAACCGCTTACCGTTGACGATCTTGAGAACGTCAAGGTCCTGGAGGATGGTGGTTTGAGGCTCGCCGCTCTCGTATCCAATGAGATCGACGTTGGTTCGCTGGACTTGTTCGAGGCCGCTGAACTCAGGAAGCAGGTGGGCGCTCAAGGAGACTTCAACGTCCTGAGCGTCACGGCAAATGACATCGATAAGGCGGTCGGGAGCGTGTTCCTCGCGAAAACGGAATGGCTTGAGGAAGATCCGGAAAGGGCCGCCGCCTTCTGCGCTTCGATCCTGAAGGGCACGCGCACGGCAGGAGCCGATTTCGACACCTATCTAGAGTGGGCCAAGGAGACGACCAAGCTCGAGGTAGACGAAGAGGTCCAGAGGGCCGTGTGGAAGTTCAGTCGTTCTAAGAACGTGTGGCCGTATGACGCAGACCCGTTCGAGGAGGACGTTGTTGCCGAGGACATTGATGTACTGATCGACTCGGGTCTCCTGGAAGCGGCCGCGGCGGATCTTGCCTACGAAGATCTAATCTATCGAGACGCCGTCGATCGCGCCGTCGAAATGCTGGGTGGTCCGATCGGCAACTACAAGGAACTGGAGGGATAGCTCGTCGGGAAGACCCCGGTCTGTGATTTTAGTCGGTAGCAGGTGGCTCGCCAGACGCTGAGCCGGATTGATCACTGAAAGGAAGACGCCGAGCATGCCCGACTTCGAGAAGCGTGCCGGGGAAATGGGTCTCGAGATCCCCGACTTCACGAAAATGCCCTACTTCGGATTGGACTACGGGAGCATGAAGTCGCATCACATCATGGGCAACCTCTTGACCCTTAGTGGGCACGTGCCCGAGCTCCCGGATGGAGTCCTCATCCACATGGGTAGATTGGGCGCCGAGCTCACTATCGAACAAGGGTATGAGGCCGCGCGTCAAACCGCTTTGAATTGCCTCGGCGGCATCCGGTTGGCCGTCGGCTCGCTGAACAGGGTGAAGTCCATCGTACGGTCGCTCAATTTCGTCGTCTGCGTTCCCGAGTTCACGGACATCCATAAGGTCTCGAGCGGCTGCACGGACCTGTTCCGTGACGTCTTCGGTGAAGAAGCTGGGCTCGGGGGCCGCGCGACCATCGGCGTGACGAGCCTCGCGCGCAACAACAGCTTTGAGTGCTGGCTGGATGTAGAAATAGTTGACTAAGATCTCCTGTCGGCTGCGCCGATGCTTTCTTGTCAGTACGAGCACCGTGACAACCGAGTTCGGTAACAGCCCTATTGCGCGGTCCAGCCTCCATCCACCGCCAACGTCGCTCCGTAGATGAATCGCGCCCCATCGGAAGCGAGGAACACGACCCCGGGAGCGATGTCGGTGACCTCGCCGATCCTCTTGGCCGGTGTACGTTGGACAAGACGTTGCATGTACTCGGGATCTGCGGCGTAGGTCTGCTTGTTCATGCCGGTGTGCACATTCCCGGGGGCGAGCGCGTTGACGCGGATCCCGCGCGGTGCCAGTTCTGTTGCCAGTGAACGTACGAAGAGTTCTTGGGCCCCTTTGGTGGCGCAATATGCGGTCGATTGCGGAAACCCCACCTTCCCCGCTAGAGAGGTGATGACGATGATCGAAGAGCCCTGGCCCATGTGAGATAGAGCGGCCTGCGTTATCGCAAACTGGGCGCGGACATTGACCGCCCATTGTCTGTCCAAGCTCTCGAGGGTCATTTCCTCGAAAGGAACCGGCTCAAAGACGCCGGCGTTGTGCACGAGCACGTCTATCCGACCGAATGATTCGACGGCTGCGTCGACGATCTGGCGCGGTGCCTCGGCGGTGGTGATGTCGACCAGCACGCTGGTTACGGCCGCACCTGTCTCTGCTACATCTCGTTCTGTTTCACCCAACCTGGCTGCGTCACGAGCGACGATGGTGACATTGGCGGTTTCCCGAGCCATAGCACGGGCGATCTCGGCGCCCATACCGGAACTCGCGCCGGTCACGATCACAGACTTGCCTTCCAGACTTCGGTTCGCGTAACCGCTCGCCTGCCACTCCTTTTCCTTGAAGTTCTCTAATCCTAACGTCCCACAGTCGGATATGGCTTGACATTACGTCCCCTTGAACGGTCAAATTTCGTACGATGCTTGGACCTGTTGTGGACGAAGAGAGTGAGGAATAGAGACAACGTGACCTCTCCTTCGACTCTCGTTCTTGGGTATGATGAGGTGCGCTCTCTCCTCGACGTACCGACTGTTCTGGAGCAGCAGCGCCGGGTGTTCATCGAGCTGGCCGAGGGACATGCCACCATTTCTCCGAATCTGTGGCTTCGCCCTCCGCTAGAGTCCCGAGGCTGGCTGAAGATTCTTGCAGGTTACGACCCGGAATCCCGCGCGCTCGGATCGAAAATTGTTGCCCGTTTTCCTGAGAATCCGCCGGGTACAAATCTCGGGTCGTTCATCGTGCTCTTCGATGACTCGTCGGGATTCCCTGTGGCGATCGTAGATGGGGTCTACATTACGGCGCTGAAGACTGCGTCGGGAGCGGCCCTGGCCACGGAGGTCCTAGCTCGTGGCGATGCAAAATCTGTTGGTGTGGTGGGAAGCGGCGTGCTCGCGTGGTGGACCCTGGCCTTCCTCGCGGTTGCTTGTCCAGGTCTGAGGGCCGTGTCCATTTACTCACGCTCACCGCAGAGGCGTGAAGCTTTCGCAGCCCGTGCTCATGATGAATTGAGCTATGACACATACCCGGTGGCGAGCGTAGAGGAGGCAACCCGGGGTGCGGACGTAATCGTCACCGCCACCAATTCCCCGGATCGCGTACTGTTGAGGGAACACATTCGCCCGGGACAACACATCAACGCCATGGGGATCCGTTCGGAGATAGCGCCAGATGTCATGGGAGTTGCCAAGGTCTTCCCCGACGGCCGGAGCGAGTCTCTGGCGGACGGGAAGTTCTCGGAAGCAGTCGCCGCCGGTGCAGCTAAGGCAGACGATCTGGGGCCGACGCTCGGAGATCTCCTGTCGGGTCGGCAGCAAGGGCGATCTGACGATAATGAGATCACTCTTTTCGATTCTTCGGGCGTAGCGATCCAGGATCTCGTTTGTGCTCAAGCAGCTGTTGAGTTGGCCCGAGCAGCTGGAGTCGGCACGGAAGTTCACTTCTTCCCCGGGTGAGCAGAAACGTGGGCTTGGCCATCGCAACACCCCACCGAATCGCTACAGACGCCGGCGTGAGCATCTTCCGCGACGGTGGGAATGCAATCGATGCTGCGCTGGCCGCTGCTGCTGCTCTGACGGTTGTCTATCCGCACCAGTGCTCCATCGGCGGTGACGTCATGGCCCTTGTTGCCCGACCAGGTGGTGAGCTGATGGCGCTAAACGGTTCGGGTGCTGCAGCCTACGCATGCTCGCCTGAAACGCTTCGGCGTCACTCACGTGAGATGCCTTTGCGGGGGCCGATGCCTATCACCGTGCCCGGAGCCGTCGGAGCGTGGCAGTCGCTGGCAAGGATGGCACGACTGCCTATGGCCATTGCCCTCGCCCCAGCCATCACATTCGCTGCTGAAGGTGTTCCCGTCGCTAGCTCCCTGGATCGTGCATTGGGCGAGTTGCCGGAGCTTCAATCCGACCCGGGCTTTTCATCGACATTCTCGAACAATGGCGAGTCACTGACCGAAGGCGATTTGCTTCGACAGCCAGCCTTGGCGAGATCGCTTCAAAGCATCGCAGCTGATGGCTCGTCTGCGCTGTACGGCGGTGAGCTCGGGAAGCGACTGATCGAAGGTCTAAATACCCTGGGTTCTCCTCTTTCGCTCGAAGACCTGGAGCACCACGAGACCGAAGTCACCTCTCCGCTCGCCCGCACTTACCGAGACGTTGAGGTGATCACGACGCCGCCAAACTCACAAGGCTTTGTGCTGCTCGAGATTCTGGCGGCACTTTCGTATCTCGACGAGGTTCCCGATCCGCTTGGAGAGCACGCTCCGATACTTGCGCAGATCTGCCGCTTGGCTTCCCGCGATCGGGATCGTTACCTGGCGGATCCTCGACACGCGGACGTCCCCCTAACCGAGATCCTGTCCGAGCGTCACGGAGCAGACCTTCTGGATCGCGCCCGAGCCGTACTCGAGGCGGGAATCGATAACAGAACCGAAGCCGCAATCCCGAAGGGTGACACGGTTGCGGTGGTCACTGCGGACAATGAGGGCAACGCGGCTTCCCTGATTCAGAGCATCTTCCACACGTTCGGCTCCGGCATCCTCGAGCCCGACACGGGCATCCTTATGCACAATCGTGGCGCCTCCTTCGATCTGAACCCAAGGTCACCGAATGCTCTTTTGGGCGCTAAGCGGCCGTTGCATACGTTGATGCCGGTATTGCTCCGTCGAGGAAATGAGCTGATCGGCGTACATGGAGCGATGGGAGGAAAGGCACAACCACAGATCCTCCTCCAATTGCTACTGCGAACTCTCCGCTCGGAGTCTGCCGCGGGTGCGCTGGCGGCTCCTCGATGGGTGGTGGGTGGCTTGGAAGAGGGGGAACCGATCGACGTTTTACAGGTGGAGCGGAGCGCCGGTGAGGCATTGGTGAAAGATCTGGCACGAACGGGCATGCCGGTCGTCGTGTTGGAGGACCGCGATGAAGAGGCCGGCCATGGACAGTTGATTAATCGAAGTGCCACCGGTGAGATTGATGCGGGGACCGACCCCCGTGCCGACGGCTCGGCAAGCATCATCTTTCGTTGAGCTGGAATTGGAACGTCCTTAGTTCGAGATGAGCCGGTCGAGCGGTGGTCTGGCGTTGTGGAAGTCGGTCGCAGCCTGGTACTGAGCTGCAGCAGACAGCGCCGTGGACTCATCGAGAGCTACGAGCTGCAATCCGAGCGGTAGGCCATCTGAGGCGAAGCCGCATGGCACGCTAACCGCTACGAGGCCGCACCATCCGATTGGCCCGGTGGCTCGCAGCACCTCGGGGACCAGGGGCCGAGCGTCGATGAACCCCGAGGCCGCCTCTGGATTGGTGGGCGGGGGACTCGGTACTGCCTCCTCGACGGTGGGAGCTGTGCGGATCACGGTGGGAAGCAACAGGACGTCAAGATCCGTGAACAGGCTTAGGAATTCCTCACCCAAGTCCTCGAGCCGGCGTCGGGCAAGCACAAGGTTTGCACCACTGATCTCCCGTGCCTTCCGAAGAAAGGCAGCAGTCTCGTCGGAGTAGAGGTCCAATCGTTGCGGGTACCAGCCGGACTCTTGGTGGAGGGCGAGCATGTCTGCGGCAACGACCGCCTTTCGAGGTATCTCCCACTCCGTGAAAGGCGTAAGCCCAACCTCTCGCAGCCGAGATCCTGCGGCTTCCAGGACTTTGGCAGCAGCCCGAGTGGCCTCCTCGATCTCTGGTCCCGCCTTTAGAATTGACCGAAGAGGGTGAAGAACTCCGACGCTCATCTCCGATATGGGCAACTTGTGACTCACCGTCGCGTCTGCACCGATCACTTGCCAGGCAAGCGTTAGGTCCACGGCACTGCGACCTATCGGACCACAGGTGTCGTGTGTCCACGAGAGCGGGATGACCCCCTGTTCCGGCGTCGTCTCAAGGCGAGGGCGCAACCCACTCACTCCACAGAAGGCAGCCGGGACCCTGATGGATCCACCGCTATCAGTGCCGAGCGCAACAGTGCATTCCCCGGCTGCGACGGCCGCAGCCGAGCCACCACTCGAGCCGCCCGGGATGCGATTGCGGTCCCATGGATTGCGCGTTGGGGGTGTCCTGATCCCGATCGCGAACTCATGAGTAGTTGTCTTACCGATGACCACCGCCCCGGCATCTCTCAGTCGCTTGACCACCAGGGCATCCACGGGGATTGGCTCGTCGTCGAGAACGTGAGAGCCTGCCCGGGTGGGCAATCCGTCGACGTCGACCATGTCCTTCACCCCCATGGGAATCCCATGGAGCGGACTCCGGGAGCCGGATCGGGCGAGCTCTTCGGTCAGCGACGCAGCGTCACGCGTGGCACGGTCTACGTCAACGGCTACGAACGCTTTGACGACCGGCTCGACTTGCATCAGCCGTGTCAGGCACGAATCAAGTAGTTCGCTGGGGGATAGGTTTCCTTCCCGGATCGCGTTAGAGGCGTCTTCGAGAGAGAGATCGGCGGCTTCCAAGAGACGGTGATTCTATACCGCGCCGATAATGGAGCCCACGCAGGTCGAAAGGAGACCACTTGAAGGTCATTGACACACACGCCCACATTCTTCCGCCGTCGATCCTCCAAGAGTGGGCCCGCGTCGTATCAGCGTTCCCCAACATCTCGGTGGAAAAAATCGGCGACCGATACGCTTTTGGGTTCCCGGATGCTCCTCCGACCTCGCCTGTAGCCGAGCTTTTCGATCCCGAAGGGTTCGTCGCGCGCCTCGATCGGGAGGGAATGACGGCTGCCGTCGTGTCGCCGTGGACCGATCTTCTCGGTTACGGACTTCCAGCAAACGAAGGCGCGGCATGGGCGCGTTTACAGAACGAAAAAATGATGGAGCTTGTTCAAGCCGAGCCTTATCTAGTGCCGATGGCAACCGTTCCGTTGCAGGATGGTGAACTGGCGGCGAAGGAGGTGCAAGCGGCAAGCGATATGGGATTCGTCGCCATCGAGATCGGTACTGTAGCGGGGGAGAGGGAATTGGACGACCCAGCTCTGGCCGCGTTCTGGATGGCGGCAGACGAGGACGAGATGCCGGTGTTCCTCCATCCGGTGGTTCCCAAAACGGGCCTGCGGGATGATCGCGGCTACGGTCTGACAAATTCGGTAGGGAGGATCGTCTACACGACCGTCGCTCTGACTCGCCTGTTGTTCTCGGGAACCCTTGCGCGACTTCCTCGACTGAGAGTTCTCGTCGCGCACGGAGGAGCAAGCATCCCGTACATCCTTGGACGTCTGCGAAGGACTCACGAGATAGGACCGGACACTAACGCAGACCCCCTCGGAGCCTTCGACCGACTCTATTTCGACACCGTTGTTTTCGATCCCAAAGCGCTGCGATTCCTGATAGACGTCGCCGGGAGAGATCGTGTCCTCCTCGGCTCCGACTATCCCTTCCCAAACCGCGAACCGGCTCCGCTTGATTTCGTGGAGGACGCCGTCGACGACGAGGACATTCGAGCAGCCATCTTGGGCGCTAACGCCATAACTCTGTTCAAGCTGTAATCGTGAAGTATTTCCCAGAGGCCGCGGCCGGCAAGAGGAAGGCTCGCTTC
>WUUC01114917.1_pt1 | contig 15945 bp, 13 predicted proteins | sample 6278441 | NCBI WGS metagenome assembly WUUC01 (sample SAMN13675441, study PRJNA597444) | soil metagenome | isolation source: soil | place: USA: Washington | collected 2017-10
GTTAGATTTGTAATTAAGATGGTTGTAAAAGCTAAATGTACTATTTTTAAAACCATATTCATTTTGTGATTGATAAAAATAATTACACTTGCACTAACAATTGTTTGAAATGATTACCAGGAAATTAAGAATGGGAATGATAGGCGGAGGCCCCGGAGCATTTATTGGCGCCGTACATCGTATTGCTGCTAATATGGATGGAGAAATAGAATTAGTATGCGGCGCCTTCAGCAGTGATCCGGAAAAATCCAAACAAGCAGGCGAATCGTTGAGCCTGCCACCACGACGTGTTTACGGTTCATATAAAGAAATGATACGAAGTGAAAATTCGTTGCCAGTAAATGAACGGATGGATTTTGTTAGTATCGTTACACCTAATCATGTTCATTTTGAGCCCGCGAAACTTGCATTGGAAAATGGTTTTCATGTTGTCTTGGATAAACCGCTCGCGTTTGATCTTGAAGAAGCTAAAATACTACAAGGAATTGCTAATAAAAGTCAATTGTATTTTTGCCTGACGCATACGTATACCGGTTACCCGATGGTCAAGGAGGCGAGGCAACAAGTATTGAGCGGTAAGTTTGGAAAAATCCGTAAAGTATATGTCGACTATCCGCAGGGATGGTTAAGCGAATTGATAGAAGCTCCGGATAGTAAGCATTCATCTCATAAACAAGCTGCGTGGCGAACCGATCCGGCACAAAGCGGTATTGCCGGAGCGATGGGAGATATTGGAACGCATGCGTTTAATTTAGCTGAATATGTTAGCGGGTTGACCGTTACAAAAATATGTGCTGATATTAATACGGTAGTGGACGGTAGAAAATTGGACGATGATGGAACCGTGTTATTGAGATTTGATAACGGCGCCAGTGGCTTTTTATATGCAACACAAATAGCAGCCGGTGAAGAAAACAATACGAAAGTAAGAGTGTACGGAGAAAAAGGGGGAATAGAGTGGCAGCAGGAAAATGCGAATACTTTATTAGTAAAATGGTGGGAAAAGCCATCCGAGGTATTTCGAACAGGAACTCCTTATTTAACCAGCTATGCAAAACACAATACTCGAACGCCAGCCGGACATCCTGAAGGATACCTCGAAGCATTCGCAAATCTATACCGCAATTTTGCCTTATGTGTAAAGGCAAAACTAAGCGGTGCAGAGCCGCAGCCGGAGTGGCTTGATTTCCCAGGTGTAGATGAAGGGGTAAGAGGTATGGCATTTGTAGAAAAAGTAATTGAAAGCGGGAAGAGTGATCAGAAGTGGGTAACGCTAAACCCCCATGTCCTCCTAAGTGGCACTTAGGTCGCAGCGTATTTTTTTTATTTGAAAAAAAAGGAAGAAAAATACATAAACTAATTTTTTAATCAACTCTTGAATTTACATTTAAGTGACGTCGACAAAGTAACGTATTTACATATGACGAAGTCTAAAAGTCCCTTTAGGAATTTAGGGTGTTAAATTCGGAGTCTAAAAGTCCCTTCAGGGATTTAAGGTATGACTACAATACAAGGACCTGGAATATTTTTAGCTCAATTTCTGGACGATAAAGCACCGTTCAATAATCTTCGTTCCATTTGTTTATGGGCCGAGTCAATTGGATTCAAGGCCGTACAGATACCCACCTGGGATCCACGCTGTATTGATCTGCAAAAAGCCGCTGAGAGCAAAACCTATGCAGACGAAATAAAAGGTATTGTGAATGAGTGTGGCCTGGAGATTTCCGAGTTGTCAACTCATTTGCAGGGCCAGCTAGTAGCAGTGCACCCGGCTTATGATGATCTTTTTGATTCATTTGCGCCCGAGGCCTATAGAAAAAATCCAAAAGCGAGAACCGAATGGGCTGTTCAACAGTTAAAGTATGGAGCCAAAGCTTCCCAAAATCTTGGGTTGACAGCGCATCCTACATTCAGCGGTTCGTTACTCTGGCATACGTTTCACCCATGGCCACAACGGCCTGCCGGATTGGTAGAAGAAGGATTTAAAGAGTTAGGTAAGCGATGGACACCGATCCTTAATTATTTCGATGAGTGCGGCGTTGACGTCTGTTACGAAATTCATCCCGGCGAAGACCTGTTTGATGGAATTACTTATGAAATGTTTTTGGAGAATGTAAACAGCCATCCGCGTGCCTGCCTGTTATACGATCCTTCGCATTTTGTGCTGCAGCAATTAGATTATATTCAGTACATCGATTTTTATCATGAAAGAATAAGGGCATTTCACGTAAAGGATGCAGAATTTAATGCCACCGGCAAGCAGGGGACATTCGGCGGTTACCAGAGCTGGTTAAATCGTGCGGGCCGTTATCGTTCACCCGGAGATGGACAAGTTGATTTCAAAACTATTTTCAGCAAACTAACGCAGTACGATTACAAGGGCTGGGCAGTAATGGAGTGGGAATGTTGTTTGAAGCATCCGGAAGACGGCGCAAGAGAGGGTGCAGAGTTTATTCAAAAGAATATTATACGGGTTACAGAAAAGGCATTTGATGATTTCGCGGGTGTAAAAGCGGACGAAGCATTTAATCGCTCATTATTGGGATTGAGTTGATATTTTTACATTTTAAATTTAGACAAACATGAAAAGAATATTTATTACGGCTTTTGCATTTGCGACTTTAATAGCGTGTAACAGCGATGATAAGAGTAACACCAGCGACAAGACCGAAACGACAGACGACGCCAAAAGCACTGAAACTTCCCTGAGTGATAACCCCGATTACCAGGCGGGACTTGCCTTAATATCAAATAGTGATTGCCTGACATGTCACAAAGTAGATGAACCGTTAACGGGTCCTACGTACCGGGATGTAGCGAATAAGTATGCCGACCAGGCTCCGGGTGTAATACCACAGCTGGCTGAAAAAATAATTAAAGGTGGAAGTGGAGTATGGGGACAGGTTCCTATGCTGCCGCATGCGAATATTTCACAGCAGGATGCTGAAGCAATGGTTAAGTATATCCTTTTATTAAAAAACAAATAGTTACAGAAGTATTTATTGTAGTCCCTCATTAAAAAAATATAAATGATTAAAAGTTTCCTGGTTGCCACCTCGGCGATATTTATGCTGGCCTGTAATAATTCAGCGAGCAAACAAACGACTCAACCTTCCGCTATGAACTCTCTTACAAATGCAGAAAAAAAAGATGGATGGGAACTTCTTTTTGATGGAGAATCAACAAAAGGATGGCATCGGTATGGCAATAAGCCAGTAGGAAAAGCATGGAAAGTCGCAGATGGTATGCTTTATTTCGATACTACGGACAAAAAAGATGGCGGCGATATTGTTACCGATAATGAATTTGATAATTTTCATCTCAAATATGATTGGAAGATATCAGTGAATGGTAATAGCGGTGTTATCTTCTATGCACAGGAAGACAGCAAATATACATGGCCATGGGAAACTGGTCCCGAGATGCAAGTCCTGGATAATAATGGCCATCCGGACGCTAAGATCATTAAACACCGTGCCGGCGATTTATATGATTTGATATCAAGCTCCAGTGAACCTGTAAAGCCGGCTATGGAGTGGAATACTGCTGAAATAAAAAGTGTGAATGGAAAGCTGGATCTTTACCTGAATGGTGAGAATATTGTTTCTACTACTTTGTGGGATGACAATTGGAAAAAATTAGTTGCAGGAAGTAAATTTAAAACCAGGCCCGACTTTGGAAAATATCAAAAAGGAAAATTGGGGCTGCAGGATCATGGTAATAATGTCTGGTTTCGCAACATCAAGATCAGGCGCTTATGATAAATAGATTGTATAATAAAAAAAGGGGCCTTTTTGAGCCTCTTTTTTTATTGCAATGGTAAAGAAATTGATCAACTACTAATCATTTGTTTTTTCGAAAAAATTCCTTAGAAATGGTTTCGAATCAAACTTCTCCTTGAAAGAAATCAACGGATAATTAGGTTGCCAGCCAAAGGAGCTGGCGCCGAAGTCAACATATTTATATTCTTTTAAAAAGGCGTTGTTGATGACTTTATAGTAGGTAAAATGATTCGCCTTTAAAGCTCTTCCTTCCAGGGAATCAAAAACATAGAAAGTGGATAAAATATGGCTGTTTAGCCGGAAAGTTATTATTCCTGCAACGAAATCGTCGCCGGAATAGGTCTTGAATGTCTGTAAGGTTCCGGGCAGAAGCTCTTCTATAGTCAGCAATTCCTCATAACTGTGAGTGGGCCGGCTTTGCAACCTCTCCTGCGAAGCCAATAATAACCTATATGCTTCTTCATCGATACCGGCAATTACTTTCAGACTTAGTTTGTTTTTGTATAAGGGCTGCTTTAGTTCGGTAACAGTCTTTTTGTGAAATCTTGCCTGCAATTTTTCTATCGAATCCACTTCATGCACCAGGATTATATCAGATTTAACGATTTTAAACCCTTTTGTTAGAAGTATGTGATCGATATACTGGCATTTACCGGTTTGAGATTGAAAAAAAGGAGTAGAAGCTATCCGGATCGTGGAATATTCCCGTTCAAGATAATCGAGCAGTTCAAGGTAGATATCTTCAATTTCCCTGAAAGACAGTTCCCGATTGTAAACCAGGCCGCCATAAGAAGATGCGAACGGCGAGATAAAGGTCTTGTTGCCGTTATTATATTGGACGGCCCCGGTTATAGATGCTATAAGCTTTTGTTTTTTATAAAAACTAATTACGATAGGTTCTGTATTGGGGAATTTGTCTGATCCATGATACTGCATGAATCGGGGACGATGAAACAAGGTTCCATTATCTGATTCCCCGAGTATAAAATTTGTCAGCTGAGCGCTTTCGTCCCAACTGCTTACGGTAGATAGGCCTGTTCTTGTTAGACTGATTGTGTTCATATTAGGTACTGATTGCGTTTAATGGACGATGCCTCATGTTTTTGTCAATTGTCTTTGCATAGTTTCACGGCGGCAACGGATGTTAAACGGGTGGAAAATGTGCTAAAGACATAATGCAATAGCAGGTGCAGTTCCTGGCTTTTTGCTGAAGAGTTCGCAAAACAACGTATCTGGAAATTTCCGGAGTCTTGCGGTGTTAATGAATAACAGATCAACAATGGAGCCAGTTAACATTCCGGAGGAGGAGAAAAAGATTCAATGTGAAAATTGACGAAATTATCTGAGTACCGGCGATTGTTATGTTTTAACGGGCAATCCGAACAATACAACTGCTCAAAATCTTCCTTTAAATAGTCAGACGAAAAAACATTGGCGCATGTTTCGGTCTGCTCTTCGGCGTCATTGAGCGGGCACGTTTCATCGTCGCTATCGTTTGTGGGAATGTTGGAAGTGCCGCTTACTTCTTGTATTCCGGTTGGTTGTGCAAAATAGATGAATGAAACTCCAAGTGTGAGCCAAAGTATGGCCAAAAGTATAACTATACTTGCTAGAAGTTTAAACGGCTGAATCAAATACGGCTTCATCGGTCATAAAAGTATATCAGATGCGGCAAAGATGCAACCCCCCTTTACTAATTAGTCGATCCTGGTTAAATAACTAAACTCAATTAAAAATATCGATGCGGCTATGCCGCTCGGCGTAAAACACTATAAACCAATACGGAACGATACTTATTTTGCAGAATCCACGTTGTCGAAGCTGGTAGAAACAGGATCATACAGCCTAGTGTTTTTACCCCCGACTGCACAATTTTATTCAACCTTTGTGATTTTCAAAACATTAGTTGGTAAATGGAGGTGAACTGGGGTACTCCCTGTACTCACAACAATTTCCCCTGGTTTTAAAAAACCCCGTTCTTTTAATATAACAATCTGGTCAAAGAAAATATCATCAAGACTATCTTCTTCATCATAATAGAAGGCTCGAACTCCCCAACTGAGGCTTAACTGGTTGACAAGAGAACGTTTTTTTGTAAAAATATACAAGGGTGATTTTGGGCGGTAGCTGCTCAGCATCCAGCCGGTATAGCCGCTTTCCGTCATGCCAATCAGGGCGTTGGCAGAAATATCGCTGGCTATCTTACAAGCATTATAACAAATGGCATCACTTAAAAATGATGGGGAGTGGGCAAGCGGTTGAAGATCCTGTTCCCGGTCATACCGGTATTCTGTGCGTTCTACTTCCATGATAATCTTTCGCATCGTTTCTACAACTAATGATGGATGTTGACCGGTAGCAGTTTCGCCACTGAGCATTACCGCATCGGCGCCCTCTAATACTGCGTTGGCGACATCCGTTATTTCACTTCGATTTGGTTTTACCCGGTCGATCATGCTTTCCATCATCTGTGTTGCAACAATTACAGGCTTACCGCGATGGATACATTTGCGAATGATATCGCGTTGTGCCATTGGAACTTTTTCAACCGGCAACTCTACGCCAAGATCGCCGCGGGCGACCATTACACCGTCCGATTCTATAATGATATTGCGCAGGTCAGCTAATGCAGAAGGCATTTCAATTTTGGCCATTACTTTCACAGGGCTTTTCCTGTCGGCTACCATTTTCTTAAGCTCGACAATGTCGTCTGCTTTGCGGACAAACGATAAAGCCATCCAGTCGAGTTCGTGCTTGATGATAAATTCGAAATCTACCAGGTCCTTCTCTGTCATCGAAGGGAGCGAGATGGCAGTGTCAGGAAGGTTAACGCCTTTCTTAGGAAGTAATAGACCGCCGTACGTGACCTGCACCTTTACATCGCCGGATGGAGTGATATCAATAACCACGACCTCTAGCTTTCCATCATCAATCATTATTTTTTCACCCACTTTCACATCATTGTGCAGGTTGGGGTACGAAATATAGATACGTTCCTTATTTCCTACTACCTTTTCTTTGGAACTAAAGGTGAGAATGTCGCCTGGTTCGATTTTTAAGGCACCATTTTCTATTTCACCAACACGCAGTTTGGGCCCCTGCAGATCTCCAAGTATTGCAATATTGTAAGGCTCAGTTTTATTGATCCTGCGTATGCGATCAATTACTTCTGCTTTGTTTTCGTGGGATCCATGTGAAAAATTCAGGCGGAACACATTTACGCCGGCTTTTACCAGCTCCAGTAGTTTTTCATACGTATCGCAGGCGGGGCCCACTGTTGCGACGATCTTAGTTTTATGATACGCATGCGCCAGGCCGGCGTCTTTATCCATTTCTGTGTGGAAGTACTTCTCTGCTTTTTTTGGCATGATTATTTTTTGATTACTCACTATTATTTCTTGTTTGCGGTTGGCTGTTCGATAAGCCGTAACTGCGGGCTACTTTTATTTACGTCGCAAGAATCTTTACGATCTTCATCCATTCCTGGCCGATCTTTTGTTTTTCTTTTACCGCTTTTTCAAGCGGTGTATAATGTATTTTATTATTGATAACACCAACCATAACGTTTTTTCTGCCTACCAGTAAACTCTCTACGGCATAATAACCCATATGACTGGCAACCAGTCTGTCTTCGCAGGTCGGCGAGCCTCCCCGTTGAATATGACCTAATACACATATCCTGACATCGGCTGAAGGCAATCGCTTTTTAACGATCTCAGCAAGGCCGCTGGCGCCGCCTACACCATCATAACCTTCCGCTACAACAATGAGGTTTACCAGTTTTTTTCTTTTTTCTTTTTCGGTAAGCGAGGAAATGATCGACTCGATATCGGTTTCCGTTTCGGGGATCAGGATATTTTCAGCGCCTGTGGCAATTCCGCTATGCAATGCGATATAACCTGCGTCACGTCCCATAACTTCTACAATAAAAAGGCGGTCATGCGCATCCATTGTGTCACGGATTTTATCGATCGCTTCTATGGCAGTGTTTACGGCCGTATCGAACCCGATAGTCACATCAGTACCAGCCATATCCTTATCGATTGTACCGGGTACTCCAATGCTGGGTATGTCAAATTCGCTGCTGAATATTTGTGCGCCGCGAAAACTTCCGTCGCCGCCAATGATCACCAGTCCATCGATACCTCTTTTATTAAGATTTGCATACGCCTTTTTGCGACCCTCGTGTTCTAAAAATTCCTTGCAACGGGCCGTTTTCAAAATAGTACCACCCCGTTGAATAATATTGGCTACTGACCTCGATTCCATTTTAAAAATATCATCCTCAAGCATTCCCTGGTATCCCCGCATGATCCCATACACTTCAAGGCCGTGATGTATTCCAGTCCGTACCACCGCCCTGATAGCAGCGTTCATTCCCGGCGAATCTCCTCCCGATGTAAGAACTCCGATCTTTGTAACTTTTTTTGACATTAGATTTTGTAAATAACTGTTTATAAATGGTTCTTGTTTTCTTTGAAAAAACCTTCAAAAAAATTTTATCAAAAGCGCATCAAAAGTAAGGTTTTGTTAGCATTGTGTGTTTAGAATACATATCATAACGAGTTTAACACTATCGGGTGTTAGTTGTTTTGAACGAAACGTTAACTTGCAATTCCAAAAAGAATCACTTATGAAGAAAATATTGTTTTTCCTGGTTACTTGTTGTTCGCTAGTGGTACAGGCGCAATTAAATTATCCCGTAACCAAAAAAGTAGACACGGTTACCGTATATCACGGTCAGACAGTAGCGGACCCTTATCGCTGGCTCGAAGATGACTGGAGTTCCGAAACGAAAGAATGGGTGACCGCACAAAATAAAATGACATCCGGTTACCTTGAACAGATTCCTTACCGGGCAGACTGGTTAACGCGATTGGAAGAGATCAATAACTATCCAAAATATTCTTCGCCTTCACGAAAAAACGGATATTTCTATTTTTCCAAAAATGATGGGCTACAAAATCAAAGTGTGTTGTATCGTCAAAAAGGACTTGCAGGAGTACCAGAATTAGTTCTTGATCCTAACAAATTTTCTGTGGAAGGAACGACAAGCCTTGCAACTTTTGCTCTTTCTAAAAATGGCAGGTTTGCGGTGGTGGGCAAATCTACGGGCGGCAGTGACTGGCGCTCATTTTTTATTATGGACATGACCACAAAAAAGTACTTGCCTGATTCACTGGCGTGGGTAAAAGTTTCGGGTGCAAGTTGGCAGGGCGAAGGATTTTATTACAGCCGTTATCCTACGCCGGATAAAGGAAAAGAGCTTTCGACAAAGAACGAGAATCACCAGGTGTATTATCATAAAGCAGGAACTTCACAAAGCAATGATGTTTTAATTTACGAAGACAAAGAAAATCCACAACGCTTCCATAGTGTTTTTACAAGCGAAGATGAACGCTACACATTTTTAAATATCAGTGACAGGGGAAAAGCTAAAGATGGCAATGCGCTGTGGTTTTTTGATAACAAAAGCAATGATAAAAAATTTAAGCCAATCATTAAGGAAGCGGGTGATTTTGTTTATAGTTTTATTGAGGAAGTAGACGGACGTTTTTTACTGACTACAAATGATGGTGCAAAGAACAGGAAAGTCATTTCAGTTGACCCGCAAAATCCGGATCCTGCCAATTGGAAAACAATAATACCGGAGAAAGAAGAAAACCTGTCTTCTGTTTCTTCCGCAGGCGGGAAATTATTTATTACGTACATGAAAGATGTTACCAGTCGTGTGTATATATACAGTTTCAATGGCAAGCTTGAAAGAGAAGTTAAGTTGCCCGCCTTAGGTTCGGCAGGTGGCTTTGGTGGGGAACGGACAGATAAGTTCGTTTTTTATACGTTTACTTCCATTACATTTCCGCCGACGATCTACAAATATGATATTGCTACCGGGAAGAGTACTGTGTTCAGAAAGCCGGAAGTAAAATTCAATCCTGAGGATTATACTACTGAACAGGTATTTTATCCGGGTAAGGATGGCACAAAAGTACCCATGTTTATTGTTTATAAAAAAGGTACGCAGAAGAACGGAAAGAGTCCCACCTTGCTTTATGCTTACGGAGGTTTTAACATCAGTATGACTCCTTCTTTTTCATCCACAAGAATGGCCTGGCTGGAACAAGGTGGCATTTATTGCATCGCCAATGTGCGGGGTGGCAGTGAGTATGGTGAAAAATGGCACGAAGCAGGCATGCGTTTTAAAAAGCAAAATGTGTTTGACGATTTTATCGCAGCCGGCGAATATCTTATCACTAAAAATTATACTTCAAAAGAATATCTTGCTATCCAGGGCGGTTCAAACGGGGGCTTGCTGGTTGGCACCGTAATTAATCAGCGGCCAGACCTGTTCAAGGTCGCTATTCCGCAGGTGGGGGTGATGGATATGCTCCGGTTTCACAAATTCACCATTGGCTGGAACTGGATTGCCGAGTATGGCAGCAGCGATAACAAAGATGATTTTAAAAACTTGTATTCCTATTCGCCTATTCATAATATAAAAGAAGGGTTGAGCTACCCCGCAACACTTGTTACAACAGCCGATCATGATGATAGGGTAGTGCCTGCACACTCGTTTAAATATGCAGCGGCCATACAAGAAAAGTATAAAGGAGAAAACCCTGTGTTGATACGTATTGATGTAAACTCCGGGCACGGCGCCAGCAACCTGAAAAAAGCATTGAAAACAACCGCTGATATTTATTCATTTATTTTTTATAACATGAAGCTGACACCAAAGTTCGCAGGGTTGAATTACCCAAAAAATAAGAAAAAAGCGTTTTAAACATAGATGGTTTACAAAATAAAAGCTCCGGTATTGCCGGAGCTTTTATTTTTGATAAATGAATATCTTAATTACGGGGGCCAACGGATTTCTCGGGTATTACCTTGTTGAACAGTTATTGCAAAATGGATATACTGTTGTTGCCACCGGGAAGGGCGATTGCCGTCTTCCCTTTACAAACGATAATTTTCTATACGTACCCATGGATTTCACGGATCCTTTTGCTGTGCATGATGTGTTCGAAAGGTTTAAGCCGCAAACCGTAGTACATGCAGGAGCTATGACCAAGCCCGACGAATGTGAACAGCAGCAATGGCAGGCCTATCTTGTGAATGTGGAGGGAACCGTAACAACATTAATGAATGCTGCTGAACAAAAAAGTTTTTTTGTATTCGTTTCCACCGATTTTGTTTTTGACGGGGTAAAAGGCATGTATTCGGAGGATGATGAGGCGGCACCTGTAAACTATTATGGTAAAACAAAAGCGGAGGCTGAAGAAGTGGTCCGGGAATATGAGCATGATTGGGCCATTGTAAGAACGGTAATGGTATATGGAAAGCCGGTCCTTAGCCGTTCAAACATTTTAACCGTAGTAAAAGAAAAGCTCGAAAAAGGCGAAACTTACAATGTGTTTGATGACCAGCTTAGAACCCCTACCTATGTAGGTGACCTTGCAAAAGGTATTGTTCAGATTATAGATAAAAAAACAAAAGGTATTTACCATTTGTGTGGTAAGGATGTTTTGACACCATTCGAAATGGCTTGCAAAACCGCTGATGTCCTGGGACTGGACAGAACGCTAATCAAACGTGTATCGGCTGCCGATTTTTTGCAGCCGGCAAAAAGACCTGCCAGGACAGGGCTTGTCATTGATAAGGCAAGATCTGTATTAGGATTTGAGCCACTATCGTTTGATGAAGGGCTGACCAAAACCTTCTTTTGAATAAAGGGCGACTATTTTATTTTTAAATACGTTTTTTCTCCTGCAAGGATAGCTACTGGTAGTTGATTTTCTTTCGGTGGAATCGGGCAATTATATTTGTCGCTTACATAAGCGCAATATGGATTGTAAGCTTTATTGAAATCTATTACCACTTTATCGTTGGTGATATCTGAAATAGAGAGATCAATGTAACGTCCGGCAGCATAGGTTGATTCGCCTGAGCTTAGGTCCGTAAAAGGGAGAAAAAGGTGTTCCTTATATTCACTTAAAGTCATAAGGTTTTGCGATTGATATATATTCAGCGTAACGGCTGTGTCATTAATTGTAAAATGCAAAGTTCCGTATACCCGGAACGCTTTTTTGAGAGAACCGGATGTTTCCATATTGAACCATTTACTATTGGCGGTTCTCTTAAAATCCGCTGTTGCCCTATATTTTTTATCAACCGGGAAAAAGCTAAAAAAATCTTTATCATCCCCGGTAACCACTTCATGGCCCTTAACATAGCTGGCTATATAAGCATTAATTGAATCTTTGTAAATGTCCTGGCCATTCGCATGATACAATGAGAAAAGAAAAATAAAAGTAAGTAACTTCTTCATGTAGCGAAAGTACTCATTATGATGTTTGTTTATTTTTGCGACAGGTTTTTACATGAATATGGTGCGGCGCTGCCGAATCAGATAGGCATGAAAAAGGTTCTGTCCCGGTGTGAATAAACCTTATTCTTTTTCCGGGAATTGCCAGCGACACGGAAAGTATTATATACGCCGCATTGCTTGAATTATAAAAAGTGCCGGTAAGAAAGCTGGGCACCTGTAAAAACGAATGTTTCTCCGGAATAGGATCATCAACAGACACCAGCCCACGGATCTGCAAAACAGCCATTCTTTACTTTCTACGCGGCCAGTAACAAAAAATATCTTTTGCTTTTGTACAGGATATCAAAATAAAAAGGAAAATAAGACAGAAATGAAATATTTTTCGCACGGTGTTTTTTTTCCGAACCCACCAGCAAGTTTCGTTGCACGGTTAGTTGGCGGTCAATGGCAGATGCACTTCTGCCATCATGCACCTGGCGCTTCCACCGCCATTAGTTTCTATTGTTGTCAGGGGTGAATGTATAATCCTGTTGTGCCTGTTCAGTTCCTGTACCTGTTCTGTTGTCAGCGCTTCGTAAGCCTGGCTTGACATGACCAATAGTTTTTCTCCTTTACCGTTTTTTATTTGCAGCATATTGCCGGCAAAATGATCAACCTGGTGAAGGGTGATCGCGATGATTTTCTTATTGCTCTGCGTGATTGTTTCGGAGACGAGTGCATGTTGCACCGGGTCTGAAATACTGTCAAGGCAGATCACAACATACTTGTCTGCGACGCACATCAAAACATTGGTATGGTAAACAGGTTTTCCATTGCCATCAGTAGCGTCAAACACAACCGGCTTATAATTCATTTGCACACCAAACTCTTCCAGTAGTTTCTCGTTCGTCCTCGGTGAAAGACAAGCATAGGCGATCCGGTTATCCCGGTCGAGTACCATACTGCCTGTTCCCTCAAGGAAAATATTCCGGGTTTCATAAGCGCTCAGGTCAATTTGCTTTGCCACCGAAAACTTTTCCATGATCTTTTTCAATACATGCTCTTTCCTTTCCGCTCTCCGGTTCAATGCGAACATAGGATAAAGCAATAATGTGCCATCCTGGTGAAACGATACCCAATTGTTTGGAAAAATGGAATCCGGTGTGTGTGGTGATAATGTATCTTCTACAACTGTGACATCCACGCCATTTTTTTCAAGAAGCGTTACAAAGTCATTAAACTCCTTTAAAGCTTTTTCCTGGATACCAGCTTCAGCACTTTTTACCTGGAAAGCATTATTAACGGCCGTTTCAGCGTTATAGCCAAAACTTACCGGCCTGATCATTAATAAATGAGATGTTGTTTGCATAGAGAAGTTTGAATTTTAGCAATCGACGGCCGATTATCCGTAGTAGCGGTCATAGATTAGTTGAAAGTAGTAAACCCGGATCTTCGACCATCGATTTAAGCTTCATCTCTTAACAGCGGCATGCTCATGCAATGAAAACCTCCTCTCGCTCTTGACAATTCTGCGGATGGCATCGTGATCAATGTATTCTCCATATCTTTTACTTCGATGGCCCCGCTTTCCAGTTGCTGAACCAGGTCGTGTGCATGAATAACCTTAAACCCCGCTTCTTTAAATGCCTCCACTGTCTTATCGTTCCTGTCGTAGCCTAAAACCACACCGTCTTTCAGCGCCAGCAGGTTGCAGGAGTCTGTCCATTGTTCGCGGGCGTCGTAAGGAAATTCATTATTGCCGGAATATATAAATTGAACCTTGTCTTCGCACTTGAGATCATTCTTACTGATATCGTACAGCAACTCCTCCAGGTTGTCGAAATATTCCGGCGATGACGGATCTTTTTTCCTGAACTGTGTGATTTTTATTTTATCCTCTTTCTTCGATCCTTCCAGTACCCGTTGCACAGGATCGGCTCCTTCCATCTTTATTGCTTTTTTGGAAAAGGCACCCAGTAAAACCCATACATTCTTTTTTATTTGGGTAAAAACCGTATCAATGTGCATATAATCTCTTTTTTTCGGGATCCTGATAACGGTAATCTTTTTCACAATATTTTTTTCAAACAATACATTGATGCATTGGTGTGCCGCCTCCATGGTGGTCCTCTCACTAATGCCAACAAGGATATGGTCTTTGGTGATAACCATAATATCGCCACCTTCCAATGTTACTTTCTTATCGTCGCCATCACGCGGCAACAGGAAATGATGGGAAGTGTCAGGCAATTCAATAATATTTTTCCTGTAATCGGCAAAAATCGGGTGACAATGAAAGATATATTTCACGAGCAGCGCTTCCCTTGTTCTTGCTTTTTTTGCCGGTTTATTAAGAAGGATATGATCGTTGATCACGATTCCTATATCACGGGTGAAAATAAAATTAGGAATAGGAGGGAAAAGCATTTCCTTTTCGTTAGATGTACCGCTGATAAAAACTTTCGCAAGTTGCTTGCCGTCCAGGTCCGCTAATTTATCCTGCAGTTCGTAGGAGCAGTTTTCAATAGCACAAACCGACGCTACCAATTTTAATTTTATTTCACGGTCTTCCAGTATTTCACTCAGCAGCCACTGCAATTCGATTACCTTATCTGATCTGAAAAAATCCTCGTGATCCGGTTTGTAGAAATTAAAATTATTACTGCTGTCATCGAGCTCTGCCAGCCGGCCTTTAATTTTTCCAGGGTCCAGAAAATACAGAAGGATCTTGGTATAGTAATCATATTCTTTCCGGCGAATGGTTTCAAGGTGTACAATATCCTCAAACAACCAATCCTGCGCCTTTGAAGGAACAACTTTTCCTAATCCGCTGTCGGGGCTGTGTACCAATAGCTTTCGCAGCGTGCCTACTTCTGAAGTGACTGAGATCTTATTCTTTGCCATGCAAAATTTGATTTTTATAAAACGGGAATGAGGAACATTACGGGTTCCTGTATGAAAAAACGGGCAGATATATCAAAAAGGATATAAAAATCAGGCGGAGTAATACCGCTGATTTTTTTATGCTGGGAATGTAAAATGTAAAATGCATAAAACCTGCAATCGAAAGGCAAAGGTAGCGCAATTAGTGACAGGGTGACTCGTTAGGTAACCTGCCAGATTGTATTGCTTAAAGCCGGAATTTGAGATTTTAACTCCGGGCCTGAAACCAGGTCACTATCAACTTATTTTATTAGCTAATTAGCTAATAAAGTTACCGCTACTGGTGTACCGCTAGTAACGGAACCGATGTATTGAATGCGAGTTTTTTTGTATGGCTGCTTGTAAAAAGACTGTTCATGAAAGAATGGTTCTTTGGAATGACTATCAGCAGGTCAATATTTTTGTCTTTTGAAAACTGTTCTATTGCCTCGTAAAAATCGTTGATGCCGATAAAATAAAATTCAGGATTGAACTCGGCGAACATCTTTTGCATTTTGGCTCTTTCTGTAAGATATTCATCCGTTAGGGCTACATAATGCTCATTGTCTACATTGACAATATGCAGGTTGGCATTAAAAATTCCCAATATGGTTTTTATCGCCAGTACAGGGGTATTGGCATCCACTTCCTTAAAGTCGGAAGCGAGGCTGACATTTGTAATACCATTATATTTCGCCGTTTGCGGAATGATCATTACAGGGCAAACATTTTCTTCCGCCATTTTTACTGTATTGCTGCTGGTAAAAAGCTGGCGCCATTCTTCTTTTTCTGTTATGCCCATTATTATCAGTTCGGCGGTTTTCTGGTGGGCTAGCCGGCCCAGGTTATCAATAAAGTCGCTGCCAAGTTCCTTTACTGTTTCAATATTGCTGACACCTTTCTGTTCCATTTCAGCTTTCAGGCTTTGAAGAT
>WUUC01073009.1_pt1 | contig 15940 bp, 11 predicted proteins | sample 6278441 | NCBI WGS metagenome assembly WUUC01 (sample SAMN13675441, study PRJNA597444) | soil metagenome | isolation source: soil | place: USA: Washington | collected 2017-10
GACACCAGCGTCAGCACGCGCCGGCCGCCCGGGTCCGACCCGGGCGGCCGGCGCCGTGCGCGCGCAACTGGGTGATCCGATCGCGCGCCGGGTCCTGGGAGTCGTTCTGCTGGGCGCCGCCCTGGCCGGCGTTGTGGTGCTCGGCCTGGCGGGGCACGGCAGCGTGCTGCGCGGGCTCGGGGTGCCGACGGCGGCGTTGCTGCCCGGTCTGACGATCCTGACCTGTCTCGCCGAGATGACCGTGGTCCGGCTGCGGCACGGCGAGGCCGTGGAGGAACTCAGTCTCTACGAGGTGGCACTCATCATCGATGTGCTGCTGCTGCCGCCTCGGAACGCCCTCATCGCCGCCGCGGCCGGGCTGGTGCTCGCCGGAGCGCTGCAACGGCGACCGATCGTGAAGGCCGTCTTCAACCTCGGCACCTACACGGCGGCCACGTCCGTGCTGATCCTCACCGTCCACCTGGCCGGCGGAACGCCTGGCGAGCTGACGCCGGGCGTGCTGGCCGGCGTGGTGGCGGGCACGATCGCCTTCACCGGGGTGAACCTCTGCTGCCTGGCGCAGATCCTGGGCGTGATCAACAAGACCTCGCCGTGGCGGGTCGTCCGCTCGGAGGCCCGGCTGTCCGCCTACATGGCGGTCGGGACGATGGCCACGGGGCTGACGACCGCGGAGATCGCCTTGCACTCGCCATTGCTCCTGCCGTTCATGGCGATGCCTGCCCTCGCCGTCACGTACGCGTACCGGGCAGCGGCTCGGGAGGCCGACGAGCACGCCCGCTCCGCCTGCCTACTCCAGCTGTCCCACGCGCTGGCCGGGCGTGCGGACGTGGTACGCCAGTTCCTGGTCCTGGTCCGGGAGGCCTTCGGCGCCGACCTCGCCGTGGTGGTGCTGGAGGGCGACGACGTCGCCCTGTCGGTGGAGGGCGACGATCCGGCGACCCTACGGTACGGCCCGGTGCCGCCGCACCTGGCCGTCCTCGGTCCGGTCGACGGTCCCGTGCATCTCGCCGACGATCTGCCCGACGGCCTGCGCCGCATGGTGGTCGTGCCGGTGCAGGGCGGCGGACGGCTGTTCGGTACGGCGGCCTTCGCCACCCGGGACCGCAGCCGCGGCTGGATGACAACCGGGGACGTCACTCTGCTGGCCTCGCTGGCCAGCGCCCTCGCCGTGGCCATGCGGGGCGCCGAGCACCTGGACCGGCTGGTGGACGAGACCAGCAAGCTGCAAGCCGTTGTCGAGCAGTCCGCCGAAGGCATCATGGTGATCGACGGCGACGGTCTCATCCAGGTATGGAGTCGGGCGCTCACGGAAATCACCGGCGTCGATGCCGTCGACGCCACCGGCCGGCCGCCCGCCGAGGTGCTCGACCTCCCCGCTGAGCAGGAACACCAGCTGCTCATGCCCGTCTCGGTGGAGCAGCCGAAAGCGGTCGCCGAGCTGACGATCCGCCGCCGGGACGGCGAGGAGCGCCGGCTGCGGCTCGCCCACTCGGCGATCTTCACCGTCGGGATGCTCGTCCGGGACGTGGTGGTGGTCAGCGACCTGACCCGGGAGTACCGCACCGAGCGACTCAAGTCCGACTTCATCGCAATGGTGTCTCACGAGCTGCGGACCCCGCTGACGCCGATCATCGGTTACATCGATCTCCTGCGGTCCCGGGGCGAACGCATGACCCCGCAGAAGCGCCTGGACGCGCTGAATCTCATCGGCGACCGCGCCGGGCACCTGTCCCGGCTCGTGGAGGACCTGTTGCTCGCCTCGCGGTTCGGCGACAACCCGGACGACGTCTCGCTGCAGGTGTCGGCGGGCGTCCACGACCTCTGTGCGCTGACCACCCGGGCGGCGCGCGACCTCGGATCGGCTCGCGTCGTGCTGAGCCTGCCGCCGGGGCCGGTGCTCGCGCACTGCGACGACGGCCGGGCTCTGCAGGTGCTCGCCAACCTGATCGGCAACGGCCTCAAATATTCCGCGGAGGACACCGAGGTGGTGGTCGCCATGCGCCTGGACGAGACGTGGGTGCACGTCGACGTCGGGGATCACGGCCGCGGCATCCCCGCCGACCAGCTCGACAAGGTTTTCGGCAAGTTCCACCGGGTCGAGGACCCCATGACCATGAGCACCAGCGGTACGGGACTGGGGCTCTTCATCGCGCGCCGGTTGGCCCGCGCGATGGGCGGCGACGTCACGGTCGTGTCCACGCTTAACGCCGGATCGGTGTTCACTCTCTCGCTCGCTGTCGAAAGCGCGCCGGAATTGACCGTTTAGACGGTATATTCTGATGATTCATCACCATGCGAGGAGGCGGCATGACAAGCGCCGTCGAAAAACCCCGGATCCTGCTGGTCGACGACGAGCCGAGTCTTCTTGACGGCCTCCGGCGACAGTTGCGGCGCGACTTCACTGTCGAAACGGCGGTCGGGGCGGCCAAGGGGCTGTTCGCACTCAAGCCGGGTGAACCGTTCGCGGTGATCGTGTCCGACTTCCTCATGCCCGGCATCAACGGGGCACAGTTTCTGGCCGCGGCGGCGAAGGCGGCGCCCACCAGCACCAGGATGCTGCTCACCGGGCACACCAGTCTGGCCGACGCCGCGGTCACCGTGAACCAAGGACGGGTCTTCCGGATGCTCCTGAAACCGGTCGACACCGAGACCATGACGGCCGCCCTGCGCGACTGCGTGACTCAGCACCGGCTGGTCGTAGCCGAACGTGAGCTACTCGAGCGGACCCTGCAGGGCAGCGTCAAGGCGCTGTCCGACGTGCTTGCCCTGGCCAGCCCCACCGCCTTCGGCCGGGCGTCGCGGATGCGGCGGGTGGCGTCCGCGATCCTCGACCGGGTGGAGGTCGAGGATCGCTGGGCGGTCGAGCTCGCGGTTGAGATGGCGCAACTGGGCATCGTCTCGCTGCCGCCCTCGGTAGCCGGCAAGCTCGATACCGGTGCCGAGCTCACCCCGGCCGAGCAGGCGATGGTGGAGGAGTTGCCCACCGTCGCCGAGCAGCTGATCTCGCCGATCCCTCGGATGACGCCGGTGGCCGAGTGCATCCACTACTCCCGCAAGGGATTCGATGGCTCCGGCTCTCCGGCCGACGGCGTCGCCGGCGATCGGATCCCCTTGGGCGGGCGGCTGCTGCGCCTGGTGCAGGACCACGACGCGCTGCTGCTGCAGGGGATGTCACCGACCGTCGCGTTGGCGACTCTGCGCACCAGCGTTCATCTTTACGACCCCGTCCTGCTGGAGGCGTTCGCCGCCACCGCGGCGGCGTCGGCCGAGGAGATCCGTGGCGTGATGCTGGCTGATCTGCAGTCCGGCATGGTGCTGGCCGCCGCCGTGCGCAGCCGGTCGGACGTGCTGCTCGTGAACGCCGGCCAGGAGGTGACCGTCGGTCTCATCACGCGGTTGCGCAACTTCGCCGCCCTGGAGGACGGGGTCGCCGAACCGCTGATGGTGCTGGACGACGCCGGGGTCAGTGCGGCGGGCGCCCTTGCCGCCATCGCGTGAGCACCGCACGGGCCTGATCATCGAGCTGATCCTCCTCGAGCGAGATCGCCCCGACCGGTCCGCACACCGGGCCCAGGTCCACCTCCACGGCCATGTGCGCAAGCGCGACGGCGGAGGGCGCGTCGATCACCGCCCCAGGCTGGATCGTCGACGTGTGGCCGGCGACCGCGTGGATCACGGGGTCGGGCAGCCCCCAGAACCGCAGCAGATCGGCTCCTGCATCGATGTGCGAGAAACCGATGATCGCCGACTCCGTGACGCACAGGAACTTGGTATCTGCCGGGTCCGTCTCGGTATCCCGCCACGACGCGAGCGCCTGGCTGAACTCGCGCGGGCGGGTGGATGCGAGGACCAACTGTCCGACCTCGTGCAGCAGGCCCGCCGTGAAGGCGTTGCTCTCCCAGTCGGTGCCCTCGGCGAACATTCGGCACAGCCGGGACGTCTCGACCGAGTGCAGGGTCAGCCCGTCCAGCCATTCGGCCGGCAGGTCGCCCCCGGCGTCGAACGTCCGGATCAGATCGTGCATCAGCACCAGGCCGCGGACGGTGTGCAGGCCGAGCAGAGCCACCGCCTGCCCGACGTTGCTGATCTTCCGGCCCACCGTGTACGCCGACGAATTCACCAGCTGCAACACCTTGGCCGTGGCGGCGGGATCCCGCTCGATGACGGCTCCGACGGAACGCGCCGACACGTCGTCGGAGTCGAGAACCTCGATGAGCTCGACGAGCGTATGTGGAGGACTCGGCAGAGACTGGACATCGGGCCGGTCCGGTCGCGTGCCTGTGCCGGCGCGGACATCGATGAGCCGTTCCACCGTGGCGACCAGCTGCTCCGGGGAGCTCGGTTTGGTGAGGAACTCGTGGGCCAGCACCATGATGCTGAGTAGGTTGTCCTCATTGGTCTGCCCGGAGAGGATCACCCGAGCGGTCCCCGGATAGTCAATCCGCACACGTTCCAGCAACTGCGCGCCGTTCATCCCGGGCATCCGGTAGTCGGACACGATCACGTCGCAAGGCCGGTCCCGCAGCGTGGCCAGGGCCGCCTCAGCCCCTTCCGCGAACGACATGTCCCAGCGATCCCGATGGGTTCTGAGCATGCGTCGCAGACCGCCGAGAATCCGCGGCTCGTCGTCGACGAACAGGATGTGTGGCCTGTGGATCACAGCACTGCCGGATGTCACAGCGACGCCTCCGCGAATTCGGTGTTCGTCGGTAGTTCCTCGTGGTCCGCCACCGGCAGCCGCACGGTGAAGACCGTGCCGACGCCGACCGTGCTGGTGAAGTCGATGGTGCCGCCGTGCCGGTCGGTCACCAGGGTGCGGACCAGCGCCAGTCCCTGGCCGGTGCCCGTGCCCACCTCCTTGGTGGTGAAGAAGGGGTCGAACAGCTTGTCGGCGATCTCGGCGGGCACGCCTGTGCCGGTGTCGGCGATTTCGATGACGGCGTGCCCGCCGTCTAAGCGGGTGCCGACCCGGATCGTGCCACGGCCACGGTCTGCCGCGCCGATTGCATGGGCGGCGTTGACCACCAGGTTGAGCACCACCTGATTGATGTCGCCGAGATGGCAGTACACCAGGGGCAGATCACCGAAGTCGGTCTCGACGTCGGCGATGTACTTGATCTCGTTATTGGCGACGACGATGGTGTTCTTGATCGCCTCGTTGAGGTCCGCTCGGCTCTTGTCCTCCGTGCCGGGGTGGCCGAACGCCTTCATAGCACGGACGATGTGGGCCACCCGGCTGATTCCCTCGAGGGTCTGTGAGACGGCAACCGGTACCTCCTCCATCACGAAATCGATGTCGATCTCCGTTGCCACCCGCTCGATGTCCCGCAGGACAGTCGTGATGTCACCGTTTGCCTGCACTGTCGTCACCAGCTCACGGTATGCGGCGAGCAGTCGCTGCAGGTCGGAGAAGGCGGTATCCAAGAAACGTACGTTGTCCCCGACGAACTGGATCGGGGTGTTGATCTCGTGCGCGATACCGGCGGCGAGCCGGCCCACCGACTCCAGTTTCTGCGCGTGCCGAAGCTCCAGTTCAAGCCGGTGCCGCTCGGAGACATCGTGCGCGGTGAAGACGATGCTCCGTGAGCCGTCGTGCTCACTCACGTATTCGACCAGGGCCTCCGCGTCGGCCCACTCGGCATGATCGGCCCCGCGGATCCGGCAGGGAGCGGGAGTCGGCCGGACGAACGACGACGCGCCATCCCGCAACACGGCAACATCGTCCTCATGCACCAGCGACCAGAGGTCGCAGCCCGCGAGTTCCTCGGCCGGGAAGCCGAGCATCGTCTCGGCCGCCGGATTCACGAAGCGGATCCGACCGTCTTCGCCGGCGAGGATCAGGGCGTCGGCGGAGTGCTCGACCACGACGCTCAGTCGCGACCGGCTCAACAACTGGTCGAGTGTGAGGGCTGCCTCGTCAGCCAAGGTCGTCACCGCAGCCGAGAGATCGTCCGCCGGCAGTCGGTCAAGCGCCAGCACCAGCACGCCGAAGACGTCTCCGTGCGCCGCCAGCGGTGCGAGCATGACCATGGCATGCGGAGGCAGCCGCAGCACTTCTGTCACCTCCACAGCGGCCCCGTCGCTGACAGAGACATATTCACCTGGCTGCAGCGCGGTTCTGGTGCCGGCGGGCAGCTCGGTCAGTTCGGTGATCCAGCCGGCGGCCTCGGTGCCGACGTGCCCCGCCGCCGCGATGACGTGCAGCGCCTGCCCGGTGACAGTCAGAATCAGCGCCGCGCTCGTAGCGCGGTCGATGCTGAGCGCGGCGCCCAAGGTCACATCCATCGCCTCAGCTCGCGTCGTGGAGGCGACCAGACCGGCACCGGCGGACGCCAGCGTGCCCTCCCGGTCGGCCGATCGGTCCCGGGCGCTGCTGCCCCTCGCCAGTACATGGTTGACGGTCAGCGAGATCAATGCGGTGAAGAGCAGCGGAATGGCGACACCAGGCGCGACGCCGAACAGCAGGACGCCAGCGCCCATGACCCCGCAAATCACGGCGGTGGCGAGAATCTTCTCCCGCAGCCCGCCATAGAGAGCGCGGAAATTGACCCAGACGAAAAGTAGGCCGACAGTGGTGCCGTAACCGGTGGCCTCGGCCACCAGGCATATGCAGGCACCTTCGAGGACCCAGCTCCAGGCAGGGAAGTGTTGCCGGCGGTATCCGGCGTAGAGCCAGGCCACCACCAGAAAAGCGACCAATACCGCCGGCACAGCCAGCCCGGTCCGGGAGTCGGCGAGAAGGCCCCACAGACCGAACGCGGGCCACGCGAGCAAAATCCCGAGGAACAGGGTGCGGACCTGCCCCAGCATCGTGTCGGTTCCACGCAACCAGCGCCGCACCGATGACTCCCTAAGCAGCATCGTTACGCCTTCGGTAGATGCCAGCACCGGATTGCCCCCGGATCTCCGCGTTTATACGGATCCATAATCGCAGAAGCAGGGTGTGCTTGTTCAGTCATCGAAGTCATTGGTCGACCGCAGTAACGCGGACAGGGCCAAGAGAAGCACGGCAGTCGCGCCGGCTGCCACCCGCGGTACCCGTTGAGCCGGTTGCTGCGCACCGCATGGCGTGACGCTGCCGGTAGATTTCCGCTGTGCCGGGCCGCGAACGCTGCATCCTGCACTTGTGTCGTGACCAGTGGTCAGTCGGACGGATCGACGACCGGCTGCAACATCCGGCCTTGGCTATCGGCAGTGACTGTGACGACCACGTCAAGGTCGCCGTGCTAGCCGGCTCCCTGACCGCCGCGTTGCTGGCAGCTGTCATCCTGCGGTCGACGACATCCCGGACGTCCACCAGAAGGACGCGGCGGGTGCGAGACGCGGCCCTGTGAGGGCGCAAAGCGACGTGCCGAATTCAGAAGCGGAAGCGGCCGACAAGCGTTTGCAGGTCCTGGGAGATCTGGGTGAGGTCGTCGGCGGCTTCGCGGATGGCGATCACGCCGGTGGTGGTGGTCTCGGCGGTGGTGGCGACGGCGGTGACGTCGGCGCTGATGCCGGTGGAGCCGGTGGCGACGTCGCCGATGTTGCGGCTCATCTCGCCGGTGGTGGCTGTTTGTTCCTCGATGGCCGAGGCGATGGTGGTCTGCAGTGCGTTGATGCGGTCGATGACCTCACTGATCTGGGTGATGGCCTGTACTGCTTCGGTCGTGTCGGTCTGGATGGCGGCGATGCGGGTGTCGATGTCGGCGGTGGCGCGGGCTGTCTCGGACGCCAGGTCCTTGACCTCTCCGGCGACGACGGCGAAGCCTTTGCCCTGTTCTCCGGCGCGGGCCGCCTCGATGGTCGCGTTGAGGGCGAGCAGGTTGGTTTGTTCGGCGATGGCGCTGATGACTTTGGCGATGTCACCGATCTGGCGGCTGGATTCGCCGAGTTTGCCGACGGTTCCGGTGACGGCGGTGGAGATGCCGGCGGCGTCCGCGGCGACTCGGGCGGCTTCGCCGGCGCTGCGGGCGATTTCGGCGATCGAGGCGCCCATCTCTTCGGCGCCGGCGGCGACGGTGTGCACGCTGGCGGAGATCTGTTCGGCCGCGCTGCTGGCCGCGACGGCACGCCGGCTGGTCTCGTCGGCTGACGTGGCCAGGTCGCCGGAGACCGTCGTCAGCTGCTCGGACTTGCCGGCGAGGCGGTGTGAGCGTTCGTCGACCGATTTCATGGCGTCGGCGATGCTGGACACGAACTGGTTGAACGTGCGCGCCACTGCGGTGAGTTCGTCATGGCCGGACTGGGCGAGGCGTGCCCGCAGGTCGCCGTCGCCTTCGGCGATGTCGGTAAGCCGCAGTTGCAGGGCATGGAGCGGACCGGAGATGCTGCGGATCACGATCCAGGCGACGAGGATGGAGAGCAGCAGTCCCACGACCCCCGCGAGGATCATCGTCTGCTTGCCGGTCTGTGCCGATGCTGCGGCGGACGCGGCGGTTTCCATGCCTCGGCCGGTGACCTTGGCGGCGAGGTCACTGGTCGCCGTCGAAGTCTTGCTGAACGCGTCGAGTGACTCGCCGGACGCGAGATCATTACCCGCCTTGATCGACGCGGGAGTGCCCGCGCGGTAGGCCTGCACAATGCGTTGGTCGATCTGGAGAAAGCTGTCGAAGGCCTGGGTCGCCTGCTGGAGTAGCGCACGCTCGTCAGCGGCCAGGTCGCCGGTGCCGATGGCGCCGTACCCGGCGCGTAGGGCGGCGGCGGAGTCGAGGAACTGCTTGCGCTGCCCTTCGGCGTCAGACAGAGCGCCGGGTACCCCGCGGTTGAAGTCGAAGGCGTACCCGGTCTGCCAGCCGGCGACATCCGCGGTGCGGAACTTAGCCTCCATTACCCGCTCGTTGAGCTGCATCGCCTGGCGGGCCTGCTCGCTCGCCGCACTCTGGGTCTGGAAACCCGTCACGGCGACCACCACAAGGATCCCTGACACGAGAACACCCAGACCGGCAAGCATGACGACCCGGGTGGCGATCCGCCAGCGCCGCAATGTTTCGATCACGTTTCCAAGCTTGGCCTAATTGAGTGTCCAGTGAAGGCTTGATCGGAATACTGTCCCTCAGCTTCGAGAAGGCCAGCCCACAGGCGCCCGTGCCGGACGAAGCCCTCAGTCTCGTTTAAGAACCTTCTCAGGCGGGCCTTGGTGGTCAAGTTTGTTCAGCGACGCAGAAGTCTCGGAGTTCGACACCAATATCTGATCTGGCAGGCGGTCCCGCAGCGGAGCGTTCACGGGACGATGAGTTCCCCCGCGCTTCATGGAGCTTCATCGTGGCTCACTCACCTTGAGCGCCTGCAGGGTGGGCCATGTCCGTTGGTGACTCCTGGCGTTGATCAACCATGCGCTTGAGAAGTGGGTGCCCGAAGTGGCTGACCAGCATCGTCCTGGTGGCGTGCGCTGTGAGCGCCGCCTGCAACGGTGATGATGCAGCTGCCGCATCGGTTGACGATGGTGCGGCCACGCAGGGTCTGCGGTTGTTTCGTCAGGTCATGGTGAGTGTGAGTGGCAGCATGCGTGACCGTCTGGCGGCAGAGAACTTCATGTACGCGCAGCTGGAGGAGGCGACGGCGGCGTGTATGGCGCGGCAGGGCTTCGTGCACGTCAAGATGCCCCCTCGCAGGCTCTACGCCGGTCCGCAGAGCCTCGGTCTCGGCGACATGGGCAGCGTCGCCCCGCTCGGGGCCGGCACCTTCGGTGTGGCCGCCAACGTGCGGAGCTCCGCCGAGCAGGCCGATCAGTGGCGGGCCGAGCAGGCCGCGGTGGTGGTGCCTGCCAACCGTAGACGTGCTCAGCTGCTCGCGGCATCGCGTTGCCACAGGACGGCGCCGACCCCGTATGAGCACCGGCCGCCTCATGCGAACTCGTTGATATCCGAGCTGGAGCCGACGTTTCGACGGGTGGAGAAACTGCCGGCCGTGGCGGCGGCGCTGAGGGCCTATCCCGGCTGTATGGAAGCGGCCGGAATCAAGGCCGGAACGTATGTCGACATCTTCCTGGCGGTGTCGCAACGCATGCCGAACCCGGATATCGGCTGGGCCAGGCTCGAGCACAATCCCCGCTGGATCGCGGCCGTCGCCTTCGAGAGGCGTGCCGCTGAGGTTGACGCCGTCTGCCGACAACCGGCTCAGGACCGCGCCATGGCCGCCGCAGCGCCACAGCTGCAGCAGTTCGTGACCGACCACAGGGTCCAGTTGGCTGAAGCGAGAGACAGCTGGGTCAGGCTGGCCACACGGTCCGCCCCATCGGCTCACGCCCGTTGATGCCGCTGCGTGAGCGTTGGTAATGCTTCCCGAGCCGGGAGGACCGGTGCGACCTACGCGGCGGTGGAGGACGGCGAGAACCAGTACGCCGATCAGGTCATGGACCGCTACGCCGACGAGATCACCGAAGCGGTCACGGACCGGGTCGCACGCTACGGCGACACCCTCACCGACCTGGCGTACGCAATCGGCGCCCAGTCGGATCTGAGCCCGGACGACTTCACCAGGATCACCGCGGGCCTGGACGCCACCCGCCTGCCCGGTGTCAGCGCCCCGGGTTTCGTCGTGCCTGCGTCGACCGCTCGGACGGCCACGGTGCAGCATTATTGGCGCACTCGAGGCGTCGCCGGCCTGTCTCTACAACCGAGCATCTTCGAGAAGGCGTTCGACGAGCGCAACATGATCGGTACGGACGTGAGCGTCAGCCCCCCGCCCGGCACAGCAACGCGCTGGCGAGCAGCCCTGCGTACCAGGCCCTTCGGGACAGCTCAGTTGTCGCCGCATCGCGTCAGAACAGCGTGCTGCTGGCGCCCCGGTCTACAGCGGGCTGGGGTCCGCGATCCCGGACACATTCCAGGGCTGGGTACTCATGGGAATCCGCCATCATTCTTGAAGGCCTGGCCACCGGCACCGATGCCCGGCCCACCGCCGTACGGGTGATCGACGCCGTGCAACAACCCATCGATATCGACGGCATCCCGGCGACGGTTTCAGCCAGCGTCGGCATCGCGTTCAACCGAACCGGCGCCAACGCGGACGACATCCTGCGCGACGCCGACGCCGCCATGTATGCCGCGAAAGCCGCTGGAAAGAACCGATTCGTGGAATCGACGCATTGAGGCGTTTCTGCCACCTGCTCAGATATCGATCGTTATTCGGACGGTTCAGCAGCACGAACCTGTACGAGGCGTGCCAGCGATGGCCAGCTAACTCCAGCTTCCGATCCGTTCACGCCTACCGGCGGCGTCTTCCAACTCTTCGCCGGAGGCTAGGTCTACCTACTCCTCCGTCGGAGAATGTCGCGCCGGTGAAAGCGGCCGTGCAGCCGGAGAACGCCGCGTCGGTGAAGAGGACTGTGCCGTCGGAGAACGGCGCGCCGGTGAAGAGGACCGTGCCGCCGGAGAACGTCGCGCCGGGAAGCCAACCGGACGACCGGCGACAGACGCCCAAATGGGTGGACCGAACCGGCCGGCGCCGGAAAGCGCTGCCCACGGCGCCGGCAACCCCGCAATCCGGAGGACACCGACCGATGATCCTACGCTTCGCCCGGCCACTGCGCCATGCCCGGTTTCCCAGGGTCGGCGCAAGTCAGGCCATCAGTTCCATCGGCGACGGCGTCTTCACGATTGCGCTCGTCGGGATCATCCGCAACAAGCACCGGGCCGGCGATCTCGGGTTCGTCCTCGCCGCGGATAGCCTCGCGATGCTCGTGATGGGACCAGCGGTCGTGTTGCTGCCCATTCTGCTCAAGTCCCGTGGCGAATTCTCCGCCTACGGTGTGATGGCGAGTGTCGAAGCACTGGGATCCGTGATCGGTGGCCTGGTCGCCGCCGCGTGGCGGCCGGTCCGGTCAGGGACCGCCGCGGTGTGCGCGCTGGCCCTGCTCGGTTCGCAACTCCTGGCTTTGGCGCTCGGCCTGCCACTCCACCTGCTCGGGGTCGCTGTGGTGGCGACCGGTTTCGGCTACTCGGTGTTCGGCGTGCTGTGGATGAGCGCCCTGCAGCAGACCATTCCCGACGAGTTGCTGGGCCGGGTCCTGTCGGTGGAAATGCTGGGCACCTTCGCTCTGGCCCCGTTCGGCCTGGCGCTGGCACCCCTCGCCATTGAGCGACTCGGGGAACGGCCGGTGCTGGTGGGCGCCTTCGTGGTGCTGATGGTGTCGACAATCGTGCCGTTGCTGCAGCGCGATGTGCGCACCTTCGGCGGTCTGGAAACCACGGAAGGACCTGCGCGGCCATAGCGGTTTAGCAGCGGCCTGACCTCGCCGGGCTACGCCCAGCGGGTCAGACCGGAACCCGAAAGATTCACAGCCCCGGCGGCGGTCGTGCCACCAGCAATGACTAGCCGAGAAGAGTACGCGTTGCACGTAGTGGGAAAGAGTTGCCCATGGTGCAGGAGCGGGCGAGATCAAACCGCCGGGATGCAACGTTAGATCGGCTTGGTGGACCACCTTCCGGGTACGTCGTCGCGTGCGTGGTGCTCGCCGTGATGTGGTTCCCGTTTCGCTTGCTACTGGACAAGGGTGATCCGGTAGCCCACATCATCGCCACCAGCGCACTGCAAGGGGCAATGTGGGCCTTGATCCCGCTAGCCGGGGAATGGGGCCTGCGTGTACGCCGCAGAGACGGCGGCCCTACCGATGCTGTCCCGTCGACCATTCCGCGGCAGCATCGGGCGCGGGCCCGGCGTGGAGCGATCGTCGGCTTGGGCATCGGCGTGCCGTTCTTCAGCGCCCTCATCACCCTGTGCCTGATCACCGGCCGGTCGTGGGTGTACACGACCAGTTTCGGTGTCATCTTGTTTGTCACGGTTGCGATCGCCACCAAATCGGTGCGACGCAGCTGAAACATCAACGGTCCGACCTGGCGCCCTCATCCGCAGCCGATCGAGCTCGGCGGCCAGAACGATCGTCACGGTCCTTATGGACCAACAGCCGGCATGAGGCAGGGCTGGCGGTCCTGCTCGCCCAGTAGTCAACAGTGCGAGGCCTGTCGTCCTCTGAACAGTCACTAAGAAAGTTCGAAAGCGCCCAGGTCAGGTGCCTTGCCCTGGAACGGCAGGCCGACGTCGACGCCCTTGTCGATGAGTGCGCTGCCGGCCACGAGACGCAGGTGGGGCAGCGTCGGGAGGCTGCCGTCGGGTTGCCGGGCGGCGTCCCAGCCGGTGGTCGCGACGCTCTGGAACAAGCTGTTGGACAGGGGGATGCCCAGGTTCCAGGAGTTGCCGGCGGCGTTGGTGCCGGTCAGGTTCGACGTCAGCGTGCCGGTGTAGGCGAGGTTGTTGCGCAGGTTGCCCCGGCCGACGGCGGCGTTGCTCGAGTCGACGCCCAACATGTTGAAGTCGGGGTGGTTGCCGTAGCCGGTGTTGTTGAAGAAGTCGTTCGCGACCGGGTGGTGGTTGGCGTAGAAACCAGCGGCTTTGTTGGTGAAGGCTACCGAGAACCGGACGGTGTGCTTGACCGCCGCCGCGTCGTAATCGCCGCCGTAACCACCCGCCTTGAAGCCGTTCCCGTTGCCGGCGCTCGTAGTCGTGCCCGGTTGGTAGCCGTTGAGCCACGCCCATGAGCTCTCGATCGTCACCGGTGCGTAGGCGTCGATCAGGTCGAAGCCGTCGTCGGCGTTCCACCATGAGCGGCAGCCGCGGAAGACGGTGCTGGCGGTGCCGGCCTTCATGTAGTGCGCGCCGAAGCCGTCCGCGTTCTCGCCCGGCCCGTCGGAGCTGTTGGTGTCGTAGTTGTCGTGCGAGTCGCTGTTGAGCACGAGGTTGCCGCCGCCCCCGTTGATGAACAGGCCGGTGCCCATGATGTGGTGGACGTTGAGCTGCTCGAAAGTGTTGTTGCTGCCGGAGACCCAGACGCCCCACGACTCGGCGTTCAGGGTGTTGTTCTGCTTGACGCCGGTGATTTCCAGGCCTTTGAGGTGGACCCAGCTGCCTGTGACGTCGAAGCCCTTGAGGCGGCAGTCGTCGGCCATTCTGGAGAAGTCGAAGACCGGCTTCTCGCCGGCAACGGCCCAGTAGTGGATCGGGTTGCCCGGGGAACCGCTTTTGTTGAGGGTGACGCCGTCGACGCGGGCGGTCCGGCTTGAGCAGCCCGTGTTCGCTTTGGTGAACGAGTAGGTGCCACCACGGAAGTAGACCGTGTCGCCGGCTGTTGCGACGGTCTGCGCCTTCGCGATTGTCTTCCACGGCGCGGCCTGCGTGCCGGCCGCGCCGTCGTTACCGGTGGGTGCCACATAGAAAGTGGCGCCGGCGGCCGCGATGCTCGGATCGGCGGCGACGGCGACGATGCCGGCGGCGCTCGCCAGCACGGCCGAGCTCAGCAGAGTGCGAATCAAGGTCCTGCGATTCATCGAGGACTCCGGATCAGAGGAAGCCGTCGAGGGCGGCGGTCGGGCGGCGGGAGGCCTCGTCCCAGGCGGAGCTGTTGTACGCGGTGAGCGACGGGTAGCCCTCGGGCTCCCAGAAGAAGGTGCCCAGACCGCCGAACGCCTTGATCCCGGAGACGAACGCTTTCAGCGAGTCACGTACCTGGGCCGGCTTGCCGACCGGGCCGCCGTACTCCACATGCATGATCGGCTTACCGTACGTGGTCTGGATCGTCTTCATGTTCGCCAGGATCCCGGGCACGTTGCCACCCTGGCCGTACGAGGACAGGCCGGTGATGTCCCACCGGCCGCCGTTGGACTGGTAGGCGTTGAGGAAGTTCTGCACGCCGGCCAGGTTCTGCGGCTGGGCCAGGTGCACCAGCACCGGTGTGCTCGGGAAGACCAGCTTCGACATGTCATAGGCGGCGTTGAGCAGGCCCGTCATCTGGGCCGGCTTGCTGAGGCTGCCGGTCGGCTTGCAGATGCCGGAGTTCTGCTCGTTACCGATCTTCACCCAGCCCGGTGTCACCCCGTAGTACTTGATGACGTTCAACGAGTGGTAGACGTAGTCGTTCATCGCCTTCAGCATCTGGACGTACGTCAGGCCCGCCCACGCCGCCGGCGGCTTCTGCACGCCGGCGGAGTTCCAGGTGTCGCCGAAGTGGAAGCCGACGAGAACCTGGAGGCCGGCGGCCTTGGCTCGCTGGGCCAGCGCCGCGGTCTCCTCGATGCTGCAGTGCCCGGTGGTCGGATGACTGGACGGGTTGACCCAGGTCCGCAGGCTCACCGCGGTGATGCCGTAGTCCTTCAGGATCGACAGCAGGTCACGCTGGACGCCGTTTTTGTCCTTCCAGGTGTAGCCGCTGGCCTCCAACTGCGGCAGCCAGCTGATGTCGGCCCCCTTGACGAAAGCTGCCGCCGCCTCGGCCCGGCCGCCCAGCACGGTGGCGCCCAGCGCGAGAGCCCCGGCGCCGACGGCAGAACCGGCCAGTACGGAGCGACGCCGCAAGCCGCCACTCTTCTGGTTCTTCTCTGGCATTTCGCACCTCACGGGACAGCGGTATCGACGGTCAGGAAAGCGTTTTCCTATGACAGCATGACCGTCTCATGCAGTCAAGTACATCTATGTCTTGTTCCATAAACGGCCAGCTCGGGGCGGGTCCCCACTGGGTGTATCCCGTTCAGGTACGTGCTGTCACCGCCGACCGGGTCGGCGGCAACCGGAGGGGCGGTAGGCGCTCGCGCCGACCTGGGTGGAGCACGCTCAGAACGCTCGACTGGGCCGTGACGGCGACAGGTGTGCCACGGAGCCCTGAGCGGTGGACCGGCAGGTGGGCCGCCGGAATGATTCCCGGCGGCCCACCGATCGATGGCCGGGCAGGTGTCATGCGGTTTGAGCGGCCTCCCGGAGCCGGCGGGGAGACGCACTCACCGGTTAGGGACCACCAACGTCATCGGTGTGTCAGCACTGGTAGTCAACGCGGCCAGGCCTCGTGAGCACTGGCTCTTCACGGTGCCCACTGAGCAACCGAGGACCGCCGCGGTCTGCTCCACCGACAGGTCCTCGTAGTAGCGCAGAACCACCACCGCACGCTGCTTGCTCGGCAGCCCGCGTACGGAAA
>WUUC01194419.1_pt1 | contig 15939 bp, 12 predicted proteins | sample 6278441 | NCBI WGS metagenome assembly WUUC01 (sample SAMN13675441, study PRJNA597444) | soil metagenome | isolation source: soil | place: USA: Washington | collected 2017-10
ACCTGCTTTCTTTCCATTTACTAAAACGTCGCATCGCCAGTCGACGGCTCCGAAGTGAATCAGGACATTCTTATTCTTTGAATTGGCGGGGAGTTTAAATGTCCTCTTATAATATAGTGTCTGGGCTTTCCCGACTGTCTTTTTGACTTCCGACAATGAAGATTCCACCGGGAAGGGTACCAGTATTTTGCCCTGCCATATACCAGGTGTTCCGGCGTCCGATGCGACGATTGAATAATCCCACTTTCCGTTGAGGTTTACCCAACTGTCTCGGACCATTTGTGGCCGGGGATATTCGGGAAGTGGTGTGGTGCCTTTGTTTGCATCTTTAGACCACCGCGTCTGGAGAGTTTGAGCGCTGGTGTGGAAGGCGATTGAAATGCAGATTAGAGAGACAAGAGTTAGTTTGTTTGTGTTCATGTGACTAAATGAACACTATTGATTGAATTTTCCAACTAAAAAGTTTTGAGGCGAAGGGCTCCGCCCGGCCCACCTTGAAGTCGGGATCAGCTATCGAAGGGACGAGACGTATATCCCGAGGGCCAACCAAACAAAAACGTGGCACCATAGATGGCCTTTTACTCTTTCCGTTCGCGTGCACATGAATATCACGAGAGTGATGGTAACGAGCGACCATATTAGTCCGCCAACAATCACCAGAAGAGCGACAAAATATCCGGGCCCGAAATAATGACCAGCGGCCCAGCCGTATGATGTTCCGACAAAAGTTGCCAGTAGTCCGCCGGCGACATAATAACAAATGGCATCAAGAATTCCTCTGCCCATATATAGAGATTCAGTTAATCAACTGATCATTCACAGTGGTGCCACCAAGATAGCAAACCGTACAAAGACACCATTCAAGAATACCTTACAAGTCCCAGCCATCGTGAAAATACAAGATCACCGGATCGTTATCCTTCGCACGAATGAACCAATGACCGGAGCTTCCTTCGCGTCAGAAATTATAAGTGTCCCGCCCTAATTGCGGTATGTCCATTCCCGGTCGTCCGCGAATAATTTCGTGCACTTGTTGATGCTTAATGACCATTAATCCCACCCCGATTTCATCGTGTCGGGCATTAGTTGTCATGGTATAGTAATTGTCCTGCTGATGGCTTTGAATAACCCTTGAACATCATCTCGAAGAAGGCCTGATCGATCACTCACCCGTACAAAAAGAAATGCTATCAATAAAAACAGTGAAGCTCAGCACAAAGCAGGAACTCTACACGCGTCTTCAATGGACGAAAGATTTCATCAACGAGAATTATGCGCAACACCTAACCATCGGGGACTTGGCTGATCTCGCTTGCCTCTCGCCCTTCCATTTCCAAAGGCTTTTCAAACAGGTATTCAATCTGCCTCCCTACCAATACATCAAAGCCAGGAGAATCGAAAAAGCGAGGGAGCTATTAGTGAAAGGAATTCCCGTGCACACAGTATGCCGCTCGGTCGGCTGGGAAGACACGTCATCATTCGTCAGGTTGTTTAAGCAAAAGTTTTCGGTTACGCCGAAGCAGTATAGTACGCTCCACAGATAACGTGACACTAACCACCCATCAGGCAATTATCCAAAGATTGGATAGGCCCTGAGGTATACATCTTCCAGACGTTGAGATAAAACTCAAGGTTAAAGCTCCCACAGCCGGCATCGTTCACCTTAAGCGTGAGCTCGGTTGGCGTCACTGCCTGCAGGACGACATCCGCACCATTGGTCGCTTGAACCCCGAATAGGGGGCAGGTTGGGAAATTGAGCCCTTGGATCTTGATGACATCGGATGACACTACGGTGCCGGGCATACTTGTCACAACCGGTCGTGGTCCGGGGTTATCAAAAGTTTTGGACAACGTTCTTCCATTATCATAAACTAATAATACTGTCATCCTTTCATTTTGCGCTCGTGCCGGTATAGTAACATATTGATCGGCAATAATCTTATCCGCAATGCTTATGCCGTTGACGCGCAAACCCGGGACTCCATTCGAGAGAAGATACTCTCCGGAAATTGTTAAGGGTTTGCAAGGATCGGTGTTTGTAATTTCAAATAGTTTAGATTCTCTCGCTTTTGTTTGAATCGTCTCGCCTGATATAACTTCATGATGCTCTGGTGCTAAAACGACAAGTCGTCCTGCGCTGGGAGTTACATTAGGTATTTGGATTACAATTTGAGTTTCGGAATAACTCTGTATCTCGCAAGCGATTCCACCACTGCCGGTTGTTCTTAATAAAACCGTAGTACCGTTGCGATTAAATCCGAATCCCTTCCCCTTAATCGTAATAGACTCTCCCGGGAAGGCTTCTTTCGGGGAAATGCTCTCGATAACAGGGCCAATACTTCCCTGGCTAACAAACGTAGAAGTTGGACCGAAGACCGTTAGCCTGTTTGTGCGGACGTAGGACCTGATCGTATAATTTGTCTTTACGGCGAGGCGAGAACGAATGTCAGCTGAGAACATGGAAGAAGGTTTGCCCGGGAACGGTGTGTAGAAAACGGAAACGGGTGAGTTTTCGGGTATAAATCCTTCCCATCGAAATCCATACTCAATGACATTGTCGAGCGCTTCTGTATTGATGCTCGTGCTAACGGTGATACCCTCTGCAGAAATGGACGTAACAGTGGCTTCAAATAAGACGGGATATTCGCGAACGTAACTATCGACACTTTCACAGCTTAGAAATACAATAAGCGCCAGGGCGAGTGATGCTTTCGATACATGCCTGATCATAGTTTCAAAAAATATAGCCGATCATCGTACTCATTGAAATAAAATTGCCAGCGTTACTTTCACCCGAGTCGTGAGTAACATTTCCGGATCCAGAACTGAAATTAAGCTGCCAGCGAACCCGGCTTTTATCTGCAACCTTGTAGTCGAATCCCAATCCGACCGTATACGCGATGTTTTTTTTAATCGACACTGCAAGGGATGGAGGAACAAAATATACCAAGTCAACTGGCCCGCCCGTATTTTGGTTGGGCTTATCCTCGATCTCCTGGGAGGCATGTGTAGATTGGAGGTTGAATATTTTGGAAAATGCCACACCCGCCCGCAAGTAATACGCAAACTTTTCCTTCGTGAATGGAGTAAACTCAACTCCAATTGGAACTTTAAATTCACTATAGCGAAGCGAATAGTCGTTGACTTCAAACGCATCTCTAAATTCCTTTCTCACTAACCGGCGGGGATAGTTGTCGGAATTGAGGAAGGCGCCTGTGTATACACCAAGGAAGTTTGAGACTTTATATTTCCTGAAGGTCACGTCAACGCCAACGGTCGGGAGCGACTTATCGCTGAGTTTACCCGATGACAGGTACCTGCTTGTCGTGGATTCAGTCTGGACGAATGTCGCCTGGGTGTAGTCGGCACCAGCAAGTAAATTAATACTGACCGGGCGACGTTCGCCCTCCCTGTTCGGTCGTTTCACGCCAACGCAGTCGTTGAACAACTGAACTATGGCACTTAGATCCGCATCGGTGAGCTTTGTGCCGATCGACTTTGCAGAGGCGTAAGTACAGTCGGTCATCACGGACCTTAGAACGGATCTGAACTTGTGACTGAGGTGATAAGATTTGTCTTCGTTTTTCGGGATGACGAAATACATTTTATTTCTCTTGACGAGCGTCAGCTCGCCTGCAACAAGCAACTGCACAAAAACCCAACCTCCAACGCCGGGATTCCTGAGTGAGCTTTGGAAGGGGCCGTTTTTTACTCCGTAACCCCGGATGTCATCAGCGTAATAGACTGTTACATCGCTGGATTCAGAGGACTTATACTGAACTCCTTCCGGTGATCCGGGAATGATACTACCGACAAGCCCTTGTTGTTCGGTTCCGCCTCTCAGTAGTATAAATCCTTCCTGAAAGGTTTGCCCGATAGCTACATGATAGAAAAGGAATAAACAGGCACAAACGGAAGTGACCCTCATTATAACAAGATGCCGAAATTTAATTCCTTTTCCAATGGGCACCTGCTTTAGAGACACCCTACTGCCCAGAGAAAAGCTTCGTTACTATATCTTCATTCTTCTTACCGGTCGTACCGGCTTGCCACCAATTCACTCTTAATCTCCCAATTTCCATAAGTCCAACTTTCGTAATTTTACGGGTAATGAGGTGGTACTTCATCATATTAATCTCCCTCCCCGCCTTTTCACAGCGCGAACTTGCCGTTGATACTCAACAGATCGACCAACTCCTCGACCTCAGCAGAAAGGATCAGTGGATCGACCCGTATCGTTCATTGAGTTACGCCGACCAGGCGCTGCAGAAAGCGCAACAGATAAACTATCACGAAGGCATCGCCGCCGCGCACAACCTGAAAGGGTTTTGCTACTGGACATTCGGTGACAATGAGCTGGCCCTGCAGTCCGCCCTCGAAGCCATCGATATCGCAACCGCACAATCTCCCGCCTCCATCGGGGAATATGCACTGCTACAGGCAGAAAGTTATTACATCATGGCACGCGGCTACATGGATCTTCGTGAAAATACCAAGGCACACGAATCCATTGTCAAAGCAGAAACGCTCGCCAATGAAGTCAGCGATTGGACTCAACTATGCAGTATCTATAATCTAAAAGGTGTGATTCTGTATAACGATCGCAAATACGACAGTGCTCTTTACTTTTATAAAAAAGCTTATGAGATCGGAAAGAATAAGCCGGTGGATCCCATTAACCTGTCACGGATAATTTCAAATATCGGCGAATGCTACGCGATAGAAAATCCCGAACTGGCGTTCCGCTATTTCAACGAAGCTCTGACTTCAGCAAGGGCAACAGGCAATAAGATTGCCGAAGCTTCCATCACCAGCATCATGGGACATGGATACCTGCGAAAAAACGATATCAAAAATGCCGAAGCAAGTTTACAGATCGCCCTCGGGTTGGCGAGTTCACTCGGACTGCGTCGTGTCATGCGCCATGCTTATGGCGGACTTGTCGACATACGATTGATGCAAGGCCGTGGAAATGAAGCTGTCGTTTATCTCCAACGATACTATGCTGTGCGCGACAGCCTGCTGAACACTTCGAAGGTCAGGCAGATCGTCGAGCTGGAAGCCAAACATGAACTCGAGCTTCGGGAAAAGAATATTCAACTGCTTGAAAACGAAAAAAGGCTACAGACCATCTGGAAAAATCTATTAATCGGTTTGGTCGTCCTGCTGATCCTCGCATCGGTGGCGGTGATTCAATGGCAGCGCTATCGCTATCGGAGGAACAGGGAGATGCTCAATCTTGAGATCGACTTGCTGACCCAACAACATAAAGAGGCTGTCGACAAGTACAAGACACTCCAGGTATCTGACCTGGGCGACAGCATTCCATCGTACGATCAACGTCTCCTGAAACAAGCCATTTCGATAGTCGAGGCGAACATCGGCGACTCACAAATGGGTGTAGAGAAAATGGCCGAAGAGATGAACATGAGCCGGACCAGCCTCCACAGGAAAATAAAGTCCATCACAGGGTTTCCCCCCAGCGAACTGATTCGCAGCATCCGCCTCCGCAAAGCCGCCCGCCTCATCGCCAGCCGCGCCGACTCTGCGACCCAAATCGCGCTGGCTGTGGGTTTCGAGGACTATTCTCATTTTTCGAAGGCGTTTAAGAAGCATTTTGGGGTATCGCCGTCGGGATACGTTAAGTGAAGAGTTAAGAACTAAGAGTGGAGAGTGCTGGCGCAAGCAACTCTTCACTCTTCACTCTTCACTCTTCACTCTTCACTCTTAACTCTTAACTCTTAACTCTTCATGTCTCCACGTTCCAAAAGCTGGTCTAACGGTCCAACGGGGCCATTTTAGCATCATTCTGGTAGATTCTGCCAACCCATGCCGGTCGCCATCCCGGTACTTTTGCCGTTCCAATTCAAAAAAATCAAGACATGAAACTTGTCAAGAGAAGGCACCGCATCCTGGCTATAATAATGGGTATAGCCGTGTTGGTGACTCTGGTCCTTCAGATCCTGAAAGATGGGCAGCACCTGGAAATCAAAAACGTGAGAAACATTCAATCAATAACAAAATGACAACGACAGAGAATAATCCGAACAAGGCCCTGTGGGAAAAGGGAGATTTTACACGCCTCGCACAAGGCATGCGCGAAAGCGGAGAGGCATTGGTGGCCCAATTGGGAATCACCCGCGGCACGCGAGTGCTGGACCTGGGTTGTGGTGATGGAACAACGGCGATACCTGTTGCGAAGTTAGGTGCTGAAGTGCAAGGTGTTGACATCGCACGTAACCTCGTAGAGGCTGGCAATATCCGTGCGCGCAAAGCAGGTCTGACCAACATAACCTTTCGTGAAGGGGATGCCAGTAACCTGTCAGAAATAAGCAATGATTACTTTGACCAGGTGGTCAGTATTTTCGGAGCGATGTTCGCCCCGCGTCCGATGGATGTCGCTAAGGAGATGGTACGCGTGACAAAACCCGGCGGGAAGATCACGATGGGAAACTGGATCCCCGGCGACCCTACACTTGTGGCGCAGATCCTGAAGACCAGCTCTGCTTACACGCCTCCTCCGCCCCAGGGATTCCTCAGTCCAATGTTGTGGGGCATTGAAAGCGAGGTGACCGAACGTTTTGAAAATGCCGGCGTACCCGCAAGCAATATTTCGTTCATACGCGACACCTATATCTTCAACTACCCGATGACGACAACAGAGCTAGTCAACACGTTCCGGCTGTACTATGGTCCCACGATGAATGCATTTGACGCTGCTGAGAAAAACGGAAAGGCCGATCAGCTGCGACGGGAGTTGGAGGATCTCTTCGCCAGTCAAAATACGAGTTCGACGCCTGGACATTCGTTGATCCCGGCGACTTTTTTGAGAGTTACGGTTAATAAGGTTTGATGGTTTAAATAATGGTTTGGATGAATGAAGACTGCGCATTTACCCGCGCAGTTTTCTTTTACGCTGTGACTCGTTGTTAGTTGTTCGCGGTAACTAACATCTGGAATTGACTCGCAGATGTCCATTTGCCGTCGTCAGGCCGCGAACAACAAACAACGAATAACGAACAACAATTTCAGGGGTACCTCCATATAGAGCGGTCCAAAAGAATCTACTATCTTGAGGTACACCTAAACTCTAACCCCATGGCTACTGACGTGTTAAATTCGCCCGGAACAGCATTGGATTCCGACGTAAAACGGACAAGATTCTTTGACGGCCACACCTATTTCATTGACGAAAAAGTAAACCTCTTCAAGTTTGAGAACACATACCAGGTGTTCAATGAGGCAGGCCAAAACATCGGCTCGATCAACCAAAAGCTATCGGTTGGTCAGAAGGCGCTAAGACTGTTGCTGAATAAAGCGATGCTCCCTTTCAGGCTCGAGATAAAAGATTCCAATGGAATGCTCGTCGCCGCCATTGCCAGGGGATGGACTTTCTTCATGTCCAAAATTGAGATCACAAGCGGTGATGGTAAATCCATCGGCACGGTTCAGCAAAAGTTCAAGCTCTTCAAACCAACTTTCAAGATCCTTAACTTCAATCAACAGCAGGTTGCTGAAATCACCGGTGACTGGACGGCGTGGAACTTCACAATCAAAAATTCTTCAGGCGGCCAGATTGGAACGATCTCCAAGAAGTGGGCTGGAGCAATGAAAGAAATATTCACAAGTGCCGATAAATATGTTGTTACACTCGATCCCTCATACGCCAATATGATGGATAAGATCATCGTTCTTTCGTCGGCAATTACGATTGATATGGTGTTGAAAGAAAGCAAATAAATGAGTGAAGAGTTAAGAACTAAGAACTAAGAGTTAAGAACTAAGAGTTAAGAACTAAGAGTGAAGAGTTGAGACAAGACAAGGAGGACTGTCGGTCCCAATTGGTCTAACGCTAAACTCTTCACTCTTCACTCTTCACTCTTAGTTCTTAGTTCTTAACTTATTTCGAACACTCTCCAGGTAAACTGCTATAGGGGGCAGGCCAAATACTTTCCGGCGAAGGTCAAGATAATTTTCATCCTCCACTGGTTTAACGGTCAGCTTAAGTTCACCATTCTCTCTGCTGGTTTCAATCTGCGTTCCAAATAATTGAGGTTTACCTGAATTGACCCGTGTTCTATCAATAATATATGCGTAAGAAGATGCATCGATCTTATGTGCATAAAATGCATGATGAATATAATTAAGGCATTCCTGTTGAAATTGTATATCGTTGTCAGAATGCTGTGCAACAAGAAAAGCGGCATTCGCCCCGTCATAACCGACTCTATCCTCGCCGGGCCAGCCTTTCGTTTTGATAACGTCCATGAGAAACTTCTGGTTCTGAATGTCAAGCGTCTGTTGCCTGGCGGAATCCAAATGCGTTCCCCGGAAGCGTTGATCTCTTTCGTATGCTGTCAGCAGTTGTTCACGCAACGAGCTATCCATTTTAGCGGGATTCTCATATGCCCTCGTATTACTTTCCAGTAAGTCCGCGATGCCGCTCATAGATTTATGGGCCGCCATTCTCTTAAAAACGCCCGCATTTTCCCAGTATCTGATCTGTCCCATGTCGTTAAAGTGATGACCATTCGTCAATGACTTCTTCATTAACACCGAAGCACTGTCGACATTTCCTGACTTGAAAAGTGCATAGCCGAAATTAAACTCCTCACGGACGGTCGCCATCGCAGGTTCGGCCACACAAATTCTCAGGTGCGGAATGGCTTCAAGGTAATTGTCCTTCGAGATCAGTGAATCAGCCTTAACCTTATTAATAAAATAATCGTGATAACTCTGTGCGGTCGTCGATAGTGGTAAGAAAAGAGCGAGAAGAATGACACCAGTTAAGCTTCTCTTCCCTGCTTCACTTTGCTGTCTCCTGTTGTCATGGTTTTGTCGGCCTTTTGATGGTCTTAAATGGCTTTCGAAGCTAAGTCTACTAATTTCCCAATTCCTAGCAGAGTCTCCCGCAGGGGACTCTGCGTTAAAAAAAACAAAGCCCTTCCAAAACCCAGAGTCCCCTACGGGAGACTCTGGGGCGAAAGCGATAGGATCAATTTCCCAGGAAAGTTTCCTAATTGCCTATTCCAGGCAGAGGCTCCTAATTCCCAATTTCCCGCAGAGTCTCCCGCAGGGGACTCTGCGTCCAAAAAAAAGCGTTGCTTAACTATACATTCCGCCATAACTTCGTCTAAATCCTCATGTTATGAAGTCCATTCTTTCAATTGCATTGTGTGCTATCGTCACACTGGCACTCGGTCAGGGAAAGGAATCTCTGATCGGCGCCTGGGAAGTAAAAGATCAGAAGCAGACCCGTCTGGTCACCTATGTACCGGGTTTCTTTTCCGTTGCTATATATAATGTGGCCGATAAACAGTTCGTGGGATCGTATGGCGGCAAGATCGTAGTCGGCGACGGCGAGTTGACGGAGAAGATCGAATATGATACACAAACACCCGGCAATGTCGGTACTGAACGCAAGGTGAAATTCAAAGCAGAAAAAAAAGACCTTACACTCACAGGTGCCACTGAAGGTAAATTCACACGCGTTGATGATGGCACCCCCGGTAAGTTGGCTGGCGCATGGCTTATTACAGGTCGCTTTCGCGATAATGAGATCAAGAGATCAACACCAGGTGCCCGTCGCACGATGAAAATATTATCAGGCACACGCTTTCAATGGATTGCCTACAACGTGGATACGAAGGAATTCTTCGGCACCGGCGGCGGAACCTATACGACTGTCGACGGTAAGTACACTGAGAACATAGAGTTCTTCTCACGCGACGCAACACGTGTGGGTGCAAGTCTCACTTTCGATTTCTCGACTCCTGAAGGCGAATGGCGTCACCAGGGTAAGAGCAGCAAGGGAGATCCTTTGGACGAGATCTGGTCACAAAGAGAGAAGATCGGGATTTAGTCTCCGATCCTCGGCGTCGGCTTCGAAGAAACAAACCCGTACAACCTGGCAATCGTGATGCGTTGGTTGTTCTTAAACATGGGATCGCCTTCGTCGCTGCCGTCCAAACTTTTGTCCGACTGCTCTTCGAGCCACCCGACAAATTCCTGCTCATTGTTGAATGACTTGATGGGGTGCATCTGGTATCCTTCGTACACCTTTCCATATAGAAAGCTACCGTTGGTCCAGGTGAGCCCCGTACCACAATAGTCACGGTGGTCGTACATCAGGTCACACTTCAACATCATGCGTTTGGCTACGCGTTCTGCAAGTTCCTTTCCGACTTTTGTTTCTGTCATCGGGTGGTGATAAAAAATTTAAAAGAGTGGGGTCGCTATCCCACCGGAACGCTTTCCGACGAAGCGTCATTGCCGCGCCACTGGCGTGGCAATCCTCCAGAAACCGAAGTGGAGAAGCATTTTCAAACTTATTGCTCCACGTTGCAATCTATAGGATTCCCCTTCACTACGCTTGGGGAATGACTTTTCATAGTAGGACGCATCAACTGGCGAACTGACCCTTTCCAGCTCGTTGAGATGCTTTCGTATTCGCTGAATTCAGTATCTCCCTTACCGTATTCAGTAAGTTGAGCGATGCTTCGACCTCTTCCTTACGTGCCGACACGCTTTCGATGTTGAATCCAAACGGGACTTCATTTTTGACACAATACTCCGAAAGTTCCTGTGCGATCCTGGTGGCGATCTCCGCAGAAAGCTTGAGAGGTTCTGCAGACGTCCCAAGTTCCTCTTTCACCTTGTCGGGGATGTGAATTCCCAACCATTCAAGAAACAACAGGGTCTTGGCAGAGCCACACAATGTCAGTGTAAAGACCACGGTAGGGATATCCCGTTTTTCGCGCTTGCATGCAGCAACGAGATCGTCGAGCACCTGCCTGGTATAGGCTACGTTAAAGATGCATTGTGAAATGAAGTACGATACGCCGCAGTTCATCTTGTCAAGCATTCGGACATCCTCGTCTTTGAGGATGGCATGACGTTCGGGTATCGTTACCGCACCGACTACAGAATGATGCTGATGGTTTTCGCGCCAGATCTTATAAGCTTCGGTGAGAGTTGTCTTTGGAACAGAGTCGGGCGAGGGAAGTCCAACAAACACAGGATACAGTGTTTGCTTGCTGAGATCACTAAGCCACGTCGTCAGTTCGTCTTTGGTGAACTTCCCGGCGGGGCGGTAAATGATCTTTTCTATAGTCAGTTCGTTCAGGTACTGGCTCGCGTAAATATGTGGATCGAGACAGCTTACAAACGGAAATGGTCGTTGTTCACTTGTTCTCTCGGCCTCGTCCTGGAGGTCGTACACGACAAGCGCATCGACGTCGAGGGTGCGAAGGATGCTCAAGCCCTTTGTGGCGATCTCCTGTATCTTTTCCGGGGTGCTTTGTGCCTTTGGCGGGCTGATACCATAAAGTAGTATCCCTGATTCCCGGTTCCTTACTTTCTTTAAGAACATGTGTTAGGTTGTGGTGCGATAGTATGGAGGGTCAAAAGTAATAAAATATTTTCTCGCAGATATTTTACTATCTTATTCATCCCAAACCGGGTGAAAATGAGAATGCCAATATTCAGACTGCTCGGTGCGAAGCGGCATTTTATCGTGATCGTTTCTTCTATCGTCGTATGGATGCTCGCGGGGTTCTCTCCTGACCAAAAACCTTCCGACGTAAAACAGGCAGAACAGATCTTCGGCACGGGCGAACGACTATATGCTGAAGGCAAATACAAACAGGCAGCCGACACCTTTGCCGTAGCTGCAGCACTGTTTCAGGAGTTGAACAAACCGATAGAACACGTTCGATCGGCCAACCTCCAGGCCGAATGCCTTTCCAATTTAGGCCAATGTGATCTCGCCGGGACATTGCTCCAACGTTCCTTAGAAATCATCAAGAGACAAACCGCCAGCAATCCCGCCGTACTCGCCGACACCTACTATTATCTTTCACGTCATGCAGGAGGATGTGCACGGAAGTTTGATGATGCCATCGTACTGATGCAAAAATCACTGGCGATCAAACGGGACATCTATCGGAAGAACGACCCATCACTTGCATTTGATTATACATTCCTCGGATACACCTACAACTCGAAGGGCAGGTACGACAGCGCATTGATTTACCTCGACCAGGCGATGGAGATTCGCTCGAAGACCCTGGAACCAGATGATATTGAAACCTCACACACGCTCTTCAACCTCGCCGCGAGCTATGAGGGAAAAAGCGATCTGGAAAAAGCATTGACTGTGAACCTGAAGGCGCTACAGATAAGATCTAAAAAACTCGGCTCATCACATGCCAGTGTTGCGAACAGCATCAACTCTATCGGTCGCATCTACCGTAAACTCGGCAACAACGAACGTGCTCTTGAATACTATCGACAGGCGCTGGAGATACGGAAAAATACATTGGGCGCAACTCATCCGAATGTTGCCGGCAGTTATTATGAGATCGGAAATCTCTACGGAAACATTTCCAACTATCACGCTGCCATTGAATATATTCAACAAGGCAATCGCATTCTCGAAAGCAACTCACAGGTCTCCAACGATGTCTTACCAACCTACCAGGCCTTCGCGGGAAAGATGTATGGGCTGACAGGCCAGGTCGAGAACGCAAAAGCACATATCCAGAAAGGCATTGACCTCGCCGAAAAAAAATTACCTGCGACTCACCCGTACCGTGCCATTGTGTATAACATCGCGGGAGAATATTACGGTGAGATCGGTGATGTCGACAAGCAGTCGGCTTTCTTTAAGAAAGCAATCACTATTTATCAGTCGTCGTATGGCGCGGAATCCGAACGGGAGGCTGACGTACTTTCAAAGATGGCATCAACCCACGCGCGGCTTGGTCATACAAAGGAAGCATTGAAGCTTTACGGTGAAGCACTCCCGATGTACACTGCAAAACTAGGTGAACAAAATCCTAAGGTCGCCACAGTGCATCTTGGCATCGGCGATGTGCAAACCAGAATAAGTAATTTCTCAGAAGCAGAAAAGGCTTACCAGCTGGCTTTGCAAACCGCGTCCGCGGCGACGAGAGGCGCAAAGATCCTGTATATTCCGGCGGACCAGGTGGAAAACAAACCACTCGCTTTGAAGATCGTCCGAAGCGAAGCTCAAATGTTACATAGACTCTCTCAGACATTAGCAGAGCCAGCGAAAACACAAACATCTTCGCTCCTCGCCTATCACCATGCATTGCAGTTAAGTGATGAAATGGCGCAGGAATACAACAACGACGCCACACGAATTCAACTCGAGAAAGAGAGAAGAGAAATGTTTGCTTCAGCCATGAATGTCCTGTGGGAACTATCCACCACACCTTCCCGGGATTCACTTATTCTACAGGAAGCATTTACAATTGCCGAAAAAAGTAAGGCAGCCCTCCTTTTGGAGAATACAAAAGATCAGCGGGCAAAAACCATGGCCGGTGTGCCGGACAGCCTGGTTGAAAGAGAGCGCGACCTCCGGATCGAGCTGGCTTATTATAAGACCAACCTGTACCAGGCGCGCAAGAACAAAGATACCGCTGCAACAACAATGTTTGAAAAGAATACTTTCGATTCGGAAAGAAAACTCGAACGTTTCAAGTCAAAGCTTGAACGCGATTTTCCTGCGTACTTTAAATTGAAATACGTCAACTCCGATGTAAGCCTCGCGAACCTCCAACGACAGCTTCCCGCGAACACGATGCTGCTGGAGTACTTTGTAGACGACAGCAGTATCTATTGCTTTCAGATTTCGAACAACAAAGCCCAGTTAAAAAAACAAACGTTCGACAGATCATTCAAAAACACAGTGGCCGGTTATCAAAAGAGCCTCACCGACGCACGGTTCATTGTAAGCAACCCGGAAACCGCCGATTCTTTGTACCTGTCGACAGCACGTTCGCTCTTTTCTCTTTTGATGATACCAAAACCGTCGGGAAATGTCACGCAAAAGCTCATCATCATTCCCGATGATTTCCTGGCCCAGTTCAATTTCGGAACACTGCTCTACGAAGACACGAACGGAAATAACTATACAACATTCCCCTATCTCAACAACCGCTACATCGTCAGCTACGCATACTCAGCTGCCTTTCTCGATAAGACCGCACAAGCCTCCAAAAGAAGGAACGATACTTTTGCGGGATTCGCTCCCTCCTACAACCAGGGCGACTATAACGATATAGACAGCATGGTACACCCGATGACTGCGCTTGCCGTGAGAAGCGGAACCATTTCTCTTCCCGGCGCGACACAGGAAGTCAACCTGATCAGCGAATTGATGCGCGGAGAGTCATGGATCGATGAAGAAGCCACCGAAACCAATTTTAAGAAATACGGCAGCGAGTATGGCATCATTCACCTGGCGATGCATAGTCTATTGAACGATGAAGAACCCCGGTACTCAGAGCTTCTTTTCAACAACCGGCGGGACAATGAGAACGACGGGTACCTGACGATCGCCGAGATCTATAACCTGAAACTGAATGCACAACTCGTGGTATTGAGCGCTTGCAGCAGCGGCTTCGGTAAGATCCAACACGGCGACGGCCCCATCAGTCTTTCGAGGGCCTTCAGCTACGCGGGCTGCCCCAGTGTAGTGATGAGCCTTTGGAAAGTCCCGGACCAGATCACGACGAACATCATGAAGAATTTCTATGAGAATTTAACCGAAGGCCTGTCAAAAGACGACGCGCTGCGTGCTGCGCAGATGAAGTTTGTGAGTGTAAATACTGATCCGCTTTACAGGCATCCGTATTATTGGGCGGGATTTGTCGTGATTGGCGATACGTCACCGTTGGAATCCAAGTCGTATATCTACTACTATATTTCGGGAGTTCTCCTGGTTATGGCCGGCGTGGTGTTCATGCGGAGACGACGGAAACGATAATCCAAATATCCAACACCCAACACTCAATGTCCAACACCCAAGTGACTGTAAACTTCGGTATGTCTGTAAACTTCGATGTTGGATATTGGGTGTTGAATATTTGGATATTGGGATCAATGGGATGCGCAATAATACTTTTTTCAGTCCATCTCTTCCAGCAACTGAAGCGCTTCTTTTGATTTATATAGTTCGGAATTTTTACTTATCTCTTCAAGGCTTTCTTTGGCTTCGTCATTCCTACCAGATTTTATTAAAGCGAGTGACCTAAACCACACTGCTTGTTCCGCGTAGCGGCTTGTTCTAAGAGAATTTGAACTTAATAAAGCTACAGCACGCGTGTATTCACCTGCATATAAATTACTCAGCCCATTATAAAACGTGACACTCACGTCATTCGAAGCCATGTCGAACGAAGCAATTGCCTTCGCATATTCACCTCTACTGTAAAACTCAAAGCCCGCATCGACATCAGATTCTCCTCTTTCCACTACGGCGGAAGGATAGCGCTGACTCAACTCTGCTTCCAACAGATCGTTGCGATCATTACGGAATACAGTTAGCCATAAAACTGCGGCCGAAGCAACGATGATCAGTATTGCCGCCGCCAGTCTCATCCAATTCCGGGAAGCGGGCACCACTCTGCCTTGCGCACCGATCAGTTGCAATTGCTTATCCCTCAAGCCTTCGATATAGGCTTCTATCTCTTGTTCCTCACCTTTGAATTCATGTTCCAACTGGAGGATGCCGGCAGCAATGTTCCGGGCGACATCGTCGGTCCGGATCAGGTCGCGTATCCTGCGTGCCGTTTCCTGGTCGACAAGTCCGTGCAGGTAATCCCTGATGGTGTCGTAGTCGTATTTACTTTTCATCAGTGCCGTAACTTTTTAAGACAGTCTTCAATTTCATTCGTGCAGCCGATTTTCTGTTGGCCACTGTTTTTTCATTCAAGCTCATCATGGTGGCCACTTCATCGTTGTCGTAGCCTTCACGATATAATTGCCAGATGCGATAATCTGTCTCATCGAGGTTACTCCTGATGAGTTGATCCATATTCTCGGAAGAGAAGTGGTCCTCTACTTCGGGACGACGTTCAACTTCCACTTCATAATTCTTCTTCAATAGTTCCTCACGCCGCTCCAGTGTCG
>WUUC01148311.1_pt1 | contig 15933 bp, 32 predicted proteins | sample 6278441 | NCBI WGS metagenome assembly WUUC01 (sample SAMN13675441, study PRJNA597444) | soil metagenome | isolation source: soil | place: USA: Washington | collected 2017-10
CAGCACGCCAACCCGATTTCCAACATTCGGCAAAACTAGGATTCACGTGCGGCGCTTCAGGCGCAATCACATCCTCCTGCGAGGGTCCAGCGGGGAGCGTGGCAGTCGCTTCGGCCTGATGTAAGGCCAGCATGACGGTGTCCCAAGTGTCGGCATGGGTATCAACCGCCAGACGCTCAAGCGCACGCCGTAACGCCTGCAGATGATCGCGGAGCTGCTCACTCATCCCGTGCCTCGTTCTTCTAAAAATCCGCCAAGTTCTCGAATCGCTGCACCTGAGCGAGCCACACGAGCTGCGCGACTCCGGTGGGGCCATTCCGCTGTTTCCCGACGATGATCTGCGCCTGCCCGCGCACCTCTTCGAGCTTCGACGGGTCGGTTTCGTAGACCTCGGGCCGATGCACGAACAGCACGACGTCGGCATCCTGCTCGAGCCCGCCTGAATCACGGAGGTCCGACAGCTGCGGCCGCTTGTGCTCCCCGGTGCGCTTCTCGACCTCGCGCGACAACTGGGACAGGGCCACGATGGGCACGCGCAGTTCCTTGGCCGCGATCTTCAGCCCGCGCGAGAGCGCCGCGATCTCGTTGTTCCGGTTTTCCGCCTTGCTCGTCTTCATCAACTGGAGGTAATCCACGATGAGGAGATCGAGCCCGTGCCGGGCCTTCAGCCGGCGCGCCTTGCTCCGCAACTCGAACAGACCGAGATCGGCGGTCTCGTCCACGTAGAGACCCGAGTCGCCGATCTGGCAGAAGGCGCTCGACATCTTGTCGTAGTCACGATCCCCGAACGCGCCCGCCCGGAGCCGGTGCGAGTCGATCCCCGACAGGCTGGACACGAGCCGCATCAAGAGCTCCTCGCGCGACATCTCGACCGAGAAGAACCCGACGGTCAGGTTCTGTGACGCGACGCGCCAGGCCAGGTTGAGCGCCAGCGCAGTCTTGCCCATCGACGGCCGGCCGGCGATGAGCACGAAGTTTCCCGGCCTGAGCCCCCCGAGCATGCTGTCGAGATCGATCCAGCCGGTCGGAATGCCGTTCGGGGCCCGCTGGCCCTGCGCCAATCCGTCAATCACCGGCACGATCTCGGCGACCAAAGCTTCGGGGGACGCAAAGTCGCCTTTCACCCGGTCGGCCAGCCCGAGTATTTCGGACTGGGCGAACTCCAGTAGTTCGGCTACCTCGGCCGTACCATCGGCGCTACGAACGCGAATCTTTTCCGCGGCCGCCATGACCCGCGCGCGCAGAGATGTCGCTGCCACGAGGCGGGCATACGCCTCCGCGTTGCTGCTACGCGGGACACCATCGGTCAGGCCGGCGATATAGCCGGGGCCCCCAACCTCGTCCATTTGGCCGTGGTTGGTCAGGAAGGACGTGAGGGTCCGGAAGTCGATCCGCTCGCCTGCGGACGCCAGGGCGTGCATGGCCTGGAACAGCACCCGGTGTCCGGCGCGGAAGAAATCGCGCGCGCCAATCGTGTCCGCGACGTCGAAAAACCGCTGATCGTCAATGAGGATGGCGCCGAGGACCGCTTTTTCGGCCTCGAGATCGTAGGGGACCGTGGAGGCGTCGAACGCGTCCGGACCGTTCATTGGGCCTCCCGGGCTTTCCGCTGACGCTCGGCGATCTTCGCGCGCATCCGCTCGCGCTCAGCCTCATCGGGCATGTGCTTCTGGCATTCCGCCACCATGGCGCGGGTTTCTTCGTAGCTCGGAATGCGTTGGATGTACTCGGCCGGGCGATTGCCGTTGCCGTTGCCGTTGCTGGATGGGGGACCGAAGCACTCGGCGAAACGGCGCCGCCAGAACACGTAGGAGTCCTCGGCGATGACCTCGTCGGTGGGGATGCTGCCGATGACGTCGGCGTAGAAGCGACGCAGTTTTGCGCCGGCTACCGACTGGTCGCCACCGAGCTTGCCGACGAACTCCTTGTGCAGCCCGTCGTAGACGTGGACTCCACGCGCGCAGGCCATCGGAGCCACGTGACCCTGGCGCGCGCAGGCTTTCGACAGCCCGGGCTCGTCAGGTTCGTCGTCTGGTAGCTCAGCTAAAGACGCGCGGTCCGCATAGACGGTACTATTCTGCGCGTACGTACCTATGTCTGTACGTACAGATCCAGATGCTAGCGTTTTGCTAGAAGCCTTGCTAATAGCCTTGCTACCTATTTTGCTAATAGCCTTGCTAGTAGCCAGGCTAGTAGCATCGCTATTAGCAAGGCTAGGATCGTCAATGTTTTCGGGCTTGTTTTTGCGCGAGAGATTGAGCGCTTTTCGGATGCCGCCGATGCGCCCGGCCTCGGTCAGTTTCTCGTGCCGGTTGAGGGATTCCGCGTAAATGCTGAGTTGGGTATCGTTGACGATCAGGTCGCCAGTCACGCGCCAGTAGCCCGCGATCTTGGGCCACGAGCGCGTCCATTCCTCTTCAGAGGCCCCGACAATGCGGCGGATAGCTTCCGGGTCGTTCGGGAGATGGGCACCGCGCAGCCACGCCTGAGAGAGCATCTCCCGGTAAAGGCCGCGCGCTTCGATGGAAAGATAAAAGGCTGAGGATGCGGTCCAGCGGTCCACCCAAAAGAACTCGCCGGCCAGAGTATTCCGTTTACTCAACAGATCGCCCCCTTCATGATGGGCTCCCCCTCCCGGGAGGGATCAGGTTCGGCTCCCCAGGCCATGAAGAACCCGGAGACGCCATTCAGCGGCGGATAGCTAGTCCGACAACCGAACCCGAGCGCGAGCATAGATCAACTCCTCCTGCCGACGCTAGGCCGGCACCCCATGGTCAGAGCGTGTCGGGATTGAGCCACCACGCCACGAAGAATGTCGCCAGGCGATTGTTGCCGCGCGGATCGAGGATCTGTCCGACGACAATCGGATCGCGTCCACCACTGTTTTGCACGACGCCCATCTGGTCGAAGAGCTTGCGCGCCATCGCCTGCGCCGTCTTTTGGAGCACCACCGGCACGACGCCGGCCAGCGGGAAGTCGATGTCGTCATCGAACTCCCGATTGAAGTAGCGCACCTTCGCAACCTGCTTGCCGTTCTCCTCCTCGGAATACTTGTAGCTCCCGACGAACGGTGTCTCGTCCACGTACCGCCCCTCGCCCTCGGGCAGCAGCTGCGGAGACACCCGGCGGCCGTGTTGATACGAACCTTCGTGGCGCTGCGGATTCGCGCGATTCACACGCACGGCAAACGTGACGGTCGGCATGTTCGGGACGATGAGGTAGCCGGCCTCAACAGCGGCCTTGATCTTTTTGTAGTACTCGATCCGCCTGGACGTGCGGTTCGCGCTGGCCGTGTAGGTCGCATGTCTGAAACCACCCTTGACAGCCTCCTCCTGTAACCCGACGAACACCGCGAGCTCACGTTCGACCTGGGCGATCTTGCGGCCGCACCATTCGATGAGCGCCTGTTGTTGCGCCGGCATCTCGGCCGGAGTGAGCGCCACGAGCGTGATCGGCTCCAGTTCATCCATCGGTCAGCCTCCTTGGTAGGGTCGAATGCGGTCCCGCGCCATCCACGAGACCTCGAGCGTGGTGTCCATGTTGTCGGCGAGCTCGTGGTACTCGATCCCGCGCAGTTGGTCAGGCTCCGTGGCCATCACGAGATCGATGACCGACCCGTTCGTGAACGTGAAACGATCCGTGCCCATCGTGGCGACGTGCGTCCGAATTTCAGGGCGACGTAACGCAGCCGTCCAGTAGACGCGGTCCTGCCGCATCGTCATGTCCCGACCGTAGAGCGCGAGCGCCCTCAACCCGGGCTTGGCTATCGCCGCGTCGATCAGTCGCTGAATGGCGTCGTTCGCCAGTCCTCTACCCATCGTTCCCCTCCAAAGACTTCCGCTTCCCCTGCCCGTTGCCGTACCGGTCGGTGAACGACCGCCAGTTCTCCGTGTGCTCCTGCGGACCGACGTGCGTCGGGTTGCAGCAGGGCGGGTTGTCGCACTCGACGTGCGCTGCGTCCAGTTCGGCCGGCATCGTCTCCCCGTGCCAGAGCTCCCAGGCGTGCCGGTGAGCCCGCACGTGGGTCTTGACACCCTTCCGGCAATCCTTGCGATGCGTCAGGAGCCGGAACCGTCCGTAGCCCGGATGCTTCGTGTGCCGGGTCGACGGGCGGGAGCGCGCGCCCTTCCATGGCCAGCACTTCTCGAAATCGAGCGTCCCGTCCGGGCCGTACTGGATATCGACCAGGGCCCAAAACCGGCGCTCGTCCGGCGTCATCAGTTCGGGATCGATCATCAGCTCTCAAGAGCGCTGTCGATCTGGTCCAGCATGACGCGGGCATAGGGCGCTCTGGTTCCGCAGGCAACGGCGATAAATTCTCTGGTTGTCTTGAGGACGCGAGCCGTCTCCTTTGCCCTTTCAATCCAAACCAGGGCGTGCGGGACACACGGACCGTGCTGCGGACACGGCGGAATGGCGTCGAGCACACGTTGGCGCTCGCCCAGCAGCGCGTCGCCGATGTGGTTCGACACGTACGGTCCGTGCTCGATCGTACGTTCGGCCGGCACGGGCTCGAACTGCTCGGCCATCCGCCTGATGACCGGCTTGATCTCCTCGTCGCGCTCAGCGTCCGCTCTGGCGAGGCACTCCTCTTCATTCGTCGGAATGACGTGAAACACGGTGTCCCAGAGATCGCTCTCCCACTCGTCGCGCCGCTTCTGCGTCACGTTGGTCGCGTCGAGGATGACCGTGTTGTGCCCGGCCGTGAAGAGCGCGCGCACCATCAGCCGGGCGATGGCCCACACGAATGGCTCGGCCTCCTGCGCGTACCGCTGTCCGTGCAGCGCGAGGCGGATCTCGTCAGGGCAGACAATTGGATGGCCCTGCGCGCGGGCCCAGGTCGTTTTCCCGCTGCGCGGGAGTCCGACCGTCATAATCAGTGTTCTCGGTGTTCTCATCGTCTCGATCTCCGTGGCGTGACTTCCACGATGCGAATGCCGTAGATGGCCTCGACCATCCGCTTTTTCAGTTTGTACACGTCGGTCCGCAGTCCCGGCTTCACGTCCTCGATCACGACCTGCATGGTCGAGAGATCGATGTAACTGAAATCAGGGGTGTAGGTCGCCACCTTCACCATCTCGCCGATAGGCGAGAGCACTTCGATGTCGAACACCGGGTACTGGACCGCGAGCGATCCGATGCTTCCAGCGAAGAAGAGCATTCTGAGCTCGACGTACCGGTCGCGCTCGGCCGTCGTGGCGAATCGGTAGCCGTCCAAGGTCTGCGGCTTTGCGCGAAAGAACTTGGTCAGCGCCATCTACTGTTCGACCTTCTCGGCAGCTGCACAGGACGACTCCGGCGCCAGCGTGACCTGGCCGTTATTGCCGACGGTCAGGTAGCAGTTACCCACCGCGTCCTTGAACAGCATGACCTCGACGTAGCCGAAGGCTCCGGCCTTCTCGAGCCGGTCAAACGCCAGGACGTGGAAGAACGGCGCGCGTGTCGACGGCGGCGGATCCGGAGGGAACGCGGTGTCGACCGCGATGGCAATGGATCCAACAACGAGCCCGACCGCCATGCCGATAATCACGGTCTCTGACCACGAGCCCGCGTCTATGTAGCGACCCATCGAAACCTCAGCTTTCGGTCCGCGTTCCCGAGAATCAGCAGTCGTCCATGTTGCGCGGCCTCGTGATGCTCGAAGCACAGGAGCACGACGTTGCCGGTCTCGTCTGGCCCGCCGGTGCCCTGCGGGTGAATGTGGTGATGGCTCAGCGTGTCGCACCGCCCGCAGTACCGACACCGATGACCATCGCGCTCGTCAACAATCGCGTAGATCAGGCGCTGGCCGTGCAGTTTTCGGCCCCGGCGCTTCTTCCGTTCCGCCTTGAACGTCCCCCTGGGGGGCTTCGGTGTGAACATGGGGATAAATCTGGACGGGCTCAGCCCTATAGCCGTGTGCGACCTTGACGCACCCGGGATCGATCCACATGCAGGTCTTGATCGGCCAGAGCAGCGAGAACTGCTCCGCGCGCGCGGGTCCGAGCGCGGCATGAAGCGCCGAACGCAGCATGAGATCCGGACCGTAATCAACCGCGAGTGTTCGGAATCCGTAGTCGTGAGCGCCATAATGCGCTTGAAGACGAGAGACCAGGCGGTCGATGAACAAACTGCGCTCGTCGTCGGTGAGCGGGCCGACGCGAAGCATGGTGATCATCGCCGCTGCCGTCGCAAACCCGCTCTGGAATCCGTCACCGTTGTCTTGCCGGCTCGGACGTTGAAGCTGATCGGCCCACCACTCTGCCGCCGCTCGAAATTCTTTTTTCATTCGCGTTCACTCCAAATAGGCATTCACGATAGCGGTGACACTCACGCCCGTGCGCTCCACGATGATTCTGAATTTCTTCCGCCGCGGGAGCACGACTCCGCGTTCGTATCGGGTCCAGTCTTGTTGAGACACCCCGACGTAGCGGCCAGCATCTTTCTGTGTGAGCCCTAGTGACGTGCGCCATTTTCGTAAAGGGTGATCCTTCAACAGCGCTCCCAGGCCGGCGCGGTGCGCTTCTGGTTGTCGAAGCACTCGCGGCAGAGAAACGCAGCAGGCTGATGTTCGGTCGTCTGGTCGCCACGAATGACCTCTTTCCCGCGAGACCCGACGGCGAGCCGATCCGGATGGTTCGCGCAGAGCGGCAGCGCGCGACAGCAATTGCCGCACCACATCTGCGCGCACCGTTCCCCGCAGTAGAGACACTGGACGGCCATTCACGACTCCCGTGCCGGCGGCGACGGGACGGCTGTCACCGGCACCAACGTCGCTGGAAGACCGACCGCTCGCATCGCTTCCATAAGCGTCGTCATGAACATCCGCACGACCGTTTCGCTGTTCAAGGGCAGCGTTCGACCGTCTTCGTCTTCCTCAGCACACAGGTAGTGCGCCATGATGGCCGCGGCGGTGATGTGCTGCTCCATGAGCACGAGCGCATGACGGCACAAAAGGCCGAAAGCCTCGTCCGCCGCCTGCCCATCGGTCTCGATACACGACCTCCACGTTTCCCGAGAGGGGAGATGCTCCTGCGCCGCTGTCAGGATGGCCTCCATTCGTATACAGCGCTGACAGGGAGGAGGAGTAAGACACTGCCGTTGCGACTTCCACATTTCGACCATCGTCATCATGGTTAACTCCCGCTCGTTGGCGTCTTGTCCGTGACGACCTGAAGACCGTCGATTTTCAGGTTCTCGCGCTGCGCCCTCGCCAACTGGTTGATCGCGGTCTGGTTCCAGTTCACGAGGTTGAGGTACTGGAGGTTCTTGGCGATGAACTTGATCAGTTTCTTCGGATCGACCACCTTCCCGCTGTAGGTCGTCCGGTAGCTGAGCCCGCCCACCTTCGGCACGTAGGAGGCGAGCTGCACCGCAGGGGTCTCGACGGGCTCGTTGACCAGTTCCTCGGCCTGTCGCTGGAGATCGGCATCCCCCAGCCGCGTCGCCTCGCGCTCCATCGCCGCGGCCTCGTCCAGCCGACGCTGCTCTTCGCGCTGGCGAGCCTCTTCCTGCAACCGGCGCTCTTCGGCCAATCGCAACTGCTCCTGCGCGGTGTCGTACACCACGAGCTCCGCTTTCAGTTTCTTCTCGTCCTCCTGGGCGGGCTGGAGGAGCTTCTTCTCCTCGTCCACGAGCCCCTGCCAGGCGGCGCGCGCGCGCTGCTTGTGGGGCTCGAAGAACTGCTCGACGCTCTTCTGAAACGCCTTCACGAGCTTCAGGCGCTCAGCGGTGAGGGTGTAGCCGGCGGGCGTCGTGATCTTCTCGATGGCCATCGGGACGTAGGTCGGCTTGTTGGCGAGGGTCGTTGTGTGCTGTTCGGTCATTCCGTGTGCTCCTGTCGAAATCGAATCTCCCATAACACCCGCGGAACGTCCTCGCGGGCTGATGTGTCCCTGATTTGCTTCAACTTCCGGCTACTATTCGCCCAGTTCCTTCGCGCTGGCAGGTCTTTGACCTTAACGAACCCGGCGGCCTTCAACGACGCGCCGCTCTCCCCCTTCTCGGTGTAGGTGATGACCCGGTCGTACCCCATAGCCTTCGCCAGTTGCCGGCACGCCCCATACAGCTTGCTGTTCGCGTTCTCGGCGCCAGCGGTGCAGGTACGGGTTACTTCCGCCGTTAATTCCACGCCGATATCGCCGAAGAGCGGCGAGCGGTCAAAGGCACGCGCGTTCGGGCGGCCCACGGTTGCCACCCCGACGAGTCCGCTGCCGTCCCGAACACCAACGACCACTTTCGCCCCTCGCGGCGGCTTATGGTGCCGATGGTGCGCGGCGATGTACGCGCACGCCTGACGAAACGTGATCGGCACAATGCGAAGTGTCATGCCGCCAGTTTCGCCTGTTCGATGACCCGGATCGCGTCGGCGACATTCCAGTCGCTGCGCTCCTTGTACTGCCGGGTCGTGTACGTCCCATCGTCCTTCAGGTGAACCACGATGCGGTCCACGAGCCCCTCGACCAACCGGTTCACGCGCGCCAGGTGCTCGTACCAGGCTGTTTGGTACCCGTGCCACCGCTCCGGCCCGCCGGTCTTCCAGTCGATGACGGCGAACCGCGGCTCGACCACGTGCTTGATGTTCACGAGCGCGATGAGGTCCGGCTGTCCACCGATACCCAGGACGAGATCGGCCAGCGGCATCTCGACGTTCAGGATCTCGGCTTTCGACTCCTCGAGGTACTTCAGCGCCGCCTGGAGATAGCCCGAGAACGGTTTCGGCCCCTTCGCCCGACCATAAATCAGTCGGTGCGCGATGAGTCCGTGAACGGCCGTTCCGCGCGCCATGGCCTCCTCGGTGTAGTGCGTCGTGTCGATGATGCCAACGTTCTTCAGGCCGTTCGTGCAGCCGACGAGCTCCCGGTCGCCGTACCAGTAGCGGTGAGACTCATCGAGAATGAGTTCAGCCACGTCGCGGGTCCATGTTGTTGGCCTGGGCGCGATACCACGCGACACAGTTCCGAAGAATTTCGTCAGGGGGCACCGACCCTGATCGAAGGCTGCCCTCGATCTCTTCGGCGCACTGTCGCAAGGTCTTCGCGCGCACGCGCTGATCGTTGAACCACTTGGACTGCTCCTCGTAGCCATCAATCGCGTCGAGCCGTTGACGGAGTCCGCTCATCCGGCCTTCAAGGGTCGAGACGCGGTTCGACAGTTGCACGAGCCGCTGAGCCTGCGCGTCTGCCAGTTCCTGTAATCCGTCGCACCGCTGCTGCGCGCTGAGTCTCTTCTTCGGCGAAGGCCCACGTGGCACCGGACGCTGTTTTCTCATAACGCGCTTTCCGGCTTCGGGCCCTGCCGCTCGCGGATCCACTCCTCGATGTCGACTTCGATATCGAGCGGAACGCTCGATGTTTCAATGGGCGCGATGAATTCCCACTTAAAATCCTGATAGTGCCGGAGCGCGACGTCAGGGCTGTCAGTTACTTCCAACAGGATCGCCAGCGCCAGCTGCGACGGACCACTGCCGCCGTAGCCCCAGGCGAACCCGTCCGGGCTGTGATTCCGCAGGTACTGCGAGCGCCGCGGGTCGAGTCGCTTGCCGTTGATCGTCACTGGACCGAAGCGTTCGGTCGCATCGTCGTAGACCCCGAGAATTTTGGTTTTCATTTTCGACCGTCCTTTTGCCACCATACATGCCAGCCGAGCGCTCCCGTGCGTGGCACGACGAGAATTTCTGAGAGCCGATACGTAACCGGACGTTTCGTGTCAGTGAGCTCACGAATCAGGATGTCGAGATCACGCACGTCACGACACAGATGCGGTCCATTCATGTCGTCCTCAGCTCAGGGTCTGGATCCGGGATCGTCACCTTCGGCACGGTGGCGGCCCACTCGCGGATCGCTTCGCAATATTCCGCAAACTCAATCTTGTCGAGTTGCCGTGTCGAGCCGCCGACGACGAATTCGGCGGCGATGTCTCCACGGGAATCAATAATCTCGACCACGCGCGGAAGAAATTTCGCCTTGTAAATCTCGTGAACCTCGTCTGCTGTCAGTCCCGTATGCTGCGCGACGAGCCCGACGACCTTGCCCCAGTACCACCGGTTCTGCTGGATGCTCCGTGTCGCGGAGACCTTTCGGACCGTGACGATGACCTCGCCATCGCTGAGCGGCCAGGCATCCTGCCGGATCGTCAGCCGGTGGCCTTTGATCGTGCCGGTGGCTTGGGCTTCCTTCGCCATCGCTCACGATCCGTTCTCGCGCGGGTCGATCTTCGTCGTGTCCGTGGCCAGACTCGCCGACCGATTCGTCACGACCTCTAACGCCTGTTTGTCGGTCAGTGGAATGAGCTTGATGTTCTGCCCGACCGCGTAGACTTTCTGGCACTCCGGACACTGGTAGTAGTAGAAGAAATCCGTGTCGACGTGCCCGTGGTAGCCGCACGCGCAGTGCAGGTCGATACAGACGTCCGTGCCCTTCCACTGAATCCAGCCATGGGGCTCCGTGGGGTTGCGGCCCCCGTAGTCCTGCGAATAAATCGCGTCGTAGTCGAGCGGGTCTTTGGTGTCCATTGATCGTTACGCCGGGAGTAGTGCCAACGCCTGATCGCGCCGTCGATAGAGCTCGGCACGCGCGGCGTCCTGATTCGCCTCTTGGGTGATCGTCGCCTCTAAGAGAGGCAATCCTGACTCAATCGACGCGAGGATCTCCGCGCGTGTCGCTGGGCGTCCCTCAGCCCACCACGTCGGGGGTTGTGTCAGTTGTCCGACTTCAATCAACGGCTTGCCCTTGCCGTCGTTAAAGATGGAATAGCGCGTGCATTTCCAGATCAGCGAGACCCCAGGGTTGCGCGTGATGGCGACGCCGGGGACGTTCTCGAACGATCCGAGATCCCCTGACTCCCGCCGTTTCGCATGGGGTCGAGAGAGGAAGGGGCAGTTGCGCGCCGACCATTCGGCGCACTCGATGTGCGACGGCGGCTCCGACGAGACGCGATTGATGGCACACATCGGCCCGATAGCAAACGCAAAGGTCTGGAGAAACCCTAGTCGCGTTTTGAACGGCCCGCCGCAGACCCAGCACCGCGGATCTGTACGATCGACCGCACGCTTCCATTTAGCCGGGTCCATCGCGCGAAACTCCGGCTCTCCATTGGGCAACCAATCCACGAACCACGGCACCGGGTACCCGCGATGGATCGGGAGCGCGCTCATCTGATTCGGGAGCGGCAGTTCAAGCTCAGGGCGAAGGGCTTCAGTCATTCGCGTCACTCCGAACAGGCGTAGCTCTTCGGGCACGCCGTGCGGCCCTTGCACTGCTGCGGGCTGTAACAGAACTCCGGACAGGGGTTCTCTTCACCCGCCGGGCGCCGCAGTACCGGATTGGCGGGATAGGGCAGGCTCTCGATGGCCCGCACCTTCCCGAGCTTCGCGGCCTCGACTTCCGGATCCTCGTCGGCGGTGACGACCATCGTGCCGGATCGCCCGACCTCGAAGCTCACCCAGTACGTGTTCGTGTACGCCCGCTTGAATGCCATCGCTTCTCCTGTCGTCAGAACGGAATCCAGTCGTCCGAACACTTCTCAGAACAGAAATCGCGCTCGTAGGTGCTCTCGAGCGCGCGGCGCTCCTCCGGTATCTCGTTGGTGCAATTCAGGCACGTCGGCGGCACAGGAGGGCCGGGCTTGGTTTCAAAGAACACCGTCGCCGGACGGTCGAGCGAAAGCAGGATCCGCAGCGCGGAGAGCAGTTCGCGCTTTCGGTCCGAGCCGAGACACGCTTGCAGCGCGATCCGCTCAATATCGCTGAGCGGGGTCTTGGCGGAGACCTTCAGGTAGACATGCGTGTTGCCGCTTTTGCTCGTGGTGCGTTTCGTCTCGACGGTTTCGAGGAGCGGGTCACTGTCGCTCTTCCCGTGCATGACCGCGTCATCGAAACTGGCCTTGCCATTGAGCACATCCAGCATGGTCTGTAACTGGAGCTCGTCGGCTGGGTCGTCCAGATCGATAAACAACTCGTTCGGCTCCGGCAGCACGACGTCGAGCCCGAGGGCTTCAGCGGTCTTATAGGGGTCGTCGTTCAGTTCGCTCATCGTTTCCTCGTGTTGATGATGACGATCTGCGCGATCAGGAACCCGATCACGAAGAAGACTATGAACTTGGCGATCCATTCCGCTTCGCTCATTGCGGTGGCCCGTTCTCGACCCAGGCGACGACACGGTTGTAGTCGGCCTTGGTGATCTCGTCGCTCCGGTCGTAGTGCCAGACCTCTTTCAGCGCGTCGCGGAGACTGTCCGCGTCCCATCCGGCAGCCATGGCCTTGGCGAAGAACCGACGATCCTGCGGTTCGGAGATGACCGGGGCGCCCGCGCGCGACGCCGGCTGCTGACGTTGTTGCTGCTGCTTCTGAGCCGGAGGAGGCGCCTGCCTACGCCCTGCCGGCGCCTGTGCGGCCGCCTGGGCGGGGTGTGGCGGCTCCTCGTAGGCCGGACCGTCCATGACCGAGGATTGGGCCGGGGCCGGGGCGTTCGTCGCCTGGCGGGGCGCCTGTGAGGCCGGCGGGGCATTCTGTGCAGCCGGCGTCGCGCCAGACCCGGTCGGCACGGGCTCTGACGTGACCTCAGCCTGTTCAACCTCTTCCGCCGAGACCTCGCCGAACCCGCAGAGGTTGCTCACGGCCCGGTTGAAGGCCCGGCTATGAGCATGGCTCCTGACGTTGTGCTCGCTGGCGTTGGCCGGCAGCCGCTGCCACCGGTAGCCGTCGTAGAGCGGACACTGCTCCGGCGGCCAATGGACGGACTTGTTCGGCTGATTCGGCATCGGGTGCGGGCACTTGAATTTCCCCGCCTTCTCGACCGCGAAACAGGAACCGTCGCCCATCGCGCTCCGGACTCCGCTCGAGGCGCGGTAGGTCACGTTGTAGCCGAAGTTTTCGCGCTCGTCGGCGAAAAACCCGGCCACGACGCGCTCTTCGCTGACCATCTCCACGTTCAGGTTGAAGGCGACCGAGACCGCGCGCCAATACGCCTTCTTCCGGAAGACCCGGCCCTGAAGCGTGATGATCTCGTTGGGCATCGCCGCATCGAGCGCCATCTGGAGCTCCTTGTAGCGCTGGAGCGCATCGGCCATCTGCTTGCCGGTGAACGCGGGCGTCGGCAATCCCCCGTGCTGCTGAACTAACGACTGGCTTTCGTCACTCATCGGTCTTCCTCCGTAAACGTGAGCCGCTTGGCGATGGCGCGAAGCGTGGCATCGGACACCGGAACAGGGCAGAATGGCGAGGCCGTCACGTAGATCGCGATACCCACATCGCGTCCGTTCACGAGCACCGGCACGGTGATAGCCCTGGCAAGTGGCGGGCGTATTTGGTGCTCGACGTCGAGACGACCTCGCATCGGTTTCAATTCGGGATTGCGCGGGCGTGCAGATTCGGGTAGATTGTCGGTGTTCGCCATGGTCACTCCAAGGCCGGAACTGAGAGGGTCACTCGGTTCCGGCCGCTCCTATTTTTAGGCCCGGCGCCCGTGCGTCTTCGCGCGGATCGCCGCGTGCTTCTCTTCCCAACTCCTGAAATTGCGGCGGTAGGTGTAGCGGTCCCACCAAAACACGCCCCCGAGCAGCAGCAGGATCGCCACGCAGAACGCGTACGCGACCAGTTCGATCCATGTCATGACTGGGCTCCGTTGATGTAGCGCTCAGGGGGATGGCCGAGGGCATCGGCGAGCTTCTTCAGCGTGCGCGCGGTCTGCACCTGGCCGGTCAGAAAGCGAAAGAGCGTCGCGGAGGGGACGTCGGACTGCCGGGAGAGCTCACTGCCGTTCCAGCCCAGGCGGTCCATATCGCGCCTGAGCCGGTCCACGCGAAAGCGTCGGGATCGTTTCGCCATCAGGCGCACAGCCTACCGGATCACCCGCGCGTGATGCAATCATTTTTTCCCATTTTTTTCCACTGGCTTTTCTGCCGGTGGCGCGGTGACGTCATAGTCCTCGAGAATGTCGAACAGCTCGATGAGAAACGCGGTGAGCTCCATAATTCCTTCGTCCGCACGGGCGTCCATGCGGTCGGGGTGCTGCCTGTAATACTCTTCCGCGCGCCGCTTCAGTGCGGTCCGAATCCGCTCGTAGCACTCAAGTCTTGCGGCGTGTGGACTCATCGGCGGCTCCCTCTCTGGTCGCGTCTACGGCTTCCACCAATTTGGCGAGTGTCTGATCGGCGGCCCGTCGTCCGATGCGACGGCCCGCCGATGGTTGCGCGTCACTGATGATGGCGCTGATGTGCTCCAGTTTCTGCCGGACGATCTCAGCTTCGCTCGCCGCGGTGAGGCTGGCCTGTGTGTTCTGGTCGATTTTTTCTCCAATCGCCTGCTCGGTCTCCCGAATCGCTTGCGTGGTGTTCTCGGCCGCCGCCTGGAGCTGTATCGTGGCCCTGGCGGATCGCTCGCGCGTCAGTTCGGCCTCGAGCGCTGCGATGCGCTTGAGCTCTTCGGTCTGCCGATCCAGCTTCGCGTCGTTCTCCGCGCGCTGGATCTTCTTGTCCTCGAGATCCCATGCCCGATTGCGACCCTCGCGCCAGATTTGAAACGCGAGCGCCAGGATGGTCGACAGGAACCCGGCAATGGTCGTCACGAGGATCGTGAACTGGTTGGTTTCGAGGTTCCCCGTAAACGGAGGTTGTCCCGTCGTCATCGCCTGCACCGCCGCGCGAATGTCCGCAGCTGCGAGCACGGACAGCAGTACGATGAAACTGCCAGAGATCACGACGGGATGCACGAAACAGATCCAGTACGACTCCTCGGCACAGCGCATCGGACCCTTTCTACTGGGAGGAGTGAACGGCCGCGCAGTCCTGACCGGGGCAGTCAGGTTCCCAGCCCGCGCGCCGTTCACGTCCTCGCCATCCGAATCAGAATTCCCACTTGAGTGCGGCGCCGCCACCGACCCCGGGCGCGGACCAGTCCTTCCCGATCCACGTGACGACCGCCAGGCTGCGATCCGCGTTCCGCACCACGACCGCCGCGTGCGTGCTGAGCGTGCCCTGCTGGGTCTTCGTGCCGAGCGCGAACACACCACCCTTCGCGTGCGGCGAGAGCCCGGCCGATGCCTGCGTGACGATCTCCGTCAGCTGCGGAATCAACTCCGCTGGCGGCAGCGTCAGGACGTCCGGCTTCGGCAGTTCGCTCACTTCACCGCGCCTTTTCCCAAGCGTTGTAGACCCTTACGTATTCCGGACCAGGGGACTGCTCACCCTCTGCATAGACACGAATGAAGGTCCACAGCGCGATGCGGCGCGGGACTCTCCACGCGATGAACATGGGTAATCCATCAGTCGTGAACCAATGCCACCACGCGCACAGACCCCATCCCGGTGTCCAAATTCTCCACATAGCACGAGCCCCTTTGTTGTCGAGTTACCGCTTCTTCAGGAGATCGAGAATCGCTGAGAGCCCGCCTTCGCCGACGAGCTTAGTGAGCGCGACAGTCAGGCTCCTGAGCCCCTCCTCGATGGCCTGTTTCTGTTCCCGCTGCTGCCGCGCGATGATGACGAGTTGCGCGAGCACCGCACCGAGATCGCCCGTGGTCGGTGCCGGCAACTGATGAATCGCGGCAGCGGCCGGCTGTCCGCACTCAGGACAGAATTTCCCCTCACCGACAAACGCATGTTTCCCCATGGGCAAGGGCTCCTGCGGATCATCCGGATCGTCCTCGGGCGGGTTATCGGGCTCGTGGTCGTCGGGCTCGTCAGGATCCTCGATAACGTCGAAATGCACGCCCGGCTCTGGCTGCGGAAGAACCCAGCCGTGACAGCGCGTCGGATCGTCGCACTCGGCAATCCCGCGATCCTCATAGTGCGGCGACTGCCACGACGGTTTCGCGTCAGCCTTGCCGGCGTTTGCCACGATGTCGATGAAGGCGACGCGGTTCGGCCGGAGCAGGAAGACCACTTTATCGGGATCGCGGTCGTTGATGGTCGACGCGCTGCGCTTCTGCCACAGCCCTACGCGCGGATCCCACGGCG
>WUUC01144533.1_pt1 | contig 15927 bp, 13 predicted proteins | sample 6278441 | NCBI WGS metagenome assembly WUUC01 (sample SAMN13675441, study PRJNA597444) | soil metagenome | isolation source: soil | place: USA: Washington | collected 2017-10
CGAGCGGCTTGATGTTCACGCTCACCGCGATGACCTCCACGGGTCTTTTCGAAAAGCGTTGGCAGTTACCTGTGTTGCTTGCGGCTCCTGCCACCCCGCCGTCGCGGGTGCCGGGGCGGTGTCGGCCGTACGATTGGCACTCTACCCACGCGACTGCTAAGCATGCAACGAGGGGTCCCTGTGGTATCGGTTCACGCCTCAGATGACCCCAACGCAGCGGCTCGAACCGAGCCCCAACGCCTTCACCAGCGACACTGGAGCGTCACGTCAGGCGGGACAAGATGCCTTCGGCCACCTTGCGTACACCTAGTGCCACCTGGAGCCATGCCTCGTCCGCGTTCCTCCAAGCACTTATCGGCCGTAGGTCGGCGGGGAGACCGTGGAACCTCCCGAAGGGCAGGTTGGCGAGGTCGACAGGCTTGACGTGGACCGGAAGGATCCGTACGTCCTCTTCCTTGTTACGACGCAGAGCTTCCGGCAGTTCCTTCTCGAAGCAGTATGAAGCCACGAAGTCCGGCGTCACCAGAAGGATGATGATGTCGGCGATCGCGAGCTCATGCCGGATGCCCTGCTCCCAGTCATCACCTGCCGCGACAGTCTGATCACTCCACAGGTCGATGAGACCGTCGCGCACCAGTGGCGCGAGATGCACGTTCAATCGCACCCTGTGACGTTCGTCGACACGAGCGTAAGAGACGAAGACCCGACAACGCTTTCGCGTAAATGACGTGACCGCAGCGGAGAATTCAGCACGGGTCGCCACCCCGCAACCCCTCCCGCCACCGCCAATTGCCTCCATCGATACATCTTCCGACCTGGCTATACGAAGCGACGTCCAGAATCTGCGCTCAGGTTCCCGACAATTGACCCCTCGGACCGACCTACACGAAGACCAGGACCTCGACGACCACCAGACATACATCTGAACACCGCCCACAGGAAGTTGCACTATGCGTATAACACATGTTAAGACGGACAACACCGAAGTCCACGCGGACGATCGAGCGCTGGTTAACCGTTGTTGAGCAAAACTCAACAACGTCGAGGACAACTCCACAGCGAAGTGACACCACAACCTGGGAGCTTCAAGTGATCAAGAGAGAAATCAAGCTGGAGGCAATGCTCAACAACTTGATCGAACGTGGGGGTTTTAGCCGCAATCGTCAGCCAATTCTTGATTCCATTAATGTAACGGCTGGCGCCTTGTCTCAGTACACTCGCGGCCGAACCAGGCCGAGCTTCAACAAGCTCGTGGCGTTGGCAGACTTCTTCGGCGTCAGCCTCGACTACCTCGTCTACGGCGAGCCGACCAGCACGCCCGCCGATCCAGGCCCAATCTCCCGGTACGTCGAGCAAGCCCTTATGGACATGCGTGCCCGCACCAACCGCCACTCGGACCAGGTCGCCCGAATCGGCCGCTTGCTCATGGACCGCATCGACGACGTAGCGGAGGAGATCGTCGACTCAAGATCGGCGGGCATCGAAGGCCTGATCGATTACACCGAGGCTCTTCGAGTAGAGCGCTACTGCCTGCAAGCCGATGTAGTCACTACGGACCTCGCACCCGATATCATCCTCGTCGAAGAGAAAGACGAGGTCGTACCTGGCGAGTTCTTCCCGGTAGTGATCGACAACCTCCTACGCGGCTGCACTTACAGATTCCTACTGGCGGGTGACCTCACGACGCAGTCGCCGATCGTGGGCCGGCTTCGAGAAATGATCACCAAGGCTGTCGGCGGCGACCGGCTGCACGAGCATTGCTTCTTCCGCACCTCAGCATGGCCGGTGGCCGGCGCAGCCGTCCTGTACCGGCTGGACATCCCAACCTTCACAAAGGCAGAACCAGCGCTCTTCACCCAGTTCGACAAGTACCTGTTCAACAACATCTGGCTGGGCTATCTCAACCGACCAAACAACGACTCGACAGCAGACATCCTGATGGCACCAAGTCATGTTGAACGAGCCAGCAACGCGTTCGAAACCTTGTGGGAAGTCGCAACCGCATAGGACGCGCCAACTACTCCCTTTGTAGCAATGCCTGGCGGCATGTGGCGTCCTACCCTTGAGGGGTGGTCATCGGCATCACCGGGGGACTCGTAGGCGTGGTTTGCGCTGTTCGACCCCATCCACGCGGTAAGGCCATCTGGCTGGTAGATGTGGACTTAGGCGGCAACGCCGGGCCAGTCCAGATTGTCTTCGGCGGCGAGCGAATGCTGCTCAAGGGCGAACTGGTGCCTGCTGCCCCTCCTGGATCATGGGCGATCATGCGTCGTCCTGGCATCGGGATCCGGCGTAAGAAGATGCGGGTCCGCAACTATCGAGGGCAGCGCTCGCATGGCATGTTGTGCAGCTTGGACGAGCTTGGCTGGACCCGTCGGGGACCGGATGAGGTCGCGGTGCTCCGTGGCGTGACGCCTGGACAGCGCTTGGACGACCTCCCCTCGCATTGGCGTCCCGAGGTCGTCGTGGGTTGGGAGCGCGCCAAGCTGATGGCGACGGTGCGAACGCCGCTGATGGACACGTTCGACCCGGTCGCGGAGGCCGTCGGCTGCTGAAGGCAGTCGGTAACCAGTCGCAGGTGGATCTGGTTGTTCACTAACCCGTAGGCGACGGTTCATCGGGTACTGGTGGTAGTTGGCGTCACCGGAATGTGTGGTTTGAGAGTCACCCGAACAGGGAGGTTCTCTTGCCTTCGTCCGTTACTCGTCGGTCTGTTCTGCTTGGTGGGGTTGCTGCGGTTGGGGTTGGGGTTGCTGCCTCGTCCGGGCTGCCTGCTTGGGCTGCGGCGCCTGGGGCTGGGGGGCAGCCGCTGCCGGCTGATCCCTTCACTCTGGGGGTTGCTTCTGGGGATCCTTGGAGTGACTCCGTGGTGTTGTGGACTCGGTTGGCGCTCGATCCGGTGGCTGACACTGGGTTGGGTGGTATGCCGGATCGACGGTTGCCCGTTCAGTGGCAGGTTGCGCTCGACGATCGGTTTCGGCGGGTCGTTCGGGCTGGGGTCGTCTTCGCTGATCCGGGGGCCGCGCATTCCGTGCATGTCGAGGTCGGTGGGCTTCGGCCGGGGCGGGAGTACTACTACCGGTTTCGGGTTCAGGGGTATGTGTCACCTGTCGGGCGGACGTTGACTGCGCCCGCTCGGGGGTCCATGCGGGACCTCACCATGTGTTTTGCTTCCTGTTCTCACTTTGGGGAGGGGTTCTTCACCGCTTACCGGCGGCTTGCTGAGGATCGGCCGGATCTTGTCCTTCACCTCGGGGACTACCAGTACGAGTACGCCGCCAAGGCCGCTGACGTTCGGGTTGTGCAAGGACCCGAGACTCGGACGCTCGCCAACTACCGGCAGCGGCACGCCCAGTACAAGACCGACCCCGACCTCCAGCTCGCGCACGCCACCGCGCCCTGGCTCGTCGTCTGGGACGATCATGAGACTGAGAACAACTGGGCTGACGAGGTGCCTGAGCAGCCTGATCCCACCTTCCTCGACCGGCGGGCCGCTGCTTTCCAGGCCTACTACGAGAACATGCCGCTGCGGCGCTCCGCCAAGCCCCGCGGCATCGACATGCGGCTCTACCGGCGCTTCGCCTGGGGCGATCTCGCCACCTTCCACATGCTCGACACCCGCCAGTACCGGGACGACCAGGCCTGCGGGGACGGGACGAAGGTCGACTGCGCCGAGCGGCTCAACCCTGACCGGACGATCACCGGGGTTGAGCAGGAACAGTGGCTCATGGACGGGTTGCGCAAGTCCCGGGCCAGGTGGGACGTGCTTGGCCAGCAGGTGTTCTTCGCCCAGCGGGATCTCACGGCCGGGGCGCCGCAGGGGTTCTCCATGGACTCCTGGGACGGGTATGCCGCCAGTCAGGACAGGGTTGCTGGCGCGCTGGGGCACGTGCGCAACGGGGTCGTTCTCACCGGGGACGTGCATCGGCACTGGGCGGCCGAGATCACCCACGGCGACCAGAACGTCGGGGTCGAGCTGGTCGCCACCTCCATCACCAGCAGCGGTGACGGGGACGAGGGCACCAACGCCACCGTGCTCGCCGAGAACCCGCACATCAAGTTCTTCAAGAACCGGCGGGGGTACGTGCGGACGACCTTCACCGCTGACGAGCTTCGGTCGGACTTTCGGATCCTTCCCTTCGTTCGGACGCCTGACGCACCCGTGGCCACCGCGGCCAGTTTCGTCACCGCGGATCGGGAGCGGGTGCTGCATCCGGCTTGATGGGAATTACTCACTAACTAGGCCAGTTGGGCGGTATTGACCGACGTGGGCGGGCGGCAGCAGACTGCTGGTGTCGCCCGTTCTGGAGGACTCCATGCCGAGATCGATCCTCGTCGTCGCACTCGCCGCCACCCTGACCGCCGCCGGGCTCAGTCCCGGGGTCTCGGTCGCCGAACCACCGCTCAGTCGGCAGGAGGTCTTCGCCGCCGCGGCCGGTGAGTTCGGGGTGCCTGAGAGCGTGCTGCTCGGGGTGTCCTACCTGGAGTCCCGCTGGGACGTCAACGCTGGGACGCCCAGCACCAGTGCCGGCTACGGGCCCATGCACCTCACCGACGTCGAGGCCGCCAACGCCGGGGGTGGCACGCACCACGACGACGGGACCGAGGATCCCCGGGGGGACTCGGCCCGGCCCACGCTCCTTCCCGACGCCGGTGAGAACGATGTCTCCGCGCCTTCGTTGCGCACCATTGACGCCGCTGCTCGGTTGACCGGCGTCGACACCGCCACGCTGCGGGGTGATCCCACGCAGAACATCAGGGGTGGCGCGGCGCTGCTGGCCAGTTACCAGCGGGAACTCGGGATAGTCAGCGAATCGCCGGCGGACTGGTACGGGGCCGTCGCGCGGTACAGCGGGGCCCAGGACACAGGGTCGGCCAGCACGTTCGCCGACGAGGTGTTCGCCACCATCAACACCGGTATGGAGCGGGTCACCGACGATGGGCAACAAGTGACTTTGCCGGCCACGCCGGTGGAGGCCAACACCGCGCAGGTCACCCAGTTGGGGCTGCGGACGACACAGACGGGTGAAGCCGAGTGTCCGCGGGGGCTCGGGTGTGAGTGGATCCCCGCGCCGTACGAGGAGTTCGGCACCAACGACTACGGCAACCACGACCTGGCGAACCGGCCGGAGTCGCAGAAGATCGACTACATCATCATCCACGACACCGAGGCGACCTGGGACACGACGCTCGACCTCGTGCAGGACCCGACCTACGTGAGCTGGCACTACTCGCTGCGGTCGGCCGACGGCCACATCGCCCAGCACGTGAGGACCAAGGACGTCGGCTGGCACGCCGGCAACTGGTACGTCAACGCCAAGTCGATCGGGCTCGAGCACGAGGGCTTCGCCGCCAAGGGCACCTGGTACACCGAGGCGATGTACCGGACGTCCGCGAAACTCGTCCGGTACCTGGCCGCGAAGTACCGGATCCCGCTGGACCGCCAGCACATCCTCGGGCACGACAACGTCCCCGGCACCACCCCCGGCACCGTGCGCGGCATGCACTGGGACCCGGGCCCGTACTGGAACTGGTCGCACTACTTCGACCTGCTGCGGGCGCCGTTCCGGTCCACCGGCACCGCCAGGACCGGGCTGGTGACGGTCCGGCCGAACTTCGAGACCAACACCGTGCCGTTCACGGGCTGTGAGGTTGCCGGCCAGCCGTGCCCCACCAGGGGGTCCACGTCCGTGATCTTGCGGACCGAGCCGCGTGACGACGCACCGCAACTCACCGACATCGGGCTGCACCCGGACGGCACGCCGGGCACCATGCACATCTCCGACCACTCGTCGCGGGCCGAGACCGGCCAGACGTTCGCGGTCGCCGAGCGGCGCGGGTCCTGGGTGGCCGTCTGGTACCTGGGGCAGAAGGGCTGGTTCCGCGCGAACGACGCGAGCTGGTCGATCGGCTTCGTGGTCACACCGAAGAAGGGCCGCGACAGCATCCCCGTCTACGGGCGCGCCTACCCCGAGGCGGCCGCCTACCCCGACGGCGTCCCGGCGCAGGCGGTGGTCCCGCTGCAGTACTCGCTGCCGGCCGGGCAGAAGTACGCCGTCGGGCTGATCACGCCCTCCGAGTACTACTGGGCGGTCACCTACGACACCACGAACCACACCGTGGTGCGCGGCGAGACGAAGTACCTGCAGATCCAGTTCGGACACCGGGTCGCGTTCGTCAACGTGGACGACATCGACGTGCGACCCTCCTTCATGTGACACAGTCGACCGCGCCGGCGGCGAGGGCACCTTCCCGCGCCGCCCGCGCGAGCCGGGCCGCCAGGACATCCGCGGCCGGATGCAGCAGGCTGAGCCCGTAACCGGCGACCACGACCACCAGCCGCTGCTGGACAGCGGCCGCGAGCCAGCCCGGCGGCAGGTCGAGGGGTGCGGCGCTCAGCAGCGGGTGCAGGTGCGGCCACTCGAGCGTGACCGCGCCGGCCTGGTCGACCGCCACCCGCCAACCGAGCACCGGTCGCAGGTCGAGGTGGTCCAGGTCGGTGGCCAGCGCCAGCCCCCGGGACAGCGCCACCCGGTGGAGCGCGTCCTCGGCGAGGCCGCCGCCGTTGGTCCGGTCCTCGGCCTCACCCTCCATGAGCAGCACGGCCAGGTCGACGTCACCCCGTCGCACGACCCGGCAGTGTTTCCAGACACTGGCCTGGACGCCCAACGCCGTTCCGATCATCGTGCCTCCTTCAGACATCCGCGTGTGCGAGGCTGGGCATGCGGGTCACCAGCAGGTTCCTGCGCAGGTACACCCACCAGGTCAGTACGGCGCACACGACGTACGACCCGATGAACACGCCGAGTGCGGCGGTCACGTCCTCGCCGGCGACCCGGAACACCTGCTGCACGGCGAACCCGCCGAGCGTCCCGACCGCGCCGACGATGCCGATCACGGCGGCGGCGCGGCGCCGGTGGTCGAGCAGCGTGGCCTCGACGTCGAGGCCCCCGTTCGCCGCCGCCTGCCGACCCAGCGCGGTGAAGATCACCGGGATCATCCGGTAGGTGGCGCCGTTGCCCACCCCGGACAGCAGGAACACCACGAGGAACGCGCACAGGAACACCACGAAGCTCCGGTTCCGCACGCCGAGCGCGGCGACCGCGGTCGCGGCTCCCATGCCGGCGAACACCCACAGCGTGATCCGCGCGCCACCCAGCCGGTCGGACAGCCAGCCGCCGAGCGGCCGGGACAGCGACCCGACGAGCGCGCCGAGGAAGCCGAGCCCGGCGAGGTGGTCGCGGATGAACGGCTGCCCGGCGAGGAAGTCCGGGAACGTGGTCCTGATGACGAGCGGGAGCGCGAACGAGAACCCGATGAACGAGCCGAACGTGCCGACGTACAGCGCCGCCACCAGCCACGTCTGCCGCTCCCGCACCGCGACGGCGTACGACCGCGGGTCGGCCCTGGCCTCGGTGAGGCTGTCCATGAACAGCCAGGCGCACACCGCGGCGAGAACGATGAGCGGCAGCCACACCAGCCCCGCGTTGGCCAGGGCGACGTCACCGGCCGGCACACCCGCGACCACCACGAGCGGCACCACGACCTGCACGACTGCGACGCCGAGGTTGCCGCCCGCGGCGTTCAGCCCGAGCGCGAAACCCTTGCGCCGCTCCGGGTAGAAGAACGAGATGTTGGCCATCGACGACGAGAAGTTGCCGCCGCCGAGCCCCGCGAGCGCCGCGCAGACGAGCAACAGGACGAACTGCGTGCCATGGCTCTGCGCCCGCAGCCAGTCGGTCGGCACCAGGAACGCGAGCAGGCCGGCCGGCAGGAGCAGCAGCACCGCCGAGACCACTGTCCACAGGCGACCGCCGAACCGGGGCACGGCGAACGTGTACGGGATGCGCAGCACCGCCCCCACCAGGGTCGGCAGTGACACCAACCAGAACGACTCGGACACGCTCATCGGCAACCCGGCGGCGTCGAGGTTGAGCACGACCACCGACCACAGCACCCAGATCGCGAACCCGAGGTGCTCGGCGAAGATCGAGAACACGAGGTTCCTGCGCGCCACCCGACGGCCGGTCGCCGCCCAGAACTCCTCGTCCTCCGGTCGCCAGTCGTCGATCCACCTACGCCGACGCATCTGCTCTCCCCCACAGGCTCGCCAACCGGCCGACCTCGTCCAGGCAGCCGCCGCAGCCGGTGGTGGCGCGGGTCGTGGCGGCGAGCTCCGCGACGTCGTGTGCGCCGGCCTGCCACGCGGACTCCAGCGTTCGCCTGGTCACCGCGTTGCACCGGCACACGACGCCGGTGTCGGGCTGGCCGAGCGCGGTCCGGCCGAACAGCAGCGCGAGACGGTCGGCTGGCACGGGCAGTCCCCGGTCGTAGAACTGGGTGATGGCCGCGGCCGCGTCTGGTGCGCCGAGCACGATCGCGCCGGTGACCTTCTCCTCGCGCACGACGAGCTTCGCGTAGTGGCCGCCGCTGAAGTCGGTCAGGCACAGCACGTCGGCGTCGGTCGCGTCGAGGCTGACCCGCGCGGCGTCGCCGAGCGCGACGAGGTCCACCTCGCTGACCTTCAGCCGGGTCACGACCGGGGTGCCGCGGTAACGACTGTCGGTGCCGGTGAGGAGGTCGGCGAGCACGGCCGCCTGCTCCCAGGCCGGCTGCACGAGCCCGGACACGGTGCCCGGATGTTGGGCGCAGTCACCGATCGCGTGCACGCGGGGGTCGTTCGTCCGGAGCGTGTCGTCGACCAGGACACCGCGGCCGACCGCCAGCCCGGCCCGCTCCGCCAGTCCGGTCTCCGGTCTGACACCGGCCGACACCACGACCAGGTCGGCACGCACCTGGTCGCCACCAACCAGTTCCAGCCCCCGACCGGGCACGTAGCGCGCGGCCGGTGCGCTGACCCGCACCTCGATGCCCAGTCCGGCAAGGACTTTCGCCAGCACGCCACCCGCACCCGGATCGAGCTGGCGTTCCATCAGGTGCCCGACGGGGTGCACGACCGTGACCCGGTTGCCACGCGCGGCGAGCGCGCAGGCCAGCTCCAGCCCGAGCAGCCCGCCGCCAAGGACCGCGACCGCTGCCCCGGCCGACGCGGCGTGGCGGATGCGCACACAGTCGTCGAGGGTGCGGTACGCCACCACTCCCGGCGCCAGCCTACCGTCCATATCGGACAGTCCGGCGACCGGCGGGGTCCACGACCGCGCACCGGTGGCGAGGACCGCGACGTCGTAGTCCACTGTGGAGCCGTCGGTCAGCACCACGGTTCTGGCGGCACGGTCCAGCCCGGCGACACCGCTGCCGAGGCGCTGGTCCACGTCGTGCGTCGCCGCCCAGTCCTCGGACTGCAGGGCGACGTCCTCGGGCGGCATCGCGCCGGCGACCACCGCCGACAGCAGAACCCTGTTGTACGGGCGGTGTTCCTCGTCCCCGACCGCGGTCACGGCGACCTGGTCGCCGGACGGGTCGCGGCGGCGGACCAGCTCGGCGAGCCGCGCACCGGCCATGCCGCAGCCGATGATCACGACCCGTCGCACGGCGCCTCCCGGATCCGGACCGCGCAGACCTTGAACTCGGGCATCCGGCTGAACGGGTCCAGTGCGGGGTTGGTGAGCAGGTTGGCCCGCTCGTCGCCGGAGAAGTGGAACGGCAGGAACACCACGTCGGGCCGCGTCGTCGACACACAGCGGACCCGGGCGCGGGTGCTGCCGCGCCGGGACTCCACGATCGCGGCCGCGCCGTCGGTCAGGCCGGCGCGGCGCGCGGTGTCCGGGTGCACCTCGACGAACATCTCACCCGCCGCGGCGCACAGCTCGGCCACCAGCCGGGTCTGCGCGCCGGACTGGTAGTGCGCGACGATCCGTCCCGTGGTGGCGTACAAGGGAAACTCGGCGTCCGGCGGCTCGGCCGGTCCACTGTGGTCGACCGGGACGAACCGGGCGCGGCCGTCCTGGTGCGCGAACGAGTCGAGGAAGAGCCTCGGGGTGCCCGGGTGCCGCACCGACGGCACCGGCCAGTGCAGTGCCGCACCGGCTCGCAGCCGGGCGTAGGTGACGCCGGAGTAGTCCGCCGGTCCGCCTCGGGAGGCGGCGCGGAGCTCGGTGAACACGGCCTCCGGATCGGACGGGAACCGTTCCGCCGGCTGGCCGAGCCGCACCGCGAGCCCGTGCAGCACGTCGAGGTCGGTCCGCACGCCGTCCGGTGGCTCGACGGCCTTGGCACGCAGGAGGATCCGGCCCTCCAGGTTGGTGAGCGTGCCGTTCTCCTCCGCCCACTGGGTGACCGGCAGCACGACGTCGGCCATGCGTGCCGTCTCCGACAGCACGACATCGGCGACGACGAGCAGGTCCAGCGCGGCCAGCCGCTCGACGACCCGTCCCGCGTGCGGCGCCGACACCGCGGGGTTGCTGCCGAAGACGAGGAGGCCACGCGGTCCGTCCGGGGTTCCCAGCGCGGACAGCAGCTCGTAGGCCGAGCGGCCCGCGCCGGGCAGGGAGTCGGCCGGGACGCCCCACACCGCGGCGACGTGCCGGCGTGCCGCGGGATCGTCGATCCGGCGGTAGCCAGGCAGCTGGTCGGCCTTCTGCCCGTGCTCACGCCCGCCCTGCCCGTTCCCTTGCCCGGTAAGGCATCCCCAACCGGAGCCGGTAACGCCGGGCAGACCCAGCGCCAGCGCCAGGTTGATCCACGCGCCCACTGCCCGCACCCCGCTCGCGTGCTGCTCGGTGCCGCGGGCGGTCAGGATGTAGGCGTTGCGCGCACGGGCCAGGATGCCGGCCACCTGTCGCTGGCTGGCCGCCGGCACCCCGGTCACCCGCTCCACCCGCTCCGGCCACCACGACGCCGCGATCCGCCACGCCGCCTCGAACCCGGTGGTGCGGGCGGTGACGTAGTCGCGGTCGAGGTGCCCGCCGGCGACCACGGCATGCAGGATCCCCAGTGCCAGCGCGAGATCCGTGCCGGGCGCCGGCGCGAGGTGCACCGCGGCCTGCTCGGCCGTCGCGGTTCTCCTCGGGTCCACCACGACGAGCCCGCCCCGGTCGGCCACGCCCCGCAGGTGGGACAGGAACGGCGGCATGGTCTCCGCCGGGTTCGCGCCGACCAGCAGCACCGCGTCCGCCTCGTCCACATCGGACACCGGGAACGGCAGACCGCGGTCCAGGCCGAACGCACGGGTGGCGGCCACGGCGGCGGAGGACATGCAGAACCGGCCGTTGTAGTCCACTTGGGACGTACCGAGCGCCACCCTGGCGAACTTTCCCAGCAGGTAAGCCTTCTCGTTGGTCAGCCCGCCACCGCCGAACACCGCGTTGGCGTCCGGGCCGTGCTCGGCCCGGATCCCCAGCAGCCGGCCGGCGACGAGGTCGAGCGCCGCGCCCCAGGTCGCCGGCCGGAGCCCGCCGGCCGTCCGCACCAGCGGCGTGGTCAACCGGTGCGGCGAGTCCAGCAACGCCGCCGCCGTCCAGCCCTTCACGCACAGGCCGCCGCGGTTGGTCGGGAAGTCGTTGGGCCGCACGGAAATTCCGTCGGGTAAGAGTTCGAGCGCCATCCCGCACTGGAGGGCACAGTACGGGCAATGTGTGTCGGTGCGGGTCATTTCGGGCGCACGGAACATTGATCTCTCCCAGCGAGAATTTCGGAGAGCGTGCCTTGCTGTGCCCCCTCGCACATTGGACTGACTCAAGTTTGTGCTGACGAATATCCGCTGGTCAACCGACCCGGTCCTACATATAGCCCCTAGGGGTCTATGCCGAACGCCGTAACGCGACATGGTGAATGTCCGCGAAACTCTAGGGACGAAAGGAGTTCCCATGGATCCGCGCCGCGTTCCCGTGCTAATCGTCGGTGGAAGTCTCGTCGGACTTTCGATGTCCGTGCTGCTGACTTCCCTAGGGGTGCGACACATGCTGGTGGAGCGACACAGGGGCACGGCCGTTCACCCGCGTGCCGCGATGTTCCACCAGCGCACGATGGAGATCTTCCGGAGTCTCGGGCTGCAGGAGGCGGTGGAGGCCGCGGCGGAGCGGGAGTTCGTGCAGAACGGCGCGATCCTCGCGGTGGACAGCCTGGCCGGCAAGGAGCTGCGGTACTTCTTCCGGTCTGTCAACGCCGGCGTGGAGCACCTGAGCCCGACGCCACGGATCTTCGTCACCCAGGTCGGGCTGGAACCGGTGCTCCGCCGGCGGGCCGAGGAACTGGGCGCCGAACACCACTTCGCCACCGAGCTGGTCGGCTTCGAGCAACGCGCGGACGAGGTGGCGTGCACGGTCCGGGCCCGCGCGACCGGCGCGGAGCACACGGTTCTGGCGCGGTACGTGGTGGCGGCCGACGGCGCGCACAGCACCGTGCGGGAACGGCTGGGCATCGGCATGCTCGGTCCCGGCGCCTTCGCCGACTGCGTGACCATCTACTTCCACGCCGACGTCAACGACCTGCTCGGCGGGCGCAACCTCAGCGTGGTCTACGTCAACAACCCGGAACTGCTCGGCTTCTTCCGGTTCGCGATCACCGCCGACGCCGGCTTCCTCGCGGTGTTCTCCGTGACCGGCGAGGACGGCGCGCTCGACCGGCAGGTGGGCCGGGACATGAGCACGAGCCGCTGCACCGCCCTGGTCCGCACGGCCCTCGGCGTGCCCGACCTCCCCGTGGAGATCGACAACGTGCAGCGCTGGGACGCCACCGCGGGCTACGCGGAGCGGTACCGCGACGGCCGCGTCTTCCTCGCCGGCGACGCCGCGCACGTCATGCCGCCCACCGGTGGCTTCGGCGGCAACACCGGGGTCGCCGACGCCCACAACCTGGCCTGGAAGCTGGCGATGACCCTGGACGGCATCGCGGGCCCCGGACTGCTGGACAGCTACGAGCCGGAGCGGTCACCGATCGGCCGGCTGACCACCGAACAGGCGTACGTCCGGTACGTCCTGCGGGTCGACCCGTCGCTGGCCGGCGCCGACCTGCCCGCCGAGGCGGACGATCCGTCGATCGAGCTCGGCGCGGTGTACCGCTCCGCCGCCGTGTCGGCCGACGACGCGGAACCCGTGCCGCCACTGGACGATCCGGGCCGGCCCAGCGGCCGGGTCGGCACGCGTGCACCACACCTGCCGATCGAGGTGGCCGGCCGGCCCGCCTCCACGCTCGACCTCGTGGGGCCGGGGTTCACCGTGCTCACCGCGGACGGGGACGCGTGGCACCGCGCCACCGAGGAGGTCGCCACGGCGCTGGCCGTGCCCCTGAACGCCCACCACGTCACCGGCGCCGAGCGGTTCACCACGGCGTTCGGGCTCACCCCGTCGGGCGCCGCACTGATCCGGCCGGACGGCGTGATCGCCTGGCGCGGCGACCAACCGGACGCCGAACGGCTGGCGCACGTGGTGTCCGGCCTGCTCGGCCGGTGACCTCAGCTACCCGGCGGCAGGTCCGCCAGTGACACCGGCACCTCGAACGGCGGGCGGCTCGTGCCCGTGATCCGGTAGCGGCCCCACGTGTCGGGGTCGGACAGGGTGCCCGCCGCCTCGCCGAACGGGGTGCGCAGGACCACCGACGGCTTCCGCGCGCCGGCCGGCAGCCCGGGGTTCGCCTGGATGCGGCCGTACCAGTGGTAACGGCCGTCGACCGGCTCGAAGTTGCCCCGCAGCACGACCTCGACCGTCAGCGACGCGCCGTCCACGGTGAGAGTCGCTTCACCGGTGTACCCGTCTTCCATACCGGTTCATGTTACCCGAAGTAACAGGTTTTGTAGAGCCTCGCGCAGCGTGGGGTGCTCGAAGTGGAAACCGCTGCTCAGGAGCCGGTTGGGCAGCACTCGGCTGCTCTTCAGCAACACCTCGTCCGCGAGGCCGGCGCCGAACACGCGGCGCAGCAGCCAGGGCGGCAGCACGAACAGCCGGGGGCGGCGGAGCACCGACGCCAACGTGTCCGCGTACTCCCGGTTGGTCACCGGGTTCGGGGAGACCACGTTCACCGGGCCGGACAGCGTCGACCCCAGGACGTGGATGACCGCCCGCACCGCGTCGGACAGGGCGATCCAGCTCACCCACTGGTCGCCGTGACCCGCCCGCAGCCCGAAGCCGCGGCGGAACACCGGCAGCAGGACGGTCAGCGCGCCGCCCTCCGTGGAATGCAGGATGCCGAACCGCATCTGCGCCACCCGCAGCCCGGCCGACACCGCGGGCTCGGCGGCCGCCTCGGTGTCCTGGTACACCGAGGCCAGAAAGCTCTGCCCGGGCGGGCTTTCCTCGGTCAGCTCGGCGGCGCCGCCGTCGCCGTAGAAACCGGTGGCCGAGGCACACAGCAGCGTCCTCGGCCCGCCGGACATGCCGGCCAGCGCCGACGCCAGCAACCGGGTGCCGGACACCCGCGACTCGCGGATGGCCTCGCGCTGGTGAGACGTCCACCGCCCGACCAGCGGCTCCCCGACGAGGTGCACGACCGCGTCCACTCCGTACAGCCGCTCGACGTCCACCTCCGGGTACCAGAGCGCCTCGTCACGGGCCTCCGGTCTCCTGCGCACCAGCCGGAGCACCTCGTGCCCGCCCGCCAGCAGCTGGCGCACCAGCTCGCTACCCAGCAGACCGCTGGTTCCTGTGACGGCGACCTTCACCCGGTCGAGGGTACGGGCTAGCTCGACACAACGCTGACGGGCAGGCCCGGATTTGCCGAAAGTTCCAATGAAGACGGCCGGACGCCGGCCGCGACGAGGTGGGCGCCGAGCGCGGCGATCATCGCCCCGTTGTCGGTACACAGGCGGGGTTTCGGCACCCGCAGCTCGATCCCCGCGTCAGCACAGCGTTCCCGTGCGAGCGCGGACAGTCGCGAGTTCGCCGCCACCCCACCGGACACCACCATCGTGCCGATGCCGAGCTCGACCGCGGCCCGCACCGCCTTCGCGGTCAGCACGTCCGCCACCGCCTCCTGGAACGACGCCGCCACGTCGTCGACGGGAATGTCGTCATGGGACTCGACCCAGCGCGCGACCGCGGTCTTCAGGCCGGAGAAGGAGAAGTCGTACGGCGCGTCACGCGGACCGGTCAGACCACGGGGGAAGTGGATCGCGGACGGATTGCCCCGGCGCGCGGCCTTGTCGATGGGCGGGCCGCCCGGGTAGGGCAGGCCGAGGATCCGCGCGACCTTGTCGTACGCCTCGCCTGCCGCGTCGTCGATGGTCGAGCCGACCTCGGTGATCTTCGTGGCGAGGTCGTCGACGCGCAACAGCTGCGTGTGTCCACCCGAGACCAACAACGCGAGGCACGGCGAGGGCAGCGGCCCGTGTTCGAGCGTGTCCGCGGCGACGTGGCCGGGCAGGTGGTTCGCCCCGTACAGCGGCACGTTCAGCGCGGCCGCGTACGCCTTCGCCGCCGACACCCCCACCAGCAACGCGCCGGCGAGCCCCGGCCCGCACGTCACCGCGATGGCGTCCACATCGGACAGTTCGAGCTCCGCGGCCTCGAACGCGCGGCGCACCGACGGCACCAGCGCCTCCAGGTGCGCCCGCGACGCGACCTCCGGCACCACCCCGCCGAAGCGGGCGTGCTGGTCCACACTGGACGCGACCTCGTCGGCCAGCAGTGTCAGCGAACCGTCCGTGCCCAGCCGGACGATGCCGATTCCGGTCTCGTCGCAGGAACTCTCGATGCCGAGAATGATGGTCATGACGCCCCCTCACCCGCTCCGTGGCACCGGAACGCTCCGCAGGCTCCGCTCCTCCGGCGCCCTCCGCGGGCTCGGTGGCGTCCTGAGTATCGATGATTCGCTTCGCAAGCTCCGCTCATGTGGCCTCCTCGGCGACCCGTGCTGGGCGCGCCATGGTGTACGCGTCGGCGCCGGACGGCCAGTAGTACCGGCGCCGCATGCCAATCCTGGTGAAACCGTGTGCTTCGTACAGGCCGATGGCGGCCTCGTTGTCCGTGCGCACCTCGAGGAACACGGGTGCGGCGAACTCGTCGGCTCGCGCGAGCAACGCACGCAGCAGCGCGC
>WUUC01162698.1_pt1 | contig 15922 bp, 9 predicted proteins | sample 6278441 | NCBI WGS metagenome assembly WUUC01 (sample SAMN13675441, study PRJNA597444) | soil metagenome | isolation source: soil | place: USA: Washington | collected 2017-10
TGGTAGCGCATACGGGATTCGAACCCGAACCTGCCGAACCGGCCGATGAGGCCGATCCTCCTCAGAAACCTCTGATTCCAGACACTTAGTGAATGAACAGCATCATCGGTTGTCCACCGAGATGTCGGCCATTTGCACGCTCGGTGGACACGTTTTGAGAGTGATTTTGAGAGTGGCCCATGGGCTGCGCTCAGCGGGGGAGTGGAGATGATTCGAATGCTGTTCGCTGCCGCGGTCGCACTGTTCGTGCTGAGTCTTCCCACCCACCTACGGTGTTGAGCGGGGTGCTCCGCCGGGCAGCCGGGTTCTGCTTCGCCGCGGCGCTCGTGCCGTCGCTTGTTCTCGGACTGGCAGACGCGGCGAGGCGACGCTCGTTCGCCTCGACCATCAAGCGCGGACGAGCCAGATCGAAGGGCATCACGCGACGCAGGCGCGGCGAGTCTCGTACTACTCAATGTTCGCAGGATCGTCGCCCGGACCATGTTCGGCGACCTCGCCATTGCGAAGTGCGTGAAGAACCTACCGCCACCCGTGGTTGCCGCCAGCCGATTTGGCCCCATAATCTTCTCGCGCCGATCGCGTGAGAGTATGGGGTTACGAAACTTTTTCTCCTCCCGGGAAATCCAATGCCCGCTATGCGGAGCGACGGAGAGCCGTCCGACGAACGGCTTTGTGTCATTCGACACACTGCGCGCGCAGCTTGCGAAGGAAGACGCGTGGATGAGCTCTCACAATTCGGCCGGCGTTCCCGATCTTCCGGCCGAAGTGCGCACCGAGGTCGGCACGCCATCCTTGCCGTCGGTCGAGGAAGGACCGGACGGCGAGCATCGCCGCTGCGCGAAATGCAAATCGCTGCTGCCGCCGCAGTTCTGGCAGAGCGGAGTCGCGCAGCCGCTGGCGATGACGGTTACCGGGAACGCCGGCCATGGCAAGACGACCTGGCTGCTGTCGCTGATGGCGCCGCCCGTGTCGTCTCGATACGCCATCATCGGTTTCAATGAACGCCACCTCGTGCAGTCGTACGATTACGCGGAGCCGTATACGCTGGAGGTGCTGGACGCGAATTTCCGTTCCGTCGTTCCGTTCGTGCTCATGGGCTGCACCATCCACCACACCGACGGGCTGGTCGATGTCCGGACGCTCGACATCATGGGCGAGATGTTCGCGCGTAAGCCAGAGGACGTGGCACAGCGCGTCGAACGGCATCTGGCGGGGCGGCGCGGCGGCGGAGGCCTTCTGGTGGTCGAGCGTTTTTCAAAAGATCCCAAGGCGCGCACGCAGCAGACGATCGCCAAGACGTATCTCCGCCTCGCCACGCGCATCCGGGAGAAGCTCCATGGCCGCAGCACATTGTGGAGAGGGATCGTCTGGACCTGGCTCGATGAAGCGAAGTGGACTCCGGCAGGCGAACAATGGCTGCGGCAGAACGTCAAAACCGCGGCCGACACGCTCATCAAGATCGGCAGCAGCGCCCCCGCCAACGCCAGTACGCTGCTCGATGATTACGATCGCATCCGCGACGCGAACGACAAATGTCTCGTGGAGCTCCTCCGGGCCGTCCACTCGAAAGTGGCGGCGCCCACGGACGCGGTGGAGGCGCTGATCGCTCTCCTGTTCCGCCTGCAGATCCTCTACGCCGCGTATGTCGGCGACCGGCGCCTGAACCGGCTGGAGTATTTCTATGGCGGTGTGGGGCAGCGTTTCGTCACCATCTGTCAGGAGCTGGCCAAGCAACTGTACATCCGCTGGGATACCACTTCCGCGGGCGGCCTGAGCGCGATCCTGACGGGCGGCACCGCCGACGACGATTGGAAAGTGTTGCCGTGTGCGCGCTTGACGTTGCCGCAGATGAAGCCGGAAAGTGTCTGGAGCGACCAGATCGTCATCGAGGCGATCGCGCGCGCGAACGAGATGCGATGAGCCGCGAGTGCACACCGTTCCACTTCCAGTACGCTGCCGGCGGCGTCGGCATGACCTCGATTCTGGGCGATCGCAATTATGTCGCTCCGCTCGAGCTGATCGGATCCGGCCTCCCCACGGACGGTCCCTGGGCCGAGGGAGGGCCGCTGGTCTGGAAGCCGGCCGGCGCCTCGCACCGGCTGGTCGGCTGGATGCGCGGTGTGCACAGTCGCGAGATTGCCCGTGCCGGCGCGTGGGAGGCGTGGGGAATCCTTGTTCCCGAGAAAATCGATATCAACCATTGGCCGTGGTACTGGAATCGCCTGAAGAGCGGTCCAACCGGTATCCATGAACTGGTGCGTGACTTCGACCAGCGGAAAATGGATACCGGCGGCCATCCGCGGATGACCGAGCAAGTGACGGCCGTCCTAACCGGCCTGTATCTCACCGACAGCGAGAGTCCTTCTGCGACATACTCGGTGCCGATCCCGTCGCCGGAGGACACCGGACTGCTCGCCTGGGTATGGCTTCTCGGGCCGCTCAACCCGTCCGTGGCCACGGTCGGACCGCCTCGCAATGCAGAGGCAGCGGTTGCTCCTCCTCTGACCTACTGGGGCGAAATCGAGCGAGACGCTCCGCAGGCCGGAAGTAAAGTCGTTCGCGGTCTCATCGTGAAGTTCAGGAAAGAGGGGTATGCAGCCGTGCGCGACGAGCTCAACGCATTGCGCCGCGACCGGCCGAATCGCCGCAAACGCTTACACATGCAGGGGGGGGAGATGCAGAGCGCTGACGAGACGTCCGTTTCCGATGATTCCGCTGAATCCGTCGAGGAATCGACAGTCTGGCGCATCAAAATCCCTCGCCTGCGGCGGGAGGACGTCTGGGGCAGCCTGATCTCGTTCTTACTGCTGCTCGTGCTGCTCGGCCTGGCGGCGGATCGGAAGCGAGACATCGGCATCCTCCAGGCCATCCATGCGTCGAATTCCAGATTGCGAGCTCTGGCCGCATATCGGGCGGCGCCGCCGCAATCGGCTCCACTCCGGAATTCTCCTCTCGCGAACCTGCCGCCTCCTACTGCTGCATCGCGTACCGCGGTGGTGAACTGGTCCCGCGAGCACATCAGCAACGAAAGAGGCAAGTTGAGCTATACGCCCGAGCTGGTGAATCTCGCGAAACGGCCGAATCCAAAGTCGGCGACCGACTCCGATCGTCTCTACATCGCAGCACTGCAGATCTTTTTCACCCAGCGCGGCTGGTACACCTCATCGATCAACGGCCAGCTCGGTCAGACCCTTCCGCAGGCGGCACGGGCGTCCGCTGGAAGCGTCGACTTTGATCGCGCGATCTTCGACGACCGCTATCTGCTCGCGCAACTGCAGGCGGCGACCCGCTGATCACGCGCAGCAATCAGGCGTGAACCGCGGGTCATACAGAAAGAGCCACATCGGCGAGATCGTTCCCGATTCGGCAGTGTCGTCCGGGCCGAGGCGCACTCTGCGCTCGCCCACTTCCCAGACTGTGCAATAGGCGCCGTCCCTGACGGGGCACGGTCCGGCCGCCGGTGGTTTGCCGAGCCGGCGCGAGACCTCCTGCGGCAGCGCAGTGTCATGCGCGGCGCGGCCGAGGAGCTGCAGGCCCACCTCGACGAGCTTCTGCTGCGACTCGTTTCCCATGGTCGTGCGCCGCAGGACGAGCACGACCTCTCCTTTGTATTCGATTTCCGATTGCGAGGAGCGGCGCAGTTTCGCCGCGGCCGCCGGCGGGCTCGCGCCCCAGTCGCCGGGGAAAAGCGCGGCCATCTCCGTCTGGCCGCCGAGCGGAAGGAGTTTCACGATCGCCGCCGCCGTGGAAGGGGATGGCTCCCATGCATATTCACGGAATGCCTCGATCTGTTGATCGAGCTGCGTGAAGCCCTCCACGGCGGGGCCGATGCGGGGATCGGCCTGGTCGCCCGGCGCGAGCCACGCGCATCCGCTGCGGCGTACCTGCTCGCCGGCGCCGTCAAAATCGAGCGCGGCGAGAGCCGCCAGCGCCGTGCTCTCGCTCTGCTCGCGTGCCGCGGCCAAGCGGCCGAAAGCCTCGCCGCCGCGCTCGCGGTCGAGCGTGCCGGTGAACGGATCGCGCAGCGCCGCCGCCAGCCTGTCGGGGTTCGTCTCTGTTTCGATCGCCGGCGTTTTGTAGAAGACCCACGTCACGACCGCCGCGCAGACGGCGGCGGTGATGGCCAGCCGGAACGGCAGCAGCCGCCGCAGCGCGTGGGAGTACGGCCGATACCGGGACTCCTTTCCCGTCGGCAGGAGGTGCTCGCGCTGCTCGATGACCGGAATGCGCGCCGTGAGATAGAGACACCACGCGATCCACATCGCCACCGGAACGAGCCACGACGCCACGCGGCCGCCGGTCGATTGTGCGAGCGGGAAAAACGGCGCGCAGGCGCTGGCGCGGCTCAGCACGGGGGCGAAGAGCGTCCGCGACGCGGCATATCCGAGGCCGCCGCCGAGCAGCGTGGCGGCGGCAAAGTACGGCCAGCCGAATTCGAGCGTCGCCCACAGCTTCGCGCCGACGCGGACGGCGATCGTCGCCAGCAGCGCCGCACCGATCGCCGTCGCCACGAACGGATCGAGCACGGTGGCGATGCGCAGAGAAGGAGTGAAGAGCCAGATCGCCAGCGCGCAGGCTCCGGCCAGCCACGCCACCACGATCGCCTCCCACGGCCCGTTCCTGAACACGCTGACCGGGCCGAGCGACGGCCACTTCGGAATGACTGAGCGGGCGTCCGTCATCTAATGCAGCTCGTTATAGCGCCGGCAGAGCTCCGCGCATTCGCCGGAGAGGTTTTTCTGCGCGCAGAGGTCGCGCGTGGGGAAGAACAGCTTCCCGTCCGCAGCCAGCGCCCGGCCGTTGTCGTGCTCCGTCATCAGCACCGTCGCCGCCGCGGCGCCATAGACGCTGGTCATGCGTGAACGGAGATCCGCGCTCGACGTCCTGGCGCTGATCCCGGCAACCGGGAGAAACGCGGCGTTGCAATACCGCTTGCACTCCGCCGTCGAGTAAGTCGTCGGCCGCGTCGCCTGCCCCAGCGCCACCCGCCGATGCGCCAGCGCCCAGTCCTTACGCGCATATGCGAGCACGGCCAGCATGCCGCAGAAGACGAGCGCGTATCCGGCGATGCGGCGCCATCTCATCGGTCGATCCTCGCCTGAAGCGCTGTAAAGAGATGATCGGTGAGCCGGGTCACGTCATCCGATTTCCCGATGTCATCGACGTAGACGACCATGACGATGCCTTTCCCGACCCGGGTCGGGTGCGGCCCGATCATCTCCGTCGCCGTTCCGACGAAGAGCGCGAACACGCCGGTGCTCGAATAGCCGGCCCCCCGCAGAGTGGTGCCGGTCTTCGACAACGCCACCCGGTCCGGTCCTCCCTTGATCCATTCGTTTACTGCGTTGAGGTGCACCCACGACGCCTCCCGCTGCCGCGACAGGATCTGCAGGAGCTCCGCATGCCGTGACGCATCGGCGAAAAGCCCCCCTTGTGCGCTGCTCCCGCCGCACAATCCGGCCGTGACCTCCTTGTTCGTCGCCATTCGCGCATATGCCTCGGCCAGTTTCACGCTGCTCCACCAGTTGTGCCCTGCGCCGGTGAAGATGTTCGTGAACGACGGCCCCACGATCTGTCCCGTGAGCGAGAGTTGCGTCCGCGCGATACTGCCCATGCGCGGCACGTTGGCGCGGTCGGCGATCGGATCGAATCCGACGCACTTTGCCCATGGCAGCGGGTCGTATGCGTCGGGATGCGTCCGTCCCGGCACGCCGTAGTAGCGGTCCAGGCGGGCGAAGATCGGCGCGTCGGCGAAGCGCGCCGTCGTCGAAGCGGTCGCAGCGTTGAGCCACGGCCCGAGCGGCGGCAGGCGGGAAGGATCGGAGTAGACGTCCGGCTGATACGGCAGCGGCGAGCCGCCGGACGCGAGTTGATTCGGCGACAGCGCGAACGTATCGCGCTGCACGTTCCAGCAGCAGGAGCTGGTGTTCCCGGACGGCTGGGTCCAGTCGAACATCGTCAGCACCCCGAGCGTGACTGCGTACTTGTTGCACGACGCCACCAGAAACTCGGAACGGTCGATCCACGAGTCCAGCTTGTGGATCCAGCTTCCTTCCTCGTTCCCGTATGGACCGAGGGGGAGACCGGCCACGGCTTCGTGATCGGAGCGGGCGCAGGCGGGGCAAACGTACGGTGCGGGCACCGGCATGGCCGGCGGCGGGAGATGGCCGGCCACCATGAGGTTGAACAGTGGATCGAGACCGTCCGCCACGCCGCCGCGAGGCGTCGAATCGATGGTCAGGCTGAGCAGCAGCGGCTTGAACGTCGAGCCGACCGGATGCGTCACGAAGTTCGCGTTCGTGTCGTTGATGATCCGGTCGGAAAGAACTTCCAGGATGTCCCGCGACGCCCACGCCGGTGCGTTGTTTCCCACCAGCCGCTCGCGCCATCCAGGCGCGAACGACGGCTGCCCGTCCTTCATGAGGAGCGCCCGCGCCGGCGGATACGACGCCACCGCGATGATGTTGCCGGTCTGCGCGTCGAGCACGGTCACGCCGGCGTGCGGCACCGGCCTGCGGTGACCGCTTTCGCCGGAGCGATGGTTCAGGCGGCGCGTACGTGTCTGTGTGTAGTGACTCGCGGTCAGATGGCGGCGCACTTGCCGCTCCCAGCCACCGCCGTCCATCCACGACGAGAGCTTCTCCTCCAGCGCCAGTTGCAGCGGGAGATCGACGGACAGCCGGACCGGCTTCTTCCGGTCGAGCTTCGCCGTCTGCGCGGTCGGCGCCGCGTCGGCGAGCTGTTCCCAGCGCGTCACGAGCGGCTCCAGCCACGGCTGCACTGAAGGCTCGAACCACCGTTCCCACCGGCCATTGACCATCCGCTGCCGTGAGACCGGTACGTCGCCTCCGTGAATGAGCTCGATGCGGAAGCTCTGCATGGGCGTGCGGGTCGCCTCAACCTGCAGCGGATCGAACCGCTTCCCTTTCTCGGCGCGGGCGACCAGCACTTCGTCCAGCGCGAGCGGCTGTCCGCCGCGGGACAGCAGTTTCGCGTCGCCGTTTCCGGCGCTGCGGGCGATGGCCAGCCCGGGAGCGAGCGCGTGGATCTCCAGCGCCGGATTACGGCAGTCGTAGTGCTTCGACGCCCGGCAGGCCGTGATCGTGACGGCGCGGCAGGGAAGCTCGTCCGGGCTGCCGTCCGGCGAGATCTCCCGGCAGGTGCGCGTCGAGGCAGGGTCGAGGATCTGCACGACCGTACTTCCCACCGGCCGGACGAGGCGGATGGCCATCGCCCCGCCCGACGCGCCGCTGAACTCCGAGGACGCGATCACGTCCGCCTGATACGACGGACGCCGTGGCAGGCCGGTCGGAATCGTGGAGAACGAGGCGTCGATGCCTTCGACTTGGCGCACGTCCCTCCCGCTCACCCGCCGCGCATCGGAAAGGCGGAACGGCGGCAACCGGAAGACCTCCGCGGAGCCTTCGCGCGCGCGGCGCATGGCGCGGTCGGCCATCCGGCGGAGGCCGGATTGGAAGAAGCCGTCCAGCACGCCGAGAGCGCGTACGACGTCGCCGCTGCCGGCCGCCTTCGATGCTTTCTCGTGGAATCGGCGGAGGATCTCGCCGCGCGTCAGATCCTGTTCGTCCGCGAACGAATAAACCGGCACCCGTTGCGAGGTCCGATCGGCGGGGTTCGTCCAATTGACCGTGCAGGTCTCCTGCGTGCCGGAGACGCAGGTGATGGAGAAGCCGGCGTTGCGGAAGTCCTGGCTGAAGTACGACCCCAGAGCCGGCCAGGGGACCGTGTCGCGAGCCGTCGACTTCAGCGGAAAGATCACCAGCGCGCCGCCGACCAGCAGCGCCACGACGAACAGCGGCAGCAAGCTTCGAATGCGCATCAGTCCCGCTCCACCGCAACCAGCATCAGCAGCGCGAACGCGAGCGCCGCATCCGAGTCGGATCCGAACGACAGGAGCAGCGGCCACTTGCCGCTGAACGGGAAGAGGCGGGCTGTCCCTCCGAGCATGAAGAGCGCCGTCCCCACGCCGATGGCCGACGCCCACAATCCGAGCGTGGCCCGCCCGCGGTCGATCGCGGGGAACGCGCCGACGACGAACAACGCGACGTACAGCCCGAGCGCGGCCAGGATCCCGAGCGTGCCGAATTCGGCCCGCAGGTACGCGGGATAGACGTAGTCGCTCTGGGCGGCGCGGCGGAAGGTCGGGTCGCCGATGATCGGCCGTCCGCGCAGGAACCCGGCTCCGAACCACGGCGACCGCGTCCCGCTCGACGTACGGAACGACTCGCGCCATGCCCCGTCGAGCGACTGGTAGCGGACGCGCTCCCGCTCCACCACCACCTCGCGTGCCAGTTGCGACGGAATCGCCTCGACGTCTTCAGGACGGTTTCCGTCGAGCAGCCGGTAATAATCGCGGCTTCGCGCCACCTGCAGGTCGTCCTTGAACTCGATCGGATTTCCTGCCGCCGCCACCACCTCCTGATTCCTGTCCCAGAAGAAGCGCATCACTTCCCGGAACAGCTTCGGGGCGAAGATCGGCGAGACGAAGCCGGCCACCAGGATCGCGGCGGAGAAGAGATAGGTGTAGAAGCGGTCGCCGCATGCCGCCGGCAGGGCCAGGCAGAGCGCCATCGCTCCCAGGAAGAGCAGCCCGAAGTCGTTGAACGCGGCGGCCACGGCGGCGAAGCAGAGCGCGTAGAGGATCAGGATGGACGCGAAGCGGCGCCGCTGCGACTTGTTCGTTTCATTCGGACGGGTGAACGCCGCCAGCAGCGCCGCCGCGAGCGGGAGCGAGAGCACGTCGACGCGGATGTTGCCGGGCAACTGCTCCTGCGAGCCGAACGGCAACGTCATCGCAGCACGCACGAAAATGTACGCGAGCCCGGCCAGCGCCGCCTTCAGCGGAAGCGACTGGAGGGCCACCGGCCAGCGCTTCTTCGGCTTCGTGTCGAAGAGGTCGTGCGTCGCCGTCGTCTCGAACGCGGTCCGTTTCTCCAGCAGCGTCGCCACGATCCACGCCAGGGCTGCCGCGAACACGGCGATCGCCGCCGTGGCGAAGATCTTCACTGCCGCGTCGGCCGCCGAACGGATGCTTCCCGCCGAGACCGCGATCCACGTTAGCGTGCAGAGGACCGCCACGACCGCCCACTCGGTCACCGGCGCGTTGTCGCGCGAGGTGAGGTTCTTCCACCACGCCGCGGCGGCTCGCTGCATCCTGGTGACGCCCGGCGTCCGAATGGTGTCGTCGTCCTCGTACAGACCGGCCGTTCTCGACACGCGCGCCGCTTTCCCGCCGCGTTGCAGCAGGACCGGGGCGGCCATGACGAGCAGCGGGGCGAGGAACAGCCATGCGCCGTTCTCGATCCAGACGTGCAGCGCTTCGAGCGACGCATAGTCGTCGAGCAGCAGCCGCGTCGAGAGCGCGAAGCGGATCACCAGCAGGGCCGTGACGATCGGAACCAGGACCCACTGCACCGACACCATCGGATCGCCGCGCTTCTCCAGGCTACAGAGCACGATCAGCAGGATCGACGCGAGCAGCGGCAGCAGGAACGTCGCCAGCGGCGGCGTGACGCGTTGCACGACCAGGAGCGGGGAGACGTTGCTCGGGCGTCCTGTCGCCAGCGAGAACACTTCGCCGAAGGCATGCTTCTCCGGCGGCCGCCCCACCACGCCGATCGAGAAGTGGTCGCCGTCCAGCGGCACAGATACGCGCGCGCGCACGTTCTCGAAGATCTCCTTCGGCAGCAGGTGATCGGCGCGCGAGGAGAGATCGATCGACAGCACTTCATCTCCCACCGGCGTGCCGAACAGGAGGTCGAACACGCCGTCCTCCAGTTGCGCCTCGGCCGGCCCATACAGGTCCGCCATCCGCAACTGCACCGACGGCTCCTCGGAGATTACGATCAGCGACTTGCCGGCCAGGCGGCCGAGGCGGAAGTCGTAAGCAGTGCCGAGGCGCAGCGGCGCGAGGTCGAAGCGGTCGAGCGGGAGCGGGACGCTCTGATCGGCGACGCCGCCGACGCTGCGCCTGGTCAGCATCCGGACACGAACGCTGCGCGCCGTCCGCTTCCACTCCTCCCACGTGCCGCTCGACGGCAGTTCTGCCGCCTGGAGCTCGACGTCCTGGGTCACACCGCGGGCGTTTGTCCCATCGCAGGCGCACCAGTCCACACCTTTCGGCGGCAGGACGTTCCACCGCCGCTTCAAGCCGCTCCCTTCGCGCCACAGGAACATCGGCGCCGCCGTGTTGGAGAGATCGGCGTGGCAGCGTTGCGGCGAGGGGGTCGAGGCGTCGACGCAGAAGACTTCGTTCCCCGACGCGAACGGGCGCAGCGCCTCCAGGAGCCGCGTGCGCACCCCCCGCCCGCTCTTCGTCTTCTCGTCCGTCGCCTGTCCATCGATCGCAAAGTCGATGAAGGCCGACAGCGGAACGGTCTGGCCGCCGACGAGAACGCATTCGCGGCGGGTGCTGTCGGCGGCGTCGCGCAGTTGCACGAGCTGCGTATCGATGTCGTTCGTCCGGACGATGACCGGTGTCGTCGAGAAGCCGAACTGATGGCCGGGAGCGGCGGCGCGCAGGCCTATCGTGCCGGGCTGCGCGCCATTGCAGATCTCGACGAGCCGGCCGCGGTAGCCGGGGAGTGAGATCCAGTCGAGCGCTGGATCGCTGGGCCAGCGACGCCCGCCGCCGATCCAGACGCCGCCCCCCCTCGGCTCGAGCGCGTTCGCCGGCCGCGAACAGGGCCGCACCTGCGTCTGCGGAATGCGGTAGCCGACGAACTGCACGTTGACCCGCGTCCGGTCGAGGCTCCAACTGAGCAGTCCCGCCGCGATGATCGCCAGCGGCGGCAGCGCCAGCGCGAACTGCACCAGCCGGCGCGGGACCCGGCCGCCGCTCGCGCGCAGCCGCGCCAGGATCATCAGTACCGCCGTCAGCAACAACAGAATCGACATCGTCGTTCCTACTGCACCGCGATCACAAGATCCGGCATCGTCCAGAACGATTCCGGATCGTGGATCTTGAGCTTGGTCTGTTCGAATGAGATTGGGACGAGATCATACGACTGCCGCGGATGCGGCGACAGCACCGTCAGGCGCCGCAGCGGATAGCGGATGATGAATTCACGATCATCCGGCACCGGCTCGAACGGATCGGAAGGAAGAGCGGTGAGACGGTAACTGGTCCGGAAGAGAGAGCGGTGCCGTTCCACCATCCCGGAGCGGAGCAGGTCGTCGACCGGCATGACCGTGTAACGATGGGCGCGCCGGAGTTTCGTCAGGCGTGCGGCCTCCTGTTTCGCGCTTTGCACTCGCGCCTCAGCCTCCCCGAGCTGCGTCTGCAGCGACGCCCGTTCCGCTTTCACCAGTTCGAGCTCTTTCAGAATGAGCTCGAACTGCACCCTGTCCTGTTCAGCCGGATCGAACTGCGGCGGCACGGCCGCGCGTTGCGGTGCCGCCGCAGGCCGCGGCGGGGCCGGACGGCGCGCCTGTTCGATGACATTGCCAGTGCGAGACAGGACTCTTGAAAATGGATTCATCTGCGCCGGCCGATCCTGCCGTTCGAAACCGGCCAGCGCAAGGTCGAGGTCGACGATCGTGGCGATGGCGAGGCTGCCGAGAGTCCGCTCCGCGCTCCGCGCCCCGGCTATCTCAGGAAGGCCAGCGCACTTGCCGTCGCCCGGGTGGTGTGCGGCCGGGGGATCGACCCGTTCCAGACGCCACGTGCTGTCGGGAGCGTCTTTTTTTCCATGGTTCGCCGAACGGATGAAGACCGTGCGGCTGTTGCGGCTCATTGTCCCGTAGCCAAAGTCCTCCAGCTCGATCGGCCGACTGGCGTCGCCGAAGTCGATCGTCGCCCTGCCGCTGATCGTGTCGTTCGGCAGGACGGCCAGGAAGGCGAACTCGTACTTGTTCAACGTCACGTGTTTCGCATCGCCGAAACGGATCCAGATTCCCTGGAACCGGTTCGCCTTCGTAAAGGGGCCCATGTACGTCTTCCCCGCCACGTCCGCTTTCGTCACCGGCGGCTCTGCCGGTCTGGCCGCCAAAGCCGGCGAAAGCATCAACAGCACACTGCAGAAAGCGAAACCGCGCGGAATCATCGTAGGGATCACTGATCCGGTTCCTCCCCTATAAGGTGTCGTAACGGCGCACTGCCTCCGTCAGGTCGAGCGCCCCCCAGAGACGGTGGTGGTTCTGCAGCGCGTTCGTCAGGATCGGGTTGCCGGTGACCGATGCCGGATCGTCGCCTCCGTGAGCCGTACGGAACGCGGCGGCGGCGATCATCTCGCGAGGCGCCAGCGCGGCACTCCGCGCAAGCCGCCGCGCTTCGAGCCGTGCGTCCTGATACGCGATCGCGAAGCGGACGCGGTTCACGAAGCGTTTGATGAACCGCGGGGTGTTGCGGACGTTCTGGACGACCGGCGACCATACTCTCAGTGCGCGCCGCAGCTCGAGCGTGTCCCACGTGTCTCTCGTCCCTTGCCGGAACAGTAGGATCAGCAGGACCGCCAAGGCCACGGCACCGCCGACGATCGACGGCCACCACTGTTCCAGGACGCTTCGCGGAGGAGGAGGCGTTGGCGGCGTCATTTCCGCCGCCGCCGATGTGGCGGGGTTGCCTGGCGGCACCAATTGCGCTTCCGCGATTCCAGCCGTCGCCTCTGCCGCTACCGGCTGCGGCGCCGGAGCCTCGGCCGCCGCTTCGACTTCGTTCGTGAACCAGCCGTTGATCGCCGTCCATTGATCGAGGGCCACATAGCCGGCGAAACAGAGGATCAGGAGTGTCAGCAGCATGGCCGGAGCCCAGCTCCACCCGCTTTCCGCCGGTGTGTTGGCGCGAGAAGGACGGGCCGCGTCGAAGACCTGCCGCTGGGAGTAGCGCGGCACCTCGATCTCCAGATCGACGATCTTGTCGAGAAACCCCTCGCCGCGGTCGCGCCGCTCGTCATGTCCGATGATGTCCTCGACCTTCTTCCGGTTCATCGCGATCAGGAACGCGCATTCCGCAGAGGTGGTGAGGAAGTTGATCGCCGCGATCATCTGGCTCATCGATTCCGGGTCGCACCGGTCGAGGTCGTCGATCACGATCAGCAGGCGCGAGCGCGGCCCGAGTGCAGTGACGATCTGCTGGACCGCGGCTGAAAAGCGGTGACGCGCACCGAGGCGGAGGTCCGGGTCGGGGAGGCCGATCGTGCGCGAAAGCCGCGACAGAAGATCGTTCGTGTCCGGCAATCCCTTCAACGCATCAGCGCCGGCGGCCAGTATGCCGGTGGCGAAGATCGTGGCGATCTTCGTGGCGATCCCGCCGTACGTGAACACGATCGCCGCTCCGGCCGCCACGATCAGGAGCGGCAGCAGTTGAGGGAGGTTCCGAAGGGCGATCTCGAGCCGGAAAACCCACCCCCGCCATGTCCCCAGAGAAGGGATTCCGTTGCAGCGGATCGTGTCGAACAATGCCGCGAGCAGGTCGTCTTCGCTGGTGTGATGCCAGGCGTCGAACCAGACCACGCGCATCCCCCGTTTCTTCGCGCGCTCCTCGACCATCCTCGCGATCGACGTCTTGCCGCTTCCCCACGGTCCGTTGATCGCCACGGCCAGCGGATAGGAGGTGTCGCGGTTTGCGAAGAGGTCGACGATCGCCCGCGCCACCGACCCGAATCCGAGCGTGTCCTGCTCGTCGACCCGCGCCGGCTTGTCGGAGCTGAGGAGGTGACGGATGGCGCGGGAACGGCGCCGCAGGTTGCGCGGCCAGCGTTCACCCAGCGGACGGAGGATCATCAGCAACGCCACGACCAGAGCCCACAGGTACCAGAGCGACGTGGGCCACCGGCGCGACATGATGAAGCCAGGCTCCGGTGTCAGGTGACTCCAGCTCGCGCCTCCGTCCGTGGTCCGGAGGACGACGCCATCCGCCCCAGCCGCCCATCCCCGGCGGCGCTCGCGGAGAAAAAACACGCTGTTGAGATCCGCCTTCGTCTTCCTGTTGGGAGGGAGCCATACGCGTCCGCCGTCGGCCGTTCTCGCCGTCAGTCCGCCGTCGAAGGCCAGCCATACCGACTTTGGGTGACGGGCGAAGATCGCGTTCGGAACCGTGTTCGTGGTGGGACGGGAGTCGATTTTCTCAGTCTCGGTGCGGAAGACGACCGTGCCGTTTTCGAGCAGGCGCGCACTGACGAACTCACTGGCTTCTCCCGGCGCGCCGCGCGATTCGGTATACGCGAGCGCCTTGTCGCCCGGTAATGGGGTGACGTCGTCGGTGCTGACCGCATACACGGTGCCGTCGCAGGCCACGACGTGTTTCACGTCCGCGCCGGATACATGGACGGCGCGGAGCGGGATGATCGGAGCCCAGCCCGTCCCCGCGTGCGCCAGCGGCACTTCATTCCAGCTCGCGCCGCCGTCCGAGGTCACGAATCTGCGCGCGGAACGCGTCATGGCCACGCCGTCACGGCCGCGGAAACCGATCCCAATCACGTCGCCGGCCACGCCGTCCGGCAGTTCGTTGCACACGCGGGCGTCGGCGTCCGGTGCACCGAGCGGGCTGCGCTTCAGCGTCTGGAACGTCCACGTTTTGCCGCCGTCCGCACTGTGGCCGACGAAATGGTCATCGCCCCCCACCCACAGCGATCGGCCGTCGTCGTCCGCGGAGATGCTGTAGAGCGTGGCGTTGATCTCGGCCGATACCCGCGCCCCCATCCGCCGCCATTTCGAGCAGGGCCCGCCGTATGGATCGCAGGGCGGAACCGAGAGCTCCACCACTGTCGCCACGACGAGCAGAAAACTGCCCCAGCCGAGCCATAGCAGCTCGCGTTTGTTCGGACGCATCGATCGAACCCGCACCTCGCGCGCGCCGCCGTCCACGTTCCGTCACGGCCGCTACCAGGCCGGCGGAGTGCTCACACTGGAGGAAGGACTGCTGCACGTTGTGGTGATTGTTTCGATCCTACCATATCTATAGAGGTCTCATTTGGTCGCGATGACGAGGTAACGCAGCTTCCAGAACTCGTCCGGATCGACGACCGCCAGACGGCTCCTCGCGGGCCCGTCCTGCACGAGCTGATACGAGGTGCGCGGGTGTGCGGTCACCAGCTCGACCTTCTGCAGCGGGGCCGTGATCTCGAACTCGCGGCGCTCGTCGATGTTCACTTCTTCAAAGTCTTCGCGCTTCACGTCGGGCGAAATCGTACGGACGCGGCGCAGCATGACCCGCCGCTGCACCACGATTCCCGAATTCAGCAGGTTCTGTAATGGCTGCGACGTGTAGAAGCCGATCCGCGACGCGCGCTGCAGCTCGCCGACCTGCGATTCCTGGGCTTCAATGACGCGCTGTTGCTCGGCGATCTCCTGCTTGCTGGCGGCGTTCTCGCGCCGCAGGGCCTGAACCTCGACGCGCATCTGTTGGATATTGCCGCGCAGCTCCGCCAGCTCCTGCCGGTTTGCGGCGATCTGCGCCTCGTAATTGGAGATCGCCTTTTCGAGGTCGCCGATCTTGACCGTGTACTGCGTCTCGCGCTGCCGGAAATCGGCGACGATCTTCGCCTGTTCCTCGAGCGCGAGTTGCATCCGCTGCACGCGCGCCAGTAACTGGTTCTTCCGCGTCGCCGAGATCGGCTGGGTCTGATCTTCTCCGCTGGGGTCGGGGAGACCCATCGAGTCTTCGAGCGCCTCCGTCTGCGCCACATGCTCCTGCAGCGCGACAATCGTGCGGGTCGCATCCTCGGCATAGCGGCTCTGTACTTCGAGGAGATGCTCTTTCTCCTGGACCTGCTTGCGCAGGCGCTCGATCTCGGCGCTCTGTGCGGGATCGGATTGCCGCTGTTCGGCCGCGCAGGCGCCGGCGAGATAGGCCAGGAGCACGACGATCCGCTTCATGATTCCGCATCAACCGGACGGCGCGACGTGCATCGCCAGTAGGAAGGTCCGTCCACGAGCCGCGATCCCATCTGCAGCCGGCCGT
>WUUC01191610.1_pt1 | contig 15919 bp, 20 predicted proteins | sample 6278441 | NCBI WGS metagenome assembly WUUC01 (sample SAMN13675441, study PRJNA597444) | soil metagenome | isolation source: soil | place: USA: Washington | collected 2017-10
AGCTGACCTTCCTAGGATGCCACGCAATGTCAACTCATCTTCGATTTGATGTATTCGACCATTTGGTTGACGACGGTCCCCCAACCCTCTTGGAAGCCCATCTCTTCGTGCTTCTTGCGCGTCTCTGCATCGCGATGAAGGGCAATCGCCGTATAACGCGTTCCGCTCCCCTGCGGTTCGAGAGTCAGAATCGCCGTGAAGAACGGTTTTTCTGCCGGCCGGTAACCCGGCAGGAGCGTGTCGGTCCAGATCAGCCGCTCATTTGGAACGATCTCGAGAAAGCATCCGACATTCGGAAATTCCTGCCCCTCAGGTGAGCGCATGACGGTGCGGAAGATGCCGCCGGGCCGGAGGTCGATTTCGCAGTCGATGATGGTCCAAGGCTTCGGCACGAACCAGTGAGGAATGTGCGAGGGTGTCGTCCAGGCGGTCCAAACCAGCTCCCGGGGAACGTCGAGTGTCCGCTCCAGAACGAGATCGAGCTTCGGATCTGGCTTGAAGACTGGATGCTTGGTCATGAGCGGTCCTTCTCCTTGAGTTCCATGAGATAGCTGTCCAGCTGATCGAAACGTTGCTCCCAGGTGTTGCGTTGCCGGAACAGCCAGTCCTCGGCAAGGCGCAAGCGTCGTGGCGCAAGGTGGTAGGTGCGCACACGCCCCGTCTTGCGGGAGCGCACCATTCCGGAACTCTCCAAAACCTTCAGGTGCTCGAGAAAAGAGGGGAGCGCCATTTCGAAAGGCGCGGCAAGCTCGCTGACCGAGGCGGGGCTGCGGCTCAGCCGTTCCAGGACCTGTCGGCGGGTCGGATCGGCGAGCGCGCGGAAAATGCTGTCGATCGGGCGAGCGGCGATCTCTGCGGCTGGGTTTCGAGGCATGGCTGTCACCGAGTTCGATCGAATGCACTGGCGTGATACGTCGTACAGATAGTTAGGTCAACACCTAAGTGTGTTGGGTGGCAAAGTCAGGCCAAATCCGTTAAAAGCGGCGCAGCGAACCCAGCACGACGAATGGCTAAACAGCTGAAACATAACGCGCATCGCTTCTGTGTTGCGCCGATGATGGAGTGGACCGACCGCCACTTCCGTTATTTCCTGCGCCTCATCTCTAAGCGCACGCTGCTCTACACGGAGATGGTGACGGCGGAGGCGATCCTCTTCGGCAAGCCCGACCGCCTGTTGCAGTACCATCCCGCGGAGCATCCCGTTGGGTTACAGCTGGGCGGGAGCGATCCGGCCCGATTGGCGGAAGCGGCGCGCATCGGTGCCGAATTCGGCTATGACGAGATAAACCTGAATATCGGCTGCCCCTCCGATCGTGTGCAGTCGGGCCGCTTCGGCGCTTGCCTGATGGCGGAGCCCTCGCTTGTCGCCGACTGCGTCACGGCGATGAAAGCCAAGGTGGACGTGCCCGTCACGGTGAAATGCCGGATCGGCATCGACGATCAGGATGCCGAAGAGAGTCTGGACCGGTTCATCGACAGCGTGGCGGGGGGTGCCTGCGACACCTTCATCCTGCATGCCCGCAAAGCCTGGCTCGACGGTTTAAGTCCGAAGGAGAATCGCGCGATCCCGCCGATCAATTACGATCGGGTCTATCGGCTGAAGAAGCGGCGTCCCGATCTGACCGTCGTCGTCAATGGCGGCATCGAGTCTTTCGAGGAAGCCGTCGGGCATCTCGACCATGTTGACGGCGCGATGCTCGGCCGTGCCGCCTATCACGATCCTTATCTCATCGCCAAAGCCGATTCCGTTCTATTCGGAGAGAGTGAGCAACCGCCTTCGCGGCTCGAGGTGCTCGAACGATTCATCCCCTATGTCGAGGCGGAGCTCGCTTCCGGCGTGCGCCTCAACCAGATGACGCGGCATATTCTCGGGCTGTTTCACGGTCAGCCGCGGGCGCGAGCCTTCCGTCGCGTCCTCTCCGAGGAGGCGCATCTCGACGGGGCAGGGATCGAGGTGCTGAAGAAAGTGCATCGCGTCGCCGCCGGCGAGCGCGTTCTGCAGGTCGCCGCCGAATAATCAGGAAATCTGACGGGAAGGACGCTTGCGCTCGATATGGGCGATCAACCCTTGCACGTCGAGGAAGCGCGCGGTCTCGCGGCAATAGTCGCGGTATGGCGCGCCGTAGCGCTGTTTCAGCCAATCCTCTTCGACGAGCGCCATCAGCACATAGGCGCCGCTCATGATCGTCGAAAGAATGATTGTGGGGATCGAATTCGCGCCGATCGACAGTCCGATCAGGCCGATGATCGAAGCCGCGTATTGCGGGTTGCGGCTGAAACGATAAAGGCCGCCGGTGACGAGGCCGTTCGTACCGCAATAGGTGTTGCCGAGGCCGAGATTGAAGTAGCCGCAAACAGTGATGAAGAGGCCGACAAGGCCGAGCGGCGCAGCGACGATGAGGCGCGTCCAGTCGAGCAGCGGCGTGCTGTTCCAATCGAGCACCGCGACGACGAAGGTCGCGACCATACCGCCGCGGAACAAGCCCCAGAAGGTGAGACTCTGCCAACTTCCGGGTTCGGGCGTCGGCCAAATGCGAAAGCCTGGAACGAGGAGTGTCCTGAGGAGAAGGACATCGAGGACGAGACCGGTGACGGCGCCGCAAGCAAAGATGAGAGCTGACATGGTTTGCGGACGGAAGCAGATTCCCTTTGCAGAAATGCGACAGGTGCTTGACGGTTTTGCTACAACCGACAGCTCCTTGTGACTTTCGGTCAGCCGCCGCTTTTGTCCTCAAATCTTTTGATTGTACTCGCCGACCTCAGGCTGCTTTGCGAGCTCCGCGTCGATATCGGCGAAGATCGCCCGCATGTTCTCCTCCGAAGTCGGGCTTTCGACCACGACGACAAGCTCAGGCTTGTTCGAAGAAGCGCGAACGAGGCCCCAGGTTCCATCTTCGAGCACAATTCTGATGCCGTTGACGGTGATCAATTCTCGGATTTTCTGGCCGGCAAGCATGCCGCCATTGCTCGCGACCTTCTTGAAATGGTCGACTACGCGATCGACCACCTCATATTTCACCTCGTCGTCGCAATGCGGCGACATGGTCGGCGACTGCCAGGTGCGGGGAAGGGCGCGCTTCAGCTCGGCGAGCGTTTGCTTCGGATTGCGGTCGAGCATGTCGAGCACGGCAAGCGCCGCGACGAGGCCGTCGTCATAGCCGCGGCCGAGCGGCGGATTGAAAAAGAAGTGCCCCGACTTTTCGAAGCCGACAAGCGCGCCGGTCTCATGGCTGTAGCGCTTGATATAGGAATGTCCCGTCTTCCAGAAGAGCGTTTTCGCGCCATGCTCCTTCAGAACCGGGTCGGTAAGAAAGAGCCCCGTCGATTTCACATCGGCGACGAAGAGGGCACCCGGATTGCGGGCTGCGATGTCGCGAGCGAGCATGACGCCGACTTTGTCGGCAAAGATCGCCTCTCCCTCATTGTCAATGACGCCGCAGCGATCGCCGTCGCCGTCGAAGGCAAGACCGACATCTGCGCCCTGCGAGAGAACCGCATCGCGCGTGGCGTCGAGCATTTTGAGGTCTTCGGGATTGGGGTTGTGAGCCGGGAAGGTGTAGTCGAGCTCGCAATTGAGGGGCAAAACCGTCGCGCCAAGCTCGGCGAGGACCCGCGGCGCAAAGGCTCCGGCCGTGCCATTTCCGCAGGAGACGACGACCTTCAGCGGGCGCGCGAGGCGCGGCCGCTTCAACAGGTCGGCCATGTAGCGCTCCGGCATATCCGGAACGAAGATATATTTGCCGCCGCCGGGTGCAGAGAAACGACCCTCGAGCACCGTTTCTTTCAAGGCCGTCATGTCGTCGGGAGCGAAAGTGAGCGGGCGCTCCATTCCCATCTTGATGCCGGTCCAGCCATTGTCGTTGTGACTGGCCGTCACCATCGCCACGCCTTCGACGCCAAGTTCGAACTGGGCGAAATAGGCCATGGGCGAAAGGGCGAGGCCGATGTCGTGAACCTCCGCACCGCCCGCGAGCAGGCCGGTTGTCACCGCTGCCTTGATCGACGCGGAGTAGGACCGGTAGTCGTGACCGACGACGATGCGGGGCGGCACGCCGCGCTCGCGCATCAGCGTGGCGAGGCCGAGGCCGACAGTCTGAAGGCCGAGGAGATTGATCTCCGCGGGGTAGCGCCATCTTGCATCATATTCGCGGAAGCCAGTCGCCTTGACGAAGGGTAGGCGCTCGAACTCGGCTGTATTCGGCTTCAGATCTTGCCGCGGCTTCGGATACATGCTCCCCCTAATGGGCGGTTTCGCCCTCAACTGATGCTGCTCTAGAATGCGCGCCCGAAGGGCAATGTTCCCTCCGGTCGCGCGCAATCTATTCGCCCGGCGCGCGGTTTCCACCCCCCGCGACGAAGAGACGAAGTCAGCCGCGAAGCCTTAGGAAATCGCCGGAAAATTCATAAGAGCGAAGTCGGCTCAAAAAGGTCATTCCAAGGAGGCTCTCGGCAAGAGTGCCGGGCTTTGCGACGAGGGCATCCACCTTGTCCCGGTCCAGCGGGCCGATCGCGACCGTGTCGAGCTTCACCCGCGCGGCGATGGTCCGGCCGTTCGCGGTCATCACCGGAACGGTGTAGGACAGCTCATCAAGATCGATGCCCGCCTTCTTGGCGTCCTCGGGGCGGAGCACGATGGTCGAAGCTCCGGTGTCCACGATCATCGAGACGGTTTTACCGTTGACCTCGACGCGAGCGGTGAAATGGCCGTCGAGCCGGCGCCTGATCTTGACCTCGGCGGGGCCGTTGCTGCTTTCCTCGATGACCATGGCGCTGCCTGGGAGGAGTTCGCCGGCGAGGCGCCCCGCAAACGGCAAAAGCTCATGCCGGTAAGAATAGGCCGCGACGATGGCAAGCCCGAGCGCGACCCAGGTCAGCGCATCGCGCAGCATTTCGCCGGCGTCACCGCGATAGCGGCGCATCAGCCCGCCTCCGAGAAAGATGAGCAGGGCGACGCAGGCCGCAAGCGAGGCGAAGGTGCCGGTGGGCACGCCGGCAATCATGCCCGCCTCGTCGTTCTGAACGAGCAGCATCGCGGCAAAAGCGATGATGAAGAGAGCGATCCAGCTGGACACGTTTGCCTAGCCTTTCGCTCCGGCGCGATCGAGCCGACCGGGAAGCAGGGTCATTATGGCGCGTCGCTCTTCCGCGCTCAGTGAAGACCAGGCCGCAATCTCATCGAGGCTGCGCCCGCAGCCGCGACAAAGGCCCGACCGCGGGTCTATTTCGCACACTTCAACGCAGGGGGTTTCCATAAGAGGGGTCGGCTTGCCCGCGGCCATCGGAAGCTATTTAGGGGTCGCTGGGCTGGTAGGGCAATCGGTTCGGACTGAGCGAAAACGCTCTTCTCCAGGAGCCCCAAAATGCCTATCTGCACAACACCCGACGGTGCCGTTCTAAGCGCAAATTGTGGCAAGGCACGTCACGTCGGAGCTCTTTGGGGAGGGGGTGCCGGCGATGCGCCTGACCGTCATCGGCTGCGGCGATGCCTTCGGCGCCGGCGGCAGGCTGCAAACCGCCTTTCACGTGAGCACTGGAAACCGCCAATTTCTCATCGATTGCGGCGCTTCGACCCTGATCGGCATGCGGCGGCTCGGGCTCGATCCGGGCGAGCTCGACATGGTCTGCATCACACATCTCCACGGCGACCATTTTGGAGGCCTTCCTTGGTTTCTTATCGACGGGCAATTCGTGACGAAGCGTAAGCGGCCTCTTGTCGTCACCGGGCCGCAGGGCACGGAGAAGCGCTTCCTGACCGCGGCCGAGGCGCTCTATCCGGATTCGACGAAGGCGGGACGCGCTTTCGATCTGCGCTTTCTAGAATATGATGGCGAAGAACCCATCCAAATGGATGGTCTTGCGATCAGGCCATTTGAAGTGATTCATCCATCCGGAGCGCCCCCTTACGCGCTGCGCTTTGAGACCGATGGGAAGACAATCACTTTCACCGGCGATACCGGTTGGACGGAGAAGCTTTGCAAAGCCGCACGCGGCGCGGATCTCTTCATCAGCGAATGCTTTCAATATGACGTCACCCTGCCCATTCACCTGGACTACAAGACGATCGACGCCAACTACGAAAAGCTGAATGCAAAGCAGGTTCTGCTCACGCATATGGGAGCCGCAATGCTCTCTAAGCGCGATAAGATCGATCGCTCGCGTTTCCTCATCGCCGAAGACGGAATGACGCTGGACCTATGAGGCCAGACCCGGCCGATATCGATCGCCTGTTGTCGAGAATTCGCGCCTGCCGATACTGCGCCAATCCGCCAAGTGGAAAGCCGCTTCCGCACCAACCTCGGCCGGTACTTCGCGCGAGTCGGACAGCGCGGCTTGCCGTTTGCAGTCAGGCTCCGGGCACGCGCGTTCACGCCTCAGGCGTTCCGTTCACCGACCCTTCCGGCGATCGCTTGCGCGCCTGGATGGGCGTGACGCCTGAGGAGTTCTATGACGAGGCGCGCGTGGCCATCATCCCGATGGGATTCTGCTTCCCCGGCCAGAACGACAAAGGCGCAGACCTTCCGCCACGCCGCGAATGCTCGGAGCTCTGGCACGGTGACCTGTTTGCTACGCTCCCTCAGATCGAGCTGATCCTAGCGGTCGGGACCTATGCTCAGGCGTGGCATCTCGGGATTGCTGCGGGCGCAAGCCTCGATGAGACCATGCGCGATTGGCGCAAGCATCTGCGGCGAAAGGTGCTGCCGCGCATTCTGCCTCTCCCGCACCCCTCGTGGCGCAACAACGCCTGGCTCAAGCAAAATTCATGGTTCGAAACGGCCCTCGTGCCGGCCCTGCGGCGGGAAGTCAGAGCGCTCCTTTGATCCGCCGGGAAACAATATTCCGCATTGGCGCCATTCTGCCGACAATGGCGCAATCTCATTTCCCATATTGTCAATCTTGAGAAAAACGTTTATCGATCGCCATGCTCGACCGCATGGACCGCAAGATTCTCGACATCCTTCAACAGGACTGCACGATCCCCGTGGCGGAGATCGGCAAGCAGGTTGGGCTGTCAACCACACCGTGCTGGCGCCGCATCCAGAAGCTGGAGGAGACAGGCGTCATTCAGCGGCGCGTTGCGGTCGTCGATCCGAAGAGGGTGAATGTCGGGGTCACGGTTTTCGTGTCGATCACGACGAGTCATCACACGCAAGAATGGCTCGATCGCTTCCATGCCGCGCTGAAGGACTTTCCCGAAGTCGTCGAGTTCTACCGCATGAGCGGTGCGGTGGATTACCTCCTTCGCGTGGTCGTGCCCGACATCGAGCGCTACGACCTATTCTACAAGCGGCTTATCAGCAAGATCGAGCTGTCGGATGTCAGCTCGTCCTTCGCCATGGAGCAGATCAAGTTCACGACGGCGCTGCCGCTCGACTACGCGTCTGACAAGGCCGCGCTTTAGCCCTTCCGCGGCAGCCGCGCGATCAGGCTTGACGTGTCCCAGCGATTGCCGCCCATCGCCTGCACTTCGGCGTAGAACTGATCGATGAGAGCGGTAACGGGAAGCTCTGCGCCGTTCCGCCGCGCCTCGTCGAGGATCAGGGCAAAATCCTTGCGGACCCAATCAACGGCGAAGCCAAAATCGAACTTACCGTCGACCATGGTCTTCCAGCGGTTTTCCATCTGCCAGCTTTGTGCGGCACCCTTTGAAATGGTTTCGATGACTTTTGGAACGTCGAGGCCCGCACGGTCTGCAAAATGCAGCGCCTCGGCGAGAGATTGGATGAGGCCGCCGATGCAGATTTGGTTGACCATCTTCGTGAGTTGGCCCGCGCCCGGCGGCCCGATCAGAGTGACGGCCTTGGCGTAAGCGCCGATGACCGGCTCGGCCTTTCGGAAGTGCGGTTCGTCGCCGCCGACCATGACGGTGAGGGTGCCCGCCTCGGCCCCGGACTGTCCGCCCGAGACCGGCGCATCGAGGAAGCCGGCGCCCCGCTCTTGTGCAGCGGCATGAAGCTCGCGGGCGATGGTCGCCGAGGCGGTGGTGTGATCCACGGCAACGGCACCCGATTTCAGCGTTGAGAAGGCGCCGTCCGGTCCCAAAGTGACCGAGCGGAGATGCTCGTCCTTCCCGACGCAGAAGAAAACGAAATCAGCATCTTTTGCCGCTTCGGCCGGACTCGCTGCGACCCCGCCGCCGAACCGCTTCGCCCAGCGTTCCGTCTTCTCCCGTGTGCGATTGAAGACGACGACCTCGCGTCCGCCGCGCTCCCGCAAATGACCGGCCATGGGATAGCCCATGACCCCAAGACCGATGAAGGCGGTCTTGTTCATCGCTCACATTGGATGTCGTGATCAGGCGATGGATGCTTCGGGAAAAGCGAGCTGCTCGCGGGCGCGCCACTCATTGGTGACGTAGTTGATGATCAGCGAGGTGCGAATGCCTTTGATCGGCCGCTTCTCGAAGCCGTGATAGGTATTGTTCGAGGGGATGAACACCATCGCGGCATTGGAGATAAACGGCGAGCGCCCCACATGGCGCTTTTCACCATCGTAGATGTCGGTGCCCAGATCGCGGTGGTTTGCGTCCCTCGATAGGTAGAGCAGCATGGTGAACACCTTCACACCGAGATCGGTGTGCGGCTCGAGCCAGAAGCCCTCGATGTCCTGCGCAAATTCGATGCGGAGATAGGTGCCGTCGAGATTGGTGCCGAACGCCCTCTCGATAAGGCCGGTCACGCGCTCACCCTGGAAAGCCTGTGATACGGCTTCGCAGACGGGAAACTGCCTGCGATTTTCCACGTCGAAATATTTGCGCGTGTTGTTGTGCAGTTCACGCTTGCCGGAGACGCCGTCAAGGGAGGGCGCCTCGAAGGGTAGAGCAAGGATGTCGTCGACCGTGTCGCCAGGGAGGCAGTTTCTCACCAGCCAATGCACGTAGGGCTCATTGTTGCGCTCGCCCTTGGCCACGCTGTCGTGGAAGCATCTGATGACATCCTCGGCTGAACTTTTTGCCTCGCGCGCGACCGCGGGCTTCACCGCCACGTTTTCTCTCATGCGAGAAAATCTCCCCTCGAATCTTCAAGCTGGCGGCTCGGAACGACGTCCAGCAGGACTACGACGCTCTTAGCACCGCCCCTTTGCTCGCGCAATTTGAGAGCGAGCTGACGGTCCCGCGAGCGAGATCATAGGACCACCAATGTGTTGATGCGCCATGGGATTTGGCGCGCCAATTTAGCCGAAAACAAGTCGGAACATCGGGAGCTTTTGGAGGGGCGTGGAGCTATCTCAGTTGAAATTCACCCAGCGCCAATGCTGCCATTCCAGGTCGTCAGCCGAGGCCTCGCCGCACTGATCTAGGGACACTTGATCATGCCGCAGGCATTGAGCGAGTAACTCAAGGAGAGAGGCGTGCAGCTCACGCTCGGCTGGAAGCTGTGGTGGGTTGGCGGCAAGAAAACTCAGGATCTCCCCGTAATCGGGCATAACGCTCCCCCGTACACTTCCCCAGACCCACAAAGGTCACGGTGCCGGACCGTTGTGTCAAAACTGTGGTCTGACGATCACCGGTCCACCGGGGCTTCCCGGCACTTAGGCTCCGAGACGATATCGTCCGATCAGCCGCATGGGCGTGCGGGCATCGGGTCGGCCGCAAAGCGAAAGGCCGTCCACATGGACGCCTTCAGCACAAATCTCTTCCAGCATCGGCCAAAGCGCCTGTGCGACGCGCTCAAGATGCGCCCCATCGAGCGGACCCGTGAGCGTGATCTGAAAGCGGTATTCACTGAGCACATGCGGATCGCCGAAGCTGCTCAGTAGGAGCCGCTGATGATCGTTCAGCTGGCCCTCCTCGTCCGCGTCGGTGTCGACATTGCCCGGCGTTGTTACGTAGCCGTCAAACGCCGCGACGCATTGGGCTGCGAGCCAATCGAGCGCGGGCTTGGCCTCGACCGGACGCAAGGCGAGGTAGCGCCCGGCGCGGGCAAGGGTGAGGGGACCTGTCTCAACCGGGCGCCGACGCCGCGTGAAGCTGATGAGCCGCCCCTTCAGAGCGTCCGTCCCGATGCCATCGCGCAGGCGAAACGAGTTCCGAAAGACGGCGTGGAGCCCGGGGTAGTTTCCATGCGACACCGTTGTCTTCGGACAGGCGCCGGCCAGGCCGGCTTCGGAAAAAGCTTGTAGTGTGACGCCGTCATTCGCGCGCCCAAACCAAGAGCGTCCGAACGCCGCAAGCGGAGTTCCGGGTCGCGGCGTGTAATAGATCGCGTAGCGGACGAGATTCGCCTGGTGCGCGCCCGTCAGGTCTTTGTCCAGCTGGGCACGATTGAGCATTCATTCCTCCGACTTGACGCCCCTTCCGTATAGCCTTGTCAGAGCTACCATGACCCTGTGGCGCAGGGGCGACGGGTTCTTGGCGATAGAAGGGCTGGCAGGTGAACAGTTAATGAATCGATTCCATTTCGCATTTGCGAAGGTGTTCATGCTTTTTGCGTGAGCACCGACACAGGAGCGTTGATCCCGTTCAATTCACCCGCGCGGGCAGTCGTTGATGCGGCGCACAACCGCATCGCTCGTTCGAGCGATGCGCAGATCAAATAAGAAGGGGCAGCGAGAATGATCGAGTTTTACACGTGGTCCACGCCGAACGGGCAAAAGGTCTCGATCATGCTCGAGGAAACAGGGCTGCGCTATCGCGTGCATCCGATTGACATCGATAAGGGCGAGCAATTCCATCCCGACTTTCTCGCCATCTCACCAAACAACAAGATCCCCGCGATCATCGACACGGACACCGGCCTGCATCTCATGGAGTCTGGAGCGATCCTCCTGTATCTCGCCGAGAAGACGGAAATGTTTTGGCCGCAAGACTTCGCGACGAAGTGGCGCGTGGTCGAATGGCTGATGTGGCAGATGGGCGGGCCCGGCCCCTTCCTCGGCCAAGTCCACCATTTCGTGAAATTCAATCCGGGAAAGAGCGCCTATGCCGAGCAGCGCTATACGCAGGAGGCGAGGCGGCTGTGGAAGGTCCTCGATGGGCGTCTTGCCGAAAACGAATACGTGGCGGGAGACTACTCGATTGCCGACATCGCCATTTGGCCGTGGATTTCGCGCTTCGCCTGGCAGAACGTTCAGGTCGACGATTACCCGAACGTCAAACGCTGGTATCGCGCCATCGCGGCGCGGCCTGCCGTGCAGAACGCCTGGAACGTACCGCCAAGACCGAGTGGCATTCCAATGCCATGATCTGCCTGCAAGCTCCTAGCCGGGGCAATGGCTGCTATGGCAAAATGGCGCGAGAGGGTCACCCGATTCTGGCGCTTGCCGAGGAGCGCCATCGCGGGCCGGATGCCTGCGGTGACGATCGGGTGACGAGACATGCGAGGAGGAAGAAATGAGCAATTGGGTCGGCTTCTTCAGAGGGACGATGATGCCGTCGTCGGCCGCGTTGGTTTTGGCGTTCGCGCTTGGGAGCACCGCGACTGTGAATGATGCAAAAGCCCAGGTGATCGAGCGGGGCGTGCAAGGCGGTATCGTCGGAGCAATCATCGGCGGAATCGTCGGCGGCGGAAAAGGCGCAGGCAGGGGTGCCGCGATCGGTGCCGGCGTCGGTCTCGTCACTGGGGCCGCTGAGGCGAATGCGAGACCGCGCTATTACGGGCCGCCTCCCGGCGGGCGCTATTATGGACCTCCCGGCGGAGGCGGCGGATCCGACCTCGTCTTCAACATTCAAGAGTCCCTCAAGCGGCTTGGCTACGATGCCGGCCCGCCGGACGGCGTGTACGGCTACCAGACGGCGGAAGCGATCAGGGAGTTCCAATACGACAACCGGCTTCCGGTCGACGGACGGCCGTCGCCGCAGCTTCTGAACTACATGATGAGACGCGGCGGTTAACTTCCGCACCGCTTCGACTGGTCGACGGCAGATTACCTCGGGTGAGGGGGCGAATCTTGTCTGCTGCTTCATCCAGGGAATGGCGATGTGCTGGGGTCCGATTTGTGCGCGAGGCATGACCAAGGTCTGCAACCAGTGTCACGAATCGTAGTGTCAGCGAGAACACGGCTCCCCAAGTGACCAGCACCGCCTCCGCGGGAGTCATGTCCGCCGCTTGGAAATGGGGGCTTTTTGCCTCCGCCGTGGCCGGCGCGATCGTGCTTTATCTGCTCACGATTCCGAAGACGATACCCGCCGCGGCGCTCCCGGTGCACACGCCAGATCTCAAGAATGGCGAGTACATGTTCATCGCGGGAGGTTGCGCGAATTGCCACGCGGAGCCTCTATCCAAATGCAAGGACCCGAAGTTCAAGGACCCGAAACTGCTCGGCGGCGGCAGGTGCATGAAGACTGATTTCGGCGTCTTCAGCGTGCCGAACATCTCACCGGACAAGGAGACGGGGATCGGAGGCTGGACGACGCTGGATTTCGTAAATGCGATGAAGCGGGGAATCGGCCCCGGCGGCGTGCATCTCTATCCCGCTTTTCCCTACGCCTCCTACCAGCGCATGACCTTTGAGGACTTGATTGACCTCAAGGCCTATCTCGACACTTTGCCGCCGGTGAAGAAGGAGGTGGCGCCGCACCGTCTTCCCTTACCCTACAATGTGCGCCGCGTGATCGGCCTGTGGCAGCTGCTCTATGTCGACGGGAAGACATTGGAGCCGGATCCAAGAATGAAGCCCGAGATAAATCGCGGCAGATACCTCGCCGAAGGTCCGGGACATTGTGGGGAGTGTCACACGCTGCGGAATTCCATCGGAGGCTTGATGGAGAGTTACGCCTTTGCCGGCGCGCACAATCCCGACGGCAGAGGCAGAATCCCGAACATCACGCCAAGCGACGACGGCATTGGCAGTTGGAGCAGGGAAGACCTCATCGACTATTTTGACACAGGAAACACCCCGGACTTCGACGTCGTCGGCGGTAGCATGGCGCCGGTGCAGGAGGATCTGTCAAAGCTCACGGCTGAAGATCGCGCCGCAATTGCTGACTATTTGAAAGCGCTTCCGCCTCTTCCCGACGCCGTTCCAAAGAGGAAGAAGGGAGAGAAGGACGAGGAAGAGGAGGGTGACGCGGCCGAGGAGACGTCGCCCACCGCAACGGACCAGCAGCACAGCCATTGAGCAAGTGTGGGCGGGCTCACGGCCATGCCCGCGCCGGCAGACAAGCGTTATTCGGGAAAGCTCCGAACGTTTCGGTGCGCGTTTTGTGAAAACTTCTTTACAAGCGGGTCAGGATTGCATACGTCGCATCCGCTCCTGGTATTCGCTCCAGGGCAGCAACTGACAATTTCAATCTCGTGTGGGAGTAGACATGAGATGGACGTTTTCACTTCTGCCGCGGAGCTTGTCCGTCATCGCCGACCGGAGCGCCCCGTTCTAGCTCTGAGGCCGCAGGCTGCCGCACGCGCCGCCCGTTGGTTTCTCGCCAATTTTCCCGGCCGCGTCCTTTACGCCGTGAAGGCGAACGATTCGCTTCCCATCCTCGGCGCTCTGGTCGAGGCCGGGATCGATGCCTTCGACGTTGCATCTCTTGCCGAGATCGAACGCGTCTCATCCCTCTCGAACGCCGATCTCTACTTCATGAACCCAGTGAAGCCGCGCAACGCGATCCGGCGTGCCTACACGGAGTTCGGCGTCCGCCGCTTCGCCTTCGACAGCGAGGAGGAGCTCGAGAAGATCCGAGCCGAGACCGGCCACGCCCAGGATCTCAGCCTGTTTCTCCGCATTGCCTGTCCGAACACCCACAGCCTCATTCCGCTCGAAGGAAAGTTCGGCATTTCGAGCGCGGAGGCGCCAGCGCTTCTCCTGAGGGCGAGGCAGGTGGCGCGACATCTCGGCATCACCTTCCATGTCGGTTCGCAGGCGGTCGTGCCGGCCGCCTTCGGCGAAGCCTTGCGGCAGGTGGGACAGCTGATCGTCACGTCCGGCGTGCTCGTCGATGCGATCGACATCGGCGGCGGATTTCCGAGCCGCTACCCGCATTCCGACCCGCCCGAGCTCTCGGACTATACCGAAGAGATCGCCAGGGCCTGGGATGAGTTGGCCGTCAAGGAGTCCTGCGAGATTCTATGTGAGCCTGGCCGGGCGCTCGTTGCTGAGGCGGAGTCCGTCATCCTGCGCGTCGATGCCCGCCGCGACAAAGCGCTCTATGTCAATGACGGGGCCTATGGCACCCTGTTCGACGCAGCCTATTCCGGCTTCCGCTTCCCGGCGCGACTCGTCGGCGCCAATGGCCGCAAGTCGAAGAGCCTGGCTGATTTCGTGCTCTACGGTCCGACCTGCGACAGCGCCGACTACATGCCGGGGCCCTTCGAGCTCCCGTCCTCGGTCCGGGAGGGCGACTATATCGAAGTCGGCCAGGTCGGGGCCTATGGCCGCGTCTTGGCAAATCGTTTCAACGGGTTCGGCGAGTTCGACGAAGCCGTCCTCATGGACGAGCCGATGCTCTCCATGTATGCGGAGCCGGAGGCGGCTGCCGCAGTGGACGAGGCCCTGAAGAGCGCCCGCGCTTGATGCGGCGCCTGCGGCGAAGTGTCTGCCTTTGCTTTGTCCGGCTGCGCTAGGGTGCTCATAACCCAATTGGAGAGCGAAAATGAGTGCCACTCTTGCGATCGTTATCTATTCGTGCCTGGCGACCGCCCCTCTGGACGATTTTGACCCGCATCGGATCGATGCTGCGGCGCATTACGTTTCCCTTCACCCCGATGTCTGCCGTGAGGAGCCTCCACTCTTACTCGGAGAAGCCGAGTCGACCCAGCAATGCCAAACGCGGGCGATGATGGACGTCATGCCGGGCTGGAGTCAGCAAAATCCGGAGCGCGTGTGGATCGGCGCCAAATGCATGGCGCAGGTGGCGGGAGGCAGCGATAAAGGCGCTAGTCCAGCGCCCAAAGACGCTCAGCCTAAGCCGTAAGCAGCAGCTTCGAGAGGCACGCGGAAGAGTTTTGACCCCTGATGGCCGCCGTCATATTGTAGCGCTCCTTTGAAGGGGGGACGTCATATGAGCGTCGGAAACATCGTTGCGCTCGTCTGCATCATCGTCAGCATCATTTTTGCCCTTGTGACCGGACAAGTTGGGAACCCGGTTTGGTGGGCGCTGCTCGCGATCTTTGCCGTGCTTTGGTGGGGCGTGCGGGCTCCCTGGGGGAATTGATAAAACCGCGCCTTAGCGCCAAGGCTCTCTTTGCGCTGTTACTCCTCGCCGTGTCCGTTCTCGGATTCGTCGCTTACCAAATGCTCGCAGAGCCGAACGCTGAGTCGGCCGTCATATCCCTTGCAGCACGCATCCCGGCGGCACCGCGTCCTTTCGATGCCGCACGGGAGTTGGTCGAGGAAAACAGCATTCATCGGGTCAACGATGAATTCCGCGAGCTGCGCGACCGCAAAGGCTTCGCCGCGGCCGTCGCCGCGAGGGCGGAAGGGAAGCGCGATACGCCTGTGCCAATGGAATGCAGCAGCCGCTCAAATCTGCTCGGCGCCATTCTGCGCGCGAAGGGTTACCGGACCCGGTCAGTCTCCCTTTTCGACGCAGAGAGCACGAAATCGCACACGGTGGTCGACGTGCTGAACCCCGATACCGGGCGTTGGGAAAGCCAGGACCCCGACTACGGGTTCTATTGGCGCAGCCGGTCGTCGCAAAAGCGGGTCTCGCTCGCCGATGCGGCGGAGAACTTGGATGACCTCGAGCCTTGCAGAGATGAGGTCTGCGGGTGGGAGACGAGGGGACAACGCGGGGGGCTCGGGCCGCCAAGATCAAGGCCCTCCTGGACATCCTGACGGTGACGGAAAAGGAGACCGGGCAGCGCTTCGCGGTCTACACCTCGCGAGCGGGTCTGGCTACGGCCGAAGAGTTCTGCCGCTCAAACGCGAAGCGCTGCGCAGGGGGGCTGAAGCCCGCTTCCGGCGCGACCGACTGATGGTGGGCGGTACTGGACTCGAACCAGTGACCCCTGCGATGTGAACACAGTGCTCTACCAGCTGAGCT
>WUUC01099674.1_pt1 | contig 15906 bp, 15 predicted proteins | sample 6278441 | NCBI WGS metagenome assembly WUUC01 (sample SAMN13675441, study PRJNA597444) | soil metagenome | isolation source: soil | place: USA: Washington | collected 2017-10
CGTTCGATGCGCGCCTGCGCCAGCAGCGCGCGCGCCAGCATGGTGTCGGCCAGGGGCACTGGCAGCGCATGGCTGCCGCAAAGCTCGAACACCGCGAACACGTCCGCCAGCCCCAGCCCCGCGCCGCCGTCGTTCTCGGCCACCAGGGCATCGGCGAACCCCGCGTCCTCGATGTGCCGCCACAGCGTGTCGGCGCCCTGGCCGGCCTCGATGTCGCGCACCACCTGCGGCGTGCACTCCGCGGCCAAGAGCTGTCTGGCCGCATCGGAAAATAGATCGTCCATGGATTGCCTTCTCTAGCGCCTCAGCGCAGTCCCAAGCCCCGCGCGATCATGCCGCGCAGGATGTCGCGCGTGCCGCCGCGTAACGAGAACGAGGGCGCGACCTGAGTCACGTAGTTGAGTGTCTGCAGCAGTTCCAGCGGCACGCCCTGCACCTCGCGCGAGAAAAGGTCGTCGGCGATGACCGCGGGGATCAGTTGCTCCACGCCGGTGCCGAGGTCCTTGACCAGCGCCGCCTCGACCACGGGGGTCTGGCCGGCGGCCAGCTTCTCGGTGACCGCGATCGACATCGCACGCAGCGGCGCAAGCTGGGCAAAGATGCGTCCGGCCAGGCGCACCGCCGCGGCGGTGTGGCCCGCCTCGGTGCGCACGAAGGCCAGCCATTCGTCGAACAGCACGATGCTGGAGTACAGCCGCTCCGGTCCGCTGCGCTCGAAGGCGAGTTCGGCCGTGACCTGCTCCCAACCCTTGCCCTCGCCGCCGATCAGCGCGTCCGCGCCGAGCTTCACGTCGTCGAAGAACACCTCGCAGAAATGCGAATCGCCCGAGAGGTCGGTGATCGGCCGCACCGTGACGCCCGGCAGCGACAGGTCGACGATGATCTGAGACAGACCTTTCTGCCGGTCCTGTGCCTCGCCCGAGGTGCGCACGAGCGCGATCATGTAGTGACAGCCGTGCGCGTTGGTGGTCCAGATTTTCTGGCCGTTGAGCGTCCAGCCGGCGTCGGTGCGGGTCGCGCGCGTCTTCACGCTCGCCAGGTCGGAGCCGGCGTTGGGCTCGCTCATGCCGATGCAGAAGAAAGACTCGCCGCGACAGATGGGCGGCAGGTAGAAGCGTTTCTGAGCCTCGGTGCCGTACTTGAGGATCAGCGGTCCGCTCTGGCGGTCGGCGATCCAGTGCGAACCGACGGGCGCGCCGAAGTTGAGCAGTTCTTCCGCGAGCACGTAGCGCGCGAAGGCACTGCGCCCGCCGCCGCCGTAGCTCTGCGGCAAGGTCAGCCCGAGCCAGCCCTGCTGGCCGAGCGCGCGGCTGAAGGCGGCGTCGTAGCCGCTCCAGGACTTGGCGCGCACGTGCGCGGGCACCTCGCGCATGGCATCGGCGAGGAAGGCGCGGACGGGTGCGCGCAGCGCCTCGTCCTCGGGCGGTATCGCGGTCAGAGACAGTGAATAGCGCATGCTCATCCCAGAACTCCCTGGCGCGTCAGCTCATCGACCCGGTCCTTCGACAGACCCAGCAGATCGCCCAGGACCTGCTGCGTGTCGTGGCCCAGGGGCGGCGGCGCGCTGCGGTAGCGCACCGGCGTGCCCGACAGCCGCATGGGGCTGGCAACCAGCGGGATCTCGCCCGCGACCGGATGCGCCATCGCGATCTGCATGCCGCGCGCGCGGACCTGCGGATCGTCGAAGACATCGGCGATGCTGTTGATCGGTCCGCACGGCACGCCGGCGGTCTCGAACAGCGCGATCCACTCGTGCGTGCTTCGTTCGACCGTGGCCCGCCGCATGAGAGGAATCAGCTCGGCGCGGTGGCCCACGCGCGCGGCGTTAGTCGCAAAGCGCGCGTCCCGCGCCCACTCGGGCCGGCCGACCACGGTGCAGAACTTGCCGAACTGCCCGTCGTTGCCGATCGCGAGGATCATGTAGCCGTCGGCGGTCGGGAAATCCTGGTAGGGCACGGTGTTCGGATGCGCGTTGCCCATGCGCACCGGCGCCACGCCGCTGTAGAGGTAGTTCATGCTCTGGTTCGCGAGGCAGGCTACCTGCACGTCGAGAAGCGCGAGATCGATGTGCTGTCCCTTTCCGGTCTCGTCGCGCGCGCGCAGCGCGGCGAGGATGGCGATGCTCGCATACAGGCCCGTGAGAATGTCGGTCAGCGCCACGCCGACCTTCACCGGCCCCGCGCCCTCCTCGCCCTCGGCACGGCCGGTGATGCTCATGAGCCCGCCCATGCCCTGCATGAGGAAGTCGTAGCCAGGCCTGCTGGCATAGGGGCCGGTCTGCCCGAAACCCGTGATCGAGCAATAGACCAGCCGCGGGTTGAGTTCGCACAAGGCGACATGGTCGAGCCCGTACTGCGCGAGGCCGCCAGGCTTGAAGTTCTCGATCACCACGTCGCAGGCGGCGGCGAGTTCGCGCACCAGCGCCTGGCCCTCCGGCTGCGTGAAATCGATGGTCACCGAACGCTTGTTGCGGTTGGCGCAGAGATAATAGGCCGAGTCGCGCGTGGCCTGACCCGCGCCATCCTTCAGGAAGGGCGGCCCCCAGAGCCGCGTGTCGTCGCCGGTGCCCGGTCGCTCGACCTTGATCACGTCGGCCCCGAGGTCGCCGAGCGTCTGCCCGGCCCAGGGGCCGGCGAGCACGCGCGACAGATCCAGCACCCGGATCTTCGACAGCGCGCCGTCTTGTGTGTTCTGCATTTGCATTCCCGTGGGTCTATTGCTGCTCGACCTTGGCCTTGACCGCGATCCGCTTCCAGAGCTGGATCTCGCTCGCCTGGTAGTCGCGCATTTCCTGCGCGCCGCCGCGCATCACCTCGGCGCCGATGCGCTCGTAGAACTCGCGCGTCTCCGGCATCGTCTCGATCTTCGTCAGCAGCGCCGACAGGCGCTCGGTCTCGGCCTTCGGCGTCTTGGCCGAGACCATCGCCGCGACCCAGGTGTAGGCGCTGAAGCCCGGCAGGCCCGCCTCGGATGCGGTCGGCACCGACGGCATGGCAGGGACGCGCTTGTCGGCCGCCACGGCCAGCGCCCGCAGCTTGCCGCCCTTGACCAGCTCCTGCGCGCTGGTCATCTCGGCGAAGGTCATGCCCACGGTGCCCGACACCGTCGCCGTGACCGCATCGCTCGCGCCCTTGAAAGGCACGTGGTGCGTCTGCACCTTGGCCGCGTCATTGAAGAGTTCCGCCATGAGCTGATAGCCGGCCGAGCCTGCGCCATAGTCAATCTTGCCGGGCTGCGCCTTGCCCGCGGCGATCAGCTCGGCCAGCGTCTTGTGCTCCGAGTTGCCCGGCACCACGATCAGCGCGGGCGAACGCATCATCATCGTGAGCGGTGCGAAGTCGGCCACCGGGTCGTAGGGCAACGCCTTGAAGAGCGCCACGTTCACCGCAAGGGTCGAGTTGCTGCCGACGAAGACCGTGTAGCCATCGGCCGGCGCGGCCAGCACCGCGCGCACGGCAATGAAGCCGTTGGCGCCCGGCTTGTTGTCGACCACCACCGGCTGTCCAGTGAGCTCCGACAGCTTCTTGCCGAAGTAGCGCGCGGAGGTGTCGGTGCCGCTGCCCGGCGGAAAGGGCACGACGAACTTGATGGGTTTGGAAGGAAAGTCCTGCGCCGCCGCGGTGGATGCCGCGATCGCAAGGGCCGCGGGCAGCGCGATCGCGCCGAGCGCGGACAGAAGGAAGCGTCGTGAAGTCATGGTCGTATCTCCGGTGATTGAGGCGTCGCTGCGGGGAGAGTCCCGCTTCAGGCCGCCAGCATGTGCAGGCCCGAACCCAGGTGCGCCGCGCCGTCGATCTGGATCAGCTGTCCGGTCATGAGGTGGGCGGCCGGCGTTGCGAGGAAGGCGACCAGCTCGGCCACTTCCTCGACGCTGGTCGCACGCCCCATCGGCGTGGCGGCGACCAGGCGATCGAGCATCGGCTTGGCCGCCTCGCCCGCGAGGCCCTCGGTCAGCACGGCGCCGGGGCCGATGCAGTTGAGCGCGATGTCGTCCTTGGCCCATTCGAGCGCCAGCGTGCGCATCAGGCCCAGCACCCCCGCGCGCGCCGCGATCGAATGCGCGATACCCATCGAGCCGCGGTCCACGCCCGACAAGGAAATGTTGACCACCGTGCCCTTGCGCGCCTTGAGGTACGGATAGGCGGCCCGGGTCACGGTGAAGATCGCCGACAGGTTGACGTCGATCACCGCGTCCCAGCCCTTGCGGTTGATGCCTGTGGCGGGCGAGAAGAACTGGCCGCCCGCGTTGTTGACCAGCAGGTCGATGCCATGGCTGTCGCCCACCTTCCTGACCAGCGTCTCGATCGCGTCGGTGTCGCGCACATTGCAGGTCTCGAAGCGGAAGCTGCCGGGCGCGCCTTCGGCGAGCCGCGCGGTGTCCTGCAGGGCCTCGGCACGCCGGCCGGTGCCGAACACGTCCATGCCGAGCGAGAGCAGGCGCAGCGCGATGCCGCGCCCGATGCCGGACCCCGCGCCCGTGATGAAGGCGGAACGACCGGCGTGCACGTTGCCGCGCAGCACATGCAGCGGATTTGCTGCGGTCGTGGAGGAAGAAGAACTTGCCATGGAGAATCCTCGAATGCTTCTGAATCTGGAACAGGAATGCGCAGTCAGGCCGCGCGTCGCGCGCCACCCACCTGCGGCGTCGCACTGCGCACGGGTCGCTGGCCGTCGAACAGGGCCGGGAAGGCAGGTACGTGTTCGCCCGAAGGCAGCGCCTGCGACACGGCGCCGGGCCGCAGCGCTCGCACGATATCGAGCGCCTCACGGGGTTCGCGCACATTGCCGGCCGGGATCTGCAGCGCGCCCATGCGCGCGAGCACCTGCTCGCGCGGCTGGGGCAGCGTCCAGGCCTCGACCTGTGCATCGAAATAAGCGGAGCGCGCGATGCGCTCCTTGATCGGCGCGTCCTCGCAGCCGATCAGCGGGCGCAGCTTGATCCAGTAGGTCTCCAGGCCCCCCAGGATGTACACGTGGCCGTCGGCGCAGCGGTAGATGCTCGACGGCGCCGAGGCTCGGTCGCGGTTGCCCATCGGCGGCGAGATTGCATCGCCCTCGCTCATCGTCAGCGCAGCCGGCCCGATCATCATCGCCACGGCGACTTCCATCATCGAGAGGTCGACCAAGCACCCGCGCCCGGAAGGATCCAGCATCGCCATCGCGGTCGCGAAGCCGGCATGCAGGCCGCAGAACATGTCCACCGGCCAGCCGGTCGACAGGCGCGGTGAGCCGTCTTCGTCGCCGTTGAGCAACGCAAAGCCCGACTCGCACTGCGCGATGGTGTCCATGCAGGTGCGGGCGTCCTGCTGCCCGTAGCCGGAGATCAGCGTGATCACCAGGTCCGGGAAGCGCGCGCGCAGGCTCGGACCATCGAGGCCCAGCCCCGCGAGCGACGACGGTGCGAGATTGCAGATAAAGGCGTGCGCGTCGGCCAGCATCACGTCGAGCGCGGCACGGTCGCCCGCCTCGCGCAGGTTCAGCACGTGGCTGCGCTTGCCGGTGTTAAAGCTGCGCGTGTAGTAGCTGCCGAAGGCGTTGCCCGGCAGCGTGCGCGCGCCGTCGCCCTGCGGCGATTCGACCTTGGTCACCTCGGCGCCGAAGTCCGCCAGGTACTGCGCCGCGGTGGGCCCCGCGATGAACTGCGACAGGTCGACCACGCGCTTGCCCGCCAGCGAGCGCGGCGCTCCGCTGCCGGCCGACTCAGGCACGCACCACCCGCGTCGCCTTGTGGATGGTGCGCGGCAGCGTGCCGGCCTCGACCACCTCGACGTGGAAGCGCACCTGCAGCTTCTCGCGCAGGCGCTGCGAGAGCCGTTCGCCGAGATCGGCCGAGCTGTCGTTCTCGCGCTCCACGCGCAGCCGGACGCCGGTCAGGAAGCCGGTGTGCGGGTCCCTGACGCTGTCGTCGAGCACGAGCAGGTACTCGTTGGAAAGACCCGGGAAGGCACGAACGATGTCCTCAACCGCAGAGGGAAAGAGATTCACGCCGCGGATGATGAGCATGTCGTCCGCACGGCCGAGCACGCCGCCCGACAGGCGCGCATGCGTGCGGCCGTCGGGTGCGCGGCTGCTGTCGCGCACCACCATGTCGCCGGTCCACCAGCGCACCAGCGGGCACGCCTGCTTGTCCAGGTGGGTGAGCACCAGGACACCGCGCTCGCCGTCCGCCACGGGCTCTTCGGTGTCCGGATGCAGCACCTCGACGTAGATGAAGTCCTCGGCCAGCGTGGGGCCGAGTTGCGCGGCCGTGTCCCAGCCGATCGGCTGGCATTCGAGCGCGCCGTAGCAGTCGAACATCTTCGCGCCCCACTGCCGCTCGATGCGCTCGCGCGTGCCCGGAATGCTCGCGCCGGGCTCGCCGCCGACGCAGACCATCTGGACCGTGGACTGCGAAAGGTCGCGGCCCATCTTCTCAGCCGCCTCGGCCATGTGCGCCATGAACGATGGCGTGCCGATCACGCAGCGGCTGCCGTACTGGAAGATAGTCTCGATCTGCCGCTGCGTGTCGCCCGACGAGGCCGGGATCACGAGCGCACCGACGCGCTGGGCCGCCAGCGTGGCACCGAGCCCGCCGACGAACCAAGCATAGTTGAACATGCACTGGAACACGTCCCCGCGGCGCAGGCCCTGTGCATAGAGGTAGCGCGCGTACAGGCTGGCCCAACGGTCGATGTCGGCCTGGGTCCAGAGCACCGGGGCAGGCCGTGCCGTGGTGCCGGATGAGAAGTGCACACGCACCGCTTCGCCGGGCTTGACCGCCGCCATGCTGCCGAATGGCGGCTCGGCGTCGAGGCCCTTGACGTAGTCCGATTTGCGGGTGAAGGGCAGGCGCCGCAGGTCGGCGAGGCTCTTCAGGTCGCCGGGCTTGAAGCCGACCTCGGCAAACACGCGGCGGTAGTGGTTGCTGGTCTCGCCGACGCGCTGGAGCTGGCGGCGCAGAGCATCGAGCTGGAAGCTTTCGATGCGGTCGCGCGACCAGGTCTCGGCTTCATCCCAGATGCTCTCCGAGAAGGGCTGCTTTTCTTGCTGCTTCATGACTTGTGTCCTTGAGAATGCCGCGCATCGCGAAGGCGGCGAGCGCATGGGCGATGTCGTCCACCGCCTCGGCGCTCTGCAGGCGGCGCTGGCTGAACCAGACGGTCGCCCAGTTGAGCGCGCCGAAGAAGGGTTTGGTGGCAAGCTTGGGCGGCAGGTCGACGAACAAGCCCGCGCGCACGCCCTCGTCGATCACCTCGATGAAGAGCTCCTCGTAGTCGTCGCGCATCTTCACCACCGAGCGCAGCCGCTTGACCCCCGAGGAGGCGCTGAGCAGGTGCCGCTCCAGCCCCTGCACCGCGACCTTCTGCATCGGCAGCTCGGTCAGCAGGATCTGGGTGTGCCGCAGCGCCATCGCCGCCAGCCTCTCGATCGGGCCGCCCGGGCCGCGCGCGATCGGCTCGACCTCCTCGTTCAGCCGGTTCATGGCCGCGATCTGCACGTCGAAGAAGAGGTCGGCCTTGCTGCGGTAGTGGTGATAGACGCGCCCCTTGGTCGCGCCCAACCGCTGGGCCACCGCATCGATCGAAGTCGCGGCATAGCCGAACTCCATGAACAGCTCCGCAGCCGCCTTCAGGATCTCGTCGCGCGATTCGTTGCCGACCGCGTCCGCGACCGTGCGTTGTTCCGTTGCCATCTCTACCTCTTCTCGTTCCTGGTTTCATGCCTGGTGCTCCTCCGCGTCCTTGCGAACGGCACGCGACAGCACGAGCCGCTGGATCTCGGAGGAGCCTTCGTAGATCTCGAGGATGCGCTGGTCGCGGTAGAGCCGCTCCGCGATGGTCGGCTTGCAGTAGCCCAGCCCGCCCCAGATCTGGACTGCATTGTCCGCCGCCCGGTGCGCGACCTCGGAAGTGAACAGTTTGGACATCGCGCCGAGGTTGGACACGTCCTCACCGTTGTCGTAGGCACGCGCTGCCTCGTAGAGCATCATTCGGGCCGCGGAAATCTCTGTCGCCATGTCCGCCAGCATGAAGCCGATGCCCTGGTTGTCGCCGATCGGCTGGCCGAAGGTCTTGCGCTGCACCGCGCGCTTAGCGGCTTCGTTGAAGGCCGCGATGGCCAGCCCCACCGACTGGGCCGACACCATGATGCGGCCCACGTTGAGGGTCTGCAGCGCGAGCCGAAGCGCGCGGTTCACGTCACCGATGCGCGCGCTGTCTGGCACCACCAGGTCGACCTTGAGATTGGAGGTCTGCGTGCCGCGGATACCCATCTTGTCCGAGAGTTCGTCGATGACGGCGCCGGGCTGCTCCTTGTCGACCATGAAGGCCGTGATGCCGCGCCCGGCCAACGCCGGATCGGTCTTGGCGAAGACCACGTAGTAGCGCGATGCGCCGCCGTTGCCGATCCAGTACTTCTCGCCCTTCAGCCGCCAGCCGTCGCCCTCGCGCACGGCCGTGGCCTCGATGGCGGCGGCGTCCGAGCCGGCGATACGCTCCGACAGTGCGAAGCTGGTGGCCCGGCCCTGCGTCATCTCGCGCAGGTAGAAGTCCTTCTGCTTGTCGGTACCTGCCAGCAGGATCGGGAAGGCGCCGAGCTGGTAGGCGCACATGATGGCCGCGGTCGATGCGCAGTGGGTGCCCAGCGTTTCCACCGCGGCGACGGTGGACACCAGGCTCGCACCCTCCCCGCCCCATTGGCTCGGCAGGAAGAGGCCGACGAACTTGTGCTCGACCAACGCCTCGATCGTCTCCCACGGGTAGCGCTGGTCGCGGTCGAGTTCAGGGGCCAGCGGGGCGAAGCGTTCACGGCCGAGGCGGTCGGCCAGGGCTTGCCAGCGGGCAGAGGTCTCGTCGAGGGTGGGTTTCCATAACACTGTCATTTGATGTTCTCCATGGGGGTCAATGCGGGTGGATCGGAAGCGGGCGCGGGCTTGGCGCCCACGCGGAACAGGCGTGCCAGCGGCCGGGCGAGGCCCATCAGCCCTTGCGGGAAGAAGGCGAGGATCAGCACCAGCACGCTGCCGAGGATGATCTTGTCGACGTAGCCGCCAAGCGAAAAGAATTTCTCCTGCACCAGCACCAGGGCGGTCGCCAGCAGCGGGCCGAGCAACTGGCGACGGCCGACCAGGATCACGGCGGTGAGCATCAGGATCAGGAAGTAGGTCTCGAGGATGTCGGCGCTAACGTAGGCGCGCTGGTAGGCATAGAGCCAGCCTGCGGTCGCCGTGATGGGCGCGGAGAACATGAACACCTGCAGCCGCACGCGCGCCGGGTCGATGCCGCCGATGGTGGCCAGGCGCGGGTTGAGATGCGTCATGATCGCCGCCGCACCGAGCTGCGAATGGCGGAAGCGGTCGACCAGGTAGATCGCGAGGACCAGCAGGCCGAAGGCGTAGGGCCACAGTTCGCGATCGGTGCGCGCGGTGAGCGTGAGCCCGGCGAACGAGAGGTCGAACATGGGCAGCCCGCGCACCCCGTCGGAGCCGCCCAGGAATGACCAGTTCGCTGCCAGCGACATCGCCACCACCGCCACCGCATAGGTCACGAGCGAGAAGACGAACTCGCGCAGCCGCAGCGTGACCAGGCCGATCACCGCGGCGAAGACCAGCGCGATGGCAATGGAGGCGGCCAGCGTGCTCCACGCGCCGAAGCCGGCGCGCGTCGACAGCAGCGCGGTGGCGTAGGCGCCGACCGCGAAGAAGACCGTGTGGCCGAGACTCACCTCGCCAAGATCGGACACGATCACGTCGAGTCCGTAGGACATCACGGCCAGGATCGCGATCAGCACCGCCGCGCTGTAGACCGAAGCGCCGCCGCCGAGCAACGCCGGCGCGAACAGCACCGCCACGCCGACGAAGGGAAGCGCAGCGCGCTGCATGGAAATGCGGGCCATCAATGTGCTCCTCTTGCCGTTCCGGCGCTCAGGCCACCGGGCCGCAGCACCAGCAGCGCGATCAGCAGTGCGAAGGCCGCCGCCGTCGTGTAGGCAGGCGATACCAGCGCGCCGAAAAGCGCCGTGAAGATACCGAGCCCGACGCCTGCGAAGTAGCTGCCGCGCACGCTGCCTATGCCGCCGACCACCACCACCACGAAGGTCATGATCACTTCCTCGAAACCCATCGAGGTGAGGATCGGCGTGCGTGGTGCGACCATGCCGGCCGCGAAGGCCACTGCGGCGCCCTCGAAGGCGAAGACGCCGTAGTACACGCGCCGCACGTTGATGCCGGCGAGCTGCGCGAGCTTCGGGTCTTCCGCCACCATGCGCACCAGCCGGCCGACGCGGGTGCGGTCGAGCGTCCATTTGAGGCCCACGAAGACGGCGATCGCCGCGACGATGATGGCCGCGTCCTGCCACGTGAGCCAGAGCTCGCCCAGCTCGATGTCCCTGGTCGACAGCGCCGTCTCGAGGATCTGGCCCGTGGAGCCGAACACCAGGGCCGCAACGCCGTGCAGCACGTAGCCGAAGCCCAGCGTCATGATCATGATCGACACCAGGTTCTGCTCGAAAGTGGCGCGCAGCATCACGCGCTGCATCAGCAGCCCGAAGGCGGCGCCGACCGCCATCGCAAGGGGCAGTGCCAGGCCGTAGGGCAAGCCGGCCTTGGTCACCGCCCACCAGGTGACGAAGGCGCCGAGCATGTAGAGCTGGCCGTGGCCGAAGTTGACCAGCCGGGCCACGCCCAGCAGCAAGGTCCAGCCGATCGCGACCAGCGCATAAGCGTGGCCGAGCACGATGCCATTGATGAGTTGTTGTGCGAGGTTCATGCGGCGTGGGTTCCGAGGTAGGCCTGCGCGATGCGCGGGTCGTCGCCGAGCTGCGCGGCGGGGCCTTCGAGGACCACGCGCCCGCGCTCGAGCAGCACCAGGCGGTCGACCACTTCCATGGCCGCCCGCACGTTCTGCTCCACCAGGAGGATGGACAGGCCGCTGCGCGCGAGCGCGCTCATGGTTTGCAGCACCTGAGAAACCAGCATCGGCGCCAGGCCGATCGAGGGCTCGTCGAGCAGCAGCAGCTTCGGGCCCATCATGAGCGCGCGCCCGATGCCCAGCATCTGGCGCTCACCGCCGGACAGCTGTGCGCCCAGGTGGGTGCGGCGCTCAGTCAGGCGCGGAAAGAGCTCGTAGATCTCCTCGCGCGAATAGACGCGCCGGCCCGGTGCCGACACCGGCACGAAGGCGGTCGAGAGGTTGTCTTCGACCGTCATGCGCGAGAACACCAGCCTGCCTTCAGGTACCAGCAGCAGCCCGGCGCGGATGCGCTCGTGCGTCGGCCGGGTCTCGATGCGCTTGCCGTCCAGTGTGATCTCGCCCATGACGCGTGGATCGCCGCGCGACCAGCCCGCCAGGGCGTTGACGAGCGTGGACTTGCCCGCACCGTTGGCGCCGATGACACCAACGATCTCGCCGGGCGCGACATCCAACGCGTCGAGCGCGACCGCCCGATTGCCGGCATAGGCGACCCGCAGGCCGCGCACCTGCAGCACCGCCGCGGGGTTGTCTTGAGTGGGGGTCATTGCGGCTTGCCCAGGTAGGCTTCGCGAACCCGCGGGTCGCGCTGGATCTCGGCCGGAGTCCCGTAGGCGAGCTGCTTGCCGAGGTCGAGCACGCAGATGCGGTCGGCCACGGCCATGATGAGTTCCATGTGGTGTTCGATCACCACCAGGGCCACGCCCTCGCGCTTGAGTTCGGCCAGCAGGCGGACCAGCGCCGCCATGTCTTCGCCGCCCAGGCCGGCGGCGGGTTCGTCGAGCAGCAGCACCTCGGCGCCGCGGCCGTAGGCCAGCGCGATCGACAGCATGCGCTGCACCCCGTACGGGACCTCCTTCGGACTCTGCGCGTGGTACGAGGCCGGGACGCCGAAGCGTTCAAGCTGGCCTGTGGCCAGCGCCTTGGCATCGTTGCGGCGGCGCGCCGCCGCGATCGGGTTCAGCACGCTGGCGGCCAGGCCGGCGTAGGCGTGCTCGCCGAGCACGGCCACGAAGTTGTCGAGCACGCTGAGGTCGTCGAAGAACGCGTTCTGCTGGAACGCGCGCTTCACGCCGAGCGCCGCCAGCCCATAGGGCGGAACCGCCGTGATGTCGCGCCCCTTCAGGCTCACGCGCCCCGAGCGCTCGACCATCGCCGTCACGGCGTCGTAGCAGGAGCTCTTGCCGGCGCCGTTGGGGCCGATGATGCCCAGCAGCTCGCCCGGGAAGACCTCCCAGCTCACGCCCTGGAGCGCGACCAACGCGCCATAGCGCACGCCGAGCCCTTCCACACGGAGCGCCGGCAGGCGTACGCCCGCGACCGATCCGGAGGCATCGACCGATGCGGCTGTTGCGGCATCGTTGCGCACAGTGCTCTGCATCTCTTGACCCTCGCCGCGCTTACTTGGCCACCACGATCTTGCGATCCTGCACGGTGAAGAGGTAGTGCTTGGACACGAGCTGGCCGTTGGGTTCGAAGGTGATGTCGCCCATCACGGTGCCCTTGAAGCTGCCGCCGCGGATGCGCTTGGCGATCGGTTCGCGGTCGAGCGTCTTGAGCTCGTTGGCCGCCATCGCCCAGACCTGCAGCGAGGTCGCGCCGAGCGCCATGAACTTGTCCGGCGTGTACCTGAACATTTCCTGCGTCTTGGCGACGAAGCGCCGGTTGGCGGCGTTGGACGCGAAGGGTTCGATCTGCGGGAAGTAGATGTCGGCGCCGATCAGGCCGTTGGCCGCCTCGCCCGCCACCTCGATGACGCTGGGCGCCACTGTGCCCACGGCCGCCACCAGCGCGCCCGGCAGGCGTGACTGCTTGGCTTGCCGGATGATGGCCGGCATGCCGAGGCCTTCATTGGCGTTGATGGCGATCGTGATGTCGGGGTTGGCGGCGCGCACGTTGGTCAGGGCCACGCGAAAGTCGGCCTGCGCGAATGGAAACTTTTCCTCGGCCACCTTTTCGTAGGCGTAACCCAGCTTCTTCAGTTCACCCTCGATCGACACCTGGGCGCCGTTGCCGTAGGCGTCGTTCTCGGTGAGGAAGGCCACGCGCTTCGCCTTCGCGACCTGGGCAATGTAGTTCGCGATGACGGCGCCATCCTGCGTGTTCGAGCTGTTCAGCCGCACGGCCAGCGGATTCGCTTCGCCGGAAAGGATCGGATCGGCCTTGGAGATGGCCGTGATGTCGAGCACGCCGGCGCGCGCGATTACGGGCTGCATGGCAAGCGTGACAGGGCTGTTCCAGCCTTCGATGATCACCGACACGCCCGCGCTCACGAGCTCGGTCGCGCGCGACACGCCCACCGCGGGGGTCGACTCGTCATCGCGCGAGACGATCTCGATCTTGCGGCCCAGCACGCCGCCGCTTTCGTTGATGACCGCGGCCATCGCCTCAATCGCCTGCGTCACGTGCTGGCCCTGCGGTCCGGCGCCGCCCGAGAGCGGGAAGATGGTTCCGACCTTGACGGTGGCTTGCGCCTGCGCCAGCGCGCAAAGGCCGAGGCCGAGGCCCGCAGCAAGGATCAGTTTTCGAATCTGCTTCATGATGGTCTCCAGTGTTGTGTCGAACGAATGCCTTAGGGGCGACCTACTTCTGCACGACGATCAGGCCGTCGCGCACCTTGAACGCATGGGCGGGCAACTGCAACTGCCCGTTGGCTGCGAAGCTCACGTCGCCGAACACCGTGCCCTTGAAGCTGCCGCCGCGAATTCGCTTGGCGATCGGCTCGCGATCGAGCGTCTTGAGTTCGATGACGGACATGGCCCACATCTGCAACGCCGCCGCGCCGACCGCCATGAACTTGTCCGGCGTGTTCTTGAACATCGCCCGGGTCCGCTCGACGAACTTTCTGTTCACAGGGTCCGAGGCGAAGGGCTCGACATCCGGAAAGTAGATGTCGACGCCCGACACGCCGTTGGCGGCGTCGCCCGCGACCGAGATCACGCTCGGCGCCACCGTGCCCAGCGCAGCCAGCAGCTCGCCGGGCACCCGGCCCTGCTTGAACTGCCGCAGGATGGCCGGCATGCCGAGGCCTTCGTTGGCGTTGATGGCAACCGTCACGTCGGGCGTGGCCGCCCGCACGTTGGTGAGCGGGATGCGGAAGTCGGCCTGGGCGAACGGAAACTTCTCTTCGGCCACCTTCTCGTAGGCGTGGCCGAGCCGCTTGAGCTCGGCTTCAATCGAAACCTGGGTACCGATGCCATAGGCGTCGTTCTCGGTCAGGAACGCCACGCGTTTCGCCTTGAAGGTCTGGGCAATGACGCGCGCCACGGCCGCGCCGCCCTGTGAGTTCGAGGCGTTGAGCCGGATCGCGAGCGGGTTGCCTTCGCCCGAAAGCACCGCGTCTGCACTCGCGAACAGCGTGATGTCGAGCACGCCGGCACGCGCGATCACCGGCTGCATGGCCAACGCCACCGGACTGTTCCACCCCTCCAAGATCACCGACACGCCCTGCGCGATGAGGTCGTTGGCGCGCGAGACGCCCACGGCGGGCGTGGACTCGTCATCGCGCAGCACGATCTCCAGCGGGCGGCCCAGCACACCGCCCGACTCATTGATCAACGCGGCCATCGACTGGATCGCCTGGCTCACGTGCTGGCCCTGCGGCCCCGCCCCGCCCGACAACGGGAGGATCACGCCGACCTTGATCGGGCTTTGTGCCCAGGCCGCGGCGTGAGCGAAGCACGCGATCAGCAACAGCGCAAGCCAGCGGCATGGAACCTTCATTTTGTCTCCTGGTTGAATCTGCCGACAACGGCTGACTGGAACATACCATCAAGTATGTTTGGCAGTCAACGAATCGGGATAACTTAATGAATAGGAGGTTTCCCTAAGCGAAAATCTGCAGAAAGGAGTGGCGCAATGCCACCCATTGGGGCGATACTATTCGGTATGTTGCACCTCGCGATCCCTTTCTCCGACCTGGAAAACACGCCCTCATGAACTCACAAGGAATTACCGCGCTCGTCACCGGCGGCGCCTCGGGCCTCGGCCTTGCCTGCGTGCGCCGGCTGCTGGCCGGCGGCGCGCGTGTCGTCATCGCCGACCTGCCCAGCTCGCAGGGCGAGGCCATCGCCCGCGAGTTGGGCGAGCCCGTGCGCTTCGCGCCGGCCGACGTGACCAGCACCACCGACATGGATTCGGCCCTCGACCTGGCCCAAACGCTCGGCCCCCTGCGCGCACTGGTGCATTGCGCCGGCCGCGGCGGCCCGGTCCGGTTGGTGGACAAGGAAGGCAATCCGGGATCGCTCGAAACCTACGAAAGCATCGTGCGCATCAACCTGATCGGCACCTTCAATACCCTGCGCCTGGCCGCGGCGCGCATGGCGCGCAACGAACTGACGGAAGAAGGCGAGCGCGGCGTGTGCGTGCTGACAGCCTCCGTCGCGGCCTACGAAGGACAGATCGGGCAGATCGGCTATGCGTCGTCGAAGGCCGGCGTGGTCGGCATGACCATCGTGGCGGCGCGCGACCTGGCGAGCAAGGGCATCCGCGTGTGCACCATCGCGCCCGGCATCTTCGACACGCCGATGCTCGCGCGCGTCCCCGAACCCGCGCGGATCGCGCTCGGCGCGGCGGTGCCGCATCCATCGCGGCTCGGTACCCCCGACGAGTTCGCGCAGCTCGCCATGCACATCCTGAGCAACCCCATGCTCAACGGAGAAACCATCCGGCTCGACGGCGCGCTGCGCATGGCCCCGCGCTGAAGCCGACTCGCCCCTCCCTCCCATAAAGGCAGCATTCATGACCGAAGAAGTTCTCGTCGATGTCCGCGACGGCATCCAGACCATCACCATCAACCGCCCCGAGGCGCGCAACGCGATGACGCTCGCGGCGGCCAAGGCCATCGCGGCCGCGCTCGACGATCTCGACGCGCGCGACGACCTGCGCATCGGCATCCTGACCGGCGCCGGCGGCAACTTCTGCGCGGGCATGGACCTGAAGGGCTTCCTGCGCGGCGAGC
>WUUC01164146.1_pt1 | contig 15904 bp, 14 predicted proteins | sample 6278441 | NCBI WGS metagenome assembly WUUC01 (sample SAMN13675441, study PRJNA597444) | soil metagenome | isolation source: soil | place: USA: Washington | collected 2017-10
ACCGAGGACGGCGCGGTGGTCGTCTTCCAGACCGATCGCGGCGCGATGGGGTCAGTGGTCGTGTCCCAGGTGACTCCGGGCCGCAAGAACCGCCTGTGGTTCTCCTTCGACGGCCCCGACGCCTCGTATTCCTTCGACCAGGAGGTGCCCGAGGCGCTGTGGATGGGCGCACGCGACCAGAACGTCGTCCTGATGCGTGGCACCGAGGTCTTCGGCCAGCCCGCCTCGACCTACTCCCGGCTGCCGGCGGGCCATCCGCAGGGCTACCAGGACGCCTTCAACGCCTATGTGGATGACGTCTACGCCGCCATCGGCGGCGACGTTCCGGACGGGCTGCCGATGTTCGCCGACGGCCTGCGCGCTGCGGTGCTGACCCAAGCGGTGGTGGACGCCTCGGCGTCCCAGACCTGGATCGAGGTGTCGAAGTGACCGAGGGCGACGCGACCCAGCCCGGCAAGACCCAGCCCGGCAAGACCCAGCCCGGCAAGACCCAGCCCGACCTGACCGAGCGGGACGGGACCCAGCCCCAGCACGACCCGGCCGCGAGCGAGGGAGAGGTCCTGCTGCGGCTGACGGGCATCGTCAAGACCTTTCCTGGCGTCCGGGCCCTGGACGGGGTGGACCTGGAGGTGCTGGCCGGTGAGGTGCACTGCCTGCTCGGGCAGAACGGCGCCGGCAAGTCGACCCTGATCAAGGTGCTCGCCGGAGTGCACCGCCCGGACGCCGGCTCGTTGCTCTGGCACGGCCAGGAGACCTCGTTCAGCGGGCCGCAGGCCGCCACCAAGGCGGGCATCGCCACCATCTATCAAGAACTCGACCTCGTCGATGACCTGACGGTGGCCGAGAACATCTTCCTCGGGCACGAGCAGTCCGCCGCCGGCTTCGTGCGCCGCGCCCGGATGCGGGCCGAGGCCACCGCCGTGCTGACCCGGCTCGGCCACGGCGACATCCCGGTGAACCGCCCGGTCGGACGGCTGCCTGCCGCGGCCAAGCAGATCGTGAGCATGGGACGGGCGCTGTCGCACGAGGCCCAACTGCTGGTCATGGACGAGCCCAGCGCCGTGCTGGCCCACGACGAGGTGGCGAACCTGTTCCGGGTCATCCGCGAGCTCACCGCGCGCGGCATCGCGGTCATCTATATCTCCCACCGGCTGGAAGAGATCCGCGAGATCGGCGACCGGGTGACCGTGCTCAAGGACGGCCGCACGTCGGCGGTGAACCTGCCGGCGCGCACCACCAGGACCGACGAGCTGGTCACCCGGATGACCGGGCGCAACATCGAGTACGTGTTCCCGGAGCGAACCCGGCTCACCGAGAGCACTGAGCGCACCGAGCGAATCGAGCACGCCGAACGCACTGAGCGCGCCGATGAGAGCCCGAGCCCGGCGCTGCTCGAGGTGCGGGGGCTGACCCGGCCGGGGGAGTTCGCCGACGTGTCGCTGTCGGTCCGCGCCGGTGAGATCGTGGGCATCGCGGGGCTGGTCGGGTCGGGACGCTCAGAGCTGCTGGAGACCATCTACGGCGCCCGCAAGCCGCTGAGCGGCGAGATTCGCCTGGACGGCCGCAAGCTGGCGCCGGGCCAGGTCGCCAGCGCCGTGCGGGCCGGGCTCGGACTGGCTCCGGAGGAGCGCAAGAGCCAGGCGCTGGTGCTGGAGGACCGGATCTACCGCAACGTCACGCTGGCCACTTTCGCCCGCTTCGCAAAGGCTGGAATGACTCGCTCCGCCGCCGAGCGCGCCGCGTCGGCCGAGATGGCCGACATGCTCGCGCTGCATCCGCGCGGGGTGGACCGGCCGGTGAAGACCCTGTCCGGCGGCAACCAGCAGAAGGTCGTCCTGGGCCGCTGGCTGCTGGACCCCTCGAACCGGCCGGCGGCGGCTGCTGACCCAGCTCGCCGGTTCAAGCGGTCGTCTGGCACCCGCCTGCTGCTGCTGGACGAGCCGACCCGCGGGGTGGACGTCGGCGCCAGGGCGGATCTGTACCGGGTCATCCGCCGGATGGCCGATGACGGCATGGGCGTGCTCATGGTCTCCAGCGAGGTGCCCGAGGTGCTGGGCCTGGCAGACCGGGTGATCGTCATGCGTGAGGGCCGGGTTGTGCGCGAGGCGCCGGCCGGCGAGCTGAATGAGGAAACCGTCCTCGATCTCGTCATGGCGGGATCGCTACTGGAAGTGGATAGCCCATGACCGAACGCGTCAAGGTCATCACGCCTCAGGCCGAGGCGTCGCCGGCACACGGATCATCCGCCGGGACCCCGCCGCCGTCAGGCGGATTCTCCCTGCGCCGCTGGTTCCGCGAGGACGCCAGCGAGCCGGTGCGCCGCAACCTGGGCCTGATCGCGGTGCTGATCGCCCTGTACGGGATCGGCGCGTGGAGCCGTCCGGACATCTTTCTGCACGCCGACCGACTGTGGAGCAACGAGCTGACCGTGCTCACCCTGGCCTCGAGCATCGGCGTCGTCGCGATCGGGATGACCTTCGTCATCATCAGCGGCGGCATCGACCTGTCGGTGGGCGCGTTGCTGGCGCTGGCCAGTGTCTGGGCCACCACGCTGTCCACCCAGTCCTACGGCGCGGCGATGATGGTCTTCGTCGCCCTGGTGGTGGGCACGGTGGCCGGCTTGACCAACGGCTTCCTGATCGCCTACGGCCGGATGGCGCCCTTCATCGCGACGCTGGCGACGATGGTCGCGGCCCGCGGCCTGGCCCAGAAGATCTCGGGCAAGCAGACGCAGGTGGTCACCGTCGACGGCATCACTGATATCGCGCAGCGCAAGCTCCTCGGAGTCCCGCTGCTGGTGATCATCTTTGCGGTGGTCGCCGCGCTGGCCTGGGTGCTGCTCAACCGGACCACCTTCGGCCGGCGCAGCGCCGCGATCGGCGGAAACGGCGAAGCCGCCCGGCTGGCCGGCATCAGCGTCCGCCGCACCCAGGTGATCATCTACGGGCTGTCCGGCTTCTGCTGCGGAATCGCCGCCCTGATGGTCACCGCGCAGGCCAACTCCGGCTCGTCTGACCACGGCAACCTGTACGAGCTGCAGGCCATCGCCGCCGTGATCATCGGCGGCACGGCGCTGGCCGGCGGCCGGGGCACCATCGTCGGCTCGGTGCTGGGCGTGCTGGTGTTCAGCCAGATCACGAACCTGTTCATCGTGAACAACCTGGCCATCGAGTACCAGCTGATCGCCCAAGGCGTGATCATCATCGCCGCGGTTCTCATCCAGCAGTTCCGGGTCGGCTCGCTGCGGCGGCGACCGGCATGAGCACCCGTCGCCCGCAACTCACCCAGAGCGCTACGGCGCCATCGCTGTCAACGTCAGCACACCCATCTCAACCGCGGAGGATGCAGTGAATAGTCGCAAGAACAACGGGCCCGGCGGCCAACGCCGTCGGCTCTTCACCGGCGTTGTCGCCATCGCCGCCGCCGCGGGTGTGGTGCTCACCGGCTGCACCAGCAACACGCCGAAGCCGACCGCCACCACCGGGTCGAACGCGGCAGCGCCGGCCGCCAGCACCGGCGGCGCCTCAGCACCCGGCAAGAAGGTGCGGATCATGTTCTCCGGCCCGGTCGCCGACCACGGCTTCCTGGCGGCCATCAACCGGTTCGCCAAGGAGCAGGCGGCGAAGTACCCCGACGTCACCTTCACCGCGCTCGAGGCCGCTCCGGACGCCCCGTCCCAGATCGCCGCGGTGCAGACGGCGATCGCCGAGAAGCCCGACGCGCTGATCATCTTTCCGCAGGACGGTGACCAGCTGACCGGTGTGGGCAAGGCTGCCACCGCCGCCGGCATCCCGGTGATCAACCTCGACCGTAAGTTCAATGACCAGAGCGCTTACCGGATGTTCCTGGCCGGCGATAACTACAAGGTGGGCTTCAACGCCGGCACCTACATCGGCAACAAGCTCAAGGGCAAGTCCGACGCCGTGATCGGCGAGATCACCGGCATCGCGACGCTGGCCCTGACCCGCGAGCGGTCCGAGGGCTTCGCCGACGCGCTGGCCATCCACGGCCTCAAGGTCTCGCGGCAGGTCAACGCCTCGTTCACGGTGCAGTCGGGCCAGGCCGCGATGGCCAACCTGCTGGCCGCCGCGCCGAAGCTCGACGCGGTGTTCAACCACGACGATGACCAGAACATCGGCTCCGAAGCGGCCGCGGCCCAGGCCAACCGCAAGGAGTTCTTCATCGTCGGCACCGCTGCCTCGAACACGATGCTCAAGCACATCAAGAACGGCGACGCCCGCATCGAGGCCGATGTGACGTTCACGCCGGCGATCGCCGCGACCGCGGTGTCGATGGCCCGGCTGATCGCGCAGGGGCGGACCTCTGAGGACCTGGCCGGCCTGCCGCTGCCCAGCAACATGCTCATCGACTCCGAGCTGGTCACCAAGGAGAATGTCGCCCAGTACGAGAAGTTCGGCTGGGACTAGTCAGTCTGGTTCGAGGCTGGCCGGGATCCGTCCCGGTCAGCCTCGGCCGTCCTTTCCCGCGTTCACTTGCCTATGAGGGGGAGCCTTCAGTGCGTCGGCCCATCACGCTGTTCACCGGCCAGTGGGCCGATTTGCCTTTTGAAGAGGTGGCCCGGCTCGCGGCGAGCTGGGGTTATGACGGGCTTGAGATCGCCTGCTGGGGCGATCACCTCGATGTGGCAAGGGCAATCGCTGACCCGGCGTACCTGCAGACCCGGCGCGACATCCTCGACGCCCACGGGCTGAAGGTGTACGCCATCTCCAACCACCTCGCCGGGCAGGCGGTGTGCGACGACCCGATCGATTTGCGGCACCGTGACATGCTGCTGCCGGCCATCTGGGGCGACGGTGACCCTGAGGGCGTCCGGCAGCGGGCCGCGCAGGCGCTCAAGGACACCGCGGTGGTGGCGGCTCGACTCGGCGTGGACACCGTGGTCGGCTTCACCGGCTCGGCCGCGTGGAAGTACGTCGCGATGTTCCCGCCGGTGTCGCAGGCGCTGATGGACGCGGCCTATCAGGACTTCGCCGACCGGTGGAACCCGATCCTGGACGTGTTCGACTCCGAGGGCGTGCGCTTCGCCCACGAGGTGCACCCGAGCGAGATCGCCTATGACTACTACACGACCGAGCGGGCGCTGGAGGCGATCGGGCACCGGGAGGCGTTCGGGCTGAACTGGGACCCGAGCCATTTCGTCTGGCAGGCGCTGGACCCGGTCATGTTTCTCTGGGACTTCCGGGACCGGATCTATCACGTCGACTGCAAGGACACCCGGCTGCGGACCGGCAACGGCCGCCGCGGGGTGCTGGGCTCGCACCTGCCGTGGGCAGACCCCCGGCGCGGCTGGGACTTCGTCTCCACCGGGCACGGCGACGTGCCGTGGGAGGACTGCTTCCGGATGCTGAACACCATCGGCTACACCGGCCCGCTGTCCATCGAGTGGGAGGACGCGGGCATGGACCGGCTCGTCGGCGCGCCCGAGGCCCGCGAGTTCGTCGCCGGGTTGGCCTTCGACCCGCCGAACGCTGCGTTCGACGCGGCATTCTCCAGCGCCAAGGACTCGCCTGCCGAGTGAGCTTTCGGTTCTGCCTGCGCGCCGGGTTCAGCGTGCGTCCCGGCAGGTCCGGACCCAGTCAGCGCCAGACGATTCCGGCTACGATGGCTGCGGCGGCGATCACGCTAGTGCCCACCCACTGCCAGTTCTGTCGCAGAAAAGCGCGTCCGGCGTACAAGCGGTCCACTTCGACGGTGAACTCCCGCTCCAGCGAGGGGACGCTGACCGTCCGTTCCCCGTGACCGGGAACAGGCACCCGCAGCGAAGCTGACACCGTGAGGCTTTGTTTGCCCGCCGACAGCGGCAGCACGTCAAACTCCCAGGTCGCGGTGTCTGAAACCAGTTGTTCACCCCCAGGAGGGTTGAGCCGCTGAATGCCGAATGAGCGGCCGCTCAGGTCCACGAACATGACGGCCGAAGTGTCGATGACCTCGACGGAGGGGACCTGGGAATCCGCGACCAGGGCAGCGACCAAGCTCTCGGCGTTCAGGGCGCGCGAGATCGTGACCTTCACGGTGTCATGTCGGCCCTGCCGCAAAGGTGGCGCGTCGATTCCGAGGGCGCCGAGGCGGACCTCGATGCCAAGCGCCTTTCGCACCGCCGCGTCGAGGCTGACTGAGGGGGCAAGGCTGTCTGATTCGGCCGAGCCCAGGCTGAGCTCGAGAGCTCTCGTCCAGAGGATGGACCGGGTGAATATCGACGTTGTCAGCGCTGTCGACTGGCTGCGGAGGCTGCGTGCGACTCCTATCGCAGCCAAGACGACGGCACCGCCGATGACCAGCAGAATCTCAACCATGCCACCCCACTCCTTCAGCCGGTGTAGCGATATTGTCCGCTCGGAGACCGGCCTCGTCACCTGATCGGTCACGGCTGCACCTGGCTCGTTACGGCAGCAGTTGGGCCACAGCGTGGCGATGCCTGACGTCCGGTCGGCGATGTCGCTCGTGACCTAATCTGTTTGCCCCATTGAGGCGGTGCCGCAAGCATGGAGCCATGATGAAGCCCCAGCACCGCGCCGACCTGTTTCTGAATCCCGCTCAGGACCCGCGGGCGGAGGGTGGGACATCGCTGGGGGACGAGCGGGCGACCCTGATCGAGTTCCTGCGCTGCCAGCGGCTGACGTTGCAGCTCAAGTGTGAGGGCCTCGATGCCGAGCAGCTCGCTCGGCGTTCAGTCGAGCCGTCGACGATGTCGCTGCTGGGGCTGCTCCGACACATGGCCGAGGTCGAGCGCAGCTGGTTCCGGCGGCGGTTCGCCGGCCATGATGTGCCCAAGCGTTACCAATCCGAGGACGAGCCCGACAGCGACTTCGACGGCGCGGTGGCCGATCAGGCGGTGGTGGACGAGGCGTGGGCGGCCTGGCGTGAGGAGGTCAGCTTCGCCGAGCAGTACGCCCGCGAGGCTGATCTGGGGTTCGTCGGGGCGGACAGTGAGGGAAATCCGATTTCGCTGCGCGAGATGCTGGTGCACATGATCGAGGAGTACGCCCGCCACAACGGGCACGCGGACCTGCTGCGGGAGCGCATCGACGGCCGCCTCGGCCAGTAGCCCTCGGTTGCTCAGCCGGTCCTCCAAATACGAACGCCGTCTCACCGCGGTCGAGTATGCATATTCGCTGACGCATCAGCTGTACCGATGGCGCCCAGGGTTTAGTTTCCCAGGTCTTTCCCAGATGCGGTTATAGCTGTCGGTAGCCTAGCTTCAGTGATGTTTGGAATCGCATGCAAGGATGATCAACCTGTGGTGATGCCAGAGACGTTAGATGACGGACAGCAAGCGCTGTTGCAGTCGGTATGGCAGTTGATGCTGCAACATGACCGCTGGCCGACGTTCGCTGAAGTCGACCGGCATCTATACCGGTCCTTCAATCTCGACGCCCACGTCACGATGCAGGGCTTACCTCGCGAATTGCTCTACCCCGTTGCTAGCGAATGGCCATTGCAACCGGGAGAAGCACTGCGGCTCACAGTTGCGGGAGCGTCCATCTGTACAGGATCTACCGAGATGCTCAAGTTATTCGTAGATGTCATCCGGCTCGCGGCTGATTTAGAGCATGACTGGATCGGACCACCAGCTGAGCAAGAAGCCGAGCCGACACTGTCGAGCGTCGAACTCAAGGATCACCTCACACTGCCCGCTGCGGGACGCGAACCCTTACTTAGCAGGCTGGGGTATTTCCTTTCCGTCGAGCCTTGGGGCTGGACAAGTGGCGGACCAGACGGAACAGGTAGATGGCGGTTCTCGTTCGACCGAAGGGTACGGCGATTTCGTAACGTAACGGACCTCCAGGATTACTGGGGCCGGCGAACGGCGGGGGCTGACATCCATCAGCGACTGCCTCAAACCGGGGACGCATTCGTGCCGGCCGCACAAGACTCGACACCTGTAGCGGCGTCACCGCTCGCCGAAGAAGCTACTGCTGAGAAGGAGCCGTGGCTGGATCCTATTTCTGAGCATGCTCTGCAGGCCGTGGTGCCGCATTTCATGCCGCCAGCTTCAGCGGCTCTCTATGCCCGCTGGTGGCAGCTCGAAACATGGCTGCGCGAGCTCTGTTATGTCGAGCTGCGGGCTCTGCATGGGGCGAACTGGCAAAGCGTGGTGAAGAACCGGCCAGAGCGGCAGGCCAAGGACGCTGCTTTCACGCATATGAGCGGGCCGGACAATGACAATCCGCTCGCCTACCTTGACTACAGTCAACTGCTAGATCTGGTCGAAGGGCACTGGGATCACTTCAGATACGCGCTATTGCAGCTCAATGCTTGGAAGGGGCGGCAGGACGAGCTCAAGCAGATTCGGCATCGCATCGGTCACCTTCGGCGACCACATACTGATGACCTGAATCGCCTTGAACTGACTCTCCGCGACCTAGAACGGGGAGCGTTTATTGCGGTGGCCTCATATAACGACGGGCGTTGCCCCGACTCATCGAGGCACCGTGATCCGGTTACTCGGGGTTGGGTTGATGGTCGGCACCAGGCCGCGAAACGGCTCTTGGCACATGCCCTACGCCAGTACGACACCCGCTTAATTTTGCGAGCTAGCCGGCGGCCATGGACTACCTTCCCCGCAGACCTTGCATACGCTCCTGGCGTCCTGTGGCATGCAGATTTCTACCTCAGTGATCGCACCGTCGATGTTGCCAAGCTGTGGCGCGATACCGCGCTTGATGGCCTGCGGCCCATGCTGATGCACCTGCTGGCCGATGATCCACACCATATACGGTTCACCTTCTGCGCCGCAGATAAGCCCGAGGATCTTGCTGACGCCGTTGGCGAGGCCTTCGACGCCGTCCTGGGAAATGCACGGCGTTCCGATTTCAAGGCTCTCGACTACCAGCGCTGGCGCCGCAACGCACAAGATCTCGACTACCGCGTGCTATGTGGCACGGGCTGGAACACCGTTGACTCTGCGACTGTGCCGATAAGCATTTTTGATTCGGGTGGAGGTGTGGACGCTAGCCCTCGCTGGTAATGGGCTCGCTACTAACAAAGGGACCGTCCAGCAGCAAGTTTGGCCGGTGAAAACGTGCTTTCTGCATACACCCAAACTCGGTTGCTTCTGCCAAGAGTCGTATGGCTTGTGGTGCCGTCGGGAGGAATCGAACCTTCCGCAACGTCCATGCTCGACTGCCACGCTAAGCGTCGTCTGCTGGCGGTTTCCCACCGTCGCATCCAGGACCGGCACCTAAGTTAACCCCGGCGAGCCGGATAGAACTCCTTAAAACGGGGTGACCTGCGTCATGGGCCGGCAACAAGCGACTCAGCCAGCGCCCTCACGACTCAGCCAGCGCCCTCGCCACTCAACCCCGGAATGCTGGCCAGGTCGGTGAGCACGGCCTCGCGGTCCTCGTCCTCGGCGATGTTCTCAGTGGCCCACAGGGCTTGCTCCGCCCAGCTGGCAACAGCGGCAAGATCACCCTGGACGCTCGCGGCCCGCGCCAACGCCTCGTAGGCGAAGGCCAGATCCCAGTCGCCGATCCCGTTGTCCCGGCAGATCTCCAGGCAGCGCCGGGCGTGGTAGCCGGCCGGCTCGCCGCGCCCGAGCACCGTGTAGACCCGCGACACCTGCCACTCGCTGCGGGCCAGGTTGTTCGGCGTCGCGCCGGCGCCCTCGGCCCGCCAGTGATGAGCGGAGGCGTGCGCCATGTGCAGCATCGCGTCGTCCTCCTCGACGGTGCGATCCGGCTTGTCGATCAGCTCCCAGACCCGGTTGAACAGCTCGACCCCGATCGCGCGGTGGTCCAGGGCCGCCTCGTTCCTGCCACTCATACCGCGCAGTATCTCGCGAAACGCCCACCGTGAGTAGGCACGGCATTAGCCGGGGTAGGAACTCAGACCCTGCTCGGCCCGGCTGATCGCAGCTGAATAGCCGAACAGCCCCGGCATGCCGCCGGTGTGCAGGAACACCGTCTTGACGCCTGCAGCGACCGTGCCGTCGGAGACGGCGGCCACCAGGGCGGCCATGGCCCGGCCGGTGTAGATCGGATCCAGCACCAGCGCCTCGGTGCGCCCGACCAGGCGCATCGCCGCCATGGACTGCTCGGTGACGTCGGGATAACCAGCGCCGATCTGGTCGAGGTTGATCCGCAACTCCTCGACGGCGACCGCCCGCGAACCGACCTGGCTGGCGAGCTCGGCCACCGTCCCGGCCGGGTCGACCAGGGCGCCGACGTCCACCCCGAACACCCGCTCAGGCCCGAGCGCGGCCACCAGCCCGGCCATCGTCCCGCCGGAGCCAAGCGCGACCACGGCGGTGTGCAGGTCCGGCAGCTGGCCGAGCAGCTCGCGGCCGGCCTCAAGGTAACCGCGTGACGCGATGGCGCTGGAGCCGCCCAAGCCCAGCAGCGCCGGACGGGCGCCGTCGGCGCGCAGCTGCTCGGTGATTCCGGCCGCCACGACAGCCAGCTCGACGAAGTCGACGTCACCGGCCCAGTGCACCCGGGCGCCGAACAGGCCCTCCAGCGCGACGTTGCCCCCGCGGACCCCGTCGTAGCGGCCGGGAAACACCAGCACCACCTGCAGGCCGAGTCGGACGCCGACGGCGGCGGTCAGCCGGGCATGGTTGCTCTGTGCCCCGCCGATGGTGACCAGGGTGTCGGCCCCGTCGGCCAGCGCGGCGCCGACCGAGAACTCGAGCTTGCGCAACTTGTTACCGCCGCCGCCGAGGCCGCCGAGGTCCTCGCGCTTGATCCACAGGTCATCGCTGTTCAACCCGAGCGCGGCGGCCAGCCGGGGCGCCGGCTCAAGCGCCGTGGGCCAACTGCCGAGACTCACCCGAGGCGCCGCTCCGGCCGCATCCGTCATGGCCCCACCGTAGGGCGTTCCACCGTAGGGCGTCACACCGAAGCGGCGTAGGACGGCAGCTCCCGCATGCGCCGCAGCGGCGACAGGAAGACCGGCAGAAAGGACAGCGAGCTGCCGACGGCCACCACGAGCAGCGTCTGCCGCACGCCGATCACCGAGCCGAGCAGGCCGCCGAGAAAGCCGCCGACCGGCATGGTGCCCCACACCAGAAAGCGCATCGTCGCGTTCATCCGGCCGAGCAGCGCGGGCGGGCACAGCCCCTGCCGAAAGCTGACCTGGGTGATGTTGTAGACGACCACGCTCACAAACGTGCCGGCCTGCGCGACGGCCAGCAGCGCCAGCGTCCAGTCACGCTGCACGAACGGCGCGACAAAGGCGAACGGCCCCACCGCCAGCGCCGACATCCAGATCGCCGGGCCCTGCCCGACCCGTTCGGCGAACCGGCGGGCCAGCAACGAGCCTGCCAGCCCGCCGATCGCTGACATCGAGCCGAGCAGGCCGATCAGGCCGGGGGACAGGCCCAGCTCGCGGGCCAGCAGCACGAAGAACACCGCGGCCGCTATCGAGTTGAACAGGTTGGCCACGCCGGTGCACAGCGCGATCGCGCGCAGCAGCCGGTTGTCCAGCACGAAGCGCAGCCCCTCGCCGATCTCGCGGCGCAAGTTGCGGTCGGGGCGGCGGGCGGGCTTGTCCGGCCTGGTCTTGATGGCGGCCACCCAGGACGCCGACCACAGAAAGCTGAGCGCGTCGAGCAGCACCGCGTACGGCGCCGTCAACGCCTGGATGAGCACGCCGCCGAGGCTGGGGCCGCTGATCTGGGCCACCGACTCACTCGCCTGCAGCTTGGCATTGGCTTCCACCAGCTGCCCGCGCTCGACCAGCTGGGGCAAGAAGGACTGGTAGGCGACGTCGAAGAACACCGTGCACGCCCCGGTCAGCAGCGCGACCGCGTACAGCTGGCCCATGCCGAGCACGCCCAGCCATTGCGCGATCGGCACCGAGATCAGCGCCAGCGCCCGCAGCACGTCGTTGACGATCAGGACGGTGCGCAGCCGCATCCGGTCGACCCAGGCGCCGGCCGGCAAGCCCACCAGCAGGAACGCGGCCATCTCGAACATGACCAGCAGCCCGACTTCGAAGGTGCTTGCCTGCACGATGAGAATGGCGACCAGCGGCAGCGCCAGCTGGCTGATGGTAGAGCCGAATTGGCTGATGCTCTCGCCGACCCAGAGCCGCCGGAACTCTGGGTGGTGCCATAGGCCACCGCGCCGGGGGCGGTCGAAGGTAGCGGTCACGCGAGCCATCCTGAGCCTAGTGATTGGCTTTTGTCAATCACTTGTCTAAGCTAGGGCTATGGACACGCGGCCACTGGCCACCGACGAGGAGGCCAAGGCGCTGGCTTCGGCGCTGCGGCTGCGTATCCTGCGGATCTGCCTGGGGGAGGGGCACACCAACAAGGAGATCGCCGAGATCCTCGGCCGTGACCCGGCGAGCATCCTGCACCACATCCGGACGTTGGTGCGCACCGGCTTTCTGCAGCCTCAGCCGGAGCGCCGCGGCGCTCGCGGCGCGCGCGAGATCCCTTATCTGGCAACGAGAAAGTCGTGGCAGATCAGCGCGCCCGCGATCGACCGGTCGATGCTGGCGGCCTTTCTGGAGGAGCTCGCGCTGGTGCCGCACGGGGAGTTGGAGGTCGCCCGGCTCGGCCTGCGGCTTGCTCCGGCGGACCTGGCGAACTTTCGCGACCGGCTTCTGCAACTGCTCAACGAGGTCAGCGAGCTGCCCGATGACCCGTCCGCGCCGGCCTGGTCGCTGTTCTACGTGCTGCACCCGGACCCCAACCGGCCGTGAGCCTTAAGGTGGCGTGCACCAGCTGAAGCCAGGGGAGGGGCCGATGATCAGTTCGCACCCGGTGATCGTGAGCCTGCCGATCGCAGACCGGCGGGCGTCCTTCGCCTTCTACGGCGAGGGGTTGGGCCTTGAGGCGGTGGGGGAGCTGGCTGATGACGGCGTGCCCGAGCCGCTGCAGTTCGCGCTCAACGACGGCGTCCGCCTGATGCTCGTCCCCACCGGCGGCTTCGGGTGGATCACCGGCGACCACGAGGTCGCGCCAACCGGGGTCAGCGAGTGCGTGCTGGTGATCGGAACCGACACCGACGCCCAAGTCGACGAGTTGGTGCGGCGCGCGCAGAGCGCCGGAGCCTCGATCGTCACAGCGCCCGGACCGCAGCTGTGGGGATACGCGGGCGCCTTCGCCGATCTGGACGGCCACGTCTGGATGGTCAGGACGCAGGTGAGCTGGTGACCGGCCTGCGGGACGTCGCCGCCAAGCACGTCGACAGCGGGTTGGTGCCCGGGCTGGTGGCCCTGGTCGCCCGGGGCGAGGACGTCGAGGTGCAGGTCGCCGGCCTTGCCGACGTGCGGAGCGGCTCGCCGATGGCCAGGGACGCGATCTTCCGGATCGCCTCGGTCACCAAGCCGATCATCGCCGCGGCGGCAATGACGCTGGTCGACGACGGCCGGCTGGCGCTGGGGGACCCGGTCACCTGCTGGCTGCCCCAGCTTGACTCGACGTCGGTGCTGCGCACGCCGGCCAGCTCGGTCGAGGACGTGGTGCCGGCCGTGCGGCCGATCACCGTCTATGACCTGCTCAGCTCGCGGGCCGGCTACGGCTTTCCATCCGACTTCTCGCTGCCGGTGGTGCCACTGCTGCTCGAACTGCAGCCCGGACCGCAGCCGCGGTTGCTGCCCGCGCCGGACGAGTGGCTGGCCCGGCTGGCCCGCCTGCCGATGCTCAGCCAGCCAGGCGGGGACTGGCTGTACAACACCAGCTCCGACATCCTCGGCGTGCTGATCGCCAGGGTGGCCGGTAGCCCGTTGCCTGAGTTCCTGGCCGAGCGGTTCTTTGAGCCGCTCGGCATGCGCGACACCGGGTTCGAGGTGCCAGCCAGTAAGTGGGGCCGATTCGCCAGCCTTTATTGGAGGACCGACGCGGGCGTGCTCGAACGGATCGAGGATCCGGACGGGCAGTGGACCCGGCCGCCGGCGTTTGCGTCCGGGGCTGGCGGGCTGGTGTCGACCGTCGATGACCTGCACGCCTTCTTCCGGATGCTGCTCGACGGCGGAACCGCCGGGGGGCGCCAGCTGGTGTCGTCGGAGTCGGTGCGGATGATGACCACTGATCAGCTGAGCCAGCCGCAGCGCGAGGCCGGCGAGGTGTTTCTGGAAGGCCAGGGCTGGGGCTTCGGCGGCTCGGTCGACGTCCAGCCCGTCGATCCGTGGAACGTGCCGGGACGCTACGGCTGGATCGGCGGCACCGGCACGGCAGCGCATATGACGGCCGCCACCGGCGTCATCACGATCCTGCTGAGCCAGTTGGAGATGACCAGCCCGTCGGCGCCCGCGGTGATGCGGGACTTCTGGCGGTACGCGGCCTTGAGCGCCTGAGTCTCAGCCCGCTGTAGGGCGGGCCTACGCGGCCAGCTAATGGGCTCCGGCCTGTTGCGGCGCGCGCAGTGGCGCGAGCGGTTGCCAGCGGACGGGGACCTGCCGCATGACCAGCGCGCAGTCGAGTTCGACCGAGCCCGCTGGAAAGAGCGCGCGGTCGGCGAAGAACGAGGACTCGGCCGTGACCGCGACGCCGGGCTCGACCTTCCAGGCCGCGGTGTGCAGCTCCAGGCCGTCGAAGCGGGACGCCTCGCGGGTGTCGGAGAAGCCGATCGAGCCACCCTCGAAGAACGCCGACGCGGCGGCGGTGTCGGCGAAGAGCCGGCTGTCGGGCAGCGCGTCGGTGACGCGCACGGCGACGCTCACCGCAGCGCTCGCGTCACGGGAGGTGAACGCGACCCGGATCTCGTCGTCGGTCTCGGCGACCTCGAACCGGGCGCGGTGAAGGACCCCGGGGTAGAGCCGGCCGCCCACCGCGACGTTGAGAAGGGAGTCGCTGTCACGGCGCGGGATGTACACGCCGGTCTGCGGGCCGTCCGGGGTGTCCCACACGACCGCGAACCGGTGCGCGGCGCTCTCGCTGGTCAGCCCGACGCGCGCGGGCAATCCGGCCGGGCGCATCGAGCCGAGCCGGATCAGGCAGATCCCGGCCACCGCGTAACCGTTCACCACGTGCGGGCGAAACGGAGCGGGCAGCAGCGACGCGACGACGTCGGGGTCGATCCGGTAGTTGACCAGCAACCGGCGTTCGACATCTCCCACTAGCCCTGGCAGCCTCATGAGATCCCCTTGGTCGCTCGGCAGTGCCCTGAGCCTATGCCGTCTCAGCCATTACGTCCGCACCTGCCGGTTTAGTGGCTTGCTTCGAGCTGGCCGGTGAGGTGCGCGTGGCGCTGGGCGCTGGAGGCGTTGAGCCCTCTGACGGTGACGCTCTTGCCGCGCCGGGCGTACTTGTAGGTGATCGCGTCGAGCGCCGCGACCGATGAGGCGTCCCAGACGTGGGTGTCGGACAGGTCGATGACGATGTTGGCAGGGTCGTGCGCGTAGTCGAACTGGTACACCAGGTCGTTGCTGGAGGCGAAGAACAGCTCGCCATAGACCTTGTAGGTGCGGGTGGTGCCGCTCGGGTCGAGTTCGCTGGTGACAGCGGCGAGGTGCGCGACGCGACGGGCGAACAGCACGCAGGCCAGGATGACGCCGACGATCACGCCGATGGCCAGGTTCTCGGTGACCACGACGACAGCGACCGTGGTGAGCATGACCGCGGACTCGCTACGCGGCATACGCTTGAGGGTTCTGAGGCTGTGCCAGTCGAACGTCGCGACGGACACCAGGACCATCACGGCGACCAGGGCGGCCATCGGGATCTCAGACACCACCGGGCCGAGCGCCACCACCAGGATCAGCAGGAACACCCCGGCGGTGAACGTCGACAGGCGGGTGCGGGCGCCGGACGCCTTCACGTTGATCATCGTCTGGCCGATCATCGCGCAGCCGCCCATCCCGCCGAAGCAGCCGGTGACGATGTTCGCCACGCCTTGGCCCCAGGACTCGCGGGTCTTGTCCGAGTGGGTGTCGGTGATGTCGTCGACGAGCTTGGCGGTCATCAGCGACTCCATCAGCCCGACCAGGGCGA
>WUUC01146956.1_pt1 | contig 15903 bp, 12 predicted proteins | sample 6278441 | NCBI WGS metagenome assembly WUUC01 (sample SAMN13675441, study PRJNA597444) | soil metagenome | isolation source: soil | place: USA: Washington | collected 2017-10
GAAAGAGCGCCGTCGACGACCTCGTGGCGTCACTTCCCGCAGGCGGGCTCGAGCTCGTGGTCGAGCCGCAACATGGTGAAACACTGCCCGACCCGTGGCGCGGCCACGAGCACTTTGGCTTCAAGGACGGCGTGTCACAACCCGGTATTCGAGGGCGCGCCTCGGCGGCGGCCGACGACTTCATCACGCCGCGCCGCATCGAGGCCTCGGATCTACGCTCCGAGTATTTTGGCAAACCAGGCCAGCCGCTGCTCTGGCCTGGCGAGTTCCTGCTGGGTCGGCCGCGCCAACCACAGGATCCACTCGACGTCAGCACGGCCGCAGGAGACACCCCGGGCCCCAGCCCCAGCTGGGCTCTCGACGGCTCTTACCTGGTGCTCCGCCGACTTCGCCAGGACTTCGGCGCCTTCTGGAGCTTCGTCCGGCGCCAGGCGCTCGATCAGGGCATGAGCCCGGATCAGTTCGGCGCTCTGCTCGTCGGGCGCTGGCGGAGTGGCGCGCCCATCATGCGCGCCTCGGCGGCGGACGACCCCGCGCTGGCAGCCGACGAGCTCTCCAACAACCACTTCGCCTTCAACCACGCCAGCCTGCCGGTGCCCCTGCCCGGCCACACCGACAGCTTTCCCCGCGCGCCCAGCGACTTCCTCGGCCAGGTGTGCCCCCACTTCGCGCACATCCGTAAGGTCAACCCGCGCGATGGCGCCACCGATCTCGGGGTGGCCCAGGACACCGCGGTACGCGCCCTGCTCCGGCGGGGCATCCCCTACGGCGAGAGCCTGCTCGGCATCGCGGAGCCCAGCCCGGCGCAGCTGGCCGCTGACCGGGGCCTGATTTTCGCCTCCTATCAGGCATCGATCGTCAACCAGTTCGAGACGGTGATCCGTCGCTGGGCCAACCGCCCCAACCTGCCCACGCCCGGTGGCCACGACGCGGTGATCGGACAGGCTCACTCGCACGAGGGAGGCCGCCGCCGCTTCATCGACCTCCCGAGCGGGAGGCGCTGCTTCCTCGACGACGAATGGGTCACCCCGACAGGCGGCGGCTACTTCTTCGCGCCCTCGCTGAAAGCCGTGCGGGACGACTTCACCTGACGCCCCAGGGTCATCGGGGAGGGGCGAAGCTCATACGCGCCCGCCTTTGCCGACATTGGCACACTCGCTGAAACACCAGGCGTCGAAACGCGATTCGGCGTGCACGAGCGATCCAATACGGAGAGTGTCGTGTTAACGTCGCGCCCATGCAGAGCGTCCTGGGCAGGCTGGTTTCGTCGAGTCTTGGTGTGCTGGCGCTGTCGGCTTGCGGGGAGGCGGCGGGCACCTATGCGGACGCTGCCGAGGTGTCGGAAGGCTGGGCCGCTCTGCTCGCGGACGCGGACGTCAAACGGGTCGCCCCCGAGCTCGGCGCCGGTCCGGAGTCGCCGGCAGAGCGCCCGGGCGCGCCGCCGCGCTCCTGCCTCTACGGCTGCAGCCGGGAGCCGCTCGCCTTCGTCTCCTTTGACGATTGCAACGCGCTCAGCACGGGGCTGTCGCGGCTGGCCTATTATCCCGCCTTCCGCGCCGTGGAGGCGGAGTGCGCGGCGGGCGCGAGCGATCGAGGTGTCGCCCTCGACTCGGCGGGGGACGTGATCTACCTGCCGGATCAGCCGGCTTTCGCCTTCGACCAGGGCTTGACGGTGGCAGCGTTCGTGCGTCCGTCGCATCTCGACGGCACGCAGACGATCGTGCGCAAGCGGAGCGGCGGCACGAGCACGTTCCTGCTCGCGATCCGGCACGGCCAGCTGCAGCTCGTGCTGCAGTTCGAGGACGGGCACAGCGCGGGCCTCTCGGCGCCGATCGGCGCCGATCGCTGGACGCACGTGGCGGCGACGTACGATGGGCTGGAGGCTCGGCTCTATATCGATGGCGAGCTGCTCGCCCGCGCCGAGGAGAGCGGCGTGCTGCGCGCCGGCGCCGGTCCAATTTTCGTCGGCAATGACGCGAGCGAGCGCCGCTTCGACGGAGTGATCGACGAGCTGTGGCTCAATACGCTGGCCGCGCCCCCCGACGTCATCGCGACCCTGCCCTGCGCGCGCGGCCCGGAGCTCAGCATCCACCCCGCACGGACGCCGCCGCAGACATCCGGCGATCAAGTGATCTTCGACTTCAGCATCGAGAGCCTGGCGGCCCCCAGTTGTGCACCCGAGCAATTTGAGGTCTTCCCCAGCGCCACGTATCCCCTCGAGTCCTATCCGACCGGGCAAAGCGCGACGGTGGCAGCAGGGGAGACGGTGCACGTGCCCGTGGCGGTGAGCAGCGTCCGGGTCAGCGAATTGGGGGAGTATCCGTTCCAGATCATCGCGTTTGGCGGCGACTCCATACTGTCCGGGGAGCCGTTTGCGACGGGCAGCTACGTCGTGGGCCAGGGGCCGCTCGCGTGTGTGGGTGTCGAGCCGCCCGGCGCCGCCATCCGCCGGGGCGACCCGAGCTCCTTCGCTCCGGAGGGCGTCCCGTGGCCCAGCATCGGGACCTATACTTCGGACGCGGGTGAGCTGGAGGCGCTCACCGTCTACATCGATCCGGAAGGTTACGAGGTGCTGCCGGAGGGGGCGTACTGGGACGCGGGGCTCTCCTTCACGCAACCCGAGTGCGTGGACGCGAGCGCGTACACGGGCGTGTCCTTCAGCGTCCAGGGCGAGCTCGGCAGCTGCAGCGTCGCGTTCTCCGCACTGTTCAGCCAGGACCTGACGGCGAACGACGAGCGAGGGGCGTGCATCGACCGGCCGTGCCGCGCGCCCATTTCAGCCCCCTTTGGTCTTGGCACACACGTCATCCGCTTCGCGGAGTTGACGGGTGGAACACCGGTGTCCGACGTCGATCCGACGCGCTTGACCGGCTTGCTCTGGCGCTTCCTCCCCTCCCCCGATCCCAACGCCCCACTCTGTAACGCCACGGTAGCCATCGAGAACCTCAGCTTCGTGCCCTGAGCGACGTCGCGCCGCGCGTCGCGGCTGGAGGGAAGCTCCGAGCGGCAACGCCGGCAACGGGGCCGCACCACCGGCCATTCGCCAGCTTCAACGAGCATTTGCAGTCCGAATCGTCAGCCGCGATCGCAACGCATCGGCACGCTTCCTGCGATCCAGGTCATGGTGCCCGCACTGAAAATCATCGTCGAAGACGCAGGCAGCAGGCTCGGCTGGGGTGCGCTCCCGGGCGCGAGGAGCAACGAGCTGGCCCGCACTGGCAGCAGGCCAGCCGCGTGCTGCGCGCGACAACCTGCAACGACCCAGCAGGTGCAGCGAGCGCCGGTTGCGCGGTATCTTCACGTTGCCGAGCCGTGTCTCACCGGCCCAACCCGCCCGCTCTCCAGCTGGGTCGGGCGACTATTCCCCGAGGCCAGGGGGTCCCGCTGCTGACCCACGGAACGGCAGGCACCTACCACAAGCTGGAGGCGCTTCGGGGCGTTGCAGCTTGCGCCGTGGCATTGCACCACTCCCCGTTCATGCTGAGCGCGAAGCCCGCGGGCTTTGTGCTGTCTTCATACCTGTTCGTGGACTTCTTCTTCATCCTCTCCGGGTTCGTGATGACGCACGTGTATCGGGAGCGGATCGCCCAGGGGTTGTCCTTCAAGGACTACCTGCTCTTGCGCGTGGGCAGGCTCTATCCACTGCACGTCTTTGCGCACGTGCTGTATGCGACCAGTATCTTCGGCAAATGGTGGCTCTACGAAGCGGGGGTCGGCGCGACCAACCCCGCGCAGGCGCTGCCTCTCGGGTCCTTCTGGACGAACCTGCTGCTGTTGCAGGGGTTTGGCGTCCACGGCTATCTGTATTGGAATCGACCGAGCTGGAGCATCGGCGCGGAGCTGGGCGCGTACGTCATCTTCTTCGTGTTCACCGTCACGCTGGATCGCCGAGGCCGCCTGCTGGCGCCCTTCCTGCTCGTGTTGCTCCTGTACGGCGCCCTGCTCGTCTACGACGATCGCCGCATGGACATCACCTACGACTTTGGCCTGTTGCGCTGCATCGCGGGCTTCTACCTGGGGTCGTGCCTGCTGCGCGCGAGTCGAAAGTGGGGCGCGAGGCTCAGCCTCGGGCGCAAGGCGCAGACCGGCGCGGAGCTCGCCTGTCTGGCGGCGGTGGTCGTGTGCGTCAGCAACGCTGCCTCCAGTCAACTATTCCTGGCGGGTGCGATCCTGGCCTTTGCTGCCAGCATTTATGTGTTCTCGACGGGCAACAGCGGCCCTTTGGGCGCGCTGCTGAAGACCCCCTGGCTCGGAAAGCTCGGCGTCTGGTCGTACTCCATCTACCTGTTGCATCTGGTCTGCCTGGAGGTGGCGGGTGACCTGGCCGAGCATGTCTTCGGCCTGAAGCTGCACGTGGGCATCGGGCCGATCGCGATACTGCTGAACGCGCTGGTCATCGCCTTCGTCATCGCGTTCTCCAGGTACACCTACGAGTGGATCGAGAAACCCTTTCGCGAGCGGGTCAAGGCGCGCCTGGCAGCGGGCCCGCGTCGTGCGCGCCGGCCCGATTCGGAAGCGGCGACTCGAGATCCCGTGGGGACTATTTAACGTCTGGAGATCAATGCTGCCCCACGCAGCATTCCCCAAACCACGACTCGTCAGCGCGGCTGGTCAACTCCCTGGCGGGTGGAGCGCGCGTCTGCCTCGCAGGCGGTGAAAGATCACTTCGGCGGAGCGCTGCGAGGATCGCGTCCACGTCATCGTGCACACGATCGTCTGGCGGTATTTACCCGCGGCCGAGCAGAGCGCGATCACGCTCGCGATCCGCTGCGGAGGAATGGGGTGGCCGTGGGGCGCGTGATCGTGCAGCCCTGCGTCTGATCATGCCGCGTGGGGTTGCCCCTGTGTGCCGGAACGGGACAATGGCTGGGCGGGTCATTTTAGAAGCGCTTCAAATCCGCCGTGAGAGCAAAAGGCTTAGCGCGCCGAGCGGACAGCTGGCATGTTTCACTTATGAAATGCCCTGCCGCGACCATGCTCACCTTAGCGAAACGTCGCAACGGCTGCGCGTTTGGCTTCTCTCTGCTCGCGGCTTTCGCCTGCGGCAGCGCGGGCTCACCCGAGCCCGAGCTGGCGTCGGCGTGCAGCTCGACGGAGTGCGACGAGGGCGGCGCGAGCCCCGACGGTGCGGTGACGCGCACGGCTCTGCCAGACGTCTCGAGCACTCCGACATCTGGGCCCTGCAATCCGTTGTCCGATTGGGAGCGGGCCTCGGTCGAGGCACCCGGGGGTGCTTCGGAGATTTCCCCGGCGCGCGTGGAGCTGCACGGGGTCACCGAGGACGGCGTCAAGCTGTTGCTGGTGGGCGCTGCGGCCCCAGGCGACGGGGAGCTACGCCTGTTCGTGGGCAGAGATGAGCACCTGAAAGAGCAAGCCGTCACCTCGTTGGAACGGGACCTGGGCGTGGCCGTCTCCAACTGGAGATTTCAATTCGACCTGGAGGGTGAGCTGGCCAGAGTCGAAAGTGACGCCCTCTACCCCGACACGCTGGAACACTCTGAGCAATTACCACTGTCGGGGGGCGCTCTGAGCGTCGGCGACACAGAAAGCGTCCTTCGGCCGCTCTCGCGTACCGCGATGGCGCTAGCTGGCCTGAGCTTCGAATGCAGCGCGCTGGAGGTCGACGGTTGGAGGCTGTCCAATACTCCTCCACCAGAGCTGACAGCTGGGACCTGCGCGGCTGAGCCACCGTCCCAGTTCAGGTGCCTTGGCTTCATCGAGGGCGATTACACGACGGGAGTGACGGAGGCATACGGCTCCGCGGCTTTTAGAGCGCGCGTGTCGCAGACGGGAACGGGGCTTCCCCCGGCCAACCTCGTCGGTAGCGCGTGTCGCGGCGACGCAGAGGCCGCGCTGCGAGCCACCCCCGAGCTGTCGCTGGTCTGGGCTGGCTTCGAACGTGACGGGCGCGAGGCCTTTATCGTCCTGCGCTCCCCGAGAGATGCTCTAAACCCGTTCGCCCTGGATGCGGAGATCGACGTCAACTATCGGCACGGAGGCTATCGAGAGGAAGCGTACACCGTACGTGGCAGCGCCGGGGAGCTCTTACTCTGGTGGTCCCGTAGCCTGGAGCTCGCCACGGTCGCGGTCCCGCCCGAGGCCACCATTTCGCAAGGCCCCGAGCGCTGCGCCACGATCGGCAACTGCGCTTACGCGAGCCAGTACGCGCTCGAGCTCAGCCTGGGAGCGCAGCCCTTTCTCCTCGACTACGGCGCCCAGGTGGAGCGAGGTGGCTTCCTCGCGGTGAGCGGGGGTTACTCGGTACAGACGACGCCAACGGAGTGTCCCGATGCGATCTCGTCTGGGTTGAATGTCGAGCTATGGGCGGCGCCCTCGAGCGGATGACCGAGCCGCGAAGCGTCGCTAGACCGCTGCCTCGCGTGAGTCCGCTCGCGCGGCCCATCCGGCCGCTCAGGGCCTTTGCGACGGCTCTGCCGAGCGTGAGCGGCTGCAGGTGCCCTTTCCAGGAAACGCAGCTCGAGCGAGGTAGCTCCACCAGTCGGTGCGCGAGCCGCCGCACAGCGCGCTGAGCGGAGCTCAGTCTCGTGGGACGGGGCACCGGAGAAGATTCGCGCTTTTTGCGGGACGCTCCCACTGGCTTTGTCGTAAATCGTCGCGGTGCCAAGACTCATCGCCTCCCCCACCCGCATCCAGGCCGCCGGCAACAAGCCAAAGCTCATCGACGAGCTCGTCGGTCGCGTCAACAACCAGGAAACACGCCTCAGCATTGCGCGGATGCGCTCGCCTTCTGGCTGGGAAGAGCCGGGTCAGTGCCCCGAGTTCGACGAATACACGGTGGTCTTGCAGGGTGAGCTACTGGTCGAGAGCAAGACTGGCGAGCTGCGCGTCCAAGCCGGGCAGGCGGTGTTGGCCAGCGCCGGTGAATGGGTGCGCTACAGCACTCCGGGCCCACAGGGCGCCGAATACATCGCCGTGTGTCTACCCGCCTTCGCTCCCGGCATGGTGCACCGCGACGGCTGACGCGCCCCGCGCGCTCGTGGAGCCTCAGCGCTCGACCAGCTCGGTGATATACCGGTCGAGCGAGACCGTACCCCGCTCCGGCGTATCGGACATCACATAGGGCTCGTCCAGGGTGACCTCCGTCATTCGCGCGTACGCTTCCGCTGCCGGCTCGGAGAACCCGATGCTCAGGAACGTTTTTCCCCAGTCCTCGCGCGGAACCGTCAGCACCTGGACGGGTCTACTCAACGCCTTCGCAAATGCCGCAGCGACATCGGAGGGCGAGTAGCGCTCGGGCCCCTCCACATGGTGCAGACCGGCACGCTCAGCCGGCTCGGTCAAGAGACGGGCGGCGACCCGCCCCAGGTCCTCTGGCGCAACCATGGGCAGCTTGAACGCGGCGGGAAACAGGGTCTGTAGCACACCTGCGTCCCGCGCCAGCTCCAGCGCGAAATCCCAGTTGCTCATGTAGTACGCCGCGCGAACGACGCTGACGGGTATGGGTTGAGCCTGCAGCGCCTGTTCCATGTAATAAAGAGTGCTCAGATCACCACAGTGCCCCCCAGGGCGCGCGCCATACGTCGATTGGGCCACGATTTTCTCCAACCCCGATCCTTCGAGGGCGGCGACGATGGCGTCGATCGTCGTGCGTTCCTCGACGTCGGTGTCGGTCGACGGCTGCGCTGGCGGATTGATGAGCAGGAGGCGCCGGCCCTGCCGGAATAGCCGACGAAGCGACGCCACGTCGCGGACGTCGGTGACGGCGGCCTGGGCTCCTCGACGCCGCCACTCCTCGGCGCGCGAGCTCTGGCGAGTGACTATGGTCACCGGCTCTCCTCGATCGAGCAGCGTGGCCGCCGTGGCTGAGCCGACATGACCCGTGCCTCCAAGGATAATGTGCATCGTTTCTCTCTCCTAGTGTCCTGCCTCGGACGTAACAATCGTCAGGTCGGTCTCGGACCGTTTCACGGGGTCATCCTCTGGCGAGAGACAGGGCACGCCGGCGCCGAAGGCGCCGCAAAAAAACAAGCTAGCGTCCTGTCTCAGAAGGAGCTCGACTTCCGGGTGCTGGCGCGGGTGCGGGCGTTGGCTGGTCGGCACGTCCGGGACGATGCCTTTCAATGAGCGTGCGCCCCGTTGCCCTCCGAGCGCCGAGCCCACAGCTGATGCGCCACTTCGGGAAACGCGCTCACGTCGGAGCGGCTCCACTTGATGATATCGCTGGTAATACCGTGGAGTACGGCCTGCCCTAGCGTATCGCAGCCCAACTCACCGCTGACCCGATCCATCCCGCGATCTTTGCGAGCAACACCGACGGCAGTGTCGGCCCGAGACTTCCGGAAGCTGAGCAATGCCAGAGCGACGGTCAGCGCTTTCAGCGAGAGCGAGCCTCCTCTATCTTCCACGAGGCCGCCGCGCCATTCGGGCGCAATCCCAAAATGACTCAGGATACCAAGCTGCTGGGACCCGAGCTGCGGCAGCACGTGGGGGGGCCAGAGCTCGAAATACGAGTCGGCGCGCCCCATCGTCGACGCCAGGTCCACGCAGCGTAGACAGACCAGGGACACCGCGCGACCGGCGCTGAACAGGACGCAGATCTGGTCCTGGCGCGTGAATTCATCGGAGCTGATGCGCGTCACCCCTTCGAGCTCATGTAGAGTATCGAGCCAGATGTCGTGCCACAGGGCATAGGCGCTTTCCAGCTCCGCGCTGGGCGAGCCGCGAGGCGACAGGACACGGTACTGAAGCTGCTGGGCCGACAGGCGTGGTCTCGAGGACGCACGCACGAGGTCCCGGCCGGGCGGAGAGTTAGCTGTCGTGGTTTCTGTTTTCATAAAGGCTCCCGCATTGGCGGCGCGCTGCTCCGGTCTTGCCGGAGCTATCCGGTTCCCCCACCAGCAAGCTATCCAGCGCGGGCCGGCTCGAGTGGGGTCGCGAGCGCTCCGGCGCCCGGGTTGGCACCCCGAGCCGAAACAGCATGCTCGGCGGGCCTGCCGCTCGCGTCAGCGTCGCACGGCACATCGCTCGCACATGGCCCACCTCACAAATCGCGCTGTGCACCGCCTGCACGAACCCTACGCGCCAGGCCGCCAGGCTGCAGCGCTGGTACACGCGCCCCACGTCGAGCAGGTGGGCGGGGTGCTCCTCGCCACAGGAGAGAGCGCACACGGCGCTCGCGCTGCTGAGTCCCATGCGCCCACCTCGCGCCATGAGGGCGAGCTGATCTCCGTGCAGGCCGGCCTCGCCGCGCAGCTGCCGGGCGAGTTCGCGAGAGATCCGGTCATCGAGGCCAAACTCCCGTCCGCGCATGCCTCGCTCACTGATCTCGTCGTCGTTGGCCAGCAGCCAACGACCGAGCTCATGCCGAAACGCCGCCTGTTCCAGCTTGTGCTTCAGCGCCGCCTCTTCGAGCTTTCCCCACGCGAACTTCTCCGCGGCTGATTGAAAGATGCTCAGCACCACCCCATCGGCGGCCGCCCCGTCGTGCAAGGTGCCCAGCAACTCCTCCGGGAGGGCCCGGCGATCGTCAAACTCGGCCCGCACCGTGCGCCGCTCCAGCAGGGACCTCCAGGCCGCCTCTCGCACCGGCGCGTCAGGAACCTGCGCCGCGCCCGTGAAGAGGACTCGGCCGAGCCGCACGGGCGGACCAGCCTGGACGAATGACGACGTCGGGGCCAACAGGCCTGGCTCGGGCTGCCAGACGCTGGCCAGACCGTATGACGCGGCGGATACTTGCAGGTTTTCGATGGCGCAACCGACGCTGATCAGCGCTTGCCGCCCAGTGGGATCCGAGACCGCGAGCACACGGCGTCTATCGAGCAGGATCTCGATGGCCTGCTCTGCCAGGTCGAGCGCGTAGAGTTGCGGCACGCTGTTGTGAGACGAAGGCGCGAGCACGGAGAAGCTCAGCAGGTAGCGAGCCTGAGCAGTGCTCAGCACCCCGTGGCAGGCCCCGTCCAATGCTTGAAACTGCGCAGGGCTCAGGACCTGGAGGTCCCACGCGGAAAAGGCGGAAGCGGTCGAACACGCCATGCTCCGTTACCCGACCAGCATCTGCAAGCGACACATATCAACGATCACCCGTTCACTCGGCTCGTGGCCCAGGCGGTGGAGAGCCAGGAGCTTACCGGCGAGCGCCCCCGACAGCTGCGCGACGGCGCCCGATTGCGGAACGCTGCTCGTGGGCTGCTCGCCGCTTTGCCTCATCCAGAGCGCAAACTCGTCAACCTCGAAATCGTCCCCGGCCAACGCCCGGACGAACTCGAACAGGTCCGCCCGGTCGCCACTCGACTTGCAGCGCTCCAGAGCGTGGAGCAGCACCTCGTCTGGTACTCGATACCCCAGAGTGCCGTCAGGGTTGGCGGCATAGTCCTGCAGCTGGACCTGGCCGCGGTGACCGAAGTCGCTGGCCATCAATACGGGGATGCCGTGCTGGCGAGCGCGTGCCCGCACCTCCACCTTGATGCCGAGCTCATCAGCCCCCTCCACCACGTAGTCCAGGCGTGGCTCCTGCCCGTTACCCAGCAAGAACTCGTCGAGGTTCCGGGAATTGACCCCCTCCTGATACAGGTACCAATCGGTATAGGGATCGATCAGCTGATTCTCGTACGCCACGAGCTCCGCCTTGTTGACGAATGACGTCTCAAAGGCGTCCCGTGGATCCCGCCGACTCGCGCGCGAGCGCGTCAGATAGCGCAGCGAGCCGTGCTGCAGGCGATTGAGGTTGGTGATCTCCAGGTAGTCCGGATCAGCCAGCTTGGCGGTGCGCGGCCGCATTTCCCGCACCACCCCTTCGATGACGTTACTGCCCAGGCTGGCCCCGACGAAGCCAACGACGGTGCTCCCGAGCCGGTCTCGGATCTGCTCCGCGCTGAGCTTCCCTGCCGGATCCGACAGCAACTTCGCGTTGCTCGTCAATAGCGCCAGGCGGTGCCAAAACGCTGGCGCCACCAGGTACAGGTCCCCCGCTCGAATGTCGTAGACATAACTCCCATAGTCCGGCTCCCACGTGGACCCCGCCCGCTCTCTGCTCAACCCGGCGAGATAACCGTGGTATTCAGCTTCGAAAGCGCCGCGCAGCGTCTGACCCGAGCTCGCGAGCGGCGAATTGGAAGCACTGGAGAGTGCCTTATCCAGCGCCAGCAGGCTCGGCAACACGCACGGATACTGTTGCTCGGGAGCCACCCGCAGCTCGCGCGGCAACGCGCCGTGGCTGATCGTAACCCAGCCCCGCTCATCATAGCTTATCCAGCCCTCGCGATGTGCCTCCGCCGCATCGAGCAGCAGCGGCCGCCAAGCAAACTGGCATCGATTCATGCAGTGCTCTCCGCCCCTCTCGCCAGTACAGGCTGCGAGAGCCTTCAGCGAATGAGGCGTTGTCTAGCATGCTGCAAGTAGCCGAACAAGATCACGTCCTGCCCTCGCAGCGTCCTTCGACGATCTGGCTTCTTCCAGCCTCGCGCGCGGTCCGATCTCCCTTCACCAGGGATGTCGTTGACCGGTTGTTGAGAAACAGGACCGCGACATCCCGGGCATCTGTACTCGGATCTTCGCTGGTGACAGCCAGCTGACTTCCCCAGCGTCAGCGCGTGCCGAGGCAGGACGCCACGTGAGTCGGTGATCCCATCTTCGTCGAGGTCCGGGCGGACTGCACGGCGCCAGAGGGACTCAGTACATCAGATTGCCTTCGCCGAGCTCGATCTGGATACCGTCACCCAACTCGGCGCGGGCTGCGCCGACCTCGTCGATCGCGGTGGCCGTCCGGCTCCGGCGTTCGTCGGTGCTGGCCGTGAGCGCGCGCTGGATCTCGTCGCGAGCGACGCCGAGGTGCTCTATCGCCGGCGGGTTGGGCGCGTTCTCCAGGTTGCCGTCGATCAAGACCGCGAGCGCGTCCTCGACCTCGGCGTGTGCGAGCGACAGGAGCTTGCGTTGCACGTCGACGCGCTCGTCTTCAAAGGCGTCGATCAGGGTACCGATCGCGTCGAGGCGCTGCCGCGCGATGTCGGTGTTCAGGGCAGGCGAAAGTCGCGGCCCGGCTCGCGGGCGAGCGTCCTGGGAAAATGTTGCTCGATCGCGCCGCGCAGGAATCCGCGCAACGTGCCATCAGGTGAGCCATCACCCCCCCAACCGGTACGCTCGGCGGGGGGATTGGTCGTGCCGTCGCCGCTGTCGCGCCGCAGCGTCGTGCGCAGAGCGAGCACGTGATTGACCCCGCGCGAGACGAAGCGCTCCGGATCACCAAACCCGTCCACGTTCTCCAGGATCGCGGCGTCATCGAGCAGGTCGGACGTCTCCAGCTCGGCCAGCGCCGGCACGCGTTCGGCCACGAATAATGGGTCGTCGGGGTTGCTGGCATGCAGAGCCTGGACAAACGCCGGATCGAGCGTGGTGTTGTTCTCCGCCGGGTGACAGCTGCCGCAGGTCCGCCCGTTGCCCTCAAACGTCTCCTCGAAGAAGACGCCCGCGCCCGCGCACACCTCGCGCGAGACCAGCCCGGCGAGGACTCGCGGATCCTCGGCACAGGTCCGCAGCCGGTCTTCCGCGCTCAGGGGTTGTGACGTCACCCCGAGCCGTAGCTCCGCGTCATCGTTCAGCGATGAACAGCCCAGCAGGGCGGCCAGAGTCAGCGCCGCACCGCGCCAGCCGCAGGGCAATCCTCCCGATTTTGGCATAAGCTCTCCTTTGGCGACTTAGAGCCTGCGCGGGTCCGGACCTTCGAGCGGGAGGTCGATTTTGTTCAGACGCGCGAGGGCTGCGCTGGAGCCGCCTGCGAACGCGCCCACCGTGTGATGTGACTCAGAAACGCCTCGTGGTTTCGGGCCGCTCTGGAGCCGACAGCTCGAAGCGGACCCTCGGCGCCTCGCCCGTCGCCGGATCCAGGCGCTTCACGATCATCCAACGTTCGTCCAGCTCGACCAGCTCCGGGGCGATCTGACCGAGCGCGAGCCGATCGAGCACGGGCTGCAGCCCGAGCGGCCCTCTGCCTTCCGTCCAACGCTCGACGCCGGTGGAGCCGTTGAGCTGGCGTTGGACGGGCTCGAAGCGCTGGGGCTCTTTGGCGAACAGGCTGAGCAGCGACTCGGCCCCCGCACGCTGGGATTGCTTCGAGAAGGGCTCGACCTCGGCGAGCGCGGGGTCGAACGTGATCTGAATTGCCGCCATCGCATAGGGACGGCGTGGAATCGATGGGGTGCGCAACAGCACCTGGATTCCGAACAAGGTCTCCACGGGCTCGCTCACCTCGCCCTCTCGAAGGTGCCGGAGCACGTCGAGCTCACGCGGAAAGGGCGTCGGCTCCAGGCTGGACCACTCCCCCAGGTCGCCGTGCTGCACGGCATCCCGGTGCTCCGAGTATCGTTCGACGAGCTGGCGGAATGAGCCTGGGTCGCGCAGCGCGAGCCGCTGCACCTCACGCGCCCGTGACAGCGCGTCTGCGTGGGCTCGAGCCACCGGCGCGGAGCGCGCGACGTGCCGCAACCATGTGGCTCGATCGTGCCCGATGACGATGTGAGCGCCGCTGATGCGTTCCTCGGCTGGAGGCTGGCTCGGAAGGAAGACGTGAAAACCGTAGCTCGTCTCCACGACCCGCGACACCTGGCCAGGCGGGGTCGCTTCCAGGACGTCCAATACGCGAGGCCAGCGCAACAACATGCTGGCCGTGACACCGCCCAGAGATCCGCCACGGTGCCGGGTGGTCAGATCCTCTGAATAGCGGCGGGCCAGGCTAGAAAATGGCTGTGCGCCCAGCTCGGCCTCGATCATCACGTGCCGTGCTAGCTCGAGAGCGGCCGCTCGCGTGCGTGCTGGAGGAGCAGGCTGGGAGACCCAGTCTGCCAGGCTGAAGCTGACGCCTGCAGGCTCCGACTCTTCATGCCGAATCAGGATGTGCGAGACCCAGAGCATCACGTCGTTCAACTCCGCGGGGTCCGCGAGGCGCCAGCGCCCGGGTGGGGGAGCCGCGATGCTAACGCCCCTGTCCGCTCGGGGCTCGGCCTCGCCAGCCCTGGGCTGAGCGGCTCCCTGCGTCACCCCCGAGCCTGGGCGCATTGCCTCAGAGGCGGGGCGCGCTTCAGACCCTGGGCGACAACCAGCCGAGCCGATCATTACAGCCAGCCACGACCAGCCAAGAGCCAGCAACAGCTGCCGTTTCCAATCCGGAGGGACCACACGCTGGCGTACGGGGTGACGGCGGTAATGCATACGTCCTGTGGACATCACGGCAAATGCTCCATCGTTCCTTGCGAGATCGGGGCCGGTCGCGGGCCACCACGGGCGCACCAGGGAGGGACCACTGCCGCTCGGCTGGCAAATGGCCCTCCCCCGAGAGCCAGGGCTCGCCGGCAAGACGTCTGTCGCGCGAGCCCTGGCGCAGCTGCTCAGAACGTTACTTCGTATTTGACGGCCTTGGCCTGCGAGCACTCGGCCCCTTTGATCACGGCGACTCCGTCCGCGACCGTGTCCACCCCACGACAGGCCTGGATGATGTTTCCGTTGATATCGAGCCCGTCCGCCCTGGTAATGAGACCAGAGTTCTTGTTGACGCTCATGCGTGGGACGCAGATCGGCGAGCCTCCGGGGAACGCTGGGCTGCAGGAGTTGCGCGTATCGATCGTGCCGTGCACGCTGCACGTGTAGCGCGCGTTCCAGGGGCTCGAGTTCGAGAAACAGATCCCCGCCTGAGCCTCGTTCGACTGGACGCCGATGGCACCCAGGAGACCCAACGCCGCCAATAGAGCCTTACCTTTATGAAACATGGTCTGTCTTTCCTTTTTTGTGGTTGGTCATCAGTCTCCTCGACGGGAGACTCTCCTGGGGCGTGCGCCCCGTGAGATCTGTTGGCAGGCTCTGGCCCGCGCTAGCGTTCGGTGTGAGCCACCGCAGCCGCGAAGTCCGAGGTTCGGATCTGGAGCAGCAACGGACCCCCCGGCGCGACGCCGCTCAGCTCCACCGACCCGTCGCCGCTGTCAACGTGCACGTCGTAGCGAGCCGAGGCGATCACGTCAGAGATCGAGAAGCGGCCCTCCGCGTCCGTGAGCACGGCGGGCAGCTCACTGAAAGAGCCGCTGCCGGACGCACGCACCCAGGCGTCGAGCAACGGCTCGCCCCGCGCGTCCAGCACGGTGCCGACCAGCTCGGTCGTAAACGGCGCGCTCAGGGCCACCTCCACGATCTGACCCGCCTGCTCCAGCTGCAAGGCCTGGGCGTGCGGCTCGTGCTCTCCGCCCGCACCGACGTAGATCACATATGATCCAAGCGGCACGTCCTCGAACAGCACCTGCCCGCTGCCAGCCTCCGTCCCCAACACCGCCGGGTAACCCGCGCGCCGCGCAAACACCCCGCGCGCCACCTTTTGCGACGGGTGGGAGCTCACGGAGGCCTGGATCGTCGCCAACCCAAACGTGGTCAGCACGATTTCCGGCAGATCGGCGGCGCCCACGACAAACTCGAGCGGCTCGCTCACGGGACCAAAGTCCCCCACCACCTCACAGGTGTACTTCCCCTCCACGAGGCCGCGGCACTCGAAGTCACCGCCCACGTCCGAGATGCAGTCAACGTTGCTGCCCTCCGTGTCCGCGTCCGGTAAGACGCGCACGTGCGCGCCCGCCTGGGGCTCACCCCCTCCCGAAAGAACGCTGCCGCGCAAAGACGCGCCGGCGGAGAGATCCCAGCTGCGGGAGCTGAGCCCCAGCGCAAACTCGAAGGTCTCCGTTAGAGTGATGGCTGGCGCGCAGCCCACGCTGACCTCATACGAGCCGGGCACGACGCCCTCCACGCGGGCGCTGCCCGACTGGACCGTGGCGTTGCTCCAGATGGGTCCCTGCACACGCACGAAGCCGTCCGCGCAGGGCTCACCCTCGACCAGGACCGTGGCGACCAATACGCCCGCGGGTGACGCCGCGAGCTCGATACCCGTGGCCTGCTCTCCCATCTCGACGCTCGCCC
>WUUC01023913.1_pt1 | contig 15900 bp, 17 predicted proteins | sample 6278441 | NCBI WGS metagenome assembly WUUC01 (sample SAMN13675441, study PRJNA597444) | soil metagenome | isolation source: soil | place: USA: Washington | collected 2017-10
CCCTCCCCGGTCGAACGATGATCGACCTCGCCGATGTGGCCGGCCGCCAGCACGCGTCCCAGGCCGTGCGGATCGCCGCCACAGGCGACCGCGCGAGAGATCGATCCCTGGATCGCGCACTGTTGAGCATCCCGAACCGACAGGCCGGCGAAGGCGGCGGCGCAGACGCCGCCCATGCTCGTCGCGATCCGGCGGGCCAGCCGCTCGGCCCAAGCGTCGTCGCCGGCTTCGAGCGACACGACGTTGCCACGGCCGTCGGCCAGGACCAGCGGCGTCGCCGGGATGCCCGCCATCGCGATCGTGGTCTGCGCCAGCGACGGGAACGTCCGGCCCACAGCGTCGGCGTCCAGCAGCGGCAGTCCCAGCCGCGCCGCCCACGTCACGCAGAGCAGGCCGTTGGCGCCCCCGATCGAGTAGGGCATGAGCGCAACGATCTCGGCGTGCTCACGGCGCTGGACCTCGTCGCGCAGCACGCGGCCCTCGTCGCCGCTGGGGATCCGCTCAGAGAGGATGAACGATGATCCGATCAGTCCGCACGGCATCACCAGGCCGTCGACCGGCAGGTCGGCCGCGTCGAGGACGGTGACGGGGCCGAGCTCGGCGATCGCGTGGAGCGCCATCGTGAGCGGCACATAGGTGTCACCTCCGCCGCCAGCGCCGAGGAGCCCGCAGCCGCGGGCGAGGTCCGGCAGCGTGTGCTCATCTAGACGCATCGACGGTCCTTGCCGGGTCTAGCATAAGCCGGTGACCTCGCTTGAGCAGCTGGTCGAGTCTCCGACGCTCGGCTCGTCGCTCAGCTACCTTGCCCGGCCGCCGACCAGCACGCCGGTCACGGCCGTCGCCCTCATCGAGGATCTCGCGCAGCTCGAGCGCGTTCCCCGCGAGTCGATCGTGCTGCTGACGCATGCGGGGTCCGCGCCGGCCAACAGCTACCGCCTCGACGTGGCGCTGCGCATCGCGGGCAGCCTCGGTGTCGCCGCGCTCGTCCTGTCGGGGCCCGCCGCCGGTGCCATCAGCCCGACGGCCGTCGCGCTGACCGACCGCCTCGGGATCGCGCTGCTCGCGGCGAGCGCCGACCTCGACCTCGCAGCGTTGGCGATCGCGATCGGCCGTGAGCTGAGCGGCGGCGCCGAAGCGGCGCTGCTCCGTGCGCACACCGCGCTGCGCGCCATCCAAGCCCATCCGGTGGATGGGCGTCCCGAGGCGATCGCCCAGCACGCCGGGGCCGCGCTGGGCATCCCCATCACCTTGGTCGCGCGCCGGCCGCCGAACGGCGCGATGGCCGCGGTCGGCGGCCATGGCCAGACGGAAGCCTGGCTCACCGCCCCTGCCCAAGAAGGCGACCTCGCCTTGGCGCTCGACCTCACGCTGAGCATCGCCGCGTCCGCCACGTGGCGGGCGCTCGAAGGCCGCCGCCTCGCCGAGCGCGTGCCGCTGGAGTCACGCGGCGCCGTCCTGGGCGAGCTGCTCGTCGCGCCGCCCGCCGCCCGCGATGCGATCGCGCATCGCGCCCGCACGTTGGGCGTTCCGGTCGACGGCTGGCACGTCGCGGCGCGGCTGGACTTCGAGGACCTCAACGGTTCGCCCGAGAACGATCCGATCGCCACCGACCACGCGCGGCTGCGGATCGCGGGCACGGCCGTTCAGTCACTGCGCGCTGGCGGCCGGGATTGGTATGCCGCCCGTGCCGGCACGGGGGCGCTGCTGATCCGGACCTACACGAGCGATCCGGGTCCGGCGAGCGGCAGCGACGTCGCCCGTGCTGTGGAACGGACGATGGGGCCGTTGCGCGAGGCGCTGCCGACGACGCTGGTGCACTGCGGGGTGGGGAGCGCGCATCAGGGGCCGGCCGGGCTGCTGTCGTCGGCTGCTGAGGCCAAGGCGGCGGTCGCGGTGGCGCGGACCTCGGGACGCCCGTGGACGGCGGTGGCCTTCGACACGGCGGGGCTGCGGCGGGGGCTGATCGAGTGGTACACGTCGGACACGGCGCGCGATGCGGTGGCGACGGTTCTGGCGCCTTTGGTGGCGCTGGGTGGGGCGCGCTCCGAGCGCCTGATCAGGACGCTGCATGTGTATTTGGACCAGCAGGGGTCGCTGACCAAGACGGCGGAGGTGCTGAATCTGCATCGCAACGCGGTGTCGTACCGCGTGCATCAGATCTTCTCGTTGTTGGATGTGGATCCGGAGAGTCCGGATGATCGGTTGTTGTTGCAGTTGGCGTGTCGGGCGCGGGAGCTGGCTGCGTAGGGCCATCCGTGCATTGCTCACCATCTGAGGCCGCTCCCGGAGACAGGACCGCCGCCCACCGGAGCGACGGGACTTGGACCCGGGATTCCTACCCCCTTGCTGGCGCGGAGATCCGGGACTAAGCGCCTACACCCTGCCTGAGAGGCAAGCGCATCGGGGAAGTTGAGTCGTCGGCCACGGCCGTTTCATCGGTCAACCCAAGATGTTGTGTCTGCTACGACGAGAGGCCTGCTTTGCGCGTCGCTCTCGCTCGCGGTCATCGATGCGGCGCCTTAGCTCGTCTGGTTCCACGAGGCTTGGGTACGGTCCGTCGAACTCCGACGTCCATGTGCGAATGCCGTCGTTGTCGATCCACGACTTATAGCTACCGTCGAACACGTCGGGCCACACCGCCTCAATGCCGAAGCTGCTCATCTTGTCGAGGACGGCGAGCGCCGCACTAGGGCTGGCGTTGACGACGGTCATTCTCCGGATGCGAGCGCTGCCGTCCTTGATCAGCTGGAGGATCTCCGTGTCGATCGCGCTGTAGCCAAGTACAAGGAGATCGATCTCCGGCTCCGCATGCAGTACGCCCCGTAGGTGGTTGAGGTGCTCGGGAGGAAGTACGAGTTCGTCCTTTGGTCCCTCGGGCAACGCGATGGCCGGGTACCGGTTGGTGCGGTCATGCGGCGAAGCGGGACCGCCTCGTATCCTGGACAACGTGAGCCCCTTGACCGGCTCGCATTGGATCGGTCCCTGATTCAGGCTCATATGCACCGGTGGCGCGGTGGGGTCGAAGTGGTCCGGCTGCTCAACGAACCAGCTCACCGACCCGTGCGGCTTGACCAGCGACCATCCTTGTGGTGCGTTGATGTAGTGCTCCAGCGCGTCGAGAGGGTGGAATGCGCTTAGGCAGTTGTCAAGCAGGTTGTCATAGTTGAGGCTAACGAACGTGACCCTCGTTTCGAGGGCCAGCAACTCGTCAACAAGGACTTCGTAGCGTTCAGCGTCGGCCTGAAGCTCAGTGCTGTAGGCGAGGAGTAGAGCTTGGAGATACGGCGGAACGGCGAGGGACATTTGCTGGCGGTGTGGCTTTTTCGATTGTCGTAGCCCAAGCAGTGCCTCTTCGAACGCCAGCGTGCTGTCTGCTGTCATGTCCCGCTCGATCCGACCCCCGGCAATTCGCGCAAGCGAGTAGATCTTCAACAGCTCTCCCGAGCGAGCGCAGTCAAAGAGACCGCGGGTGAGCGGCGGGCGATGTACGGTTGCGAACGAGCCTGACACATGGGACGCACCCGCACCGACGAGGACAAGGATCGGCACCTTCACGCACAGGACCTTAGATCGGTGCTCGGATATCTACGCAGTTCGGCTGAGCTTGAGGAACAGCTCTGCTTCGCGTCCACTCCTCCTTCTACAAGGCACTGCACCTGCCTTCTGATCGGCTACTTCACGCTGTCGATGGTCGGGTCGATGACCGTCGACCCGCGCGACGCCAGGCGCCCGTACAGTCCGCCGTAGCGCAGAGACCATGCTTGAAGGAACGTCCAGCTTGCCGTGCGGACAAACTGCTGCGCTGTGAGCTCAAGCGACTCAAGAGCTTCCGGCAACCGGGCCAGATTTGCCCGGTGATGATGGAGGAGGTAGACCGCGCCAACGTAATAGTCGATCGCCTCGCGGTCGTCAGCCGCGATGTCTCGCCCGACCGCTCGCCGGAATCGGCTGGCCACCGCATCGTGAGATGCGAACTAACGGATGACGTTGAGCATTTCAAAAGGCTGCCCACGCTCTTCGATCGCCGCCAGCGTCATCAACGCCACGAAGAGCAGTTGTTCGTCGACTGCGAGACTCGGGAAGCTGTCGTCGTTCATGACCGCGAGCCTAGAGGCAGGGCCTGACCGACCGTCGCCTACTGCACTGTCGAGGTCACCCGGTTGTCAAGCACTGAAGCGAACGCGAGGCCGTCCCGCTCCACTCTCATACGCGCGACCGTGTAGGGGCTTTCGTGCTCGTCTTGGTACGGCCAATCAGAAGGCAGCACTACCGCCTCAAGCATTTTTGCGCCAGGGCGTGTGGATCGCGCGCTCCGCGATTCCGCCGATGCAGATCTCACCTGGCGCAGCGAGCACTCGATCTTGCAGGCGAGGCTCACAACTTCGCCAATTGGGTCAGCGTGCCTTTTGTCTTCGACGCGCCGAGGACGAGCACGGCGGTCTCGCCGTGCGTGAACGGAAAGTCTCGACCCGCCGCGGCGAGCGCAGCCATCAACGCCTTCTCCGTGGCCTGCTGTGCGTGGAAGCCGACAATCGCGTCCGATACAGAGGGCACGTCGACGAGCGCCCTCGCTGCCGTCAGGTCGTCGGCGGCCAGCGCGAGCAACTCGCGGGCAAGATCAGCCTCGTCAGCCATCAAGCAGCGAGGACGCGACCCTCAGACAGCGCGGCATGTACGAGACTGCCGCGCACGTTTCGCCACTCAGCGGCCTCATGCTCGCTGACGACCACGATCTCGACCGGCAACCGCAGGTCGCTAACCGCACGCATCAGGCGAACCGACTCCAGGGCCGTGTTCTCGACCTCAGGCTCGATCACGAGAACGTCAATGTCGCTGCGCGGCGACGCCTGGCCGCGCGCATGCGAACCGAAGAGCACGACCTGAGCATCCGGCGCCTCGACCGCCAAACGACGCCCGATCTCACGGATGTTGGCCTCGTCGTCGGTCACCGAGGATCACGGTACTTGCTGGCGCGCGTGGACGAAAGTCCCTTGCAGAGATGATGTGTTGCTCGACGGAGCGGGCGGCGGTTTGACACCGCCGCCCGGCCGGAGGTGCGATGGCCTAGGTCGAGATCGTGTCGCTGTAGGCGTTGAAGATGCGATTCAGGGCTTCGACGCCGTGGCGGTTGGCGTGGATGTCGGCCATGACGAGGGCGTTAAAGTCCCGGTCTGCGCCGATGTCGTCGAGGAGGTCGAGGTTGGTGTCGAGGAGGTCGGCGCGGCGTTTGTGGAGCTTTTCGATTTGGGCGTGGGTGATGGGGACCTCGACGCTGGTGCGTGGTGGGCAGAGGTCGGGGTCCCAGCCGACGGCGTCGATGACGGCGGTCGCGTCGCGGTAGACGTCGGCGAGCTCTAGCTGTTTGACGGGGACGTAGTCGAGGAAGTCCTCGAAGTCCTCGTGGTTGAACATCAAGACCTTCTTGGCCTCGACGCGGAGAACGTCGGCGTCGGAGGGGGAGACGGTGATGCGGCAGCCGTAGCTACCCTGCGGGGCACTCATGGAGGTCGTAACTCCTTGGGTCACGCCCCCGGGCCGTATCAGCGGTCGCGGGGGCTCTGATTTGGTTGTGAGGTCCGGAGCCTACCGGGTCGATCGGCGGAATTGGTCGATTCCGCAGAGTTGTTACAGATCGACCACACCAACAACTCGGGGGCGTCTGTCCGGGACGGGTAGCGGACCGGCCAAGACTGTCGTCGTGGGGCGCTGAGACCGTCCCGCCCGCCCGGGCCTGCTCTGTTGCGAGCGCTCGGGTGGCGCGACTTGTTATTGGCGTTCAGCTCAGACGTGGTCGGTATGCCGGCGTGGTCTGTGCTCACCGAGGGGAGTGAGCGGGTTGGTTGTGCTTGGCGTTGGCCTGTCGTCCGTCGGCCTTCGGGCCGGCGATTCGTCTCGTCCGCCGACGGCCGGCGATCCATGTCGTTTGGTGTCCCTCTGTGGGACACCAAACGACCCGGACCTCTGGCGCTGGGTCCGGGGCGGTTCGAGCACGATAATTGTGCTCAAGGTGACCCGGGCCTTTGCGCACGGGATGCGGTCGGTTTGAACGTCTCATGGACGTCGAAAACGCCCCGGACCGTCCGGCGACCCGCCCGGGCGCCCGCCGCAGAGCTGCAACGGGGCCAGACCCCGCTGCGAAGTGGCGAAGACGTGGCGAACGTGACCGTGGCGTCGCAGTTCCGTGACAGGGGACGTCGACCGGGAATGTCCCGGTCAGGGCCGGGCCGTGTCCCTGACGCCGGAGTTGACCCTCGTACGCGGCGCGAACGCCTCGGGAGGGCGGTGATCCGTGATGTCGACATCCGCGCGGCGCTTGTTCGATGCCCACACAAACAGAACGCCGAACCACGCCCCAGCACTTTCACCAAACGCCCCAGACCACCCGAGCGCGGTGGCGATGTCACGGAGCGCCGACCATCCAGCCACGCCCCGCACACAGGCCAGGCCGGCACGCGGGCTACACCCTGACGAACGCTTCGCGTAGCTCACCGAGCGCCTGCTGCTCGATCTGGCGCACGCGCTCGGCGCTCACGCCCATCCCCTCGGCGATCTCGCGCAGGGTCTGCTCCGGGCCGTCGAGCCCGTAGTGCGCGTGGAGGATCCGGCGGGCGCGGCGGTCGAGCGAGGCCAGCAGCGCCAGGGCGCGCTCACGCTCGGCTGAGGCGAGCACGCGCTCCAGCGCATCGCCCGCGGCCGGGTCGCCGAGCAGCGCGGCGGCGTCGAGCGCACGCGGTACCTGCTCGACGGCCAGAAGCTGTTCGACCTGCTCGGTCGGCAGTCCCGTTTCGTCGGCCAATTGCGTGACAGTCGGCCACGCGGCGTGCTCGGCGGCGTGGCGGCGCCGGGCTCGCCGGATCCGGGACAGCCGGCGCCGGGCACGGTCAGAGAGCACGACCGGCTGGGTGAGCTCGGCGACGAGCTGCTGCATCGCCGCCCGCACCCACCAACTGGCATAGGACCAGAACGGGGTGCCACGGCCCGGGTCGAAGCGCTCCAGCGCGTCGAGGAGGCCGACGCAGCCCTGCTGCATCAGCTCGGCGCGGTCGATCGTCGATGAGTGGCGATACACGCGTGCGACGGCGCCGATCAGCGGGCGATACGTGAGCAGGAGCGCGCCGCGGGCCTCGGCGTCCCCGCGTTGGGCCGCCAAGATGAGCTCGCGCTCGGACCGGAACCGTACGCTTGGAGGACCGCGATGAAGGGACAGGGCCATCGCGAGACCGACCATCGGTGGCCGTCGAGTGAGCCCGCATCGTCCGATGCGGGTGATTTGCACTCAGAACAGGCTCTCACCGATGATCTTGCCGAGCAGCACCGCGCCGAAGCCGAGCAGGATGCTGACGAAGACGTTGGCCAGCGCGGTCTCGACGCGACCCTCGCGCAGCAGCCGCTCGCTGTCGCCCATCCAGGTCGAGAACGTGGTGAAGGCACCGATCAGCGCGGTGCCGAACAGGAAGTGCTCATCATCGGAGATCGCTGCCCCGAAGAGGAGGCCGGCGGCGAAGGCGCCGACGATGTTGACGATGAAGGTGCCGAGCGGGAACGCGAACCGCTTGTGGTGGTCGATCTCCGCCCCCAAGGACGTGCGCAGCACCGCGCCGCAGCCGCCGAGCGCCAGCACGCCGATCCAGAGCAGCCCGGTGCTCACGTCGGTCGCACCGTCCTGGCCGCCGCGACCACGGCGATGCGCGCGATGAGCAAGCCGGCGGCGATGCTGGCGGCGGCGTAGGCGAGCGCGATCCACCCGTGGCCGTCGTCGGCGAGCGTGAGCAACTCCACCTGCATCGTCGCGAACGTCGTCAGCCCACCGCAGAACCCCGAAATGAGGAACGCGCGTTCACGCGGCTTGGGGTACGCCGCCAAGCGGGTGGCGGTCCAGGCCAGGATGAAGGTCCCCAAGACGTTGATGGAGAGCGTCGGCCACGGGAACTCCGCACCGCTGATCGGGAAGAGCTTCTCCAGCCCGGAGCGGGCGGCGGCGCCGACGGCACCTCCGGCGAAGATCAAGAGCGTCAGGCGGTTCACGCGCGGGGCTCCCGCACCTCCGGGGTCGCGAGCGCGCCGGTCACCTGGTCCAGGGTCTCGACGCTCGCATCACCACCCGGGACCTCGCTGTACTCCTCCTTGGTCCGGAAGCCGATCGTCGCGTCGATCCCCCTGGCGATGATGTAGGTCACCGCGAACGAGTACGCGCCGGTGGCCAACAGCGCGACGGCCTGCTTGCCCAGCAGCGACGCGTCGCCGCCGTAGAACAGCCCTTCCTTGCCCGAGAAGGTGCCGGTGGCAAAGAGCCCGATCGACAGCATGCCGACGATCCCGCCCCAGCCGTGGACGCCGACGACGTCGAGGGTGTCGTCGATCCCGAACCGGAACTTCAGGCCGATCGCAAACGAGCACACCAGGCCGGCGGCGAAGCCGATCAGGATCGCGCCGAGCGAGCTGACCTCGCCGCAGGCCGGCGTGATCGCGACCATGCCCGCGACCGCGGAGGTCAGCACACCGGTCATGCTGACCTTGCCGAAGCGCAGGCGGTCCATGATCACCCAGCCGAACATGGCCCCGGCCGCGCCGAGCTGGGTGTTGAAGAACGCCACGGGTGCCGCGCCTTGGTCCTGCAGCGCGGACCCCGCGTTGAAGCCGAACCAGCCGAACCACAACAGCCCGAGGCCGATCGCCACGAGCGGGATGCTGTAGGGCTGCTCGGCGATGCGCTGGAAGTCCTTGCGGCTGCGCAGGGCGATCGCACAGGCCAGGCCGGCCATGCCCGAGTTGAGCTCGACGACCGTGCCGCCGGCGAAGTCCAGCGCGCCGAGGTCGTCGGTGATCCAGCCGCCGGGCGCGAAGACCCAATGGGCGATCGGGATGTAGACGAGCACCGTCCAGATCGCGGTGAAGACCAACCACCCGTTGAAGCTCGCCCGCCCGGCGATCGAGCCGCAGATCAGCGCGACGGTGATGATCGCGAAGGACAACATGAAGCAGGAGTAGATGAGCGTCGGGATCGAGCCCGTCAGCTCGTCGGGCCCGATGTCGCGCATCCCGATCTGGTCGAGGTTGCCGATCAGCCCGTGGCCGCCGACGTCACCACTGAAGGCCAGCGAGTAGCCGAACAAGAACCAGATGACGGTCACGATGCCCAGGCAGGCGAAGATCATCCGCAGCATCGTCAGGACATGCCGCGCCCGGACCATGCCGCCGTAGAAGAACGCGAGGGCCGGGGTCATGAGCAGCACCATCGCGGTGCTTGCCATCAGCCAGGCGGTGTTGCCGTTGTCGATCCCTCGCATGGTCGGGCTCCTCTGGCGGTCAGGTCATCGAGATGGGGTCAGACCCCTTGGCAGGAAGGTGGTGGACTTGCGCAGCTGCGGCGCGGGCACGCCGATCAGCAGCCGGCGAACACCGTCCCAGGCGGCGCGCATCGCGCGGTCGATCGCGGGGGAGTAGCTGCCCAGCAGCCGTGCCCAGGCACCGCAGTCGCCGGGCAGCGTGCTCGCGCCCCAGCGCACGTCGGCATCGTGCAGCGCGTCGCGTAGGGCGGCGACGATCTCGCCGGCCGGTGCCGCGTCGCTGACGACGTGCAGCGTCGCCATCTGATCCTCGCCGCCGAGGATGCCGGGCCCGCCGAGGCCGGTCGTGCCGGCGCCAGGCGCCAGGCGGACCCGGTCGAGGATGAGCACGGCGCCATCCGGGCGGCGGACCTCGAGATCGGTGGCGAGGATGTCGTAGGCGTGGCGCTCGCCGTGGGCGAGGCGGCCGGCGCGGAGCGTCTCGCCCAGGATCGCCGTCGCGCCGGCGTCCACAGTTACACGCGCGCGGTGATACGAACGCGACCCTGCGCTCGGGATGATCGGATCCGGCAGGTACTCGAGCAGGCATCCCGCGGCCGCCGACAGGTTCACCGCGCTGGTCGCGTAGTCGTGGTCCATCCGCAGGACCTTGGTGGCGCCTTGGGTGGTCAGGTGCACGGCGCTGTCCGGGGCGCACGTCACGTCGATCCGGTAGCGGTCGCCCTGGACGAGCCCGGCGCCGGCCGACATGACGAACACGATCGCGAGATCCGGCCGCCCGGGGTCGAAGTACAGCGGTCGCATGATCTGCAGGGGCGATTGTTGATGACGCCTGCGCAGCTCGGTGCGCCCGTCCGACGGCGCGAAGTCGAGCTCGAGCAGCGCGACCTTTCCCGCGCAGCCCGCGGGCAGCATCTCGGGGCTCGACGCGTAGGCGGCGATCTCGTCCGGGAGCGGTCGGGTCTCGTAGTGGCCGGGGTGCAGGCGGGCGACCGTCATAGCGCGATCACCTCACGAGAGGGTGAGTGCCTCCCGGCGCATGGCGAGGTAGTCGGCGATCTCCTCGATCCCCGTGCCGTCCAGCGCGTTGGTCAGCACGACCGGGCGGCCGTTGCGGACGATCACCGCGTCGGCGTGCATCCGCTCCAGGTCGCAGCGCACGTACTCGGCGATGTCGACCTTGTTGATGACCAGCAGATCGCACTCGGTGATCCCGGGCCCGCGCTTGCGCGGCATCTTGTCGCCCTCGGCGGTGTCCAGGACGAACAGGAACAGGTCGACCAGCGCCGGGCTGAAGGTCAGCGTCAGGTTGTCGCCGCCGCTCTCGTACAGCAGCGTGTCGACGTCGGGGAACGCGTCGAGCATCTCGGCGCCGGCGGCGAGGTTCATCGTCGGGTCGTCGCGCACGGCCGTGTGCGGGCAGGCGCCGGTCTCCACACCGACGACGCGCGCCGGGGTCAGCACGCCGTCCAGCGCGCGGCGCACGTGCTCGGCGTCCTCCTGGGTGTAGATGTCGTTGGTGATGACCGCCGGCTGATGGCCGCGGTCCAGCAGCACGGGGACGAGCGCCTCGATCAGCGCCGTCTTGCCGGAGCCGACCGGGCCGCCGACACCGACGCGCTGCAGATGGTCCTCGATGCTCATGGGGTGTTCCTCTCGTCGTGGGTCGTCGGTGCTTTCAGCTTGCGAAGAGCTTGGCCTCGGCCAACTCGTGTCGGGCAGACATCACGTCGGCCAGCGGGGCACAGCCGCCGATGTCGTCCAGGCGGCGTCGCAGCGCGGCGTCGCCGGCCTGCTCGATCGCCGGCGCCGCACCACGGATGAGCGTCTGGGCGCTGCGGTGGTCAGCCAGACGCAGGCGCAGCGCCGCGCCGGCGAACGACGTGCAGAACGCGAACAGGTTGGTGGTCACCGCGCGGCCGCGGTCGACGCCGGCGCCCGCGGAGACCACGGCGACGACGACCGGCTGGGTCCCCGGCGTCTCCCCGGCGGCCACCAGCTCGGCCAGCTGTGCCAGCGGTGCCGACGGGAAGACCTCGCCGCAGAGGTCCAGCAGCTGGCGCCCGACGCGCAGCGACGCCTGCCGCGGCTCGCGCGTCAGTTTGCCGGCGTGTAGGCGCTCGTCGGCACGCCGCACCAGCTCCCAGTCGCCGCCGCTCGCACCCTGGTGGGCAAGCGCAAGCGCCGTCGCGTCGGCCGGCCCGATCGCGTGCAGGAGCAGGTCGTCCAGGAGCGCCGGCAACTGCGCGCCGGCGATCGCCCGGTCCTGCGCGTAGCCCTCCAACCCGTGCGAGAGCGTGTAGCTCCCGCTCGGGAAGGCGGAGTCGGCCAGTTGCCAGGCGACGAGGTCGGCGGTCGGCATCAGACCATGAAGAACAGTCGGGTGAGTGGGAGCTCCTCGGCCGGCTCGATGGTGGTGATCTCGCCGTCGACGCTGACCTTGAACGTCTCGGGATCGACCTGGATGTCGGGGACGCGGGCGTTGCGCACCATGTGCTGCTTGCCGATCGACCGGCAGTTGCGGACCGGGATGACATGGCGTTCGAGGCCGAGCTTCTCCGGGACGCCGGCGGCGATCGCGGCCTGCGACATGAACGTGACGCCGGTCCTCGCGCGTGCGCGTCCGTAGGCGCCGAACATGTGCCGGTAGTAGATCGGCTGGGGCGTGGGCAGCGAGGCGTTGGGGTCGCCCATCGCGGCCCAGTTGATGAGACCGCCCTTGATGACGAGGCGGGGCTTGGCGGCAAATGACGGGATCGGCCACTGCACCAGGTCGGCGACCTTGCCGGGCGCGATCGAGCCGATCGCGTGGCCGACGCCGTTGGCGATCGCCGGGTTGATCGTCACCTTGGCCAAGAAGCGCAGGACCCGCTCGTTGTCGTTGGCCCCGGTATCCTCGGGCAAGGCGCCGCGCAGCGCCTTGCAGTGATGAGCGATCTGAAAGGCGCGCGTGACCGACTCGCCGACCCGGCCCATCGCCTGGGAGTCCGACGAGATCATGCTGATGATCCCGAGGTCGTGCAGCACCGTCTCGGCCGCGATCGTCTCCGCCCGCACGCGGCTGTCGGCAAACGACACGTCCTCGGGGATGTCGTGGCTGAGGTGGTGGCAGACCATCACCATGTCCAGGAGCTCGTCGACCGAGTTGATGCCGTAGGGCAGGGTGGGGTTGGTCGAGGACGGCAGGACGTTCGGCTCGCCCGTCACCCGCAGGATGTCGGGCGCGTGGCCGCCGCCCGCGCCCTCGCTGTGGAAGGTGTGGATCGTGCGTCCGTTGAACGCCGAGCGCGTGTCCTCGAAGTAGCCCGACTCGTTGAGGCTGTCGGTGTGGATCGCGACCTGGACGTCGTACTCGTCGGCCACCGAGAGCGCGCAGTCGATCACCGCGGGCGTCGTGCCCCAGTCCTCGTGGACCTTCAGTCCGGCGGCCCCGGCCTCCAGCTGCTCGCGCAGCGAGATCGGCAGGCTCGAGTTGCCCTTGGCCATGATGCCCATGTTCACGGGCATGCCTTCGCAGGCCTCCAGCAGCCGCCCCATGTTCCAGGGGCCGGGCGTGCAGGTCGTGCCGTTGGTGCCGTCGGTCGGCCCGGTGCCGCCCCCGAACAGCGTGGTGATGCCGTTGGTCAGCGCGTGCTCGGCCTGCTGGGGCGCGATGAAGTGGACATGGGTGTCGATCGCGCCGGCGGTGATGATCGTGTGCTCGCCGGCGATGACCTCGGTGCCGGCGCCGATGATCAGGTCGGGGTGGATGTCGTCCTGGATGCCCGGGTTGCCGGCCTTGCCGACCGCCGCGATCAGCCCGTCCTTGATGCCGATGTCGCCCTTGACGACGCCGAGGATCGGGTCGAGCACGATCGCGTTGGTGATGACCGTGTCGAGCATGCCCTCGGCCGAGACGCCGGAGGGATCGCCGGCCATGCCGTCGCGCGCGGTCTTGCCGCCGCCATAGACGGCCTCGTCGCCGTAGCGGCCCTCGTGGAAGTCCTTCTCGATCTCGATGACGAGGTTCGTGTCGGCGAGCCGGACGCGGTCCCCGGTGGTGGGGCCGAACAGGTCCGCGTATTCCTTGCGCGTGATCTTCATGATGCGTCGCCCTTTGACTTGTTGTCGTCATCGCCGTCGTCCTGGAAGCCGAGCTTGTGCAGCCGGCGGATCGCGCGAGCGCGGTTGTCGGAGCTGCGTAGGCCGCCCTGCACCAGTCCGCTGAAGCCGGCGACGAAGCCGAGGCCGCCGTACTCGCAGAGCTGCACCTCGTGCGTGTCTCCCGGCTCGAAGCGCACGGCCGTGCCGGCCGGCAGGTCGAGGTGCATCCCGAGCGTCGCCACGCGATCGAAGCGCAGCGCGCGGTTGGCCTCGAAGAAGTGGTAATGCGAGCCGACCTGGATCGCGCGGTCGCCGGTGTTGCTGACCGTCATCTTCAACTTCTTGCGGTTGGCGTTGATCTCGATGTCACCGGTGGCGAACTGGAAACGCTCGGGGAGAGGCATGTGCGGTCCTTTCTTCAGGCGTGGCTGTGGCCGTGGTCGTGGGCATGGGCGAAGCCGTGGTGGTGATCGGCCGTGAGCGCGGCGTTGACGCCGTCGTCGTCGCGCTCGGCCAGCCGCCGGCAGGCCTTCGCGACACGTGCCGAGATGACGCCGGCCACGGCGACGGGCGCCAGCAGCGGGGCCGTGGCGCCGGCGAGGGTCCCGAACCCGGCCGGCACGACCGCGACGCGCTGCGCGCCGAGGCGACGGCAGCGTTCGAGGCCGTCCTGCAGCGCGTGGTCGCCCGGAGTCAGCAGCGCGACCTCGACGAGTCGGTGCGTGCCGAAGACGCGTACCAGCGCGGCGATCCGATGCAGCTCGGCGTCGTCGAACGGGTCTGCCGCGGTCGCGACGATCAGGATCGCGTCCTCGTCGGGGTGCTTGCGGCAGGCCGCGCGCAGCCAGCTGACCAGGTGGTCGGGGGTCCCGAACGGCTCGGCCAGCGCGACGGTGCCGGCCGGCCGGTTGCGGGCGATCCAGCGCACGGTCCGCGCGGCGTCAGACACCAGTTGTGGATCGCGGCCGAGGGTCATCGGCACCACGACGACGGGCCCGCGGAAGCCCTGCGTGCCGGCCGTCTGCCCGATCGCGGCGGCCAGCGGCCGTCCGGCGGCGGTGACCCGCAGCGGCGGCCGGCCGAGCAGCTCGGGCCACGCGGCGAGCGCGGCGAGCGCTTGGCCATCACGGCTCTCGTGCCCGCCGACGAGCACGAGCGCCTCGGGCCGGTCCTGGCGTGTGACGACCATCGGGTCGTCAGCCGCCGACCGGGTCGTGGCAGGAGACGAGCTTGGTGCCGTCCAGGAACGTCGCCTCGACCTGGATCAGGCCGGCCATCTCCCGCACGCCCTCCATGACGTCGCCGGGGTCGACGACCTGCTTGCCGAGCTCCATGCACTCGGCGACCGTCTTGCCGTCGCGGGCGCCTTCGAGGATCGCCTCGGAGATCAGGGCGACCGCCTCGCTGAAGTTCAGCGGCACGCCACGCTCGCGACGGCGGCGCGCGAGGTCGGCGACGATGTAGATGAACAACTTGTCCAGCTCACGAGGCGCGAGGTTCATGAGGGGCCTGCTCCTTTGGGGTCGTGATGGCGTGCAAGACGGGGACCGCCGCCAGGAAGGCCCACGTCGTGAGGTTGAACGGCCAGGTCAGGGTGTGGCCGCCGAACGGGGCGAAGAACTCGGCCAGGGTCGCCGTCATCAGGGTCGAGAAGATCGCGGCGAGGACCGCGAAGGCCATGTTGATCGCGGTGGGGGCCAGGAACGTGGCGCCGAGCGCGATCATCACGAGCACGGCGTTGTAGCCGTAGATCCCCTCGGTGACGAGGTCGGCGGGCGCGCCGACGGCCCAGGCGGTGAGCGTGCCGACGAGGCTGCCGGCGCACGCCATGAGCAAGACCTTGCGGCTCGCCAGGCCGAGCCCGACGAGCATGATGAGGCCGGCCCACCACTTGTCCAGCAGGAAGATCTCCGCGACGTTGGTGTAGAGCGACTCGACGAAGTCGGTGAACGACAGCGAGGTGCTGCCGGTCGTTGCGCTGGGCAGCGCGGCGCTTGCCCCGCCGTGCCAGATCCGCTCGAAGCCGGGACCACCGATCGCGATCGCGGTGCCCACGACGCAGAACGGACCGGTCAGCGGCGAGAGCTTCCAGCTCGCAAGCACGGTGCCCATCGCGGCGGTGATGACCGTGCAGGCGATCGCCCCGGAGATCGCCACCAGCCATGAGGAGAGATGCAGACCGAGGAAGGTGACCGACGCGATGCCGATCAACGCACCGCAATAGCCCTCAAGTCCATTGACGATCCGTGAACGATCCACACCGAGCACAATCGCGGTGGCGGTCGAGACCGCCGCGCCGAGCAGGCCGAAGACACCCGGCTTCCAGCCGGCGGAGAAGAGCGCGACCGTGATCACGGCCCCCGTGATGAGCTTGTCCTGGAGATCGACCTGGCCGACGCCGCGCACGGTCTCGGTCACGAACCGCACGGGCTCACGCTCGTACCACTCCGGGGCTCGCCGACGGGCGTCGGCGTCACGGTGAAGCGTGCTCATCGCGCTCTTGGCAATGGGCCGCAGCGGCGAGCGGGCA
>WUUC01019011.1_pt1 | contig 15899 bp, 6 predicted proteins | sample 6278441 | NCBI WGS metagenome assembly WUUC01 (sample SAMN13675441, study PRJNA597444) | soil metagenome | isolation source: soil | place: USA: Washington | collected 2017-10
CTCACCGAGGCCGGCATCCCGTGCGAGATCGTCGAGGGCGGCGACCTCCTCTCCCGCCCCGAAGTCCGCTACATCTCCGACCACCTCCGCCTCGCGGCGAGCCCAGGCAGCTCCGGAGAGAGCCTCCTCCGCCTCCTCTTCCGCGCCCCAGCCCTACTCGACCCGGATGATCTCAGCGCCGTCTTCTCTTTTGGCTCCGAGGCCGCCCTGCGTGCCCCCGAGACGGTCCCCGACCTCTCACCGGCCGCCCGCGAGCGCCTGGGACACCTTTCGGGCGTCTTTGCTATGCTGGAGATGGAGATGGCGGAGGCCGATTCTTTGGGCACCTTCGTCGAGCGGACCATCGAGGTCACGGGCCTCGGCCACGAGCTCCGTTCCAGCCCCGAGCCGGAGGCGGATCTCGCGCTCCAGTTCCTCGGCATCTTCCGCGACGTTGCTGCGGAGTTCGGTGACGTGCGCTATATCGGGGAGTTCATCCGCTACCTGGAGATCAGCGCCGACTCCCGCTCCTCCGAGTCGGCAACACCACCCTCGGGCGAGACCGATTCCGTGCGCGTAACCACCATCCACAAAGCCAAAGGCCTCGAGTTCGACCACATCTTCGTCCCAGGCCTCTCCGCCAAGCTCTTCCCCGAGGAACGCACCCCAGCCTCGGCCCTCACCACGGCCCAGGCCCTCCCGCCGCCCCTGGAGATCTACCCCGAGCCGGACGCCGCGGAAGCCTACGAGGAGATGGAAGCAGCCGCGCTCAAAGCGTCCCTCGCCCGCGGAACCCGCGAGGAAGAAGGCCGTCTCTTCTACGTCGCCTGCACCCGGGCCCGCGACACCCTCACCCTCAGCCGCTCCCACTACTACCGCGATAACATACGCCCGAAGCAACAGGACGCTTTCTGGCAGCTCCTCCTCGAAGCACCCCAGGAGTGCGCCGTCCACTTCGCGCCAGAACCCGATGTTCCCGAGACCAACCCCAACATCGACGAGTCCGACGAGCCTCAAACGACTCAACCTGACCCATGGCCCATCGCGGCCACCGCAGAAGGCGACGACGCACAGATCGCTGCCGAACTCGGGGTAGCGGGCTGGGAAGACGAGCTCTCCAACCTGCGCCGCGACGTCGAGAACATTCCGACCAGGCCACGCCCCAAACACGTCCTGCCGCCCCCGCAGACACATTCTCCCAGCTCTCTGATGAACCTCGAGACCTGCGCCAGGCGCTACTATTACACCTACGTCTTCCCCGTCCCCTTCGGCTCCGAGAGGATGGAAGAATCCCAGGAGTACGGTAGCGCCGTGCACGCCTGGATCGAAGACGGAATGCAGGGCGACCCGCCGAAACCCGAACGAGCGACGGGAAACGGTACCGTCCGCGCACCCGCCGGCGACTTTGCGACATCGGAGTACGCGCTCAAGGCTTCCTCCTACCCGCTGCACGAAGGCGCAGACCTCCCGGAACAGGGTCCGGCCCGCATGGTCGAGGTATCCTTCGCCATCGAGATCGGCGGGTCAGAGCTGCGTGGAAGGATCGACGCAGTCTTCCTCGACGAGGACGGCACCGTACACCTCATCGACTGGAAGACAGGCCGCCCCCACGAGAGCTACAAACAGCGCCTGCAGCTACCTATCTACGCGCTTGCCGCCAATCGCCTCTGGGGCGTAGAGCCCGAGAGAATGCGCCTTGCCTACGTCTTCGTCCCGGGCGCCGAGAGAGTAGAGGTCGAGGTGTGGGAGGGCTTCCTAGGTAGCGCCGAACAGCGAGTAATTGGAGCGATAGAGACGATACTGACTGGAGCCTACGATCCAAGTCCTTCGCACCACGCATGTTCGTACTGCCCCGTGATCGGCGTGGGCATAGATGGATGCCCGACGGAGGTGCCGGAGGCATGAGCGCCGTAAGGACGAGAGCCCTGATCATGGTTATCTCCAGGACCGACACCATCGAGCTCGCGGTGGAGGAGTTCGAACCCGAGATGGTGGGTGTGATCCTGTCCCAGGACATACTCGGTCCTATAGTCACTAAATGCGAAGAGCTCACTCCTCGCACCAGTTTTCGCTACAGGATCGTCGACTCCCCGATGGAGATTTCACACTCCTTCGAGCGCTTCGAACACCTCCTCTCCGAGCTAGAGAGCCTGGGATACACCCCGCAGGACGTGGTCCTCGACGTCACCGGAGGAACCACCCCGATGCGCTTCGGCGCCGCCCTCGCCGCCATGACCCGCGGCATGCGAATGGTCCACCAGAGGGTGCCGCAGCGCTTCGTAGACGGGGAGTGGATCTTGGATTCTTCCAAACTACGCGAGATCGTCCCGATGGATAACCCGCTCGAATCTACTGGCCTCCTGCGCGAAGGCCAGGCGGTCGAGCTCTTCAACCGTCGCGACTACGCTGCAGCAGCACTCGTATTCGCGGACGTGGCGAACAAGGTCAGCGGCGTGGAGCGGGGTCACTATTACAGGGGCCTCCTTCTCCTCTCAGAAGGCTACGGAGCCTGGGATGTCGCCGACTACGGGACCGCCCTCGACAAGCTGAAGCTCGCACGGGAAGAATTGAGCGTGGCCTTTGTGGAGGCTGCGCTCGCCGACAGGGCCGCGGAGATCACCAGCTGCATAACGGTGCACCTGCCTTTCCTCGGCAAGTTGCGCGGCAAGCTCTCCGTCGAGAACGTCGTGGACATGGTCGAGAACGCCCGCCGGCGCATAACCGACCAGGGCCGCTACGACGACGGCGTGGCCCGTCTCTACCGAGCGGTGGAGATGTGGCACCAGTGGAGCCTACAGAACCGTCACTCCATCTCTACCAAGCAGGTCGATTGGGAGGGGGTAGATGAGAGTTCGCGGGAGCGGTTCCGCCAAGCTACGGGGGTGGATCGGCTTCCACAGATGCTGGACCTCGTGCGCGCCCGGATGCTGGATGGCATCCTGGGTGACGAAGCGCATCAAGACGACAACGTGCTCCGTGACCTGCTCCAGAAGCGGAACAGCTCCATCCTGGCCCACGGTCTCCAACCGATAAGCGAGGCTTCTGCAAGACGGTTCCTGGAGTACGTGGACGCGATGGTGGATCAGCCAGAGATCCGGGCCGCGGCGGAGCACGCCCGGCTAAAGGAGTTGTAGGGTGTCAGGTACTGCTTGTCGTGCGCGGTCTACGATGACCGTCGGAGTCCATCCACGACTGAGCGTCGTGCCTTGGATACTTGGGCGCACTATCTGCGGCGATCAGGGCGAAAGGTGGAACGTGAATCCAAGAAAACCCTGCTTATGTCCTACGGAGGGAAACCGACGATGATCAATGACTTTCTTGAAGGCTCCGCTGCCCGGAAAGCTCGTTGGCGTGATGAAGCTGCTGAACCAAGAGGCATTCACCCAGTCTATCGCTGGACGGGTGCCGGTAGAGATGGGCTCGAGGTTGCCTATGGCACGGCCGAGTCGAGGCCGAAAACGACAACGGTCCGTGAGGTTTGGAAGGGCCGTCACGGACATCGTGCCGCCCCGCTCCTCGTCGTGGTCTCTTACCCGGCCGGAGCAACAAGCCGGGCTGTGGTTTGCGGTCCGACGGGCGACGACCCCCGCGTGGTGGACCTGGACCACGGGCAGGCCGAGAGGCTGGCCGACGCCGCGCTCGGCGAACACGACCGACACCACGCGATCCGCTTCCTCGCAGAAGCCCTCGAAGGCGAACTCGATGAGCACCCTGGTCTGCGCAACAAGGGGCTGCTCGCCACCCACGAGCTGCTCTACGGTGTCCCGAAGAGGGATGATTGGGGCACCGCCACGGCCCGGGCCGAGCCGCTCTTGAACCGGCGCGGCCAGGACCTGGTTCGTGGCCTGGGTTACGAGATCGACCAGAAAAGTCCCCAACACAGCGTGCTGCGCTCCCCCGAGGACCGGGCGCAGGCCGTCGCCGTGTTCCTGCAGGAGAGCGAGCAGGCCGACCAGCCCTCGTCCCGCTTCGAAAACCAGACGCCGGTCACCTACGCGCTCACCCACGCCGACCGGGACAATATCCCCTGGGTCGTCGCTGAGAGGAGTGGCGGGGTCCGACTGTACTCGACCTCGACCTCCGGCGCATCGGGGCAGCGCGGGCGGGCCGAGACGTTCGTCGAGCTGAACCTGCCGCTCTTGCACACGGATCAGGCCGGGTACCTGGACCTGCTCTTCTCCTCCGACGCCCTCTCCGAGAACGGCACCGTGTCCCAGATACAGCAGGCATCGAGCATCTACACCAGCGACCTCTCCGAGCGGCTGCGCGAGCGTGTCTACAAACAGGTCGTGCCCAGGCTTGCCGTCGCGATCGCCGACCGGGGGGGCGGGACCGGTGAGGATGACCTCGGAAAGCACTACCGCACGGCGCTTACCATACTGTTTCGCCTAATGTTCGTCGCCTACGCCGAGGACTCACGGCTGCTTCCGCTCAACGTCTACGACGAGTACACTAGGAACTCGCTCAAGACCATCGCCCGCGACCTGTCCGGGACCATCAACAGGGGGCATGAACTCGGCTTCGACAACCCGCTCACCGAGGAGGTCGAGGAGAGCAAGAGTACCCAGACGCTTCTCTGGGCACAGTGCAAGGCCCTCTTCAAGGCCGTTAGGGAAGGGGAGGATTCCTGGGGCGTCCCTGCCTACGATGGCGGCCTGTTCTCCGACGATCCACGCATCAACCCGGTAGGCGGTATCATCGAGCGACTATCTTTGACCAACGCCGAGTTCGGGCCGGCGCTGACCGCCCTGATGGTCGATCGCAGTCCCGACGGAGACATCGGCCCGATAGACTTCCGCTCGCTCTCGGTGCGCGAGTTCGGCACCATCTACGAGGGCCTCCTGGAGTCCGAGCTCTCCGTCGCCGACGGGCCGCTCACGGTGAACAGCGACGGCGTGTACCTGCCCGCAAGGGAAGGGGATAGCGTTATCGTGGAGGCCGGAGAGGTCTATCTGCACAACCAGTCCGGGGTGAGGAAGTCCACGGGTTCGTACTTTACCAAGCCGTTCGCGGTGGAACACCTGATCTCCCACTCCGTAGATCCCACCCTGAAGGAGCACTTGGAGCGCGTAAAGGCCCGGCTCGACGAAGGCAAGGAAGCCGACGCCACCGAGATGCTCTTCGACTTCCGCGTCGCGGACATAGCCATGGGCTCCGGACACTTCCTGACAGCCGTCGTAGACCGCCTCGAAGCCCGCTATACGAACTTCCTCGCCGAACACCCGATATCTCGCGTCAGCAAGGAGTTGGACCTGCTGCGAGAGGCGGCGAAGGAGGCCCTCGGCCAGCTCGCGGACACCGTCGAGATAGAGAACTCCTCGCTGCTGCGGCGCCTGATCGCGCGCCGCTGCGTCTACGGCGTGGACCTGAACCCCCTCTCCGTGGAGCTCGCGCGGGTTGGGATGTGGATCCACACCTTCGTCCCCGGCCTCCCGCTCTCCTTCCTCGACCACAACCTCGCCGTTGGCAACTCCTTGACAGGGATCGGCACGATAGAGGAAGCGATAGACGCGCTGGCGAACACCGGCAAGTACAAGGCCCCGTCACTCTTCGATGACCCACTGCGCGAGGCGTTGCAGGAAGCCGAGGAGCCGCTGCGACGCCTGGCGAGGATCACAGACGCCACAACTGCTGACATAAAGCAGGCCCGCGAAGCTGCTGCCGAGGCCGAAGGAGCCGTAGCGCCGGTCGCCGGGCTGTTTGATCGTATCGTGGCCGCTCGGATAGGGGAGGCGGAGTTGCCGATGATCCTCTCCGCCGACCAACTCTTCGAGTTAGACGCCGACCGAACCCTGGAGGCCAGCCACACCCGCGAGATCGCTGAGGAGATGCAGGCACTCCATTTTCCTGTCGCCTTTCCCGAGGTGTTCCTCCGCGACCGTCCTGGCTTCGACGCGCTCGTGGGCAACCCGCCGTGGGAGACTGCTGTTGTGCCAAAGCTCGAGTTTTGGTCGCTGCGTTTCCCGGGGCTTGAATCACTTGCTCAAGCCCAGCAGCGTCGAGAGATACAGCGATTGGAAAATGAGCGTCCGGACTTAGTAATTGAATATGAACGCGAAGTTGCTGATGCTGAGCGGCTCCGAAAACTCTTACTTACAGGCCCGTATCCGGGCATGGGAAGTAGCGACCCAGATTTGTACAAGGCATTCTGCTGGCGATTCTGGAACTTGATACGCGAAGATGGCGCTGCTGGCATAGTTCTTCCTCGCTCAGCTCTCTCGGGAAGTGGCAGTACTCTCTGGCGTCAAGCGATCCTGGACGGCGGGGCATTCGACACTGTCACTTTCCTTCTCAATAACAGACAGTGGGTATTCCCAGATGTGCATCCACAGTACACAGTCGGGCTAGTCGTCATGCGCAAGGGTAAGAGTCACACAGGGCTTCTACGTTTGAGTGGTCCCTATCACTCACGCGCCCGCTACGATGTGGGCGTCGAAGAACAACCAGCCGAGTTTTCCACCAAGGCGTTCCGCACGTGGACGGCTAATGCCTCGTTCCCGTTGTTGCCGTCCCCGGAGGCCACCAAAGTGTTCACCAAGCTTCGCGCTCATCCTCGGCTCGACGACGGTGGCGGAGAATGGCTCGTGAGACCGGTGCGCGAGCTTGACGCAACTAACGATAAGAAACACATGATCGTTCTAGAAGAGCAACCTAATGAAACTTGGCCAGTATATAAAGGAGCGTCGTTCGACCTGTGGAACCCAGACACGGGGGAGTACTATGCCTGGGCCGATCCCTCTTATATTACTGAAGTGCTGCAGAGCAAACGGCAACGTCAGCAGCGTAACTCTCGCTCAGCCTATAGCGCTTTTCCTATGGCGTGGGCTGCTAACCCCAAGACCCTGCCATGTAGACACGCCCGGATCGTGTTTCGTAACGTCTCTCGCGCGACTGATACGCGTACAGTTAGAACCGCGCTGATTCCACCTGAACGCGTTGTCACTCACGCCGCGTCTTGCTTAGTGTGGTCCCAAGGAGAAGCCACAGACATGGCTTACGTTCTTGGTTTCCTCTCATCAATGCCGCTGGACTGGTACGCTCGTCGTTTCGTGGAAGTAAACCTCGAACTCCATATCTTCAACGCTTTCCCGATACCATGCCCCGACCGCAACGACCCGCTGCGGAACGAGGTAGTGGAGATCTCTGGTCGGCTCGCCGCAGCGGATGACCGCTTCTCCGAGTGGGCCGCGGAGGTCGGTGTCCTGGTTGGCTCGGTCGCTGCTGGGGAGCGCGACGAACTCATTGCCCGCCTCGATGCGGCGGTGGCCCTACTCTACGGGCTGGACGAGGACGACCTGCGCGTCATATACTCGACCTTCCACGAGGGCTGGAACTACGAGCCGCGCCTCTCTGCCGTCCTCGCCCATTACCGGCAACTCGCCCCGACGCGGGTGGGCGCATGACCTTCAAGCCGGAGGTCGTTACCAACAAGAAGGGCGAGACGGTCGCGAAGGCGCTCTCGGGCTACTGGCAGGGCCTCCTCGACGGGATGAAGGACGCCCCAGACCTCGCCATCTCCACCGCGTACTTCAACCCCGGCGGCTTCTCGCTGCTCGCGGACCAGTTGGAGCGGGCCGGTCGGGTGCGGTTGATGATCGGGGCCGAGCCGGACGTGGCCGAGGACCTGAGCCGCCCCCGGCACCTCACCGGCGACCAACTCCCTGAAGATGACGGGCGCATCCGGCTGGCAGAGGCGCTCTGGGAGCACCACCGTCTCATGGAGGAGGACCGTAACCTCATCGCCTTCTCCCGCGAGTCAGACGAGCGGATACGGCGTATGATCGAGTGGCTCCGCTCCGGGCGCGTCGAGACGAAGCTCCTCCGCAAGCGCTTCCTACACGGTAAGGCGTTCATCGTCGAGACCAACCACGACGGGGTGCTCGCCGGCTCCTCCAACTTCACCTACGCTGGTCTTGCCCGCAACGTTGAACTGAACCTGGGCCAGTACCAGCCCGGCGTCGTCGGTGAGGTCATGGGCTGGTACGAGGAAAACTGGGATGCTTCAGAGCCCTTCGACCTGGCCGGGCTCTACGAGCGGCGCTTCGACGAGTACGACCCCTACGTCGTCTACCTGCGGATGCTATGGGAACGCTACCGGGACGAGCTGGACCGCGCGGAGCCAAAGATCGGGCTCGACCTCACCGGCTTCCAGCGCGACGGCCTGTACCGCGCCGTGGACTACCTGCGGCGCAACAATGGTGTCCTCATCGCCGACGGCGTCGGTCTCGGCAAGACCTACATCGCAGGAGAGTTGATCCGCCAGGGCGTCCACGACCGGCGCCAGCGGGTGCTCCTGATCGCCCCCGCACCCCTCCGCGACGGCCCGTGGGAGCAGTTCCTGCGCGAGTTCGACCTTAAGAACATCCAGTGCATCTCCTTCCAGGAGCTGGCCAATGATCCTCGCGTCGGCGGCAATGGCAACCACATCCTATGGTACGACCCCAACGAGTACGCGATGGTCGTCATAGACGAGTCGCACGCCTACCGCAACCCGGACACGGGCCGGGCCGCGACGCTGCGGCAGCTACTCGCCGGCTCCCCTCCGAAGCAGGTCGTCCTCATGACAGCCACCCCGGTCAACAACAGCCTGTGGGACCTGTACTACCTGCTCACGTACTTCATCCGCAACGACGCCTCCTTTCTGGAAGCCGGTATCCCGTCCTTGAGGAAGCACTTTAAGGAGGCCAACGCCGAGGATCCGGACGACCTCTCCCCGGACAAGCTCTTTGACGTGCTCGACGCCGTCGCTGTCAGGAGGACCCGCCGCTTCGTCAAGCGCTTCTATCCGAACGAGAAGATCCGGCGTGGCGACCAAGAAATCACCATAACCTTCCCGCAGCCCGAGGTGCTACGCGAGACCTACGAACTGGACAGCCTCCGGCCCGGCTTCTTCCACGACTTCGCCCACGCGCTCGGGGCGGAAGTGGAGGCGGAGGACAGTCCGCTCCCGTCCCCCGATGACTTCGACTACGGCGAGCAACTTACCCTCGCCCGTTACGCCCCGTCGGCGTACCGCATCGGCGGAGACCCCGACACCTTCGAGCTCCAGGCCGCAGGGCTCCTCCGCTCTGGCCTCCTCAAGCGCTTCGAGTCCTCCGTCCACGCATTCGCCCGCACCTGCCGCAAGATGGCGAGGAGCCACGCCAGGTTCCTCGAAGCCCTGGAGGAGGGGTGGGTCCTCACCGGCAACGCCCTGGCCGCCTGGGACCGGACCGATTCCGACGAGTTCGACCCCGATGCCATCGCCGCTGACGGTAAGGCCGGGGGCCGTCGCGACCCCGCCGCCAACTATGACATCTGGAGGCTGCGCGAGGCCGTGCAGGCGGACCTTGATCTTCTTGTCGGCTTCGCCGATGAAGCCGAGCTTGTGAAGAACCACTCCGACCCCAAGCTGAACGAGCTCGTCGCCGCCCTGGCGAAGATCGCAGAGGAGGCGAAGGACGAAGCCGTCACGAAGGACCAGGAGCGCGACAAGCGGAAGGTCATCGTCTTCTCCTACTACGCGGACACTGTCGAGTGGATCAGGGGGAGGCTAGAGAAAGAATGCGAGACAAACCCTGCTCTTGCGCCGTACCGCAAACGGCTCACCACCGTTACCGGCAGCAGCGGTGGGACGGATGAAGTCCTCTTCGGCTTCGCCCCGGTCTCTTCGCAGGCACCGAAGGGTCGGGCGGAGGACAAATACGACCTGCTCGTGGCGACGGACGTTCTGGCGGAGGGCGTCAACCTGCAGCAGGCGAGGCACATCATCAACTTCGACCTGCCGTGGAACCCCATGCGCCTCGTGCAGCGCCACGGGCGCATAGACCGGATCGGCTCTCCCCACAGCCACGTCTACCTGCGCTGCTTCTTCCCGAGCGAGGATCTCGACGCCCTGCTTGGACTGGAAGCGGCGCTGCAGCGCAAGATCGCCCAAGCCGCCAAGTCTATCGGCGTCGAAGGCGAGATCGTACCCGGCTCCAAAGCCTCAGACCAGGTCTTCGCCCACACCAAGGAGCAGATTGACGCCCTACTCAGAGAAGACGCCACCCTCTTCGAGCAGGCGGAGGACACCGGCGCCCTCTCCGGTGAGGAGTTCCGCCGCGAGCTCGCCGAGGCGCTGAACGACCCTCACTGGAGAAACGCCGTCACGAACCTCCCCTGGGTGGCTGGCAGCGGCAAGCACACCGAAGGCCTCGGCGGCTTCGTCTTCTGCGCCCGCGTCGGAGATCACCCGAGGCCGCAGTACCGTTGGGTTCCACTCACCGAAAGCGGAGAGAACATCGAAGCGGAAGCTATAGTGGAGGACACACTCACCTGTCTCAGCAAGGCGGTCTGCGCTCCCGGAACCGAACGGGCGTTGCCTGAGAGCATCGCGGATCTCGCCTATGACGCCTGGGAAGTAGCCCGCCGGCAAATCTTCGAGCGCTGGATCGAGGGCACCGACCCGGCCAACATGCAGCCCGCCATACCCAAGCCGATGCGCGACGCCGCCGACCTGCTCCGTAACCATCCGCCGAAAGATCTCGGTCTCGACCGCCTGCACACGCTCCTCGACATCATCGAAGCGCCCTACGACACTCGCACCCAGCGGATGATGCGCAAGACCCTGGATCAGCACGATGACGAACGAGAACGAGCAGTGGCGGTCATTCGGCTCGTCAAGGACCTGGGCCTCGAACCGCCCGCAGAGGTACAGCCCCTACCGGAGATCGACGAGCAGGACGTCAACCTGGTCACCTGGATGGCGCTTGTGCCCGGATCAGGTTGACAAAAGAGACAACGCAATTCTGTGTGGCGAGTCCATCGTATTAGCGTCACATGAACGAGGAGGACGAAGCTGATGGTAAGCAAAAAATGATACTTGTCAGATTAGAGAGTGTCGCAGTTGGCGCAAGATCAGCGACAAGATATGAGGAGAAACCAATTGACCAGCGAAGCCGCTTTTAGCGTCAGCAACGGCAACGTGGAGCAGTTAGAGAGTGTGACGCTGGAGGAGATTGGCTTCAAGGAGCGGGAAAATCTACAGCAATGGATCGAGGCATACCCGGAGATCGTCGGACCGGACTTGCTCGTAATCACCACGGAGCTCGACCGGTGGGAGTACGGTGCCGACCGCGTTCGAGACCGCCTCGACGTGCTCTTCCTAGACTCCGCGGGCTCACTCGTCGTCGCGGAGCTAAAGCGCGGCGAAGCACCGGACACCGTGGATCTTCAAGCTCTTAAGTATGCTGCCTACTGCTCTCAGCTCACTGTCAAAGACGTGGTGGCCGACTATGCCAGATACCACAAAATCAGCGAAACGGCCGCCAGAGACGCTGTCGTAGAGCATGCTCCTGCGCTAGAGAGTAGCGGCATCGCTCCTGTGAAAGTACGTCTGGTAGCAGAAGCTTTCAGACCCTCGGTTACGAGCATGGTCCTATGGCTGCAAGAATACGAGCTGGATATTGGTTGCATCGAGATCACCGCAAGGCGTCTCACCGATGGTAACGCCGTCGTCACTTCCCGCCAGATACTCCCGTTACCGGTTGCGGATGACTACTTAGTTCAGCGGCGTAGGAAAGAGAGAGCGGAAGAGCGGCAGGAGGCGTCAAGGCGCAGACCGAACGTGGTTACGGAGCTCTTAGCAGCAGGCGCTCTCGAACCCGGTACCGAACTCAAACTAAAGGTCGAGCAGCTTACCAAAGAAGAGCAGAAACTCATCGCGCCAGGATTGCAACACAACCCACTCTTGGGTCAGGCAGAGTGGACGGGGCTGGGGCTCCGCAAGGCCCTACGTTGGCGTAGGGATAACGACTTGTACTCGGCCACCAAACTGCTAGTCAAGATATTGCAGGAAGTCGGGGCCAGACCCGAGGACGATCCTGGAACCGCGCCCGGCCCAAGCTTCTGGCAGGTGCCTGACGGGCGTACTCTCGTGGAGGTAGCCGACAGTCTGGACGGACCGGACAACAATCTGGGCTTGGACCAGATCGCGTAAGGGCACCGAGAGACGGTAGAGGGACCGATGCATTGCAGGACTTGAGCTGTTTCCCGCGGAACGAGATCAGACTAACGGAGGAATGAGGATGGCACGCCTATCAGGACGTGAAGAAGTATATACGGTAGCGGAACGCTTTGTTGCAGAGACGCTTCGGAAGGACGGATCCCACTTCACCCCGGGAACGACCATCTGGTCTGCCGAGAACATCGAAGACCTGTACGAACGGTTCGTCGGCAATCCGATCGAAACTCAGGAAAGCTTTGAGGACAAGTTCCGCCGTCAACTGGAGGGTGCGCCGCTCGAAACAAGACAACTCGCGGCGGAGCTTCTCTACGTCTACCTTCTCTTCCCGCGCAATATCCGTGGATACAATAAGAGGCGGATCGTCCACGAAATACTCGATGGCACCGAGATGGAGGTGCCAGACGACCTCGACCAGGTACTGGAGCATGGGATAGCTAACTTCGGCCCTGCGCTCCAGAACCGTCCATGGCAACTGACGATGCTCCTGGAGTTCTTCCGGGAGTGGAAGACGATGCCCGAGAGGGAGGAAGTCCTCTCCGACCCGTGGAGGTTCAAGAGCATAGTGTTCTCGGTACCGCATTACAAGGCTGGTGTTCAGCGTGAAGCGCTCCTGCACCTTGTCTACCCGGACACCTTCGAGCGGATCGTTTCTCAGGACCACAAACGGGATGTAGCGAAGCATTTTTCCTACCTGACAAGCGATGACACCCAGGATGTAGACCGCCGGATACTGGGGATACGAGAGGAACTCGCCCCGAAGTACGGCGACGACTTTGACTTCTACGACACCGAGGAGGTCAAGTATCGATGGGAGAACCAGGAGAACGAGTGGGACGCCTTCGTTAGGTGGGCGAGGAAGTTCTACGAGTGGGGCGGTTTTGACGAAAACGAGCGAGACTACAAGCTACTAGTGGCCTCCAGGCTCGCGGAGGCGAGAGATGCCCTGTTCAGCGAAAACGGAGATTGGACGCAGCAACTGAAACGAGGCTTCGGGTCTCCGAACAACCTTGCACATTGGAGGCAGAGTCAGCCTTTCTTGAAGTGGTGCGAGACAAACACAGAAGCGGCCGCACGAGCCTTGCACGCATTGTGGGATGGGACGGCCACTGCCCCCGAGCGCATGAGGAGGTTCGCTGAACTCTTGCCTTGGGATATTGTGAGCGGACGCGGTGGTAGATTGGCCCTGGCTTCGGTCCTGTTGCTCGCCGAAGATCCTCTGAATAACCCTATCTACAGGGCAGGACCCCTATACACAGCCAAGAACCTCTTAGGTTATCCACTGGCTGGTAACGAAGTAGATGAAGGCGAGCTCTACGAGCAAGCGGTAGAGTTCATCGATCGCTTCACGGAAGAAGCGGCATCTAGAGGACTGGATCTTCGCGATCGTCTCGACGCCCAGAGCCTTATCTGGTGCGTCTCGAAATGGCAGGCTGCCAATGAGCCGGTGACCTCCTGGTCAGAGAACGAGCGCAGAGCATTCCTCAAGTACCGCGGCGAGCCCGTTGAAGACGATCTGGAGGACAAGGAAGACGAAAGTCCATTGGACGAGGATGTTGAGAAGGACGGCCTCGCCTTACTCGCGCAGGAACTGCTTCTGAATTACGACTATCTGTCGCGCATCGACCGACTTCTCAGGGACAAGCGGCAGATCATCTTCTACGGCCCGCCGGGAACCGGCAAGACCTTCGTGGCCAGGAGGCTGGCGGGGCTCTATGGGGAAGGGAGTGGGGGATCGTCCCTTCTCGTGCAGTTTCATCCATCTTATTCTTACGAGGACTTCGTGGAGGGCTACAGGCCTCGCTCCGTGGGTGGCCAACCGGGCTTCGCGCTCGTCGACGGTCCGCTAAAAAACCTGGCTCGAGAAGCCTCCAAGAATCGCGACGCAAAGTACGTGCTCGTCATCGACGAGGTCAACCGTGCGAACCTGACCAAGGTAATGGGCGAGTTGTACTTCTTGCTCGAATACCGTGGCGAGAGCGTCACCCTGCAGTACTCTGGAGGGGATTTCTCCTTGCCGGAGAACCTCTGGATCATCTGCACGATGAACACGGCCGACCGCTCCATTGCGCTGGTCGATGCCGCTCTGCGCAGACGTTTCTACTTCGCCCCATTCTTCCCCGACGAACCCCCGGTCACCGGCTTGCTGCGACGCTGGCTCGAGAGGCAAGACCACTCGCTGCTCTGGGTGGCCGACGTCATGGACGAAGCGAACCGAAGGCTCGGGGACAGGCAGGTCGCGATAGGGCCGAGCTATTTCCTCCGGGAGGACCTAACAGAGGAGTGGGTGGAGATCATCTGGGAGCATGCGGTTCTTCCGTACCTCTCCGAGCAGTTCTTCGATGAGGAGGAGCGTCTTGCAGAGTTCGACCTTCTCATCTTGAGGAGCGCCGTCGTCGGTATAGTGGGGAGAGGAGCGGATGAGACGACTGACGCTCAGTGAATACCGAACTGAACTCCAGGTAAGGCTATCCGCTGAGGAGAGAGACGCTCTGCTCAGGTCGGTGCCTTCACTCACCATGACACCCTCGGTGGGATTGGAAGGACACTATGACCTGACGCCGTCCTCGCACGTGGGTGCGGTCGAGGTCGGCTCAATCTCCGTTACAATACTGCCCAAGATACCCGTGAGCCGGGTGATGTTCCTCATCTCGTACGCACTCGACCCCGCGAACTGGTCTTCCAATGGCTTCGATTTCGACGAGGAGGACTCTCTTCTCGAAGCGATCATCCCCGCCTTCGTGCGCCAGCTCCAGATAGCTTTGCGCCGCGGCGTCCTGGAGGGCTACAGGATTGAAGACTCGTCCCTCATGACGGTGAGGGGTCGCCTGAGAATCGGCGAGCAGCTACGCAACAGGTTCGGTGCTGCGCCACCCGCTGAGGTCACCTACGATGAGTTCACGGAAGACATCGAGGAGAACCGCCTGATAAGAGCCGCGCTCATTCGTCTGGGCGGCTTGCGTATACGCAGCGAGTTGGTCAGGCGGTCTCTCCGGCGATTCGACTCCGCTCTGGAGAGGGTCGAGCTGGTGCGCTACGATCCGCGCTCGATCCCCGATGTCCGGTACACACGCCTGAATCAGCACTACCGTCCGGCGGTCGAGCTTGCCAGGCTCATCCTGCGCTCTGACTCGTACGAGCTTCGCCACGGAACCGTAAGGGGAGCATCCTTTCTGGTGGACATGAACAAGGTGTTCGAGGATTTCGTGGTTGTCGCCTTGAGAGAAGCCCTCCGTGTTTCCGAACGCGCCTTCCCGCAGGGAGCGAGGGGGCGACGCCTCTTTCTCGACTCGGGTCGTAGGGTTTCGCTCGAGCCGGACATCTCGTGGTGGGAAGGTGGGAACTGCGCCTTTGTGGGGGACGTTAAATACAAGGCTCTCCCGGAGAGTAGAATAGTCCACCCTGACCTCTACCAGCTACTCGCGTACATCATAGGCTGCCATCTTCCCGGAGGACTCCTCATCTACGGCTCGGGGGAGAAAGCCATTACGCACGATATAGTGCGTGCAGGAAAGACACTTGAGGTAGTCACCCTGAACCTGTCCGATCCTCCAGAGCAAATCCTGCAACGCATGGAGAATCTGGCGGACCTGATAAGGGCTCTCCGGGTGAATACTTTGAAAGCTCAGCGGAGCGATCCTACAACATCGACCATTTGGAGAGCACGTGAAGAAGCTACCGGGTAAGGTAGATCTGCGAAACAATTACGCCGTCTACGAAGAGAACGGCGCTTATACCATCGTGAGCGAGAGCCCCAGAGACCTCCACGGGAACCCGCTCAGAGGGGTCGGCGTCCAGGCCAGGGTTCATGACCTCCTCCATCCCGGCGACCATAATCTCCTCGGTGAATATCGCCACCTGCTCGGTCTGCTCCTTGGGGCACGCCACGACCAACTCGTCGTGGGCGAGGTAGTGCTGGTTACCGCGAGCAGGCGGC
>WUUC01185235.1_pt1 | contig 15899 bp, 17 predicted proteins | sample 6278441 | NCBI WGS metagenome assembly WUUC01 (sample SAMN13675441, study PRJNA597444) | soil metagenome | isolation source: soil | place: USA: Washington | collected 2017-10
ACCGGATCGCCAACGAGGCGAGGTGGGTTCGTGGCCAGGCCGTCTATCTCTACGCGGCGCTGAGGGCGCTCGCAGCCTGGACGCCGGCGAACTTCACGCTCGTCGTGGACGGGGAGCGCAAGGAGATGACCGGCTACACCGTCGTGGCGGCGAACAGCAAGGCCTACGGTGGAGGGATGTACGCGGCGCCCGACGCAGAGCTGGACGACGGGCTGCTCGACGTCGGCGGGACAGGTGACGTGGGCAAGATTCGCTTCGTGCGAGGACTTAGGAAGCTCTTCGAAGGCGAGCACTTCGAGACCCTCAAGGTGAGGATGTGGCGAGCCAGTGAGGTCCGGATCGAGGCGGATCGCCCCTTCGCCGTCTACGCGGACGGCGAGTCCATCGCCGAGCTCCCCGTCACCGTGCGAGTGCTGCCACGGGCGCTGCGAATGATCGTGCCGGCCCAACCGTGAGCTCGTCTCCGTCGTTCTGGGCCAAGCTGGGTCTCGCCAAGGCCGCCGGGGCGCTCAGCCGCCGCAGCGGCCGCGGCGGGGGCACCACGCTTCCCGGGCGCATCCTGCTGCGCCTCGCCCCCGACGCGATCGCCCGCCTCGGCGGGGGGCTCCGGCGGGGGTCTACCGTCATCAGCGCCACGAACGGCAAGACGACCACATCGGGCATGATCGCCGCGGCTCTGCGGGCCGCTGGCCGCGAGCCGGTCCACAACCGCGCCGGGTCGAACATGACGTGGGGCGTCGCAACCGCACTGCTCGAGCAACCCGGCGACGAGGGCCTGTTCGAGGTGGACGAGGCATGGCTGCCGCGTGTCGCGGAGGACCTCGACCCCAAGCTCATCGTCCTCGGCAACCTCTTTCGCGACCAGCTCGACCGTTACGGCGAGCTCGAGAAGCTCGCCGACGACTGGGCGACCATGGTGGCGGATCGCGCCGGGCGCACCGGCTTCGTCCTGAACGCCGACGACCCCCTGATCGCCGACCTCGGGCGAGATCACGAGCTGGCCCGCCGGCCGGGTGTGACCTACATCGGGATCGACGACGGGCGCCACGCGCTTCCCGAGCTTCAGCACGCGCACGACGCGAAGCACTGCCGGCGCTGCGGCGCGCCCTACGACTACGAGCGAGCCTTCGTGGGGCACCTCGGCCACTACTCCTGTCCCAACTGCGAGGCCGACCGCCCGGCGCCCGACGTGGTCGCCGAGCAGATCGAGCTGCGAGGGATGAAGGGGGCCGAGGTGAGGGTCCGGACCCCCGCTGGGTCCGCGGACCTCTCGCTTCCGCTTCCCGGCCTCTACAACGTCTACAACGCGCTCGCGGCGCTCGCGGCCGCCCTGCGCCTGGGCGTGACGCTGGAGCAGGCCACCGCGGGCCTGGCGGCGGCCGAGGCCGCCTTCGGCCGGGTGGAGACCGTGCGGGTCGAGGGCAAGCCGGTCTCCATCCTGCTCATCAAGAACCCCGCGGGCGCGAACGAGGTGCTCCGTACGGTGCGACTCGAGCGCGAGGCGAACGGCGGCGCGGCTTCGCGCGGGCTCGATCTGTGGATCGCCCTCAACGATGGCATCGCCGACGGCCGTGACGTCTCGTGGATCTGGGACGCGGACTTCGAGCTATTGGCCGGGAGCGTGCGGCGGGTCGTCTGCGCCGGCACGCGGGCGACCGAGATGGCGCTCCGCCTCAAGTACGCCGGGCTGGACCCCGACGGGATCGAGGTGGAGGAGGACATTCCCCGCAGCCTGGACGCGGCGGTGGCGGGCGCCGCCGACCGCCTGTTCGCGCTTCCCACCTACACGGCGCTGCTGCGCCTGCGCACGCTCCTCGCCGACCGTGGGCTCGCGAAGGAGTACTGGGCATGAGCGAGGAGGCGACGGTCTGGCACGAGGTCGAGTGCGGCGCCTACGCCGAGGACCTGAGCCTCTGGGAGGAGCTCGCGGCCGAGCGCGGGTCACCGGTCCTCGAGCTCGGCTGCGGGACCGGCCGGGTGGCCCGGCACCTCGCCCGCCGGGGCTTTTCGGTCCATGCCCTGGACGCCGACCCATCCCTCCTGCAGGCGCTGGAGGACCGGGCGGCCCGCGAGCGGCTCGGCGTGGTGGCGCGCTGCCTCGACGTGCGCGAGCTGGCCGACCAAGCCGCAGGCGTCTATCCGCTCGTCCTCGCCCCCATGCAGCTCATCCAGCTCGTCGGAGGCGTCGAGGGCCGGGCGGCGACGCTCGGCGGGGTGGCGCACATACTTCAACCGGGCGGCCTCGCTGCCTTTGCCATCGTCGAGGGGACGGACGGAATCGTCGGGGCTGCGGACCCCGGCGTGGTCCCCGACGTGCGCGAGCGCGACGGCTGGCTTCACTCGAGCCTGCCCGTCGGTGTCGCCGCGCGCGACGGCCACCTCGAGGTGCGCCGGCTTCGTCAGGTCGTCTCGCCCGCGGGGGAGTTGACCGACGCCGAGCACGTCGAACGCCTCGCCGTGCTCGACGCCCCCACGCTGGAGCGCGATGGGCGCGCGGCGGGACTCGAGCCTGCGGGCCGGCGGGCGCTGGGCTCGACCGACCTGCACGTGGGCTCGACGGTCGTCCTCCTGCGGAGGCCCGCCTGATGGAGCTGCGGTTGCTGGCCCTCTACCCAGACCAGATGAACATCTACGCCGACCGCGGCAACATCCTGTTCCTGCGCAGGCGCTGCGAGTGGCGCGGGATCGGGTTCCGATACGCGTCCGCCGGCCCGGGCGACACCCTCGATGCCTCCGCCCACGACCTCATCTACATCGGCGGGGGCCAGGATCGAGACCAGCGGCTCGTGGCCGCCGATCTCGTGCGAACCAAGCGCGACGGCCTCGCCGCCGCGGTGGACGACGGCGCGGCGGTGCTGGCGGTCTGCGGCGGCTACCAGCTGCTGGGTCACAGCTACGAGCTGGGAGGCGAGAGGATTCCCGGCCTGGCCCTCGCCGACCTGGAGACCGTCCGCGAGGAGGGCGAGCGGCTCATCGGGAACGTCGCGATCGAGGTGGAGCTGGGCCCTGCTCGGCTGACGGTCGCCGGGTTCGAGAACCACGGCGGCCGTACCTATCTGGGCCCCGAGGCCGAGCCGCTGGGCCAGGTCCTGAGCGGCCACGGCAACAACGGCAGCGACGGCCTCGAGGGCGTACGGCGGCACAACATGCTCGGGACGTACCTCCACGGGCCGCTCCTGCCGAAGAACAGCGTGCTCGCCGATCACCTCCTCGCCCTCGCCCTCGCCCGGCGGTACGGGTCCGAGCCGCAGCTCGAACCACTCGACGATCACGCCGAGGAAGCTGCTCACCGCACCGCCCACGCCGTGGCGATGCGCGGCTAGGTGAGCGCGCTCACCGCCCGCTCGAGCCGAACCCCTTCTCCCCCCGGGCGCTCAGCTCGAGCTCCGCGGACGAAATGGGCTGCGCGTCCGCGAAGGGGGTCACGAGGAGCTGGGCGATCCGATCGCCCACCTCGACCTCGAACGGCTCCCTCGCGTCGGTGTTCAGCAGCAAGACGCGGATCTCTCCACGGTAGCCGGCGTCGATCAACCCCGGCGCGTTGACGAGCGCGATGCCGTGGCGGGCGGCCAGGCCCGAACGAGGCAGCACCAGGCCGGCGTGAGCGGGCGGGATCGCGACTGCGACGCCGGTGCCGACCGATGCGCGGTCCCCTGGTTTTAGAAGCGCTCGCTCGGCGGCGTAGAGGTCGAGCCCGGCATCCCCATCATGGGCACGCGTGGGCAGCACGGCCGCCTCGCTGAGGAGCGCGAAGGCGAGCTCCACTAGCGGCCGGGGCGGGCGCCGTTGGTCGCCGGTCCGTCCGGCGTGGCGAACTCCTCGAAGCGGTGGGCGAGCGCGGCGGGGATGCGAGCGCGGACCAGCACGCCCTCGGCGCCGTCCTCGCGCTCGAGGTCGCCCGCGAGCGCGTGGAGCTCGGAGAGCCGCGAGCCCTCCTCGTAGGGGACGAGCAGCTCGACCGGCCGCAGCGTCTCTTCGAAAATCTGCGCGACCCGGCCGCGCAGCTCGCCGAGGCCCTCGCCGGTCGTCGCCGAGACGCCCACGGCGTCGCTGCGACCGACAAGCACGTCGCGACGCTCGTCATCGTCCAGGAGATCGATCTTGTTCAGCGCGACCAGGCGCGGGCGATCGCCGGCGCCGAGCTCCTCCAGCACGGCGTCGACGGCCTCGGTCGAGCGCCTGCGCGCCTCGGCATCCTCGGACCCGTCTACCACGTGGACGATCAGGTCGGCGAGCCTGGTCTCCTCCAGCGTCGCCACGAACGCCTCGACGAGCTGGTGGGGGAGCTTTCGGATGAAGCCGACGGTGTCGGTGAGCAGGTAGTCACGCCCTTCGTGGCGGTAGGAGCGCGTCGTTGGGTCGAGCGTGTGGAAGAGCCTGTCCCCCACCCCTACGTTGGCGCCGGTCAGCGCGTTCAGGAGCGTCGACTTGCCGGCGTTCGTGTAGCCCGCCAGCGCCACGGTTGGCAGGCTCGAAGCCTCGCGTCTCGCCCGCATCACCGAGCGGTTTCGCTCGAGTCCCTCAAGCCGGCGCCGCAGTGCCGAGATGCGGTCACGCGCGAGGCGGCGATCGGTCTCGATCTGCGACTCGCCGGGCCCGCGGGTGCCGATACCCCCGTCCATGCGTCCCGCGCCGAGGCGCTCGAGGTGGGTCCAGAGGCCCCTCATGCGGGCCAGGTTGTACTCGAGCTGTGCGAGCTCCACCTGGAGCTTTCCCTCCGCGGTGTGTGCGTGGGCGGCGAAGATGTCGAGGATGACCGCGGTGCGGTCGATCACCGGCACGCCGAGCGCCGCCTCGAGGTTGCGTTCCTGGCGCGGGGCGAGCTCGTCGTCCGTCGCCACGAGGTTCGCCTTCGCGCGCTTGATCTGGACCCGCAGCTCCTCGAGCTTCCCGCGCCCGAGATAGCGGTCGGGATCCGGGTCGCGGCGGATCTGAGTGAGCTCGCCGGCGGTCGCGACGCCGGCGGTGCGCAGGAGCTCCTTCAGCTCGGCGAGCGGGTCGTCCCCCTCGCCGGGCGCCCCCGTGACGATCCCCACAGCGAGGGCTCGCTGCCGCGCGCGGCGGCTTGCGAACCCGGCCTCACCGGCGCCGTTCGGCGCATGGGTGGTGCGGCCCTTCGGCGGTGTCTGCACGGACCTCAGTGTAGGACCGCTCCCAGCCGGCCTCACCAGATAGGGTCGTCGCGCTCATGAAGGTCTTCGTCACCGGCGGCACGGGCTTCATCGGCGCACAGGTCGTCCGCGCGCTCCGCGGCCGCGGGGACGAGGTGCGTGCTTTGGTGCGGGACCCGGCCAAGGCAACGGAGCTCTCCGGTCTCGGGGCCGAGCTGGTGTCCGGCTCGCTCACCGACCTTCCGGCGATCCGCGACGGCATGGAGGGCTGCGGCGCCGCGATCCACGGGGCTGCGGTGTACGAGGTGGGCATCCCGCGCTCGGAGCACCGAGCGATGTACGAGGCCAACGTGCTGGGTACCGAGAACGTGCTCCGCGCCGCCCTCGACGCTCGGATCGGAAAGGTCGTCTACATCTCCACGGTCGCCGCCTTCGGCAACACCCACGGCCGCGTGGTGGACGAGTCCTACGAGCACCCCGGCCTCGAGTTCACCTCCTACTACGAGCAGACCAAGTACGAGGCGCACCGGGTGGCGAAGCGGCTCCACGCCGAGGAAGGGTTGCCCTGCGTCATCGTCCAGCCTGGAGCCGTGTACGGGCCTCAGGACCACTCGGCGCTGGGCAAACAGATGAAGGACTTCCTCGCCGGTCGCATGCCGGCACTCGCCTTCCCGGACCTCGGCATCAACATGGTGCACGTCGAGGACGTCGCTACGGGGGTGCTGCTCGCGCTGGACGAGGGCGACACGGGGTCCTCCTACGTGCTGGGGGGCCAGCTCACGACCATGCGCGAGGTGATCGAGACGCTCGGGAAGGTGAGCGGCAGGGAGCCGCCCAAGCGCACCATCCCCACGGGCTTGATGAAGGCCATGACGCCGATCGGTCCGGTGGTGGGGAAGCTCATGGGCCAGCGGCCCAATCTGCGTGAGCTCATCTCATCCGCCGACGGGGTCACCTTCTGGGCGAAGCACGACAAGGCGATGAGCGAGCTCGACTATTCCCCTCGCAACCTCGAGCAGGGTCTGCGCGACACGTTCGCGGCGGAGGGCCGGCTGTCCTAGCGCTCCGGGCCGGGATGCGCAAGGATGGTGCGCGATCCCGACCCAGGAGGAACGATGAGCAAGGTTGTCCACTGTCCCTGCGGAACCGACGTCGAGGGCTCCTCGGACGACGAGCTCGTCGGCAACGTCGAGGCGCATGTCGCGGAGAACCACCCCGACATGGTCGGCAAGATGAGCCGGGAGCAGATCCTGGAGATGGCGGAGGAACGCTAGCGCTGCGCCCGTCGAAGCCCGGGGCGCCGGGCGACCTCAGGATCCCTGGATCACCGAGAGCACGTTGCCCGCCGGGTCCTTGAACCAGGCGATGAGCGGCCCGCCGCCGCGGAAGATCCCCTTTTCGTCCGTCTCGAGCTCGGTTCCCTTGTACCGCTCGAAGCGAACGCCACGCTCGGTGAGCGCATCCACGGCGGCCTCGACGTCGTCCACCGGGAAGTTGAGGATGGTGAACGAGGCGGGCTCGTGGTTCCCCTTGGGGTAGACAAGGACGTCACCGGCCTCCGCGATGTGCAGGAAGAGCAGGCCCTCGCCCGCCTCCTCGTGCTCCGTCAGCTTCAGCCCGAGCGTCTCCCCGTAGAACGCCTTGGCCTGCGCCAGGTCGTCCACCGAGAAGCCGCTGAACGCCTTGGTGTTTTCGAACACTCTTGCCTCCTTGTCGTCGCATCTCTACGTTAGGACGCCGAAACGCCCGGGGATTCATCGGTCCCGCCGGCCAGCTGCGCCTCGGCCTCGATCTCGACTTTCCAACGCGGGTCGAGCAGGGCCCTGACGACCACCATCGTGGCGGCAGGACGGACGTCGCCGAACGTCTCGGCGTGTGCCGTCCCCACGGCGTCGGCATGCTCGGCCGAGGTCACGAACATGCGCGTGCGGACGACGTCCGCCGTCGAGGAGCCCAGCTCGTGGAGGGCGCCCCGGATGATCTCCAGGCAGCGCCGGGCCTGCGCGCCGGGGTCTGGATCGCAGCTGCCATCGGGCCAGACGGGCGCCGTTCCGGACACCAGCACGCGCCCGCCGGCGCGTACCGCGCGGGCGAAGCCGAACCGCTGCTCGTAGGGGGAGCCTCCGAAAACGCGGTCGCCGGCGTCCACGGCGCTAGCCCATGTGCTCGCGGATTCGCTCGACCGCCTCGGTGATCCGCTCGTCGGGCGCCGTCAGCGAGATCCTGAAGAAGCCCTCGCCGGAGGGTCCGTACATCGAGCCCGGGGAGATCACGACGGCGGCCCGCTCGAGGGCGAGCTCGGCGAACGAGGTCGAGGTGTGGCCCTCGGGGACGGGCGCCCAGACGTAGATCGTGCCCCGCGGCGCCTGCGCCTCCACGCCGATCTCGCGCAGGGCTTCGACCACCAGGTCCCGCCGCCGTGCGTAGATCGCGTTCATCTCCTCGATCGGCCCGCGGGGGCCCTCGAGCGCCGCGACGCCGGCGAGCTGGACCGCCTCGAAGAGGCCCGAGTCCACGTTGGTCTTGAGCCGCCAGTAGGCGGAGATGGCGGCGGCGTTGCCCGTGATGGCTGCGCAGCGCCAGCCCGTCATGTTGAACCCCTTGGAGAGCGAAAAGACCTCGACGCCCACCTCCTTGGCGCCGGGGGTGCCGAGGAAGCTGGGCGCGACGTAGCCGTCGTAGGTGGTCTCCGAGTAGGCGTTGTCGTGGACCACGAGGATGTCGTGCTCGCCCGCGAGCTCCACCACCCGCTCGAAGAAGCCGTCCGGGACGACCGCGCCCGTGGGGTTGTTCGGGTAGTTGATGAAGAGGAGCCGCGCCCGGGCCAGGGAGTCGGAGTCGATGCTCTCCAGGTCGGGCACGAAGCCGAGCCCCGGCTCGAGCGGCAGGAGGACGGCGCCGGCGCCGGCGAGCAGCGGGCCGCCCGTGTAGACCGGGTAGCCCGGATCGGCGGCGAGCGCGACGTCGCCGGGGTCGAGGAACGCGGAGCAGAGGTTGTAGATGCACTCCTTGGCGCCGATCGCGGGGATCACCTCGCCGTCGGGGTCGATCTCGACGCCGAACCGGCGGTCGTAGAACGAGGCCAGGGCGCGCCGGAACTCCTCGCGACCGCGGTTCGAGGGGTACTGATGGGTGCCTGGGTCGGCCACCGCGGCCTGCATCGCTTCGACCACGTGCGAGAAGGTGGGATGGTCGGGATCGCCGATCCCGAGGCTGATGACGTCGATCCCGGCGGCTTTCTTGTCGGCGACCTGCTTCTCGAGCTCGGCGAACTTGTACGGCGGAATGGCCTCGAGGCGCCGGGAGGGATCGGTCAGGCCCATGGGCGCGAGAGCGTAGCGGCCGGGTTCTAGTCGAGACTGCGGACGAACTCGGGGGAAAGCTCGCCGGCGTAGACCGGCTCGGCGCCGCCCGTCAGGGTCAGGTCGAGCTCGTCGGAGACCTCCACGGTTAGGTCTCCGCCGTCGAGGCGAACGGTCAGCGGGCTCGTCGCGCCGCGCACGAACGCCGCCACGGCGGCGCCGCAGGCGCCGGTCCCCGAGGCGAGCGTCTCCCCCACGCCCCGCTCGAAGATGCGGGCGCGGACCGTCGAGCCGTCAGCGTTCCAGAACGAAACGTTGGTCCGGTTGGGAAAGGCCTCGGCGGACTCGATCGCAGGGCCAACCTCGGCGAGATCGAGCTCCTCGAGACCCTCCGGCACCTCGATCGCGCACTGTGGGTTCCCCACGTTCACGTGCTGAAAGCGCCACTCGCGTCCACCGGCAGTGATCGTTCCCTCCCCGTCCGGCGGCCCCGACGGATAGTCCTCCGAGGCCACCGCGGCGCGGCCGATCTGCATGCTCACCACCCCGGGGTCCGTGATCGTGGGCTCGAGCGCGCCCGCACGGGTGATGATCGTGAACTCATCGTCCTCCGTCCAGCCGGAGCGACGCAGATAGAGGACGGCCTCACGGGCGCCGTTCCCAGAGAGCTCCGCCTCGGAGCCGTCGGGGTTGAAGGTGCGAAGCTCGGCCACGAAGCGCGTGTCGTCGCTGCGCGAGAGCACGAGGATGCCGTCGGATCCCACTCCCCGATGGGGCTCGCAGATCCGGCGGATCCGCTTGGCGGTGAGCTCCCACGGGAGCTCCTCGTGCTCGACGATCACGTAGTCGTTGCCCAGGGCGTTCCACTTCTCGAAGCGCACGGCGGCGAGTATCTCAGGGGTCCCGCGCGTAAAGGCTGCGAACGATCTCCTCCGCCACCTCGCGGTCGGAGCGGCCCGAGCGGTCCACCAGGCGGACGCCCGGCATCTTCCGCATCCAGGTGAGCTGGCGGCGCGCGAAGCGCCGCTGCGCCAGCTTCATGGCGGGCACGTCTCCCGCGAGAAGCTCCTCGAACCCGATCGCCGCGCGGGCCGTGCGGGAGGCGCCGGCCCCGGCGGCGCGCCGGGCCTCCTCCGGGGCACCCGCGGCCACCATGGCGTCGACCCGCTGGTCGATGCGGCGATCGAGCTCGTCGCGGCCGCAGGTGAGCCCGATCAGCGTCGTGGGTACACGCAGACGCTCCGTCCACAGCCCTTCGGTCGAGAGGTGCGGCTCGATGCCGGAGCGATGGAGCTCGGCCATCCGGGCGACCCGCTTGCGGTCGTTCGGGTGCACGGTCTCGGCCGTCGCCGCGGGAAGCTCCGCGTGAAGCGCCCCGGAGCCGCGCGCGGCGATGTCACGCTCGACTCCCTCACGCACCTCCGCGGGGACCGGGGGGCGCAGCTCGAGCTCGGCCAGCGCCGCGCGCAGGTAGAGGCCGGCTCCCCCCACGACGAGTGGAAGGCGGTCCTCGGCGATCAGGTGGTCGATCTCGGCATGCGCCAGCTCGGCGAAGCGCCCGGCGCTGAACTCCTCGGCGACTGGAACGAATCCCACGAGCCGGTGCTCGAGCCGCTCTCGCTCGGCCGCAGAGGCGGCGCCGCTCAGCACTCCGAGTCGCGCGTAGACCTGGATCGAGTCGCAGTTGACGGCGACCGGATGCTCTCCCCTGCCGCGCAGCAGCTCGGCGAGCTCGAGCGAGACCCCGGTCTTCCCCACCGCGGTGGGCCCGAACACCGCGAGGACGTCCATGTGCTACGCCGGCGAAGCTGCCGATCGCGAGCGGGGCTACGCGACCCGGCTGAGCAGCTTCTCCTGTCCGCTCAGCGTTTGCGAGGTCGCCGCGGCGATCTCCACATCAACCAGCTCGCCCGGCGCGGCCGTGCCGTCGAAGTTGACTGCCTTGTTGTGGCGGATTCGCCCCCGCAGCCGCGAGGCATCGGTGCGGCTGGGACCTTCGACGAGCACCTCCATGGTGCGCCCGACGAAGCGCTGGGAGCGCTCCCGCGCACGCCGCTGCACCAGCTCGACAAGCCGCGCCATGCGCTCGCGCTTGACCACGTGAGACAGCTGGCCCGGAAGCTCGGCGGCCTCGGTGCCGCGCCGCGGCGAGAAGATGAAGGTGAAGGCGCTGTCGTACCCGACCTCGTCCACCACCTCGAGCGTCTCCGCGAAGTCGTCTTCCGATTCCCCGGGAAAGCCGACGATGATGTCGGTCGTGAGCGCGCAGTCCGGAACGTGCTCACGGATCATCGCCACCCGGTCCATATAGCGCCGCCGGTCGTAGGTGCGTCGCATCCGCTTCAGCACCACGCTCGAGCCCGACTGAAGTGGCAGGTGGATGTGCTCGCACAGCGACGTCAGCTCGGCGTGCGCGCGGATCACGTCCTCGCGCATGTCCTTGGGGTGCGGGCTCGTGTAGCGGATGCGCTCGATCCCGTCGACCGCGTCCACGAGGGCGAGGAGCTCGGAGAAGCGGATGCGCTCAGCCGCCGGCAGGTCGCGGCCATAGGAGTTCACGTTCTGCCCGAGGAGCGTCAGCTCGCGCACGCCGTCGGCCGCGAGCCGCCCTGCCTCGGCCACGATCTCGTCCGGGGGCCGACTCTGCTCGCGGCCCCGGGTGGATGGGACGATGCAGTAAGAGCAGGCGCAGTTGCAGCCCTGGGAGATCTGAAGCCATCCCTGGAACTCCCGCGTGCGCTTCGCCGGCAGGTGCCCCGAGAAGTCCTCGAACTCGAAGTAGCCCTGGGCCGAAAGCGAGTCGGACGTGAGGAACTCGGCCAGTCGGTGGATCTGCCCGGGGCCGAAGGCGACGTCGACGAAGGGGAACCGGTCGAAGACCTCGTCCTTCACCGACTGGGCCCAGCAGCCGCCCACGCCGACCACGCGGTTGGGGTCCTCGGACTTCAGTCGCTTGGCCTCGCCCAGGTGCCCGATGAATCGCGAATCCGCGGATTCGCGGATCGAGCATGTGTTGAACAGGATGAGGTCGGCGTCCCCGCGCTCGGGCGTCTCGCTGTAGCCGAGCGACGTGAGCATTCCCCTCATGCGCTCCGAGTCGTGCTCGTTCATCTGACACCCGAAGGTGGTGACGTGGAAGCGCTTGGCGATCACTGCCCCATCTTAGGAGCCGGCGTGGGCTCCGGGGATCGGGTGACGCGAGGCTAGCCGCGCGCGCCGACGCTCTCGGCGAGGTACTGCACGAGCGCGTCGAGCTCTTCGGGGGTGAGCTGCTCTTCGAAGTCGTCGGGCATGATCGGCCCGAAGCCCTCGGCGATCTCGGCCTCGGGGTCGACGATCGACTCCTCGATGAACGCGACATCCTGGTCGGCGAGGGTCGCGTCCAGGTCCGGGCCGATCTGGCCGGTCGAGCCGGCGGCGTCGAGCGCATGACAGCCGGCGCAGCCCTCCTCCTCGAAGATCGCCTCGGGGTCCACGGAGGCCGTCTGCTCGCCGCCCTCACCCTCCTCCGGCGGTGTCGCTCCCTCCTCCTCCTGTTCGCTCTCGGAGGCTCCGGCCGCGTACTCCTCCACCACCTCGGCCGGCGAGGGCAGCTCGCCCGCTGCGATCTCCTCGTTTCGGTGGGACTGCTCCTCCTCCGCGCTCAGCCACGCGAACGCCGCCGTGCCGCCGATGAGGACACAGAAGAGCGCGATGCCGCCGATGAGCACCGGGCGGCTCGGAGGGAACCGATGGGAGCGGACGCCGATGAACGAGACGACGAGGGCCACCGCCGTCAGCGTCAGCCCGAGGACGTAGAAGACGGTCTCGTCGCTCATGCGGGCGCGATCCTACCTGTCGCGGAACCGGCACAGCGGACCTCGGCGGTGCCGGCTGTGGCTCGACGACCTCGTGCCTCAGTCCGCGTAGGACGTGGCTCGCGACTCTCGGATCACGGTGATCTTGATGCGCCCCGGGAACTCGATCTCCTCCCCCACCGCCGTCGCGATCTCGTGCGAGAGGAGCGCCGCGCGCTCGTCGTCCACCTCGCCGGGATCCACCACCACGCGCACCTCGCGTCCCGCCCGCATCGCGAACACACGCTCCACGCCCTCGTGCCGCTGGGCGATCTCCTCCAGGTCGCGAAGCCGCGCCACGTACTCCTCAAGCGAATCGCCTCGCGCCCCCGGGCGAGCACCGGAAAGCGCGTCCGCAGCCTGCACGATCACGGCCTCCACCGTGCGCGGCTCGACCTCGTTGTGATGCGCCTCCATGGCGTGCGCGACCGCCTCCGTCTCGCCCAGCCGGCGTGCGATCTTGCCACCCACCAGCGCATGGGGGCCATCCACCTCGTGGCTCACGGCCTTGCCGATGTCGTGCAGGAGCGCGGCGCGGCGCGCCGTGTCCACCGAGGCGCCGAGCTCGCTGGCCATCATCGCGGCGAGGCTTGCCGCCTCGACAAGGTGATCGAGCACGTTCTGGCCGTAGCTTGTTCGGTACCGCAGGTGTCCCAGAAGGCGGACCACCTCTGGGTCGAGGCCATGCACCTTCGCGTCGAGCGCCGCCTGTTCACCCTCCACGACGATATGAGCCTCGACCTCGCCCCTGGCCGCCTCATAGGTCTCCTCGATCAGCGCCGGATGGATTCGGCCGTCGGCCATGAGTCGCTCCAGTGTGATCCTCGCGACCTCCCGCCGGACCCCGTCGAAGCTCGACAGAAGGACGGCGGATGGCGTCTCGTCGATGATCACGTCAACCCCGGTGAGCGACTCGAGCGCGCGGATGTTGCGACCCTCGCGGCCGATGATCCGCCCCTTCATCTCATCGCTCGGGAGCTCGACGAGGCGGGTCGTGGACTCGGTGGCGTGCGTGGCCGCGAGGCGTTGCGTCGCGACCGCGAGGATGCTGCGGGCGCGGCGCTCGGCCTCCCGCTTGGTCTCCTCCTCCATCTCTCGCAGCCGCAGTCCGGCTCGCTGCCGCGCCTCCTGTTCGACCTCGGCCACGAGGAGCTGACGCGCCTGCGCGGCGGTGAGGCTGGAAACGCGCTCGAGCTCGCGCCGCTGGACCCGCTTTGACCGCTTGAGCTCTTCGAGCTGGCTCGCCAGGTTGCGCTCGCGGTCCTCGAGGGCGTGAAGCCGCCGCTCGAGGTCCCCGCGCTGGGCCTCCAGCGAGTCGGCCGTGCGCAGCGCCCGCTCCTCCATGCGGGCGATTTCCTCCCTGCGGGCCCGCAGCTCGTCGGCGGGCGACGGAGCGGCACGGTCGGTTGCCTCCGCCGGTTCGTCGCCTGCATCATTCCGGTGCCGCCGGGGGGACCAAAGCGGGCGTGTGGCCATCCGTTCCTCTCCACCAGCTCGAGGGCCGGTCCTGCGTTTCGCTTCTCTGGCCGGCGCCCACCTGGGCGCCGACGGCGCTGGACCGCCGGAAGGCGAAATGGCCGGATCTCACCTCCGCGGCGCTCGAAGGGCGGCGGAGGATGCGCTCCCCTGGCGCTGGGCCCTAGGCCCGGCACCTCCCCGAGGTTGCGAGCGGATACGAAGTCGTTTGCATCAAGGTTCTCAGTGGCTCGTTGAACAGCCGGTCATTCACGTCTTTCCGGCGGCGATCACACGCCGCAGGTGGATCGTAGACGCGGGCGGGCCTCCCCGCAACCTATGCAGCCTCGCGTCCGCCTCGGCGGACCGCCTCGTAGGCGAGGTCGAGGTCGTACCCGCGGCGCGCGAGGAACGCAAGCGCTCGGCGTCGCTCGGCGTCGCTACCGAGCGGCTGCGCTCGCTGCGCGAGCAGCCTCTCGGCCCGCGCGAGCTCCGTCTCGTGGTCCTCCGTCCCCAGGGCCGACTCGATCAGCTCGCCCGCGATCCCGCGCCGCATCAGCGCCTCGCGGATGCGCTCGGGCCCCCACCCGCGAAGCTCCCGCTTGTCCTCCGCGAACCGCTTCGCGAATCGGCGGTCGTCGAGCTCGCCCACCTCGGTGAGGTGAGCGATCGCCGTGTTCACGTCGGTGGCGGTGAAGTCGCGCTCGGCGAGCCACTCGGCGAGCTCGGCGGCCCCCCGCTCGCGGCGGCGGATCGCCGCCAGGCCGCGCTCGAATGCCTTCCGGGCGCCGGCGCCGGCCGGCTCGCCCGTCGGAGAGAGATCCCGGCCCGTCACGCCCGCGGGCTCTGCCCTAGGCGGCCTTCTTCTGTGGCTCGGCCGCGACCGGCGCCTCCGCCGGCTCCTTCTGCGCGGGCTGCTGCGCAGCCGGTCCCTGCGGCCTCGCGATGTCGAGCGCGTCGAACAGCTTCGCCTCGATCTCCCCGTACAGCTCGGGGTTTTCGGACAGATACTGCTTCGTGTTGTTGCGCCCCTGCCCCAGGCGGAGCTCGCCGTAGGAGAAGAACGAGCCCGACTTCTTGACGATGTCGTGCTCGAGGGCGAGATCGAGCAGGCCGCCGGCCTTGGAGACCCCCACCCCGTACTCGATGTCGAACTCGGCCTGCCGGAACGGGGCGGCGACCTTGTTCTTGACGACCTTCACCCGCACCCGGTTGCCCACAGCCTCGGTTCCCTCCTTGAGCGTCTCGATCCTGCGGATGTCGAGTCGCTGCGAGCAGTAGAACTTGAGCGCGCGGCCCCCGGGCTGGGTCTCGGGGGAGCCGAACATCACGCCGATCTTCTCCCGGATCTGGTTCGTGAAGATGCACACGGTCTTGGCCCGGCTGAGGTTGCCGGCGAGCTTTCGCAGCGCCTGGGACATCAGCCGCGCCTGCAGGCCGACCGTCTGCTCGCCCATCTGTCCCTCCAGCTCGACCCGCGGCGTGAGCGCGGCGACCGAGTCGACGGCGACCACGTCGACCGCTCCGGAGCGCGTCAGCACATCGACGATCTCAAGCGCCTGCTCGCCGTAGTCGGGCTGGGAAACCAGCAGCTCATCGGTGTCGACGCCGATCCGCTTTGCGTAGATCGGATCGATCGCGTGCTCCGTGTCGACGAATGCGCAGACCCCGCCGCGCTTCTGGGCCTCGGCGATGATGTGGTAGACGAGCGTGGTCTTGCCCGAGGACTCGGGCCCGAAGATCTCGACGATCCGCCCTCGCGGCACCCCGCCGACCCCGAGAGCCAGGTCGAGCGGCAGGGCGCCCGTGGGAATCACCTCGACCGGGATCGCGGCCTTCTCGCCCAGCTTCATCACGGACCCCTGGCCGAAGTCCTTGTCGATCTGGGTGAGCGCGGCCTGGAGCGCGGCGTCCTTGGCCTTCGCGTCCTTGGCCGCCTGCGCATCGGCTGCCTTCAAGCTCGTCTTCTGAGTGTCTGCCATCTTCCTCTCATCACCTCTCTCGCCCGCTCGTGGCAGGCGGCAGTTCCAGGCCGGACAGGCGCTCGTATTGCGCGCCCGACGACCGCAGATGCGAACGGTAAAGAGCCACCCGGACGGCTCCCCACGGATGCAGAAGCTCCTGTGAAAGCGGGCCGGGAGGACGCTCGACAACGCGTGGGCGCCTGCTCCGCCGCCGCCCCCCGCCACCGCCGG
>WUUC01033567.1_pt1 | contig 15898 bp, 10 predicted proteins | sample 6278441 | NCBI WGS metagenome assembly WUUC01 (sample SAMN13675441, study PRJNA597444) | soil metagenome | isolation source: soil | place: USA: Washington | collected 2017-10
GGAAATAAATCGTGCAAAAAGAACCTGGCGGGCGCGGACTTTATCACTCTCGGACGTAACTTACAAGAGCCTCGATGTACCGTGTCCGGCTTCAAACCTCATGCCCCCGATGACACCAACGCTCCATTCCGGAAACGTAAGCTTGCCGGGCTCTATTGCAAGCATAAGTCTGATTTACTACATAGCTGTAGACGAGAGAGATTTAGTAAGTTTGTAAGTGCATCTTTCTCTTCGCCGACTTTTCCTTCTCCGTGAGCGTGAAGTTGTAATCGTAGATGGCACTCTCCCAGTCGCCATACATCGCATTAGGTAGAACGATGAAGCTCACGCCAAACTTACCTTTGTTCCGCTCCGTCGCCGCAAGCCTGTCCGCCACGGTCTTACTCTCGTCAAAAATCTCGGCAAAGTCGGTTAGATTATCCCCTATCAGTAAGACGATGCGATGTTTCTTGCCGACCAACTGCCGACGCGGCTCCTTACTCGAACTCTGTCGGTCGGTTCTGAAGAGCAAGGTTTGGTCGTTGACTTCCGGGAAGCCTAACTTCTTCAAGTTGACAGCCGTGGCGTCCTTCTCTACCTGTCGGCGGTTGCTAATGTAGAAGACGCGGACACCCCTCGATGCGGCGTATCGCAGGAATTCAACGGCACCTGGGATGGCTGTGGCCTCCGCCCGATTGATCCAGTCGGTAAATCTCTGTGTGGTGTGGCTCCGGCGATTCTTCAGGAGCGTGGCTTGATAGCGGCTGTTGTCTAAAATTGTCTCGTCGACATCTACTATGACGGCCGGCTTCATACGGTTCCTGCGGTGAATCCTCAAGTCGCGATCCAGCACTAGCCGCGCGAGGTTAAACGCCTGATAGGCAAGCGCGCGCATTTCACCGGAAGTCTGTGTCCAGAGAATAGCCCCCTCTTGATATTCGTTGTCTGCCGGAACCTCCGCCCCCCGAGGCGCTTGGGCGACGGTGTTGGTGCAGGAGACGATAGTTAAAAACGATAGCGCAAACAGCATTCTCCGAGTCTGCCATCTCTTCGTCGGGTTCATTACGCTCCACCTTCCATGTTTCTCTTTTCCATCGAAGTCACTGCCTGTAGAAGCCTGGTCTTGTGTGAGTGCCTGTTTGCGTCAATCATGCGAGACGCCAAGCGGGGCCGTGGCCTTGAAGACCACGGCCCGTCGCTGCGTGTGCGTAAATTACAACACATCAGGTGCCGGACTACGGGCGGACGATGGTCGTTCCGGCGGAAGCACCCGTGTTTGAGTCTTTCAGATTCAGCACCTCGATCTCGCCCGGCGCTTTAATATCGACGATTATCTCGCTCGGCGAGACGACGGTGTAAGTGAGCGGGGCGGGTCCGTCGGCGCGTCTGGCGGTGACGATCAGAGACGAGTTGAAGCCAGTGCCTTGCAGCCGCGCCTGCAAGAAGCCGGGCTTGTCCGGCTTGTCTTTGACGGCGGCCTCGTAGCGTATGACCTCTGCGCGCGTGACCTTGAGGGCCATCGGGTTGGGCGTGGGGAAGGTCGTGGAGATGCGCTCGTCGTCCTTACCCTGAACGACGGTCACGTTCCAGGTGTCGCGCGCGGGCGGGGTGAATCGCACGAGCATGACCCCAGGCGTGAACACGTCCAGCACCTCCCCCTTCGCGCCGTTGACGCGAACCTCGACATTGTTCTTATTCCTGCCAAAGCCCGAGCCGGTCAACTGGGCCGTGACCACACCGGCCGCGGCGTCGAAGTTGACCACGTCCAGACCGGTGACGCCGAGCGCCACGTCCGGCGAGAACATCTTGTCCTTGTACTCGTCGAGCCTGACGTAAGTCCGGTGGTCGCCGTCGGCCCTATAACAGGACTCTCCCCCCTTCGGCTCTTCTTTGTAGCTGTCGTTAATGACCAGCCTGAGCCTGTTAATCTCTATCGACCGGCCGGGGGTGACGAGGATGATGCTCGGGGTGCCGCGGTAGTTGGCATCCTTCGTGAAGGCCAGCACCAACTCCTTCGAGTTGACGAACTCGAAGCCGCCGGGCGGTGCGAAGACCGATTCATCGCTGCGGCGCGTGAGCGCCAGCTCGATCTGGGCCAGGCCGATCTCCCTGCGCAACGGCTTGCCGTCCACGAGCACGCCGATCTGCGGCGAGAAGTACTCGCCGTGGACGTGGACGACCGCGGTCTCGCCCGGCTTGACCGACCTGAAGTCAACGCCGGTCACCCAGAAGTTGTTCTCGCTGGTGCCGGGAACGACCATCTTGAACTCCTTCTCGGCCATGCAGGTCACGCCTTCGGGCGGCGTGCTCCCGGCGGCGGCGAAGCTCTGGGGCGAGTAGTTCTTGCGTGGGAAGTGGCAGCCGCGCGCCTTGAGCGTGATGGTCTGGGCGTCTGAGGGGACGAGGACGACGGCGTAGGTCGTGTGCAGGCCGGTGGCGATGCGCTCGGTGCCCGGCAGCGCGCCGAACGTCCAGCCAAACTCGGTCAGCCCCTTGCCGAAGGCCGAGGCATAAATCTCCTGCCCGATGAACTGCTCGTAGAGCCGCCGCTGCCGCTCGTAGCCGACGCGCGCGCCGAAGCCTGAGAGCAGCGTGAAGAGCCCCGCGAAGTTGAAGTTCTTCTGGCGGTCTTGTATGTCATTGACGTTGAGCGCACTCTGGCGCGGTATCAGGTCGAGGGCGCGCGCCTCACTCTCGGCCGGGACTTTGCTGTCGCCGTAGCGATCCTGATACCGCCCGTCATCCAGTCGGCGCACGTTAAGCGGCTGCTGCTTTATCTTCTCGTCGCTCAGAATATCTCTTTGCGTCCTGAGCGCATCAGGCGGCCGGTACGGGTTGTGCTCGACGGCCCTCCGCCAGGCGTAGGGGTCTACACCGCAGAAGGGCGTCGGCGTCGGCGTCGCCGTGGCAGCAGCGGTGCGAGCGGGCGAGCCTTCGTCGCGCTTCCCGTAGCCGTCGATGCGCCACCAGACCTGCGCCACCTTCCGGTTCGACTTGTCGGGCACGGTGTAGAAGGTTTGCGGCAGTTCGAGGAAGACGAGGCGCTGACCCGGCCCCACCTCGTCGCGCAGCAGCGTCAACTGCTTGGCGATGATCTCGTACTGGAGGTTGACGTCGTTGTCCAGCATGGTCGTGGCGTTGAGCTTCGCGTTGCCGGACAGGTTCTTTCTGAAATCGTCATCCTCAAGCAGCTTGTCGGTAACGCTCGATATGGCGGACGGCGTCGGCTGCGGAATCTCCGGCGTCTGGGCGGCTGTCGGTGCCGCGGGGAGGCCGTTAATCTCCGTCGTCGTCGCGTTAATGTCTGACGTGAGCAGATCCTTGACGCTGGTCGTCTCCGTTATCTCCGCGTCCTTCTGCGCCCGCTGCGCGTCGGTGAAGGCGGCACCGGCCATCCCGGCCCGCTCGACCTTGAGGTCGGCGAGTCTGACCGTCACGTCGCGCAGTTGGCTTTGCAGCACGTCGCGCCTGCCCAGGAGTTCCTGCCTGCGTTGCAGGCCGAAGCGGGAGTTGTTCTCGAACAGCTCGTTGTTGAGCCCGACGCCCTGGCTAAAGCCCACGCCGCCCGAGATGAGCGTCTTGAGCACGTCGAGCCGCGTGCCGTGCGTGGCGTTCGGGTCGAGGTCGCCCAGGTCTTTCGTCTTGAGGCCGATGCTCCGGGCGCGCATCCGGGCGAGCAGGTAGTGCGCCTGTTCGAGCGACCAGATGTTGGGCTGGCCGAAGTTGATGAAAACCGGCTCACTCCGCGTCTGCCGCGCACGCGCGCAGGGCGCGAGCCCGCCGCCGAGTAGGGCCACGACGACTAACATGCTCAGTAACTCTGAGGGGAAATTGATTCTGCTCATGTCCGATGTCTCCTCGTGCCGGAGATGTGCGAAGACGAACCCTCGGCCGCCCCAACCCTGGGGTCGCCAGCGAGAGAGTCACGCATCTCCGCGGATGTAAGGTATTCCCCGAAGGGCTTCTCGCTAAGGTGATGCGCGGCCGGTGGCCGTGCCGCCCCTCAACGTAATATGTAGAGGGGCGGCATGGCGGGCCGGCCTGTGTGAGCGCAAGCGGGTTAGCTCACGTCCTCAAAGAGGTCCCAGGGCGCGGGCGTAATGTCCGGAGCCGTCGCCGCGGAGTCGGCAGCGGTGGAGTCGGACTCGCCGCCCCCGGTCGTCACGACCGCAACGGGCATCTCTTCGTCCGACAGCACCTGCGGCCGGGCCAACACTTCGAAGTCGTGGAGGAAAATCTCCTCGTAGTACCTGGCGATGTCGGCGTCGTAAAAGATGAGACTGGCGTCGCGGTTGCGCGAGACGCCGAGGTTCGACCAGTTGTGGCTGCCGACGACGACCACCTTCGAGTCAACGATGATGCCCTTCGTGTGGCAGCCGGGCTGGTGCCTGACAAAGGAGAGGTCTTCGATCTGGAAGTTCCGCCAGGCGTAGTACTGGAGGGCCTCCAACTCGTCGGCGGCGTTCGGGAGTTGGCGCAGAATGATCCTGACGTCTTCCAGCCCGTCGGCGACCTTACGCAGCAGCGCGTCGAGCAGGCCGGTGAACTTCTCGCCCGCGTCCTCCGTGACCTTGATGTACTGGTTCTGAAAGTAGAGTTTTTTCTTCGCCTTCTTGATGACGGGGATGACCGCCTCGGCGTAGTTGTCGGGCGTGAGCACCTGGCGGACGTGGAGCGGCTTCTCGGCGGTGAAGGTGAAGGTGCGCGCGGGGAACTCCCGGCGCTTCGGCGCATCTGCCTCGAAGTCGCTTAGGGCCTCGGCCGGGATCAGCAGCTCGGCCGCAGCAGCCGCCGCCACTGCTGCCTCCTCCTCGCCCGCCGCGCCGAATTCGTCGCCCTGCGCCTCCGCCTGAAGCGACCTGGCCTGCTTCATGTCCTGCTTGATGAATGCCTCAAAGGTTGAGGCCAGGCCGGGGTGTTCCACCACGACGTGCCATTCGCGGTTGTAGCGTGTGTGCAGCTTCGCGAGCGAGAGGTCGAGGGCGTCAACGTCGGGCTGGTTCGACGACTGCCAGTTGCCGCTCGAAAGCCAGAAAGCTTTCCCGTCGCTCACCGCCACCTTGATGTGGTAAGAGGTCGGGAAGATGCTCCTGGTTACCTTCCCCTTCCGCTTGACCGCCGCCCACAGGAAGCTGAAGCGGTTCGACAGGCTGTCCGTCAGGGTGTCGCGCACCTCCTCCTCCCACACGTCGTTCGCCTTGACCTGCCCGTTCTTAGAGACGCCTGGGTCGAGGATGAGGCTGAGCTTTCCGTTCCCTTCGGCCCTGCCCGAGGCAAGCTCCGCCAGCACGTGCGGGGCGGTGAAGTCGTACATCGCGATGGTCAGCCGCTTTTTACGCGCCGACTGAAAGAACCTGCTCAGCTCTCTCCAACCCTGCTCGGGGCTGACATGGCATGTGACTTTCATGGCCTCGGTCACGTCCAGCAGCGTGCCCCCCGGCGGCGGCTCGTACGAGACCAATTTGGAGGGGCCGGGGTCGTCGCTCGCGAAGCCTGGGTCGGCCTCCGTGCCTTCGTCATCTCCTTGCATCATGTCCCAGCCGGGCGTGGCGAGACCGGCTTCGGCATCGGCGTCCGACGCGAAATCCGCCTCCGGCATGACACGCCGAATCTGTTCGGTCGGGCTCGCCATGCGCAACTGGACGGGGACACCGCCAAGCCTTTTAGGAACGAGGCGCTTGCCCAGTTCCTTATCCCGCGGGTGGATGACCACCACGACGGCGGGCTCGGACGTGATGCGGTTGTTCTTAAAGAAGTAGCCGGGGCGGACGTTGTAGACTTCGAGGCCGGGGAGGCTCCGCAGCGTGTCGCCGCGCTTCTTGACGACCGAGACGACCTTCGACATGGCCTCGTCCAGGCGGCCCTGCCCCTCCTTCGCGCCCCCGCGCTTTGCGGTCGCCGCCGGGCGCTTCGTCGCCTTCGACGCGGACTTGCCCGACGCGCCCGACTTGCCCGACTTGGCGGTTGCTTTGGACTGACCCTTGGCGGTCGCTTTGGACTGACCCTTGCGGCCTTTCGTGTTTGCCTTGCTTGCCATGCTGATGGTTCCTCGCTGTAAGGTGTTGGAGCGTTATGTGTGGCGGCGCGGCGCACGGGTGACCGGGGATTCAGTCGCCTGGGGGCCCGCCTGGGTAGAGTTGCGCTTCGATCTGTGCGATCTGTTGGTCTATTTCGGCGAGCACGACAGGCGGGGTGCCGGGCGAGGTCTGCAACACGTCGCGCGCCTGGCGCAGCGCCGTCAGGCTCGTCTGTTTCTTCTGCCTCTCCAGCTCTGACAGGTGTGCGTTCTTGGAGCGCCCGCGGATGCGAAAGGGCATCCTGCGCACGTAGAGCGTGGGCAGTGTCCACTCCTTCAGCTCCGCGGCGGCGTTGGTTAGCGGCTGCCCCTGCGCGTGATGAAGCACGAGGCGGCGGCGCGCCCCATGGAGCATCTTGGGCCAGCAGACCTCGACCCACTTTCCGTCGGCCTGAAGACACTTCTCCAGCTCGCCGAAGATGACGTTATAGAGTTCACGACAGAAGATGTTCGCGTCGGTGCTGGCCACCGCCTCGCGCATGCCGATGACGGCCGGGAAGCCTTCGACCACGAGGCTCCGCGCGAGCGACTGCGCCTGCTCGACGGGCTCCGCGCCGCGGCAGCAGTTGAGCGTGACGAGCCAGGCGTTGAGGGTGGTGGGGCCGGCGGCGAGGTCGGCCGGGTAGAGCTGCTCAACGCCTTCGCCGCTGAGCCATTGCGCCTTCGTCGACACCAACAGGCGGGGTGACTTGTGGTCGGTCGCGCCGTGGCAGAAGAAGTGAATGATGTTGGGCTCGAAGCGGCGGATGGCATCAAACACCTCGGCATCGTCGTTGAAGAACGAGACGGTGACGTCGGGGATGTTCAGGCTCTTGATGTGCTCCGCGAGGTCTTCCTGACAGAGCAGCACCAGGAGATTCACCGGCATCGTCGCCGCGCTGACGGCGGCCCACAGCCCGTCCCACTCCGCACGCGCGTCCACGCCGGTCGCGGCCAGCACGGCCGCGAGCTTAATGTGTGAGTCGAGGTAATATTCCTGCCGCTCGTCCTTCGTCGTGACGACTCGCCCGATGGGCCAACGCTTGTCGAGCGTGAGGAAGCTGCCGTCGGGCTTGCGCAACGCCTCCCAGGGCAGCGCCTCGGCGGCGTCTGACCGCAGCTCGACATAAATGGGGAATTCGTCGTTGAGGTTGAGCGCCACGTTGAGCGCGTTCTGCACGCCCTGATTCTCCGCTATCTTCTCGTACAGCCAGTGACCCGCGACGCCGACTATTTCGGGGACGAGCACGCCCTGCCCCATCTGCACGATGGCGTCGGCCACCGGGTTGGAGTTGAAGGGGCTCATCTCGCTGGGGCCGGCGGTGATGTCGTCCGCCTGCTCAAGCCATATGAAGTCCGGCCCGTTCTGCTGAACCTGAACTCTCAAAACCATCTTTTTCATGGCTCGTCCTTCGCCCCGTTCCTTAACGCTTCGTCCTGTGCCGCTCAAGCACGTCCGAGACGAACTTGAGCGCGTCCTCAATGCCCTCCGTTGTCGCCGTCTGGCTCTCGGAGTCGCCCTCCTCCGCGCCGCCGAGTTGCGAGGCCGTGCGCTCTATCCAACGCCGACCCGAAGCCATCCACACGCCATCCTCCTTACTGACCTCGGGCGCGACGCGCGATACCGCGGCCGAGCGCGTCGCGCCGCCTTTGCCGAGCGTCTCGGGCGTACAGTAGAAGCTGACCGCAGGCGAGCGCGGGGGCTCGGCGTCCGCGGCGGCGTAGAGCACGCGGTAGATCGCGCCCAAGCCTGAGAACTCCTCGTCCAACCTGTAGTCGTGCAGAATGGACACTCCGGGATTGATGCGCGCGACTTGCTCGCTGAGCATCCGCAGACCGAGGACGGAGAAGTTGTGCGGCGGCGAGGTGAGCGACAGCGTGTAGACACCCAGGCGGTCGAGGAACGCGTTGAGCTGTCGGACGCCGACGAAGCGCGCGAACCTCTTGTCTTCGTTGAGGCACGGCGCTTCGGCCAGTGCGAGCGTGCCTTGATCCAGATAGGTGAGGCCGTGGCAGATGAAATGCACCGCGTCTATCGGGCGACCGCCGAGCGAGTCGGCCATCCAGACGAGCCAGGGGTTCACCACCTTTCGCGGCTCGTCGCGCAGCTCGCGCGAGCGTTCCGCAGGCTCATAATCGGCGGCGGTTGCCGGATCGTAGAGCCGGACGCCCGGCTCGCCCGTCCCGCCGACCTGATTCGGGAGTCGCCGCGCGAGCCTCCGGTAGCTGTCCTGGTCGGTGAAGATGTGAATCGTGGTGCTCGCGGGACAGGCATCGAGGATGCGTGCCGTGAAATCGCCGACCAGCTCGGGGAGTGGCATTGCCCCCTTCGCCACCGGCGCGCTGGCACAGAGCACCACGTCCAACCAGTCGCTGCGCGGTATCGCGCCGCCCGATTCGAAGAAGGAGAGCCGCGGCAGCGACACCCCGAGTCCGGGCTGGAGCAGACGCTCCCAGGGAGCAAGGGTCAGACTACAACCCGGCGGGTTCAGCTCAAGCCACAGCGGCTCGTCGAGCACGTCCCGCGCCTTCAACTCGGCTCGCAGCGTCTTGATCACTTCGTCGGAGATGTGGAACTCCGGCTCGCCGTAGCGATAGTCCCCCTTGAGGTCTGCGGAGCTGTCCGGGAAGCCGACCTCGCCGCACGACATCTCGGCGGCGGCGGCGACCTCGCCGCGGATGAAAAGCTCGAACACGACGCGGCCGAGGCGCGTGTACTCTTTGGTCTTGAGCGAGATGCGGAGCGTGTTCAGATCGGGCCGGTGTTTCGAATAGGCGTTCATCTGTAAGTTCTCCGTGCTGCGCCGCGTCCGCCGGTCGGCCTCACTTCAGGGGAGGAAGCACCGCCGTGGGGTCGCCCAGGATGACCATGCTCTGCACGTCGCGCGCGGCGAGCTGGCAGAAAAGCAGGATGTCCCGAGTGTCCTTGTTGGCGTTGAACTGCCGGAGCGCCTCGTCGTACTCGGCGTAGAGGCCGCCCAACTTCTGATAGCAAGAGCGCAGCGCCATCCCCGCCGGCTCGGGCTGGAAGAGCCTGTTGTAAAGCGCGGTTTGCAGCGGGTCCGTCAGGAAGCCCGACGTGCGCGGCTGGCGCAACGTCCAGTCGAAGGTCGGCTCGACCTGCCCGACGAAGGCGCGCAGCGGCTTCGTCGCGCCGAGCAGCGCGCGGGGCAGCGGGGCCGTCTTCGCCCCGAGGCGGGCGACGGCCCTGAGCAGCAAGTCCACCTCCGAGTCGGCGGGCACCAGCCCGTCGTAGATGGTCGTGGCATTGCTCCCGGCCGAGCAGCAGGCGTGCGCGTACCAGATGGCACCGTCCGGCTCCCAACGGGCCAGGAACTCTTCGGGCTGCATCACCTCGTAGTCCTGATCGACCAGCAGGCCGAGGTCGCGCCCCATCGCCTGTAGGTCGTCGAGCGGCCCCGTCTGCCCATGGCTGGTGGTGAGGATGAACCCCGGCCGCAGGTTGGCGAGCGCATCGAGCAGGTCGGCGGACGTGGCGCTGCCGTTGAAGCCGTCGATGAATAGGGCCTCGTCCATGTCATCGTCCTGTTCAAGCAGGTCGTGAACCCCAACCGCGATGGAGTCGCGCATCAGCCTCGTGATGTCGGCCTGACCGTTGTTGGCCGACCAGACCAGCGAGTGACGGACGTTGGATGCCGCGCTGCCCCAGTTGCTCTTTAGCGCCGCGACGTAGTTCTCCAGCGCTTCGGCCTCAAGGTCGAGCCGCCCCACTGCGCGGCTGGCGTTGAGGATGAACTGGAACTCCCATGGAATCATGTCCGGCGAGGCGTAGATGAGCAGGTAGAAGGGGAGGCGGCCGACGCCGACGCCCGGCTCGGCGCTGCTGAGCGGGACGAACTCCTCGACGCCCGAGCGATAGGTGATGAGGTGCGTGATGCTCAGTTGCGAGCCCGCGCGATAACGGAAGACGGGCGCGTTGCCCCTCGCCGCGCGCAGGTCGCGTATGGGCTCGGGCGCGTCGTCCGCGGAGGCCAGCGCCTCAGGCGACAGCCCCTCGCGGTACGGAAGCACCAGCCCCCAGCCCACCTGCGGGTTTGCCCAGTCGGCCAGGTTCGGCGGCGGGGGCGGGGCCAGCGTCGGCGCGAATCCCTTCGGTATCTTCTTCCTCAACGCCCATGCGAGCGCGGCGTTGGAGACGACCGGGGACGAGGTGGACTTGTGCGCGCCGGTGTAGGCGTTCAGGGTCAGACTATCAGGCCACTCGGTACTCATCTCTTGAACCTCAGCGCACGCCCGGCAGCATCGGGGTCGGCTAAATCTCCTCTTCGAGCGTCCGTATCCTCTCCTCTATGTCTTCGAGCACGCCGGTCGGCATGCCGCGCGGCACGGACAACTGATTGCGTAGTCTGCGCAGCATCTCCAGTTCGATTCGCTTGCCGGGGTCGGGCACCGCTCGGCGGAGACGGAACCGCGCCGACTGGACGTAGACGACGGGCAGCGTCCACTGCTTCAACTCTTTGGCCGCCGTCGAGACGGGCGCGCCCGCGGCGTGCTGCTCGCCGAGGTTCATCCGCGGCTTTTGCAGTAGCTCGGCCCAGCAGATTTCCCTCGACTGGTCGCCCGAGTCGTTGAAGTCTTTGAGCACCCTGAACGTCTCTCGGTAGAAGGCGTAGCAGAAGAGGTGCGCGTCCGGGCTCGTGATGGCCTCGCGCATCCCGACTACCACGGGGAATCCGTTCTGGCTGGTGACGAGCGAGCGCGCGAGCGACTGCGTCTTCTCGGCGGCTGCGCCCCGGCAGCAGTTGAGCGTGATGAGCCACGTGTGGAGGTGGATGTCCTGGATGGAGTCGAGCGAGTCGGTCGAGACACGGACGCCGCCCGTCGCATCGCCGCGCGCGTGGTCTGCGACCGTGGCGACGTACAGCGCCGGGTCGTCGCCCGCCGTGCCGTGACAGAAGAAGTGGAGCACGTTCGGCTCGAAGTCCCCGATGCGGTCGCGCAACTGCTGCGGGGTGCCGGGCACCATCTCGACGACCTTCTCCCGGAAGAGAGGGTCGGCCACGCCGTCGATGTGCGCCTTGAGAGCGGGCTCGCCGACGATGACGCGGAGCTTCACAGGGAGTTGCGCGTCCCGTATGGCTTCGTAGAGCGCCTCCCACTCGGGCAGAGCGTTGACGCCCGCCGCCGAGAGCACCGCCATCACCCTCAGCGGGCGTTCGAGGTAGTACTCGGCGGTCGGAGGGATGTCTGGGGCGGCGATGCGTGCCACGGGCCAGCGCCGGTCGAGGGCGAAGAACAGGCCGCCGCCGTCGCACAGCATCTCCCAGGGGAGGTCTTCGGCCGCGGGCGAGAGGAGTTGGATGTAGATGGGGGCGCGCGTGCCGCCGGTGACCGCCGTGCGGAGCGCCGTCTCCACGGCCGGGTGGTCTCCCAGCCTGCGGTAAAGCCAGTTGCCGGCCTGCCTTACCATCTCCGGCCGGAGCACGCCGCTCGCCAGATTGCCGATGGACGCGTCCAGGGGGCTGGACACGAAACGGACGGGACTGCGCGCGCCGGGGAAGCGTGCGTAAGCCTCGTAAAGACGCAGTTGCTCACCGCCCCCCAGGCTCTCCTCGATGCTGACCAGAATCCAGCTCATCCCTCGTCCTCCCCCTGCGGGTAGTCGCCACCGACCCCGGCGTGACGGCGCAGAACGTCCGAAACAAATTCGAGCGCCTTCCGGGCCCCGGCGTGCGTTACCAACTGCCGCTCCGAGGTCAGCTCTACCCCCACCAGGTCGAGCGCCGCTCGCTTGATGACGTTGGAGCCCGAGGTCATCCACCCGCTGCCCGCCCCGCCGCCCTCCGCGAGCCTACCCAGTGCGTAAATGACTTTGGTCGTCTCCGGCAGCTCCTCGGACGCCTCACGCGCCAGCTCCCCACGCACTTCCCGGTAGACCAGCGACGGCGGACAGTAGAAGCAACTCGCTCGCAAGCGGCTCCAGAATAAATTTCTGGGCGACGGCGAATGCCCAGGACTGTCGGGTAAGGTGGACAGCAGGCGATAAAAGATGAAGGCGTTGTAGGGGAAGCTGGGGGGGAGGTGGCCGAGTCGCGGAAGGTCGGGGGCGACCCCGTGCATGAACGTTGCGCCGGGGCGCAGGCTCGCTAACTGTGACACGAGCAGGCGCAGCCCCAAGATGGAGTAGTTTCGCGGTGGCGAGGCGAACGCGACCGCCGAGGCCCCGACCCGGTCGAGGAAGGTGTTGATCTGCCGTGCGCCGACGAACCGCGCCCAGTTCGCGTCGCGGTCGCGCGAAGGTGATTCGGCGAAGGCCAGAGCCCCCTGCTCCGCCGAGAAGTAGCCGTGACACAGGAAGTGCACCACGCCGATGGCCCTGCCCGGCAGCGAGTCGGCCATCCATTTCAGCCAGGGATTGTCGAGCAGCTCGGCGTCGTCCTCCACAACCTTCGAGAACTCGGCCGGGTCGTACTTCGCCTCGGCCGGATTATAGAGGCGCACGCCGTCCCCGCCCTCGGCGTTCGCCCACGGCAGGCCGCGTGCGCGCAGCCCCTTCGCTAGTTGATCGTAGTTCTTCTGGTCGGCGAAGATGTGGACGGTGGTGGGGCCTGCCGCGCCGTTGAGGATGGCTGCGGCCATCTCGGGCACGGTCTCATCGATCTGAATAGGCTCTTTCGCTTTGGGCTCGCTGGCGCAGAGCACCACGTCCGAAGTGCTCTGCGCCAGGGCGTCCCCGAACAGCGAGTGACGCGGCAACCGCAGGACTTGGCCCGGAACGTGCATAAGGAGTAAATCCTCCCAGGGCACGAAGCTGAGACGGCCGCCGGGCGGGTCGAGTTCAATCCACAGTGTGTTTCCCCGTGGCGGCCGCAGGTGCTTCCTAAGATCGCCTATCAGGCTTGGGGGGAGTTTGAAGTCGGGCTCCGTGTAGCGGAAGCGGTGCGCCGCGTATTCCGAGCGGCCCGCGAGCCCGAATAGGCGGGCGGGCGCGGAAAATCGGAACGCGACCTCTCCCCGGCGCAGCAGGTCGAAGACTACTTCGCTCTGCCCGCCTCGCTTCCCCGGCGACTCCGACGCCGCGAGTGAGATGCGCAGGATATCCATGTCGGCCCGCTGCCGTAGGCGACTGCTCATTTAACAACCTCCGCGTCGGCGCACGCCGCTTGCGTCATCAGCCTACCGCCTCCACGCGCACACGAACGCGGGCGGGAGCCCCGCGCGTGAGCACGGGGTAGCTTTCGACCGTGACGTAGTCGCCGCGGCTGACCTCGCCGTCGCCGTCCAGATCGACGTGCGCACTCACGTTGTAATCTGCGCCTTCGGCGGGCGGCGGGCCGTACAGTGCGAAGTCCAAACTGTCCTTGTCCCCCGCCCGGTGTGAAACCCCTTCGAGCGTCTGCTCTGCTATCAGGGCGGCGGCGGCGTCCGCGCGGCTAACGTCCTCCAACCTCACGTACACCGTGACGCCGTCGAACGACCCCACCTCCGCGCCGAGGATGATTGAGCCGCTAACGAGCGGCTTTCCCTCCGACATGCCGCAATCTTACAACAAGCCCGAGGCCGGACGCCGGGCCCGGCCTCGGGGCGCCCCCGCACGTCTACCAGGCCAGGTTCGGGTACATCGCCTTCACCCCTGCGATGTCGCCGTCGCTCAACCCCGTGCGCTGTCCCATCGTCTCGCCGCCGGCCTTGATCGCCTCGATGGTCGGCTGGCCGTTCTTGCTGAACGCCGTCGCCGAGTAGTGCATGATTGAGCTGTAGTCGTACTTGCCCAGGTCGTCGCCGTCCACGATGTGCTGGTTGAAGTTATGGCTCACGCCCGCGCGTATGTTCTCCCAGCGGATGCGGATGTACTTGCTGCGGTCTTCCCTACTCTGCTCGTGCCACAGCCCGATGGCGTGCCCGATCTCATGAATAGCCGAGCCGCCGCTACAGTCCTCGTGCAGGGAGATGATCTGCTTCCCGCCTCTCATGCCGACCTGTGACCAGCAGCCGTCCAGCGCCTCGAACCTGAGGTAGTTCTTGTGCTCCGGGTTGCCGGGATCGCGCGCCACGAACTCGAAGGGGGTCTTCGACATCCAGTGCGCTATCGCGTTGGTGACCCGCTCCTTAGCGGGGAGGACTTCGTCAACCTCGTAGGGGATGACGCCCTTCGGCCAGCGGTACATCTTCCCCGTTATGCCGATGGACGCCGGTTTGGGAATGGTGTCCGAGACTTTGACGTCGCGCGCCGGGATGCCGCTGACGGGGATGTCCTCGATGGGTATTTGCATCCCCTTGACGAGCCTCTCCATCTCCTCGACGGACGAGAGCACGATGTCGCCCTCGAAGATGGCCCGCCCGTTAAGCTCCGAATATTCGATGGGCTTCAAGATGCCGCCGCCCGGCACGCCCTTGTCCAGGCGGACAATGCCGGGGCGCGGGTCATCCGTCGAGCGGAACCACTCAGAGTAATCATCCTTCTCCATCGTTCCTCCTTCCACTAAACCACAGACGTTGATGTGAGTCTTCTAACTCAAGGTGACAACTACGACGCGGCGGCGCGAAAGACAGTTTCGCATCACTCCCGTCCCTCATCCGGATAACCGCCTCCGCATTGATAAGTGATAAATCTCGCCAGAACATTTCATCCGTTCCGGGATCCCTTCTCAACTCCCTCCGGAACACGTGAGTTACAGGGCTCACTCTGGTTGAACTGCTTACCAATTGGACGGGAGCAAAGCTTGAAGAAGTCTCTCTCTGGATAAAGTTAGTCGGGAAGTGAGACTGACGTGCTGATACGTCAGCGGAAGCTACCTAAGTTGAAGCGAGCGAATTTTATGCGCCTCCACCGCTGGAACCATAAGTTGGCCACAACTGGAAGCATCCATTTGCCGCTAAGATTATAAAACGCCTGATTTTTCGTAGCAGTCAAATCTGCCTTTATATAAAATCGGAAGCATCCATTTGCAAAAAGTACGGAATGGAAGCATCAACTTGCCGAAAGTACACTCTAATGTGTGTTTATTTACGCTGACATTTGTTTCAACCTAATCATACGATGTATGCAGCCGGAGTGGCGACGTGGATATTAAAGATCAAATAACTGTTGTCTTAAAGTAGTAAGACGCCCTCCGTAAGGACGTTGAAGATAGGATGAACACGCCGAAGCTCTTTTTTGTTCCTTTGTTAATTGCGTCCTTAGCAGGCATTCTGGGATGGAAGGCAGAAGTTTCAATTGATTTAGGGTCTGATGAAGTTAAGACCGTTACAGCGGGTACTGCCGCAGCAGTCTTAACAGCGCACGATGCAAGTTATCGCGCCTGTGATTAAAGCGCCACTCGCACTCCTTCAAGTGCAGGTGGAACGTCTCAGCGGGCACGCCGTTGAACTTCTGTAGTCGGCGCTTGGCGAAGCTCCAGAAGCTCTCGATGCCGTTGATGTGGCTCTGGTCATTGACGAACTCGTTGTCGCCGTGACTGACGCGGTAGTGCTTCGCGTAGCCGACATCGACGAGCCCGTCATAGCCGCGCCAGCTGTCCGAGTGGATGACCGCGTCCGCCGAGACTCTGCCGCGGATTATCGCCTGTAAAGTGGCCTTCTTACAGTCAGGGACGACCTCGGTGTAGACCTTGCCGTCGCGCTTCAAGAGGCCGAAGACGATGGTCTTGCGCCCCGCGCCGCGACCGCGCCTGCCGCGCACCCGGCGCGGGCCGAAGTAGGACCCATCCACTTCCACCTCGCCATTCTTGAAGGGCGACTGGCGCTCGCATTCTTCGGCGATGCGTTGGCGGATTTTGCCAAAGATCGTGATGGCCGAGCGGTGCGAGAGCCCGGTCAGTTGGGCCGCCTGTGCGGCGGATAAGTCGAGCGCGAAGTGCTGAACCAGGAGGCGGAATTTCGGCTCGGAAATTCTCGAACGCC
>WUUC01148786.1_pt1 | contig 15896 bp, 29 predicted proteins | sample 6278441 | NCBI WGS metagenome assembly WUUC01 (sample SAMN13675441, study PRJNA597444) | soil metagenome | isolation source: soil | place: USA: Washington | collected 2017-10
TCGATTTTTCGCTCTCAGTCGCCCACTGTGACGGACCGTGGCGCTTAAGGCCGGCGCCAAGTCCCAGAACCTCCGGCCGCTCCCCGACGCCCCGTCGGACGTGGAGTGGCTCGAGCTCGTCACCGGCGAGCCGATGTACCCGTGGCAGCGGGCCGAGGTGGAGACGCTCCTGGCGCCGGGCCGGCCGCGGGTGGCCTACGTCCAGGTCGCCCGCAAGAACGGGAAGACCCGCCTGGCCGCCCTGGTGGCCCTGGTCGAGGCGTGCCGGAAGGAGCGGCGCCACATCTACGCCGTGTCGGACTCGGAGCGGAACCTCAACTCCACGCTGGTACGGGAGCTCCGTGACATCGTCGGCGCCTCGGAGCTCCTGCGGGACTCGGTCCACATCTTCAAGAGCCACCTCGAGGTGCCGCAGACCGGGTCGTTCATCGAGACCCGCCCGAACAACTTCCGGGCCTCCCAGGGGATCAACCCGCACCTCGTGCTCTTCGACGAGGTGCATCTCCAGAAGGGCCCGGAGACGTGGGCCGGGATGCAGATGGCCGGCGCCGCCCGGCCCGACGCCCTCCTCCTCGGGATCACCACCCCCGGCTACGACCTCACGAGCCTGGCCCACGAGCTCTACCAGTCGGTCAAGGCCGGCGACCCGACGATCTACGGGCGGATCTTCGAGGCCGACCCGGCGGCGGACATCGACGACGAGGAGGCGTGGCGCCGGGCGAACCCGTGCTTCGACCGGCCAGGGTTCGCCGACGGGCTCCGTTTCGACCGTGGCCGCCTGGCCGAACACGAGTTCCGCCGGTTCCGGCTCGGCCAGTGGACGGCGACAGACCAGGCGTGGCTCCCGTATGGCGCCTGGGCGGCCCTGGCGGTCCCTGGGCGTGCCGTGCCGCCTCCGGGCTCCAGGGTGTGGCTCGGCTTCGACGGCTCGTACTCCGGCGACTCCACGGCCCTGGTGGGCGTGACCGAGGATGCGCACGTGTTCGTCGCCGGATGCTGGGAGAACCCTGGCCGGCCCGGCTGGCGGGTGCCGCGGGACCGGGTGAAGGAGACGGTCGCCGAGGCGTTCGCCACCTGGGAGGTGGTCGAGATGCTGTGCGACCCGCCGTACTGGGCGGCGGAGATCGCCGAGTGGTCGGCGGCCTGGCCGGAGCGGGTGGTCGAGTTCCCCACGTTCAGCCGGGCCCGGATGGCGCCGGCGTGCACAGCGTTCTTCTCGGCCGCCATGGAACGGGCCCTCTCCCACGATGGCGACCCGAGGCTGGCCCGCCACGTGGCGAACGCGGTGGTGAAGAGCTCGCCGCTCGGGGACTACATCACGAAGGCCGACAAGGACTCGCCGGCCAAGATCGACCTCGCCGTGGCCGCCGTGATCGCCCACCATGCGGCGGCCACCACCAGGCGCCCGGCCCGACGCCCGGTGTTCGTCGTATGACCGGACACTCCGCCGATGATGTGCGGGAGACGAACCGCTGTCGCCTGGCCCATCAGATGCACATGTTCGACCTGTTCCCTTGGCACGTAGCCGGCTACAGGATCGAGCGGTGCGTCAACTGCGGGCTCACGAAGGCCGAGATAGCCGCTCTCAACGACGGCCCTGGCGATGCTCAGGCGTAGCCGAACGGACCCCTGCTCCCGCTGCGGCTTCGGTCCGGTGTGGCCCCGAAAGAGGTGCCCAGCCTGTCTCGCTCATTGGTGTGGCCCGCCGCCCGTCACCTACCAAGTAGACCCGCTACACGGCACGATGACTCGCTACACCCATTACCGGTGTCGGTGCGAAGAGTGCCGAGCTACCAGGCGACGGTATGACCAGGCCTACAAGGCCGCACGTCGGGACGGCACATGAACTGGGCCGACTGGCTAATAGGAGCGGCCATCGCCCTTCTCGGCCTTCTGGTGGTGGTTCTCGTCCTCTCCGTCGAGGACGAGCCCGACGACTGGGAGGACGAACACGAGCGGTGGTGCGACTGCCTGTGCCCCCGCTGCGAACCCGCACTAACCGACGGCAATGACTGAGCGGGAGGCGGCAGCAATGAGGGTCATCGAGGCTTACGCCGAGATCGCCAGACGCCTCATGGCGAAGGTCAAGCGACTCGAACGCCAGCTAGCACACAACGACGGCTAGGTGTGCGCGCTTGCTGGGGTGCTTGCAATAGTTAGCACCCCGCCGTAGCCTTCACGCTCAGTGGCAGGATTCTGGCGCCGGGTGTTGCTCGCCGAGGACCCGCAGGTCGAGCGACGGGCTAGCTACTCCATCGGCGACCCCGCCCTCGCCGAGTTCCTCGGCCTCCAGGGCACCACCCTCGCCGGCGTCGCCGTCAACGAGAAGAGTGCCGTCGGCCTCACCGCCGTGTTCCGAGCGGTATCGATCATCTCGGGGACGGTCGCCGGCCTGCCGCTCCGGTCGCTGCGCAACATGGCCGACGGCTCGCGGGAGCGGGTCACCTCCTGGCTGGACACGCCGGCCGGACCCGGCTCCGACCTCACCCAGTTCGAGTGGGTCGAGCTCGTCATGGTCCACCTGCTTCTCCACGGCAACGCCTACCTCCAGCGGGTATTCAACGGCGCCGGCGCCCTGGTCGGCCTCACCCCCCTCCCGCCCGGTGTCGTCACCGTCAACGCCATCCAGAACGCCGAGCAACTCGCCGCCTACGGCGGGCCCGACGGCACGTTCCGGAAGTGGTTCGACGTCCAGCTCGCCGACGGGTCGCGCCGTACCCTGACCCAGGCCGAGCTCGAGCACATCCCGGCCCTGTCCACCGACGGCCTCAAGGGGCTGTCGCCGATCGAGGCGCACCGCCAGGCGCTCGGCACCGGGATCGCCGGCGACCGGGCCGCCGCCCGCCTGTTCGGGTCCGGCCTCCTCGTCGGCGGCCTGGTCACCAACGAGGACGCCACCCTCGCGAAGGACGAGGCCGAGGAGGCCGTCCGCCAGCTCAAGGCGAAGATGGCCGGCGCCGACCACGCCGGAGACATCAGCTTCATCAACGCCGCCCTGAAGTTCACGCCGTGGACGATCCCGCCGGTTGAGGCCCAGTTCATCGAGAGCCGGGTCCACCAGATCGAGGAGGTCTCCCGGATCTACGGGGTGCCGCCCCACCTCCTCGGTCAGACCGAGAAGCAGACGAGCTGGGGTACCGGCGTCGCCGAGCAGAACCGGGGCCTCGCCCGCTACACCCTCATGAGCTGGACGTCGCGCCTCGAGCAGCGTCTCTCCCGCCTGCTGTCGCGGCCGACGATCGCCGAGTTCGACTACTCCGGGCTCCTCCAGCCGGCGCCCGAGGTCGAGATCCCGCTGCTCCTCTCCCAGGTCGCCGCCGAGGTCCTGACCGTCGACGAGTTCCGCCGGATCCGGAACATGCCCCCGCTCCCCGCCGGTAGCCCAGACCTTGCCGCCGGCGACGGAGCGGGGGCACCCGCCGAGGTGTCGGCGTGAACCGCCTCTACGCCGAGCTCCGGGCGGCCGACGTCAAGGGCGACACCTTGTCCGGCCGGGCGGCGGTGTTCGGCCAGACGGCGCAGATCCGCGGCGGCTACGAAGCGATCGCCCCCGGCGCGTTCGACGAGGTGCTACGCCGCGGCGACGACGTGGTGGCGCTGCGGGACCACGACCCGACGCTCCTCCTCGGCCGGGTCTCGTCCGGCACGCTGCGCCTGGCGACCGACGAGGACGGCCTGGCGTTCGAGGTTGACCTGCCCGACACCGCCTACGCCCGCGACGTGCGGGAGCTCGTCCGTCGCGGCGACCTGGCCGGCGCCTCGTTCGGGTTCATGCCCGGCACCGACGAGCTCGGCCACGCCCCCGACGGCCGCCAGCTCCGCACCCACACCTCGTTCCGTCGGCTCCTCGACGTGTCCGTCGTGGCCATGCCCGCCTACGACGGCACCAGCGTCACCCTGCGCCACCTCACGTTCGATCCCCCGCCCCTCGACCGCCGCACCCAGATCATCCTGGCGCGCCACCGGGCGCGCACCGCGACCCGGAGGTACCAGTGACCGTGGAAGAGATCCTCGCCGCCCTGCAGGCGATTATCGACGGAGCGAAGGCCGAGGACGGCTCCGACCGTTCCCTCACCGACGAGGAGGCCGCCCGCTACGAAGAGCTCGAAGGCAAGCTCAACATGGCCCGGAAGTCGGCCGAGCTCCGCTCCCGCCAGGCCGCCTACGCCGCCCCGGTCCGCAATGACCTCCACGTCAACGTGGCCGGCGCCGACGAAGCTCCGGAGGAACGGGCGTTCGAGCAGTACCTCCGGACTGGCAACGCCAACTCCGAGCTGGCCGAGTACCGCGCCCAGTCCGAGGGGACGAACACCGCCGGCGGCTACCTCGTCCCCGCCGGGTTCCGAGCCAAGCTGATCGAGCGGATGAAGCAGTTCGGCGGCATCGCCGAGGTGGCCGAGACGTTCACCACCTCCGAGGGCGGGACCGTCAACTACCCGACGGTCGACGACACCGCCAACGTGGGGGAGATCGTCGCCGAGGGTGGCACGTTCGCCGCCGGCGCCGACCTCGTCTTCGGGACGCGGGCGCTCACCGCCTACAAGTACATGGCCGGCGGCGCGGGGAACCTGCCCCTCAAGGTGAGCTGGGAGCTCCTCCAGGACGCCGCGTTCGACGTGGCGGGGTTCGTTGCCCGCAAGCTCGGCGAGCGCATCGCCCGCGTTCAGGGCGTCCACTGGGCCACCGGCACCGGCACCGGCCAGCCGCAGGGCCTCGTCACCCCGATCACCACCTCGGGGGCCATCGCCAGCAACGCCGTCGGCCCGACCTACGCCGAGCTGTTGGCCACCGTCAACTTCCTCGACCCCGCCTACCGGGCCGGCGCCCGGTGGGTCATGAACTCGGCCACCCTCGCTCTGATTCAGGGACTGGTCGACACCACCGGCCGGCCGATCCTCAACGATCGCGACGCCGGGATCGCCAACTCGCCGGGCGGGTCCACCCTCCTCGGGTACCCCGTGACGATCGACCAGGCCATGCCGTCGGCGGCGGCCGGCGCCAAGTTCCTCGCCTTCGGCGACATCAACGAGGCCTACGTGATCCGCCGGGTCAAGGACGTCACCCTCGTCACCCTCAACGAGCTCTACGCCGCCAACGGCCAGACCGGCTTCATGAGCTGGGCCCGAGCCGACGGCGCCGTCCAGAACCCCAACGCCGTCGTCGTCCGTACCGCCGCCGCCTAACCCGCAGGAGGAACCATGCCCACGAAGAACGACGACCAGGACCAGGCCGCCGTCAACGCCACGTCCCCGGCCATCGAGGCGATCGACCCCCGCCAGGTCGCGGCGAACAATCTGACATCGACGCCCGACGAGGACGACGCCCGCGACCAGCCCCGGCCCGACCCGAAGGACAACCCGGCCGGGCCGAACGACGTGTCGAACGTCGTCGACCCGTCCGACCCGATGACCCTGACCGGCCACGATGCCGAGCCGGGAGAGAACGGGCAGTAGATGGCGTACGCGACGCTGGCCGAGCTGAAGGGGTACGTGTCGATCCCGGTGGGCGACACCGGCGACGACACGACCCTTCAGCTCGCCCTCGACGCCGCCGCCCTCCAGGTCGATCAGTTCTGCGACCGGACGTTCGCCGCCGACGCCACCGTCACCACCCGGTTCTATGCCGCCACCGGCACGGGCCTCCTCTCGGTCGATCCCATCTCGACTCTCACCGGCCTGATCGTCGCCACCGACGACAACGACGACGGCACCTACGAGACGACGTGGGTCATCGGTACCGACTTCCGGGCCGAACCGATCAACGCCGCCGCCGCCGGCCAGCCGTGGACCCGCCTCGTGTCGCTCGGCACCCGGTGGTGGCCGAGGAACCGGTACCGGCCCGGCGTGTCGGTCACGGCCAAGTTCGGATGGCCAGGCGGTGTAGCGCCGGCGCCGGTCAAGCAGGCCACCCTCCTCCAGGCGTCGCGCCTGTGGAAACGCAAGGACGCCCCGTTCGGGGTGGCCGGCTCCGTCGAGTTCGGCTCCGAGCTCCGGCTCCTTGCCAAGCTCGACCCCGACGTCGAAGCGCTCCTGCGGCCGTACCGCCGGAGCTGGTGGGTGGTCTAGGTGGCGATCGACATGAACGTCACCATGGACGCCCTCGGGGTCCGCCTCGCCACCATCGCCGGTCTGCGGGTCTCCGACTATCCGGCCGACTCGATCAGCCCGCCGGCCGCCGTCGTCGCCTACCCCGAGCTCGAGTACGACCAGACCTACCAGGCCGGCGCCGACCGGGCCACGTTCCCCGTCCACGTCCTCGTCGGCAAGGACTCCGACCGGGCGGCGCGGGACGAGCTCGGCACCTACGCCGCCCGAGCCGGCGCCTCCAGCATCAAAGCGACCCTCGAGGCCGACCCGACCCTCGCCGGCGCCGTGGACTCCCTGCGGGTCCGCCGGGCCACCTTCTCGACCATGGCCGTCGGCAGCGTGGAGTACCTCGCCGCCACCTTCGACGTGGAGGTCTACGCGTGACCAAGCGATACAAAGCGACCCGGTCCCTCCACTACGTCGCCGACGACGGCACCGACCGGCTGGTGGCCGAGGGGGACTGGGTCACCGACCTGTCCCCCTCGAAGGAAGAGGCCCTCCTGGCCGACGGGTTCATCCGCGAATCCCGAGCGAAGGACTAGACGATGGCGTTCTCCCACGGCCGGCTGACCTACTTCAAGCTGGCGACCACCGACCTCTCGGCGTTCATGGACTCGACCGACTTCGACCACGGCTCCGACGTGCACGAAACCACCACCTACGGCAAGACGTACAAGACGAAGAGCGGCGGCCTCAAGGAGGCGTCGTTCTCCATCGGCGGCCTCTACGACTCGACGGCCGTTACGGGTCCCGAGACCGTGATCCCGCCGCTCGTCGGGACCGTCGCCCTGTTCGAATACGGCCCCGAGGGGAACGCCGCCGGGAGGGTCAAGTACTCCGGCTCGGCCGTGGTCGAGAAGTACACCGTTTCCAACCCCGTCGGCGACATGGTCCGGTGGAAGGCCACCCTCCAAACCACCGACACCGTCACCAAGGGCGTGTTCCCGTGATCGACCGCGACGCCCTCCTCAAGTCCCGCCTGGCCGAACGGGTCCTGTCCATCCCCGGTGTCGGCGAGTTGCGGATCAGGAGCCTCTCGGGGAAAGAGGTCGCCCAGATCCCGGAGTTCAAAGAGGACATCCACGGCGGGGAGGAGTTCGTCCTGTGCCGCGCCGTCGTCGACCCCATCCTGGCGCCGGCCGACGTGCGGGCCTGGCGGGAAGCCGCTCCGCACGATGAGCTCGCCGGCGTCCTCACCGCCATCTTCGAACTGTCCGGCCTCGGCGAGGAGGCCCTCAAGGATGCAGTGAAGTCCTTTCGTGACGGACCGGCAGAAACACCTTGAGTTCCACGTCGCCCGCGAGCTCGGCATGACCGCCGCCGACCTGCGCCGGCGGATGTCTCACCGGGAGCTGGTCGAGTGGTCGGCCTTCCTGGGCCTCGAGGCGCAGCACCACGAGATCGCCATGAAGGAGATGCGTGGCCGGTAGCACCATCCAGGTCAGGGGCCTCCGCGAGCTGCGCGGCGCGCTGCGTGACATCGAGAAGACGCTTGGACCCGAGCTGCGCAAGGGCCTGAACGAGGTGGCCGACGTCGTCCTCGACACGGCCCGCCCCCTGGTCCCGACCCGCTCCGGCAAGGCGCGGGCATCCCTCAAGGCCGGCTCGACCGAGAAGGCGGTACAGATCAAGGCCGGCGGCACGAAGGCGCCCTACTGGTCGTGGCTGGACTTCGGCGGCAAGGTCGGCCGCAACAAGAGCGTGAAGCGCCGGTTCATTCAGGAAGGCCGCTACATCTACCCGACCCTGACCAAGAAGCGCGACGCCATTGAGGACAAGTTCTACGAGGTCATCGACCGGGTCACCGGCGGGCTGCGGTAGTGGCCCGGCAGATCACCCTCGAGCTCCTGGCCGACTCGGGCAAGTTCGAGTCGGGGATGAAGAACGCCTCACGGGCGGCCGAGGCCGGCGCCGAGAAGATCGAGGACGCGGCCAAGAAGGCGAACCGGATGGGGGACGCCCTCGACAAGGCCGGGACGGCGGCCGACAATTCCGAGTCGAAGTTCATGGGCGTCTCCGACGTGGCGTCGGGCATGGGGGACCTGTTCGGGATCGAGGCGCTCGGCCCCATCGCCGCCACCGGCCTCGCGCTCGGTGACCTGACCGGCGGGTTCGCCCAGCTCGCCCCGACCATGACCGGCGCCATCGACAAGATCAAGAACCTGTCGCTGGTGACCAAGATCCAGACGGCCGCCCAGGGCGCCCTCAACCTGGTCATGAGCCTCAACCCGATCTTCCTGGTGGTGGCCGCCGTCGTCGCCCTCATCGCCGTCTTCGTCGTCGCCTACAAGAACTGCGAGACGTTCCGGGACATCGTCGACGGCGCCTTCAACGCGGTGAAGAACGTCGTGATGGGGGTCTACAACTGGGTCAAGGACAACTGGCCCCTGCTCCTGGCCATCCTCACCGGCCCGATCGGCCTGGCCGTCCTGGCCATCACCACCCACTGGGACACGATCAAGAACGGCTTCACCGCCGTCAAGGACTGGATCGGGAACCGGGTCAACGACGTCGTCGGGTTCTTCACCGGCCTGCCGGGGCGGATCGCCGCTGTCACCGGCGGCATGTGGGACGGGATCAAGAACGCCTTCCGGGCCGCCGTCAACGCCATCGTCGATTTCTGGAACGGCCTCGAGTTCAAGATCCCCGGCTTCAAGGTCGGCCCCATCGGTTTCGACTCGTTCACTCTCGGTGTCCCCGACATCCCGAGGATGGCCACAGGCGGGTTCGCCGCCGCCGGGTCGCCGTACATCATCGGCGAGCTCGGCCCGGAGCTGTTCGTCCCCCGCACGTCCGGCACCATCGTCCCCAACGGCGCCGGCGGCGGGATGGTCAACATCTACCTGTCGTCGCTCGACCCGGCGGGAGCGGGCCCGCTGGTGGTCCGGGCGATCGACGAGTACGAATCCCGCAACGGCGCCCGCTACGCCAGGGCCTGACCCGGTGACCCGCCGGGCGCTCTCCGACCGGGCCGAACTCGCCGGCCATCTCGACTGGGTCCGTACCGCCCTCCATGACCGCCACGTCGACGTTCGGCTCGTCATGGAGGGGCTCCTCGACGCCATCGAGACTGTGGCCGGGATGATCCCCGACCGACCCGGTAAACCGGAGGCGGAATGATCCCCGGCCTGGCCATCCTGCCCGAGGTGGCGTTCTCGTCGGTCGCCGGCGGCCTCGGCTACCTCGTCCTCGACGACGCCACCCTCGGCAAGCTCAACACCGGCCAGCTCGGCACCGAGGTCTACGCCGACGTCGAAGACTGGTTCCGGGGCGCGACGGTCAAGCGTGGCGTATCCCGCTTCGACGGGATCTACGGCCGGGCCGAGGCCGGCACGATGCAGATCGTCCTCGACAACAACGACCGCCGGTTCGACCCGACGAACCTGGCGGGCCCCTATGTCGCCGCCGGGGCCACGCAGGTCAAGGCCGGCCGGGCCATCCGGCTGCGGGCCATCTGGAACAGCGTGACCTACGACCTGTTCCGAGGGTTCGTCGACGAACCCCGGCTCAACTACGTCCGGCGGGGCCCGTCGACCGCCACCCTCACCGCCACCGACGGGACAGCCGCCGTGGCCAACTACGACCAGAACGGCGGCGCCACCGTCGGCGCCGGCGAGGACACCGGCGCCCGCATCAACCGGATCCTCGACAACATGGGGTGGCCGGCGGCCGAGCGGAACATTGCCGCGGGGAAGACCACCGTCCAGGGGACCGACCTATCGGCCAACGCCTGGGCCGAGATCGTGTTGACCTCCGACACCGAGCTGGGCGAGGTCTACTTCGACGTCGACGGGAAGCTGACGTTCCGGAACCGTCACGCCCTGTCGACCGACACCCGGTCGAACACCTCCCAGGCCGTCTTCGGTGACGCCAACGACGGGATCGAGCTGGGTTTCGTCGACGTGGAGCTGGTCGCCGACCTCAACCAGACCCGCAACGTCATCCGGGCCGGCCGGGTGGGCGGGACACAACAGATCACCGAGGACGCCTCGTCGATCGCCGAATACCGACGGCGGACCTGGCAACGCTCCGACCTGTTGCACCAGACCGACATCGAGGTGGCCGCCTACGCCGCCTATGTGCTCAGCCTCCTCAAGAGCAACGAGCTGCGGATCGCCACCCTGAAGGTGGACCCTCTCGCCGACCCGGCCCGGCTGTTCCCCCAGGTGCTGGGCCGCAAGCTCGGCGACCGGGTGACGGTCAAGTTCACCCCGCCCGGCGGCGGGACTCGCATCTCGCGCGACGTGTTCATCCGGGGAATCGACCACGCCATCGGGCTCGACACCTGGGAGACGACGCTCGCTTTCCAGGACGCCACCAACAAATTCCAGTTCTTCGTCCTGAACAACGCCACCCTCGGCGTCCTCAACGCCAACGCCCTCGCCTACTGATCGGAGCCGCTCATGGCCTACCCCGCTACGCCGAAGACGTGGGTGGCCGGCGACGTCCTCACCGCCGCCCAGCTCAATGCCGAGCTTCGTGACGCCCTGCTCGGGGCGTTCCCCCTCGGCGTCGACGCCTGGACGGGCTACACCCCGACACTCACCCAGTCGGGGGCGGTAACCAAAACCGTGACCTACGCCAAGTACCAGCGGATCGGCCGGACGATCTTCTTCGCCGCCGACCTGGCCGTGACCGGGGCGGGGACGGGTGCCAACGAAGTCCTGATCGGCCTGCCGGCCGCCGCCGCCGCCACCAGTGTCCAGATCGGGGTCGGCATGATCTACGACACCAGCGCCGGCATCCTCTACTCGGGGACAGCCGGCCTGGTGTCGAGCACCACGGTCCGCATCTGGCCGGCGGCCGACGGGGCCGCCATCGGCCTCGGTGTCCGCGCGTTCGTCGCCGCCCTCGCCGCCGGGGACCTCGTTCGCCTCACCGGCACCTACGAAGCGGCGACGTGACGATCCCGTTCGTGCAGGCCCGCAACTACACCGCCACGGGAACCCGCGGCCGGACTATCGGCCTGGTGGTCATCCACGACATGGAGACCCCCGAGACGATCGGCACCGCGATGCGGGTCGCCCGCTGGTTCGCCGGGACGGCCGCCCCACGAGCCAGCGCCCACTACCTCATCGACAATCAGGAGATCGTCCAGGGCGTGCGGGACCTAGACGTCGCCTGGCACGCCCCCGGCGCCAACCACAACGGCCTCGGCATCGAACACGCCGGCTACGCCGCCCAGCGCCGCGAGGACTGGGCCGACCCCTACTCGACCGCCGAGCTCCACCTCTCCGCCGACCTCGTCCGCGACCTGTGCGCCAAGTACGGCATCCCCGTCGTGTTCCTCGACGCCCACGCCCTCCTCGCCGGGATGCGGGGCATCACCACCCACGCCGAAGTGTCCAAAGCGTGGCGGCGCACGAACCACACCGACCCCGGCGCCGGCTTCCCGATGGACCTGTACCTGGCCATGGTCCGCAACAACCCGCCCGCCCCGCCCGCCCCCGGAGGTGCCCCCGTGGCCAACGCCCCGTTCTCCGCCATCCTCGTCCACCCCGCCGGCGGCTACCTCGAGGTCGGCGAGGACGGCGGCATCTTCGCCTGGGGTGGCGCCCCCTTCTACGGCTCCCTCGGCGGCACCCACCTCAACCAGCCGATCGTCGACGCCCAGTGGGCCCCCGACCATGCCGGCTACTACCTGCTGGGCCGCGACGGCGGCGTCTTCGCCTTCGGGTCCGCCGCCCACCAAGGCAACGCCCTGTGGAACGGATAGTGGTGAGCGGCTACCGGCAGGCCGAGTCGCCCACCATCCGCCTCGTTGTCGTCGCCCTCGGCGGCACCCTCGTCCTCGCCGTCGTCTCCATCGTGTTCCTGGCCTGGAACGGCTCGGAGATCCCTGACGCCCTGAACACCATCGGGTCGGGGGCGGCCGGCGCCCTCGCCACGCTCCTGACCACATTCACGCCGTCGCCCATCCCCGGCGGCCGGCGCCTCACCGACGCCGTCCCCGCCGTACCAGGCGACACGGTCGAGGGGGCCCCGGCCACGATCACCATGACCGGGCCGTCAACCCCGCCGATCAGCTGACGCAGGCCACACCGTCGCCGTCGGCGTCGAGCTTCGAGGAGTAGCCCGGCTGGCCCTTGTGCATGTCGTGGTAGCCGGCGGCCTTCGCTTCGGTGCAACTGGCGAAAGACACGGCCTTCACGGCCGCCGTGGTTGTCGAGGTCTCCACGACACCGGCCGCCGGCTTCGGCGAGCTGGGCGCCGCCGAGCAGCCGACACCGGCGACCAGGCCGAGCACGGACGCTGCGATTGATGCTTTGAGGTTCATGCTGCACCTTTCGACCGATCCGGACCTTCGCTTGAGCCGGGTCCGTACCAGCGGCCGTCCATGACCCGCCGGAGACGCCGCGTGTCGCAGAACGGCAGATAGACCGAGGTGCTCGACAGGTTGGCGTGGCCGAGGGCGAGCTGGACGTCCCGCACGTCGGCACCGCCCTCCCGCAGGAGCGTCGTGGCCATCGTGTGGCGCAGGCCGTGGCCGCCGCCCGAGCGGACGCCGACGAGGCGGAGCCACCCTTGTACGAGGTGCTGGACGTGGGCGGCGCTGATCCCTTTCCACGGCTCGGTGTACGACCGGACCAGCGGCCCCGCCTTCGCCGGCAGCTCCGACAGGTAGTCCTCCAGGGCCCGCCACGTCTGGTCCGACACCGGCAGGAGCCGCTCTCTCGCCCCCTTGCCTCGGACGACGACGGCGTGCTCGGCGAAGTCGATGTCTCCCAGCTCGAGGCGGGCCACCTCGCAGGCCCGCAGGCCCTCCTGTACCTCGAGGAGGACGATCAGCCGGGCCCGAGCGTCCGGTGCGGCGGCCAGGAGCCGGTCGACAACACACCGTTGATAGCCACGGGGGATCGCCCTCGGCTGGCGGGGCGCCCGCAGATCGGCCGTGATATCGACCGCCAGGTGGCCACGGCGCACGAGCCAGCGGGAGAATTGGCGGAGATGGCAGAACCGCTGCCGGGCCGTCGAGCGCCGCACGTTGATCGACGCCAGGTACTCCTCGACGTGGCGGGCGCCCAGCTCGCCGACGGGGACGGCGGCGACGAAGTACCCGAAGTCCCGGAGCGTCCATTTGACGGTGGGGATGGTGCTCGGCGAGAGTTCCCCGGCCGAGATCCGCTCCCGCAAGTACTGCCGAGCGAGATCCTGGATCATCGCTCCAGGGTTAGTGGCTGCGGTTGCCATCGCAAGGGCCTGTCGGGTACCCCGACGTTGTGAACTTTCTCGTCTCGGCCTGTCGAGCAAGGAGTCGCTCCACGCACCGGCTGTGCATCCACCCGAACGCCTGCTCGTCGTAGAGGTCGGTGCCGCACGCCTCGCAATTCATGCCGCCACCAGCACCAGGCGAGTACAAGCGGACGAAGATCCCGCGGTGACGGGGAAGAACTCTCGGGGATCGACTTCCCAGTAGCGGGCGAGCCTGTGGATATCGGCGAGGGTCAGGTGCGTGCGACCCCGGACCCGGTCGCTCACCGAGACCTGGACCATGCCGAGGACGGGGACGAGCTGCATCTGCGTGGTGCCTCTTTCCTTCATGAGTCGCCGCATGACCTGTCGGGCGTAATCGAAAACGTCGAGGTCGGGCGCAAGAGTCATAGCAACGAGTGTATCGGCAGTCTCAGCCGTTTGCTGTAATGCTTGATGCACTACAGCGAAATGCTGTAGAACCAGCCGCATGACCCATCTGCGGCAGTTCGCCGACTACGTCTTCCACGGCCGACTGGACGCTTTCGTCAAGGAACGGCGCTCCAAGGGGACGAGCTGGGAGCGGATCGCCAAAGAGATCTGGGACGAAACCGACCACAGGATCAACCTCTCCGGTCAGACCCTGCGGGGCTGGTACACCCCGGCCCGGCGCAAGTCGGCATGATCCCCGCCGGCGTGGTCGCCGCCTTCCTTCTCGGCCTGGTCCTCGAGGCCACGTTCCTCTGGTGGTCCGACCGACGGGCCATCGCCCGCGAGGCTGCCTGGTGGGAGGAGCTCCGGGCCGAAGCTCTCGACGGCTACGGCAAGATGTTCGACTGGGAACAGCTCGGCGATGCGTGAGCCGTACCGGACCCTCTTCGACGGCTACGAGGACCACTGGCTCCTCGGCCACTTCCTGCTGGGAGACGAGCCCGACTGGGAAGGGCTCGCCGCCGAGGAGCGGGTCGAGCTCCTGTCCTCCGGCGAGAAGATCCTCCTCGGCGTCGCCGGGGCCTTCGCCGGGGACCGCACCGCCCGCTTCTCCGACCTCGCCGGCCTCGACGCGGACCACCGCCGCCGGGTCGCCTGGGCCCTCGAGCGTACCTGCGAGGTGTGACAGTGTCGGATGACCAGGCAGAACGCCTCGCCAAGCTCCACCTCGACACCCGGATCCCGCCGTCGGAGATGGTCGGGAAGCTCCAGAAGCGCTACACCGACCGGAACGGCACCGACCGGGTCATCGAGCTTGACTACCTCGGCCACGCCGCCGTGACCGACCTCCTGCTGGCCCACGATCCGTGCTGGTCGTGGGAGCCTGCCGCCGCCGATGAGCAGGGCCGCCCGCTGGTCGACCGGGACAAGGACGGTTGGGCCAGGGGCTTGTGGATCCGTCTGACGATCCACGGGCACACCCGCCTCGGCTACGGCACCTGCCCCGCTGGCAAGCAGGACGCCGTCAAGGAGCTGATCGGCGACGCCCTCCGCAACGCGGCGATGCGGTTCGGCCTCGCCCTGTCACTCTGGGCCAAAGAGGAGTGGGGCGAGGCTGAGAGGCCCGAGTCGTCATGAGCATCCAGGCCGTGGCGTGGGTCCTCGAGCACTCGCAAGCGAAGCTCGCCGACCGCTTGGTGCTCATCGCCATCGCCAACCACGCCGACGCCCGAGGGTGGAACGCATGGCCGTCGATCGAGAAGATCGCCGAGGAGGCCGGCATTCACGAGGTCACGGTTTGGCGTTCCGTCAAGGCCCTCGAGGAGCTCGGCGAGCTCGTCGCGCAGCGGCGCCCCGGCAGACCGAACCGCTACCGACTGCCGGCGCTCGACCCCTTGCAATCTGCAATGGGTAAGGGGTTGCAGGATGCAAGGGGTGGACCCCCTGCAAATCGCAAGGAACCCCTTGCAAATCGCAAGAAACCCCTTAACAGGATGCAAGGGGAACCGTTAGAACCGTCAAGAACCGTCGCGGGCGCGCGCGCGACCGAGGGCCACCCGGCCCTACCCCCCGACCTCCCCGACGACGTGAAAGCCAAAGGCGCCGAGTTCTTCCGGACTCTCCGGCGAGGGGGCGAAGCGTGAGGCCGCTCCGGATCTGCCTCGGCCTGGCCGACCAGCCCTGTGCCGCCCGCACCCGCAACCCCGGCGGCCGGTGCCGGCCGTGCGAGCTCGAGCACCAGCGCCGCCGCAACCAGGCCAGAGTCCAGTACCAAGGCTCATGGAAGAGGGCGTCTCGCCGTGCACGCCGAGCGCAGCCCTGGTGCTCCGTCTGCGGCACGGCCTTCGACCTCACCACCGACCACGAGCACGGCCAGGTCGAGTGCCGCTCCTGTAACAGCGCCCACCGGAGGGACCCCGCATGATGTACGCCCCCGGCCTCTGGCTCCTCGTCGGGCTGGTCCTCGGCTACCTCCTCTGCCGGGTCGGCGTCGGATGAGCCGGGTCACCGCCGAGTGCAACGCCGGGCGCCACGGCGCCTGCCCCGGCTACTACCTGTCCGCCCACCCCTGCGGGTGCGGGTGCCACCAACCCCCTCTCCCGTTCCCGGACCCCCCTCCTCCCGACCCCCCCTCTTCCGAGGACCCCCCCACCCCCCCGGAAAGTTCGCAGTCCCAGGGCCCGTCCA
>WUUC01099226.1_pt1 | contig 15892 bp, 15 predicted proteins | sample 6278441 | NCBI WGS metagenome assembly WUUC01 (sample SAMN13675441, study PRJNA597444) | soil metagenome | isolation source: soil | place: USA: Washington | collected 2017-10
ACTGGCTGCGTGTGTTGGTGGCGTTCGACTTGGTGCTGGTGACGCTGGGCGCGCTGCTGTTCGGGCCGCTGACGAGCGAGTGATCCGAGGGAGCACGCCTTTTCGGCGCGTCACCCTGCGTTCGCCGCGCTACTCCCGCGCGACTCGCTGATCAACCGCTTCGCTCGGCGCGCGACAAGAGAATTGTCTGAAATCAGGGCGTCCCCGCGTTTGGGGTTAAGGTCTAGTTCTGATCTTGACTCGTATTTGGCAGACCATAGTATGCCACACACATCGAGCCCGTCGCGGCATCTGAGTGTCAGGTGTGCACTGGACATGATGACCTCTGGCGACAACGCGTGTTGTAACCAACCCGTCTGTCTCTTCCACATCGACCCATTATCACGACTCACCCCCCAGTCCTTTTCATCCGGGACACCCAGCTCACCCCGATGGTGAGTCAGTCTCTGCGCATGGCTGTCACTTGCTGAGAGAGCCAATCTGATGCCAGAAAAACTAAACCGTTCGTCGTCGCAAGGGGTGCCGTCACCCTTGTCACGATTACTTTGCTGCATGGTGAGGGCGCGTCGCACCGACGAGCATTCGCCGTTCAGAGTCGCATGTCGCCAGTCGCCGCCACCCGGCGGGCGCCTGTTCAACACGGGAGAGCTCTTCGATGCTGGAGCGTAAGATCATTCCGGACGATTCCGTCGTGGACGCTTTCCTTTGCTATGCGCGCCGTGTAGTCCAGCGTGGATACGTGCACAGTCAGCTCGGAAACATCGCCATCCGTGTGCGACACGAAGACTATCCGGAGCATGGAGTCTGCTATACGAAACATCGCGGTGTATCGCTCGAGCAGGCCACCAAAGAAAACATCATCATCACCGAGATTCCTTCGCGAAAGTTGTTGTATGGCCTAGTCGAGGCGAGCATCGGGCATCAACTGAACACCGAGGTCTTCCGGCATCGCCCGGACGTCAATGCCGTGGTTCATGTCCACGTCGACGAAGCAATCGCGTTCTTCGCCACGACGCGTCTCCGTGAGTTCCGCTTCGTATCTCCCAATACCGCGCCCATCCTCGGCATGCCTCCGCACATCCTGCCGCCCGAGGAGAACGTGGAGCTGGACGCGGCCCGAATCGGCACGTTTATCGGTGCGACGAACGCGTTCATCATGCCCAATCATGGAATCACCACGCTCGGTCCCGACCTGTCGTCGGCCTATCATCGGCTCAATGCGCTCGTCGCGGAGATCCGGCGCGTGATCCAATCCGTCATCATCTCGCGCAGCCTCGATGTGAGCGTGCCGTATCTCAGCGACGCTGAAGTCGAGCCGCTCTACGCGCTTTCCAGAAGTATCGGGCTGGAGACTACGAATGACCCTCAGTAGCACGACGCGCGTCTGCGGAATACCTCTGGATCAGCGCGTCGCCCGTGCCTCGCGCTGGGTTGCACCAAGCGGAAGGTTGCTGAAGGTGCGGCTCGACCTCAACGAGAACCGCTTCGTTCCGTGGACGGACGTCGCTGCGCTGCTTGGCGGCGTAGCGGCCGAGCAATGCGGCATGTATCCGGAGTACGAGGGACTCTACGAGGCGCTAGCGCGCTACGCGGGCTTGCCCGCTTCGCAACTGCTCGTCACGAACGGCGCCGACCAAGCCATTGAGACGGTGTTGCGGACGTTTTGTCCACGTAGACGTCTGGTACTGCCGGTGCCAACGTTCTCCTATTACACGCACGTAGCGAGCCTACTCGGGATCGATCAAGACAAGATCCCGTACACGCGCCATTTTCAGCTCGACGTCGAGGCCACGTTGCGGGCCCTCTCTCCTGATGTGGACGGTGTGGCGCTAGTCAGCCCATCCAATCCTCTCGGAAGCATGATCCCGCGTGAGGCGACGGTCGCGCTTCTCGAGCGCGCGCGGCGCCACGGTTGCTTCGTGCTCATCGACGAGGTCTACTACGAGTTCGCGTCGGAGACGTCGCTCGACCTGCTCGACCGCTTTTCCAATCTGATCTTAATTCGCAGCCTGTCTAAGGGGCACGGCTTGGCCGGAGTTCGCGTGGGCTACGTCGCGGCGCGAGAAGAGGTGATCCAGGAGCTGCACAAGGTGCGCGGCCCCTGGGACGTCAACGTGCTGGCAGCCGAGGTGGGCGCGGCTGCCCTGCGCAGCCCGACTTGGCTCGCGTACCGCGCTCTGATGCGCGTCGGCAAGGCACGCCTGGAGAAGCGGCTGCGGAGCGAGGGGTTCCACGTGACGCCCACGATGACGAACTTCGCGATCGCCAGCCACCCGCGGGCCGGCGAACTCGCCACGGACTTGGCCCGCCAGCACGGTATCCTGGTGTCAAACCTCAGCGGCTATCCAGACTCCGGGGGAATGTTGGAAGGATTCCTGCGCATCGGCGTTCCGCATCCCAGTGAGGAGCAGTACGTGCTCGATAGTCTCAGCGGCCTGATGCGCAGGTCGAAGCCCCTCGTCGAGCCGAGGACCGAAGCATGAGCCTGAGTCCACTGACGGCCATCTCCCCAATCGACGGGCGCTACCGGAGTACGGTGGCACCTTTGAGCCGCTATTTTTCTGAGCTCGCGCTCATGCGCTACCGCGTCCTGGTAGAGATCGAGTACTTCTTGGCGTTGGCCGCTCTACCGCTACCGGAGCTTGCCGCGATCGGCGCCAGCGAGGCTGCGGGCATCCGCGCCATTCACAGCGGCTTCACCGAGCAGGACGGGCTTCGCATCAAGCAGATCGAGGCCGTCACGAACCACGACGTGAAAGCAGTGGAGCTCTTTTTGGGAGAGCGCTTCGAGGCGCTCGGCCTCGGTCGCTACCGCTCGTTCCTGCACTTTGGGCTCACGTCTCAGGACGTGAACGACAACGCCATTCCCATGGCACTTCGAGATGCCATCGAAGAGGCCATCGCCCCCGCGCTGGAGCAGCTGCTCAGCACGCTGCAGCAGCTGGCGGCCAAGTGGCGAGACCAGCCCATGCTGGCGCGCACGCATGGCCAGCCCGCCACCCCGACGAGGGTTGGCAAGGAGCTGATGGTCTTCGTCGAGCGCCTGGAGCGAGAGCTTCGCGAGCTCACATCGCTCGAGTATCTCGGCAAGCTGGGAGGTGCCACGGGCGGCTTGAACGCGCACTATCTGGTCTACCCGGAGATCGGGTGGACGGACTTCGCCACGTGCTTTTTGGAACGCGCGCTGCGCCTGCGACGCCCCATTTACACCACGCAAATCGGTCACCATGAGGGGCTGTCGCGAGTCTTCGACACGCTGAGCCGCATCTGCGGCGTGCTGCTCGACCTCGCCCAAGACGCCTGGCTCTACATCATGCAGGGCTACTTCGTACAGGCCGTCCTGCCGGGTGAGGTGGGTTCATCCGCCATGCCGCACAAGGTCAACCCGATAGAGTTCGAGAATGCCGAGGGAAACCTCGGCGTCGCGGTAGCGGGCTTCACACACCTGGCGCGCAAGCTCGCGGTCTCGCGACTGCAGCGTGACCTTACCGACTATACGGTGAAGCGCAATATCGGCGTCCCGGTGGCCCACCTCCTGCTTTCCGTTCGCAACCTGGGCAAGGGGCTCCTGAAGCTCGCTCTCGATGAGGCACAGCTGCGCGCCGACCTGGAGTCCAACTGGGCCGTGCTCGCGGAAGCAATGCAGACAGCCTTGCGCCGGCGGGGCGACGCCGGCGCCTACGACAGGCTCAAGGAGCTCACCCGCGGCAAAAGCATCGATCGCGAGAGCATGCGTAAGATCGTCGGCGAGCTTGGTTTGGACCAAGATCTCGCGCCGCGCTTCGAGGACCTCGATCCGGCGAGCTACTTGGGTCCTGTGTTGGGTGCAGAGGAAGCATGACCGAATTGCGAGCAGTCTTGTTCGATTATGACGATACGTTGGTGAAGACCCGCGAGTGTAAGTTTGGCGCGATCGTGGCGGTGGCGGAGCGGCACTACGGCGCTGAGCTGCCGATCGCTCGTATCGAGGAGCACTGGGGGATCCCATACCGGACACTCTTCGCCCGTTTGTTCGACCACCTGGATCCGGACACAGATCGGGTGATCCATCGCTACGAGGCGCTGAACGCCGAGTTTCCGGTAGTTGCATACGAAGATGCCATCGAGACGATCGAACTGCTCCTCGCGCGAGACACGCGGGTGGGCGTTGTCACATCGGCGGGCGAGATCGTCCGGCAGCAGATGATCGCTGTCGGCATTCCTCTGGAGCGGCTCGTGCTCCTGCAGACGGCTGCCGACACTCAGCACCACAAGCCTGATCCTCGCGTGTTTGCGCCCGCGTTGGCGCGCCTCAGAGAGTGCGGGGTGGAGCCCACAGCGACCTTGTACGTGGGCGACTCTATCAATGACTATCGCGCCGCACACGGCGCCGGGCTCGGCTTCGTGGGAGTGCACGGCCGCACCACCGCACCCGCCGAGTTCAGCCGCTTCGGCGTGAAGAGCGTGGCCAATCTGAAGGAGATCGCCCATGGCTACTGGCAACTTTGAGGCGACCGGGCCGAGCCCGCTCGACAGCGGCCTGGTCACGGACTTCTACGCCTTCACGATGGCTCAGGCCTGGCGTCGCTGCGAGCGGCACGGGCGCTGTTGCTTCACGTTTGGCTTTCGACAGGCTCCACTGGGACAAGAATACATCGTCAGCGCGGGCATCGAGCCGCTCCTCGATGCCATCCAGAATCTGCGCTTCGACGATCAGGACCTGGCGTTTCTGCGCGCGACGGGGCGCTTCGGCGAGGACTTCCTCGGGTTCCTGGCGACGTTTCGTTTCGAGGGAGACGTGTACAGCGTTCGAGAGGGCGAAGTCGTCTTTCCCGGAGAGCCCGTGGTGCGGGTCGAGGCGTCAGCCTACGAAGGCGAGTTGGTTGCTGGAGCCGTCTTTGGACATCTCAATTATCAGTCGCTCATCGCCACCAAGGCGGCCCGCGTCAGCGCTGCCGCGCGCGGCGTTCCTGTGCTCGAGATCGGTGTGCGCCGCGCGCACGGCATGGCGGGCAGCTCGCTGGGCTCGCGCGCGGCCTACGTGGGGGGGACGACCGCCACATCGAACGTGCTGGCGGGCAAACTGTTCGGCGTGCCGGTGGTCGGCACCATGTCGCACAGCTGGATCCTCGGCTTTGGTACGGACCGCGACGCCTTTCGCGCCTACGCTGCGTGCTATCCTGACCATTGTACGCTGCTGCTCGACACCTACGACACGCTGGAGTCGGGATTGCCAGCTGCCATCGCCGTGCTGCGTGAGCTGTCGGCCGGGGGCCACGCTGGGTACGGAGTGCGCATCGACAGCGGCAACGTGGTCGAGGTCGTGCCCGCGTTGCGTCAGGCTCTGGACGCGGCCGGTCTGCGCGAGGCCAAGGTCTTCGTTTCGGGCGACCTGGATGAGTACGCGATCGCGGACCTCGCGAAGCACCAGCTTCCAGTAGACGGCTGGGGCGTAGGGAGTCGGCTCGTGACTTCGGACGGAGCTCCGTTCCTCTCGGGGGTGTACAAGCTGTCGGGATACGAGCGCCGCGGCGGCTTCGTGGGCTGCGCGAAGCGCCAGCAAGGCAGCGCGCCTCCTCCGGGCCGCAGCAACGTGCTGCGCTTCGTGGACAACACGGGTCGCATGACCAAGGACGTCATCGTTTCGGAGCAGGAGCTCTCGGAGGGTTACTTGTCACGGCTCACGCCTGGTCTTCAGGTCGAGGTTCCTCTCCTGCAGCTCGCGCTTCGGGGCGGGCAGTCTGTTGAGCGCCGGCTTGAGCTGTCCCAGATTCGCGAGCAAGCGAGCCGCCGGCGTCACCAGATCCCCGCGCCGGGCGAACACGGAGTCTACCCGGTCGAGCGCAGCGCGCGCGTACAGGAGGAGATCGCCCGATGCTCGTAGAAGGAAAGACAAAGCGGCTGTTGCCGGCGCGCCGCCCTGGAACGGTGGTCTTCGAGGCCAAGGATGAGCTCACAGCCGGAGATGGCGCGAAGGTTGCCACGATCGAGGGCATCGGCCGCCACAAGAGCGCACAGACGGCGAACATCTTTCGCTTTCTCGCGCAGCACAACATCCCCACGGCCTTCGTCGGCTTGGAGGCGGAGGGCCTCGTCTGCGATGAGTGTGAGATGATTCCGATCGAGTTCGTTACCCGGCGCTTTGCCTATGGAAGCCTGCTGATGCGCGAGCCGGAGCACGCAACGCAAGGAGCACCCAAGCGCTTCGCCGAGCCTCGTCTGGAGCTGTTTCACAAGTGGACCCTGGTCGCAGCGCCCGCCGTAGAGCGGCCGTTGCTGATGCCGGAGCCGGAGGCGCGGGCGCGCCACCTGAACGTCAGCCGCTGGAGTGCTGGCGTGTTCACCGATCCGCTGATCGAGCCCGGCGTGGACGGGTGGTACCTGTATCCCGCCAGGCAGCGGCTCGATCGCAGCGCATGGTTGATGTGCATTCCACCCATCTTGAACGAGGCGGAGCTCCTTCACATCCAGCACACGCTGGTCCGCCCATGCTTCGCGGTCTTGGAGGCAGCACTCCTGCGTTGTCAGACGATCCCCGGAGGGGTGACGCTGGCTGACCTGAAGATCGAGGTCGGGCGCAGGCGCCACGACGGAGCCCTCGTCATCGCGGACGTGATCGACAACGACAACTGGAGGATCTGGCCCGGAGGGGATCCTGAAGCACAGCTCGACAAGCAGGCGTTCCGCGATGGCGGAGCAAACGCGGTAGTCGCGAACAAGTATGCCTTGGTAACCAGTTTGACAGCGGCTCTGCTGGAAGCGTGAGTCGAACGTCGAGCGCGTGGCGATGTTGGATGAGTGCGACGAAAGAGTTGGACAAAGTACCTGTGGAGAATTTGATGTCTGAGTATGTTCGGCGGCTTCCCTTGACGTTCATCGACACGCAGTTCCTAGGAACTGAGGCACTCGGGGTCGTGGCTTTGTCGCCGGGGAGGCTGGACCTGGAGCGCGAGGTTGCCTGCTTCAAGATGGCCTTGGCCAACAACCCGCTCTTTGCGTCTCGTATCGTCGGCGAGCGCGCGTCGGAGCTCTGCCTGGAGTTCGATCCCGGGGCTGCGCGGATTGCGCTCCGTGCCCCCCTGGCCATGCGTCGAGAGGAGATCGCCGCAGACCATGTGGATATGTTGGCCAGCGAGTTTCTCTCTTCCATTGGGGGTGTTACCTCGAAGCTCACGGTGACGCCGCTGCTGGATGGGTTTGCTCTCTGCTTCACCACTTCCCACGTTGCCGGAGACGCGTTCTCCATCCTCTCACTCCTTCGCAGCTGGATTTGTGCGCATCTCGGCGCGCCCCAGCCGAGCCGCTCGCGGCAACGCGGCCACCGCCTCTCCGACGAAGACCTTGCGGCGATCGAGCCGCGACCCTTGGACGATGCTCATCCTGATCACGTGTCGCCGGTGCAGCGGAAGAGGGAAACCGTGACGCTGCGCGGAGACGAGCTGCAGCTCCTCATGACCGAGAGCGGGGGAACGCTTCATCACGCGGCGTTCGTTTCGCTCCTCAGGAGCCATCGCGAACGGCTGTTTCGCGGGGTGTCGCGCGTTCGACTTCGCATTCCCGTCGACGTCCGCGGCCTCATGACAGGGCTCGACAAGGACTACATCGGCAACGCGTTCATCGATGGCTTCGCGGAGGTCGATGAGGTGGAGCTCGACCGCGATCCACGGGTCCTGGTGGACAGAATAGGGCAAGCGATCGCACGGGCGAAGCAGCCGGACTACCTCGCGCGAGTCCTTACCATCGGTCCGCACGGGCTTGAGCCGACCTCAGCGTGGGTGGATGAGCAAGGACCGCTCGACTTCAAGCGGGACGTCATTCTCAGCAGCCTCCTCGGCCGTGTCGCGCCCGTCGGCCTCGATCTCGGCAAGGGCCCCGTCACTTTCGTGGGCAAGGCTCAGCTGCCACGCGGGTTTCTTCTTCTGCCCGGTCACGGCAACGACGTTGAGGTCGAAGTCCGGCTGCGCTCCGCAGGCGATGGCGTGTGATGGGCGAGGAAGGAGCGAGCACCATGGATGCACGAGGCGCGCAGGCCGCGGACGAGGACGTCCGTGCCGTCCTCACGGGCATGATTCTGCCAATGGTGCTCTCGCTGCTCTTCATCGGCTCGACTACCGTGGTCGATTCGATCTTCGTGGGCCGCCTGGGCGTGGAGCCACTCACGGCCTTCGGCTTCATCGCGCCCCTGGCCGGCCTCTTGTTTCAAGTCCTCGTCGCGTACGGAATCGGCGTTACCTCGGTGGTCGCGCGTGCAGTGGGAGCCGGCGATATGTCGGCAGCGCGTCGGCTGATCACCCATTCGGGCGTGATCGGTCTGCTCGCCTCGGTCGTTCTCGGTCTTGCCCTTGCTGCCGTACTGGGGGTCGCGCTGCGTGCAATGGGCGCCAGTCCGGCTCAGCAGGCGCTGGTGCCGGTGTTCATGACGCCCTGGCTTTTCGGCATGCCGTTCTTCCTGATCGTGATCTGGGCGACGGCAGCGATGCGCGGACTGGGCAACGCGCGCTTCTCGGCGCTGATCTTCATGGTGCAGGCTTTGGTCAATCTGATCGCGGTACCGGTGCTGGTCTTCGGGCCCGGGCCCTTGCCAGCGCTCGGCTTTCGCGGCGCAGCACTCGGCACCGTCGGCAGCTACATGGTCGCGTCCGTGCTGGCGCTCGGCGTACTGGTCAGGCGCGAAAAGTTGATCATGCCAGCATGTCTGAGCACTGGGCTTCCGTCCTCCGCGCGGGCAGTCTTCGCAGTGGCATTACCAGCGACGCTCACGTACATGCTCGCTCCGATCACCACGGCTTTCGTGACGGCCCTGCTCGCCCGCCGAGCGCCGGAGGACGTAGCTGCGTACGGGGTCGTCTCGCGCATCTTCGAGGGCTTTCTGGCCATGGTGCCCCTCGCCATCGCCTCTGGCCTGGGCCCGTTCGTCGGGCATCAATGGGCCGCGGCGAGGCTGGATAGGCTCCGGCAGGGTGTGGACCTCTGCCGCCGGGCGGCGCTTGCCTGGGGGGCCGTCTGCTACGTGACGGCTGCGGTCGCCGCTGTGCTGCTCGCGGGCTTGTTTGCCGATGACCCGAAGCTGATCCCAAGCATCGTCCGCGCCATTCGCATTCTGCCGTTGGGGTTTGCGAGCTATGGACTCTTGCTGATCGCGAACTCCGTCTACAACAGTATCGGCCAGGCGCGACGCGCTACTTATCTGGCCGCGTTACGGACACTCGGTCTGTCACTCCCGCTCGCCTTGTTGTCCGAGCAGCTCGGTCCGGAATGGATCTTCGCTGCGCTCGTGCTGGGATCCGTCGTCACCGAGCTGGTGGCTGCGCGATGGCTGGCACGAGACGGGCTGCGTACCTCCAGCCTCGCCGCCCGGCTGCACGTCGTTGAGGTGCCTTAAAATGAATCAGGCACTTCAGAGCCCCGCAGCGAGCACGCGCGCCGAGTACGAGGGCGCGAGCAAGTCGTTCTTGGGGACGCCGGACCCTCAAGTCGTGCGCATGACGTTCAAAGACGCGATCCATGGGGCTGGTCGGTCTTCGATCGTGAGCGGCACCGGAAAGCTGCGCGAAGAGTTCAGCTACCACTTCTATCGTCTGCTGGAGCGTGAACGGATACCGACGCACCTGGCGCAGAGCTATTGCGGAAGACACTTGCTCGACCACGAGCGCATAGGCCAAGACGGTCTCTTGGTGCGCCGACTGGACATGATCGCGCTCGAGCTCATCTGCCGTTACGTCGGTCGTGGCCAGTGGAGCGACCCACACAAATGGCCCATCGTCGAGCCTGGCCGTGTGTTCGGCAGCCCCGTGTTCGAGTGCTGTCTCAAATGGCGAACTCGGGTTCCGAGCCTGGAATTCCAGCGTCTTTCGCCGGCGTTGCGCCGCTGCTGGCGCTTGCTCGAACGGACGCCGCTGCGGCCCGTGCTGCTGCCCGCCGAGCTCGACCGTGATGATCCGAGGATCGGGCCCGATCTCGCCGTTGCGCTGAACGAGTGCGCGTTCGATCCGCGTGTTCGCGGACACCTGTTGCGCTCGCGCGACGAGTGGGAGCAGCTGAGAACCCTGACCTTGCGCGTGAACGGCTTGCTGCGCGACTTCCTCGCCAGCGCGGGTTGGGTGCTGGAGGACGGCAAGTTCGAGGTAGGGCTCGTCCCCGGGGCCGCTACGCGCGAGTTCGTGGTGGCAGACGAATACTCGCAGGACTCCTGCCGTATACGAACCGTGGCTGGGGAGTCGCTCACCAAGGATCTTTTCCGCCAGAGCAAGAGCGCGAGCCAGATCTACGACGGCTATGCTCGCTTGGCCGAAGCCATGCGCGAGTACGTGAGGTGATGCCATGCAGCGCTTCGAACGTTCCATCCGCCATTTGAGGTTCGGTGAGCCAATCGGCGCGGTACGAGCAGGGGAAATATTCGAGGTCGCTGCCACGAACGCCTTCGGGGATCAGCTCGGCACGGAGGAAGCATTCGATGCGCTCATGCGGGACCCCTCGCGGAGCGAGCGCCATCATTCTTGCGTCGGACCCATCGAGGTCAGCGATAGCCCTTCCAATGCATCCTTGGCGGTACGGATCCGCAAGATTCGCCCGCTCACCGTGATGAGCTGTCTTTCTACCAGCACAGGGACGCTTGCGCGCACCTTCCCCGGGCGTGAATGCACCTTTGCGCGCATTCAGGAGTCCGGCCGCGCGCTCATCCACGGCACCCTGACGGTGCAGGCCATGCCATCGATCGGTGTGGTATCCACTGCGGACGAGGTATCACGGAGCCTTGGTCGCTGCGCGGCGGTCGGCGGCAACCTGGACATTCCGCTGCTGCAGGCCGGCACCACCATTTACCTGCCGGTGAACGCGCCACGTGCGCAGTTCGCGCTCGGCGATGTCCATTTCCGGCAGGGAGCGGGCGAGATCCCTGGCATGGGTCTCGAGTCGGACGCTGTGATCGAGTTGGAGCTGGACTTTGCCGAGAAGCTGCCATTTCCCATCGTCGAGACCCCCGAGCGCGTGGCGGTCGTTGGCTGGGGTGACGACCTTCTGGAAGCGAGCCGCCGCGCGACGGAGAACGCCATCGCGTACCTAGGAAGATCTTCCGAGCTACGGAGCTGGAATCCAGCCAGGATCTATCAGCTCCTGGGTGGCTGCGATCTGATCGTCGGCAATCTGACGGGACGCGTCGCCACCTGTGCTATCGCCGTCTCCAAGGCGATGCTCGCAGAAGCACGAACGCGCGTACCGATCGTGCGGGCACCGGCCCTGCTGCGCGCGCGCGTGGTGCAGCCGTCGGACGTGCGCCTCGCAGAAGAAGCGATCGAACGCTTCGCCACGCTGCCCCTCTTCCATGCTGGAAACAGCCGGGAAATTCGTGCGATCCCTGAGCATCCTCGCGTGCTGATTTCATGCCTGCTCGACCGCGTGTATGCATTCGAGGCCCAAGGTTACGTCGATGCACCGGGTACGGCGGTGCACCGAGCGGAGATCAACGGGCGGCTGTCGCACGTCCTCGCGCGCGAGGGACTCGCGACGTCCACGCTCGCCACATCGGGTCCCTACGTGCTCATGACGGCCGAAGACGTGGCCGAGCACGTCGAGGTCGTGGTCAAGTCGTCGCTCGTGGGGGATCCCCGGCACCGGTATCCAGAGATGCTGACGGCCACGACCCGTGCGGGGCGTGTGTTCGAGCCTTCGGACCACGAGTGCTACGTGCGCTTCGACTGGCGTCGCGCGCCCCCGCACGAGGATGTCCTCCTCCCGGTCGAGCTGGCCGACTACTTCATCGATGTGACACGCGCTCGCGCGACCGCGCTCGCCGCGTTCCATGTCTTGCGCATCCACCTGGCGCTTTACGAGCTGCACCTCCCAGATGCGTGCTTCTTCATGAACAAGGCCGGAGACGTGATCTGCGGAGAGCTGTCTCCAGACAACATGTCGCGTCTCGCCTACATCGGAGCAAACGGCACGCTCCGAGCGATCATCAATGAGCGCGGCAAGCGCGATCTGGCTGCACGCTGGCGCGCCATCGCCGACCTGCTTGCTGGACGGCGACCGCTGTCCATTGAGCACGAATGCCCGCCCCGACGCGAACCGCGCATCGGAGCCAGCGAGAGGTCAGCCTGATGCAGCAACACAAAGCTCTAGCCTTGAACGCGATCGACATGTGGTTTCTCGGTTCGGAGCCCTTCGATTTGGTGATCGTTTCGCCAGGGGTTCCGGACGTCACACGCGCTGCTGACTGCCTTCGCGCGGCACTGAAGCACGTGCCGCAGTACGCGTCGCGCATCGCTCGCTTCGAACAGGACACGGCACTGGTGTTCGATCCCTCGGCTCCCGAGTTCCAGCTCAATCCCTGCTTGGGCCTGGGCTGGCAGGAGGTCACGGATCGCCACATCGGTCTGCTCGCCGCCAGCGTGGAATCTCGACCTGGCGGCCACACCGCGGCCATGGCGATGACGCCGCTGCAGGACGGCTACGCGGTTTGCCTCACGGCGTCGCACGTGGTCGGTGACGCGCGCTCTTTCGTCACGCTCTTGCGCACCTGGCTTCATACTTACCTCGGCGCGAGCCTGCCGGCCGTGTCGAACCAGCGTGCGTTCAAGCTGGAAGCACACGACCTCGCGCCGATCGACCCGAGAAGGTCGGAGCGGGCTTCGATCGGGGGCCAAGAGGCTGCGAAAGGGGCCAAGCAGGAATCGCTCCGGCTCTCCGCGGAAGTGCTGCGCCAGATGATGTCGCAGGTCGGTGGTTCACTTCATCAGGCGGCGACCGTGCTGCTGCTGCGTGCTTTCTCTGACCGGCTGTTCGCGACGCAACGGACCGTCCGCTTGCGCGTCCCCGTGGACGTCCGTGGTGTCCTTCCAGAGTTGAGCGACCACTACATCGGAAATGCTTTCCTGGATGCCTTCGTCGAGATTACGCGCGACGACGTCGATGGTCCCCCCTCGCGCATCGCCGACATGCAGCGAGAGGCCATCGCCCGTGTCAAGGGCGCGAGCGGGGCCAGCCAGCTGTTGCGGCTAGGGCCTGACGGACTCGTACCGACGGAGCTTTGGACGGCGGACCAGCACGCGTTCGACGAGAGTCGCGACGTGGTCTTCGGCAGCCTAGTCGGGCGCGTGGCCCCAGCCGGCGTGAACGTAGATCTCGGCCATGGCCCCGTTCGATTCCTGCCGAGGACGTCCGCTCCCCGCGGCTTCCTCGTAGCGCCGGATCGCACCGAGGGGCTCATGGTTCAGGTCAGGCTCCAGGCCGGTAAGCAAACAGAATCGGCCATGAGCAGCGCGACAGCGGTACCGGCATGACGCAGGCAATCATCTTCGATCTTGACGGTACGCTCGTCGACTCCCTGCCCGACTTGGTGCGCACGGTGAACGCCGCGATGGGTGAGTACGGGGCTCCGCCGGTGGATGCCGCCTGCGTCCGCGCGTGGATTGGCTGCGGTTCGCGCGTGCTGCTGGGGTCGGCGCTACGCCATCACGGCATCGACACGGAGGCGCCCGACTTCGAGTTCGAGGACATGTACGCCCGCTTTCTCGAGCACTATCTCGATCATCTCACGGGCGAGTCGCGGCTGTTTCCTGGCGTAGCGTCGGCGCTGCAAAGCCTCGCGGCGAGTCGTTTTCGCATGGCCGTGTGCACCAACAAGCCTTCGCGCTTCGTCGGACCGCTGCTGCGTTGGCTAGGCGTCGATGATTACTTCAGCATCTTGCTGGGCGGCGACGCGCTGAGCGAGCGCAAGCCCCATCCGGCCCCACTGCTGTCCCTGGCGGGGCAGTTCGGCTGTTCACCGGCTGATTGCCTGATGGTGGGCGACTCGCGCTACGACATCGAGGCGGCGCGCGCCGCTGGCATGCCTGTGGTGGCCGTGTCCTACGGCTACGCGGCACAAGGCGAGTTGGCGGCCCACCCGGCCGATGGCTCGATCGACAATTTGGAATGCCTGTTGGAGTGGCTGGCGGGGCGCGGCGTGCCAGGCGCTGCAGCGCTGGCCGGACGCATCTAGTGGGCGTGCGTTCGCGCTAGAGCGCGTCGCTCGACAATCGCTCGAAAACGGAGAGGCAGCGTCGTGGTAATGCAAATGGAAGGTGCGTTGGCTGCACGGCTCAGTGCCGTCGACACGGTTGCTACGGACCTCGACGGGACATTGCTTCGCAGCGACGGAACGGTGTCACCCAGAACGCGGCGCGCGCTGCGTGTTGCGCAGGCGGTCGGCATTCGCGTCGTGCTCGCCACAGCGCGCCCTCCGCGAGACGTCGCAGCGCTGGGCCGCGAGTTGAGTGTGCACGGCGTTGCGCTGTGCTCGAACGGAGCCCTGGTCTATGACCTCGCGACAGGCCTGTTGGTGGAGGAGCGCGCGCTGCCCGGGGAGAGCGCGCGAACGTTGCTCAAGGCCATTCGAGGTCACTACCCCGACTCCGCCTTCGCGCTCGAGGTCGGGCTGAGTTATCTGGAGGAGCAGGCGTTCCGCTGCAATGTTCTACGGCCCGCTCAGATGACGATCGTGCCTGATCTGAGCGCATACGACTTCCCGCAGGCGGCCAAGCTGATGGTCTGGAGCGCCCAGCGCTCAGCCGCCGAGCTGCACGCAGCACTCTTGCCGGTGTTGTCGAAAGGGGTCTCGGCCACCACGTCTGGCGCGGGTTTCGTGGAGCTGGCCGCGGAGGGGATCGGCAAAGGAGCTGCCTTCGCCCGCCTGTGCGCGGAGCGCGGCATCGAACGCGGACGTACGCTCGCGATCGGCGATGGCCCGAACGACGAGTGCATGATCCGCTGGGCCGAGGTCGGCGTGGCCGTGGCCAACGCCGGTTCCGGGCTCAAGGCGGCCGCAGACCTCGTCGTTGGAAGCAACGATGAAGACGGGGTGGCCTCGCTGATCGAAGGACTGGTCGGGCTGCGGAGATTGACAAGCGGCATTCAGCCCATGTTTGATCGCTGAGTGGAGCACTTCAGGCGCATTTACACATCGTGCGCCGCCGCTTATCATGAGATGATCGCGGCGGAGGACGCGGATCGAAACCTGCTGCAGGCCATGGAGCGGATCGGCGCGCCCCAAGATGCGGTTGTCGTGGACGTGGGCACCGGTACTGGGCGCGTTCCGCTGCTGCTCTCCAGCAGAGCACGGTCCGTGCTCGCCTTCGACGTGCACGAGGCGATGCTCCGTCAACATCTCGTGGAGCGTCGCGCGATCGACGGTGAGTGGCTGGTGGCTCGGGCCGATGCGCTCGCCCTGCCTGTGCGCTCCGGCTGCGCAGACCTGGCCGTTGCTGGATGGGTCTTCGGCCACTTCGTCGGATGGCATCCGTCGGATTGGCGCGCGAGCATCGGATCCGCGCTCGATGAGATGATGCGCATCCTCAAGCCGTCGGGACGACTGATCGTCATCGAAACGTTGTCGACCGGCTCGTACGTGCCGGCCCCGCCCAACGGCGAGCTCGCCGAGTACTACGAGTGGCTGGCCGCGCAGCGGGGAATGCGCTGCGATTGCATCCGCACCGACTACCAATTCGCTAGCGCGGACGAGGCGGCCAGCCGGCTTGGCTTCTTCTTCGGCGAATCGCTGTGCCAGAAGGTGGCACAGCACGGTTGGGACCGAGTTCCCGAGTGGACGGGCGTCTGGTCGCTGCCTGCGGCTGGCTAGGGGGGCCTCATTGCTGCACGCTCAGGCGAGCTGATTTTCAGCGGGATCGCTAGCGCACCCGCAGATCCGACCCAAAGGTCGAGCAGAGGCGGGGCCGCCCTGGTGGTGCCTTGGTGGCGCTCGGTTGCCTACAGCGTCGCCGACTCGATCATCTCGAGCGCGATCGGCGCCGACCAATCCTTGCCCCCGTCCACCCGCACGCGGATCACGCCTTCGGGGTCGATCACCCACGTCTCCGGATACAGGCGCGAGCCGAACTTGCCTCGCACCACGGACTTGTCGGGGTCGAACAGCACCTTG
>WUUC01154685.1_pt1 | contig 15892 bp, 2 predicted proteins | sample 6278441 | NCBI WGS metagenome assembly WUUC01 (sample SAMN13675441, study PRJNA597444) | soil metagenome | isolation source: soil | place: USA: Washington | collected 2017-10
CGCTCCACCCTTCGCCCATCTGCTCCTGATTGCCGAGGCAGGACGTGGTCAGGCGACCGCCGGTGAGACGATTGCTGATGCCGTGGCCGTACTCGTGCGCGATGACGCCCGCGTCAAAGTCGCTGTCGCGGCTTGGCGGCGGGTTCGGGTCAATTTTCAGCGAAGCGTTGAAGGGCAGGTTCGCTTTGAGCAGGTTGGCATGGTCTAGAGAGAGCATCGCCGAAGGGATGTTGATGGTGTTATCCGCGCCGCCGAGGACGATGGGGTCGCCCTGCACGTTGTTCCCGATGATGACGGCGGTAGCGCCCGCGTTCTGCGCGTTCTTAATTTTAATGACAAAGCTACAGGAGCCGCGATCCATAAGCGCGATCTTCCCCGCCATGCTCGAAGCGTTGGTGAGCGGGCTGCACCCGTCGGTCGTTGAGGCTCCAGCCGCGTCCGAAGGGTCGAGGCCGAGGACGACATCACCCGTGACGCCCGTGGCCGTGATGGTCGGGCCGGATTCGGCGCTGGTCGTCGCGTAGCTGCCTGCGACGACGCCATTGTTGACGATCACCGCGTTGACGTAAGGATAAGTCCAGACGAACATCTGCATGCGCGGGCGGGATGCGCCCGTAGTGCTTCCGGTGTCGGGAGGCGTGCCGAAGAAGGCGTTGTTGGTGCCGCTGCCGTCCTGCGCTTCGGCCTGAACGTAGTCGTTGCCCGCGCCGCCCTTGCCGTAGTTGTTCATTTGGAAATTACCGGCCGCCTCGTTGAATCCATAGCGGTAGAACACGTCATGGACGATGTTGTTCCAGTAAAAAAGATTGACGACCGCGGGCGGGCGATTAAGTTCCGGCCCCTTGCTCGGGTCGAAAGGGAAATTGAACTGTAGATTCGCGCCGCCGTCCGGGTCGCTGCCCGTGTCCACCGCGTTGTTCGCGTCGAGGTCTGTGTAGGCGTGTGCGTTGTTGCCGCGCGTTCTGGTGTACTCGGCTCCCGCCAGGCCGTTCGTGTCGTGCCAGCCGAAAGGGGAGGCGAGCGCATCCGCGGGGTTGAAGACGAGCGTGCTCAAACCGTCGGTCGGACTTTCGAGCGGGAAAGGATAAACGTTGTAGGCCGAGCCGTCTGTCACGGTCTCCAACTGTGCGGGAGCGAGCGACGTGCGGGTCGCGGTCATCTTGGTGCGCGCTGCGAAGTTCCTGTTGCGCGCCACGTCGGGAGTGAAATCGCGGCCCCAGTTGTCTTGGTCAATGTAGTCATATCCGGCGAGAATCTCCGCCGTCTCGGCGTCAACGCTGATGTTCCACCAGTGCTGGCCGCTGATTTCGCTCACCTCTACGCTCCAGGCCAGCCGCACAAGGTTGTCTGCCACCGGCTGAAATACGAGCTTGACGCGGATCGGCTCGCTGGACACGCCGCCTTTGCTGAAAGTCGTCTCGCGCTGCGGTCCGGATAGCGTTTCGAGCGTTTCGAGCGGCTCCGTGAGCGTCAGTCCCAAATGTCGCGTGACGGCTTCCACGGCCTGAAACGGCGAAAGCCAGGCGTTTTTCTGTTTGGCGGCGGCGCGCAACTCTTTAATGAAACTGCTGTTGAGATTGATCACCTTTCCGTCTCTCGCCACGTTGGTGCTCATCTCGGCGTTCGCAACTTCGATGCCGTCAATCTGCTGGCGTAGATAAATGTGCGTGACGCCGTTATGACTGTCCGTGTATTGATCCGTCACCTTTAGATCGAGCACGTCGGTCTCGGAGAGTCCGAATTTCTGTCGGCTCTGCTTGATGAAGCCGAGCGCGATGTCGAGCGGTTTACCTTTTTGAGAGGCGGTTAGAGGAGCGATTTTTCCGGGTGCGTGAAATGAGGTTGATTCGGGGCGATAACCGAACTGTTTCGGCTTTTTTTCTTTCTTTTCTTTATTGTCCGATTGTGCTGTCGCACGTGTAAAACCGGCGGGGATGGCAAGCGCTAACATAAGCAAGGCAAATATCAGCAAAACGGAAGTCTGGCGCAAGGAAAAGTGGGTTCTTCGCTTCAACAGTGCTCTCCTTTGAATGTGTGTCTGTACGCTAATTTAAAAGGGTAAGGTGGCAAAAGAAGGCGCTACATGCTTATGCGAGTCGAGACAACTCGCTTACCGCTTTGCCGAATTATCGTCATTAGCTGCCGAACGGTGATAGGGGACTAAACTAGATGCCTGAGAGTGGCAGGAAGTTGCCAGACATTTGCGTCCGGGCGGGATATATTCTCAACTCGTCGAAGTCCGGCAGCTTCAACTAACTGCGAAGCGGTTATGCAGCCGGTAAACACGTCATCCGTCCGCCATCGCCAATATGTAATGGTGCGATATTCGACGCGCTGCGGCTCGCTTTTGCCGCTCCCGTTTAACTTGATCAGACGGGTCTTCTTGATCCAGTTGCCGCGCGCGTCGTATTCGATAACAACTTTTTCTCTGACCGAGCCGTCAGGGTTGTAGGCGTTCGCCTCGCGCGGCTGCTCTTTACCTTTATAGACGTAGACCACGCGACCGGGAGCGTGTAGCTCCGAGGCCGGAACGTCCGACTCGACCACAGACCCGGCGGTCTCCTGTTCGAGCACTCTCCCTTTGCTGTCGTAAACGTACCGCACGCGATACGTGAGCGTGTCACCCTCGAAGCGAGTCCGCACGATGGGCTTGCCGCCCGCGTCGTACGAGACGGAGATGATCGAAGAGAGGGAACCGTCCGCGTTGTACCTTGTCTGAGAGACCTGCCTGTCCCTGTCGTCGTAGGCGTAGACGTTTCGACTGATGAGCGCGCCCTTGTGATCGTGCAGCGACTCTTCGATCAAAGCCCCGCGCACGTCGTACTTGTAAAGATACTTCTCTCCGGCTGCACCGTCCGGCTGCACGATCCTGTACTCGATGCGTTTCCCCTTCTCGTCAAACACGTAGATGTGCCTGCGCGGCGCGCTCGAACCGGCCGCGTGGTCCTCGTATCCGTTGGCGCGCCCCCTCGCGTCGTAGGTATAGACGAGCTTCCGCGCGACCGAGCCGTCCGGGTTGTATTCCAACTGCTCAACTTTGTTCCCATTCGCATCATACGTGACGGTCTGCAAAGGCATCCGACGCCCTTCGACGCGCTTGCCGCCCTTCGACGCGAACTCCGACACTTCATACCTGACGGCCTTGACCGCCCCGTTCAAATCGGCTTTCGCCGTGCCGGGTGTCGTTTGCGCGCCGGAAAGCGCGCCATTACAGAGCAGGCCGATGATTAAAACGGGAATGATTCTTCTCATGCTTATTCGCTCTCGCCTTTCGCCGTATTGCGCGTCGCAGGCAGCGCACACGGCTTCAGGCAATTTCAGTCTGTCAGACGCGTCCAGAACTCCAGGTCGGCTTCGGAGATTGACGCGAGAATTTCGTGGCCTTCTTCGAGCATCTGTGCGATGTCGTCGCGCAGCTTGTCGGAGGGGATTCCAACAAAGTGCTGCACCCATTTCCCGTATCTGTTTTGCTCCCTGTCCTGCCACGCGAAGAAGGTGACGTATAACGTCTGTCTGTTTTCGTCTTCAAGGGTTATCTGAATGCCGCGTGTGATGCCGCCGCGCTCCCATGTGAGCCTGCGGTTCGGCAGGCTGTGATAGTTCTTCTCCAACTCGACGCCGTTCTTTTGCGCGAAACGCGTCAGGGCATCGTCCAGCCCGAGCAGCGGCGCTTCCATGCGCTCCCATTCCTGCATCGTTCCGTGGAAGCCGTTCGGCATGTTTATCCTTTTCGCGCGCCGTGAACATCTTTACGCGCGGAAACGCTGCGAGCATGTTAATCCGAGGGCATGATAAAAAAGGGGGCGCGTACTCTCAAGTTCGAGACGCGCCCCCGAAAATCACGCTTCCGGCGTTGAAGGATTAATGTCAACGTCGCCCGGGCCGTCGCACGACGGTTAGGGGATGGCGTAGATATTAGGGAACCTGGACCAGATGTTCACACCGCTGGTCGTGCTCATCTCCGTGCCTCCCCCGTTGACCTCCGGCGGATTGCAGGGATAAGGAGCCACCCTCGTCGGTGGTAAGCTGACGCCGTCTCTCCTGACGAAGAGCCAGAGCTGTATCACGATCTCCATAGGCTTACAGGTCGCCAATTTTTCGCGCGCCTCCTGCCCGGTATAATAACGGTCGAAGGTGTAGTAATTCCGGCTGCCCGGATTCGGGTTGGCGATGTTGCCTCCCGAAGCGACGATCCTTCCGAAGTTGGTCACGTTCGTGTAGTGACGAACGCGGATCGGTAGATCGAGCCTCTTGGCGACTTCGACCATTGCCACCGTGATAACGGTTGCAAGACCGAGTGCGAGCAACTGCATCTTGACCCACATCAGGATGGAGGCGGCCCGCGCGGCCTCGTTGCCCCTGCCGACCATCGTGCCTGCGCCCGCGACCAGCACTCCCGCGAACAGCCCGCTCGGATCAACCTTGTTCACCGGATCGTTGCCCGTGTAGAGATACTTGTGCAACGTGATGGGTTCGAACATGCTGCCTTCGTGCGTGTCTCTCGTCTGGAAGCGTCCCTCCGAAGGATTCAAGTAGCGAGCGCGCAGGTAGTAGAAGCCCGCGTTCGCGTCGTACTGCTCGCCCGCGTAGAGATAGTCGTTCGGGGTCGTTCCGCTCCGGGCGATGAGGTTGCCGAACGCGTCGTAAGTGTAGGTGTCGGTCACAGCGCCGCCTGCGTCCGTCAGGAAGCGCACGCTGCCGTGTCCGTCGTAGCCGTAGTAGCTCGTGGTCCAGTTGCCTGCGAGCAACTGCCTCTGGCTGATGAGATCGTGCCCGTAGGTGTAGGCGCGCTGCACGGAGCCGCCGACGAGTTCTTCCAACACCTGAGCGAAGCCGGTCGCGTTTCGATCATCCACGAGATAGCTCGTGGTGACGCCGCCGACGGTCTTCATGACGCGGTTGCCGTCGCCGTCGTAGACGACGCTGAAGACGCCGCCGTTGATCTCCGTGAGACGATCCTCGAAATCGTAGTTGTAGGTGACGCCTGCGGAGCCGACCGTGTTGCCGTTGGCGTCGTAGGTGTCGCCGGACATGCGGTCGTTTTCGTCATAGGTGTGCGAAGCGGAAGGCACCGCCGCCAGCGTCGAGACGCGTGTGAGGCGATTGCCGACCACATCATAGGTGTAGTCAATGGACCCGTTGCCGGAAGGCGTCGGGTCGCCGCTGATGGTCTCCTTCGTCAGACGGTAGAGAGCATCGTAGGTGTAGCCGACTTGCCGACCGTTCAACTCGGAGACGGAGAGGCGGTTGCCCGCCGCGCCGAGCGTGTAGGTGTAGCTCGCCAGCGTTCCGCCTTTGCTGCTGCTGAGATTGGTCAGGCGGTTGAGGCTGTTATAGGTGTAGGCCGTCTCCACACCGTTCGGATAGATATAGCCCGCGAGATTACTCTTCGCGTCATAGCTGTAGCTGCTCGTCTGCCCGCCGGAGCGATTGTCCGTGACGGTGGAAAGCCGCTTCAGCGCGTCGTAGGTGTAGGAGACGGAGACGCCGTTAACGTTTGACGAGGCCATGCTCGCCAGCTTGCCCGTCGCGTCGTAAGTGTAGTTGAGCGTGCCGCGCGGGGTGACTTTGCTCTTGAGGCGGTCGAGCGCGTCGTAGGTGTAGGAGGTCGTTCCAGAGGCGTCGGTCATCGTCTCGCGCAGCCCCATCTGCGTGTAGGTGAAATTCACGGACGGTTGACCGAGACGCGCATCGGGCGTCTTGCGCGTGAGCCGGTTCAGCGCGTCATAGGTGTAAGTGGTCGTGTCGCCCTTGACGTTCGTGCGGCTGATGAGATTACCGGCGACGTTGTATACGTAGGTCTCCGAGACGCCCGAAGGGAGCGTGCGCCTGGTGCGCCGACCCGTCTGATCATACTCGAAGCTCGTGGTGTGGTTCTTCGCGTCCGTCTGCTTGAGCAGGTTGCCCGCCTCGTCGTAGCTGTAGAGGGTCGGCAGACCGAGCGCGTCTGTGACTTTGGTTAAACGCCCCAACCCGTCGTGCTCGAAGCGTGTCACCTGCCCGGCCTGATCGGTCCTTGAGGTGAGACGGCCAGCCGCGTCGAAGGTTGATGTCTCCGCAGTGTTGTCCGGGTAGACGGTCTTCGTGCGATGGTTGTTGCCGTCGTATTCGTAGCGCGTGACGTGGCCTCCGGCGTCGGTCATGGACACCTGATTGCCGACGCCGTCGTAAGCAAACGTGGTGACGTTGCCGAGCGCGTCCGTGACCTTCGAACGACGACCGCTGCACCCGCAGTTGGGGTCGTACTCGTACTTCGTCACGTTGCCTTTCTCGTCGGCGGTTGCGGTGACGCGCCCGATGGCGTCGAACGTAGTGGTGATGAACGTCCCGTCCGCATAAGCCTCTTTGACGAGACGACCGAGCGTGTCGTAGGTGTTGGTCGTGACTCTCCCGGCGCGGTCTTTGATCGTGAGCAGGCGACCTTCGGCGTCGAAGGTGGAGGTCTGTTCCGTTCCGTCGGGATAGGTGATGCGGGTCATGCGCCCCATGGCGTCGTATTCGTAGCCGATGCGACGCCCGAGTTGATCAACGGTCGCCGTCTGTTTTCCGATGCTGTTGTAAGCGGTCTCGGCGGTGGCGCCGTCCGGGTTGATGGTCTTGACGAGGCGGTTGAGCCGGTCGTACTGGTAAGTGGTAACGAGCGTCTCCACGTTGCCGGACGCATTCGTGCGCTTGACTGTTTCGGACAGCTTGTTGCCGTTCGCGTCGTAGGTGTTCGTGGTGACGCTGCCGAGCGGGCTGGTCTCCTTCGTGACGTTGCCCGCCGCGTCGTATTCGAAGCGCGTCGTGTTGCCGAGCGCGTCCGCCCTGGAAGCGACGAGACCGTTCGACGTGTAGCCGTAATTCGACGTGTTGCCGAGCGGGTCTTTCGTCGAGGTGAGATTGCCGTTCGCGTCGTAGGTGTTGGTGGTGATGCGGCCAAGCGCGTCTGTGGTGAGCAAAGGCTGGCGGCGCGCGTCGTAGGTGTAGCGCGTGACGTTGCCGAGCGGGTCTGTCTCGCTCGTCTTGTTGTCCTGCGCGTCGTAGGTGTAGGAGGTCGTTTTTCCTGCCGCGTTGGTCTCGCTCAATTTTCTGCTGCGGCTGTCGTAGGTCGCAGACGTGACGTTGCCCTGCGGGTCTGTCGTCCTGACGACGTTGCCTCTCTGGTCATACTCGATGGTCGTCACCCTGCCCTGACGGTCTGTGATCACTTCCATGCGGCTGTCGGGGTTGTGTGTGTAGACGATCTCTTTGCCGAACGCATCAATGTGTTTGATGAGGCGTCCGGTGTGGTCGTACTCGTTGCGTATGGGCTGAATCCCGCGCGGGTCTTTGATGTTCAGGAGACCATGCGCGGAGTTGTATGCGAACGTCGTGTTGTTGTTCTCCTGATCGGTGAAGCTGACGAGATCGCCGCGCGAGTCGTAGGCGTAGAAGAGCTTCGCGCCGTTCGGGTCGGTGATCTGCGTGATGCGACCGAGGGCATCGCGCGTGAAGGCGATGCTCTTGCCGCTCGAATGGGTGATGCCGTTGCTGTTGACGGTTAGCGTGTTGCCGTTCGCGTCGTTCAACTGCTTCAGCCCTGTGCGCTGGTTGATGAGCATCACCTCGCCGGTCGGGAGCGTGAGGCGATAATCGTCGAAGTCGGCGGCCATGAAAGTGTTGTAGTCGAGCAACTCGACGGAGCCGGGGAAGTTGCCGTTGACGAAGAGCGTGGGGTCGCCCACGGGTGCGAGCGTGGCGTTCGTGCCCGTCATGGGCCGGTAGCTGACGGTCGTTTCGCGCAGCGGGTAGAGCGTGCTGCACTGCGGGCTGAGCACCGCTTCGAACTTGTAGACTTGCCCGGTTGCGACGGTGACTGTGACGACATGCGATTTCGACGGCTGCGCGCAGTAGCTCGGGAAGAAGCCGCCGCCGACCGTGCCTTGCCAGTCGAGACCGACCTTGCCGCTCTCCTCTATGCGTACGTTGCGCAGGCCGAGCGTCCAGCCGACGCCGAAGTCGCCCACGCGCTTGTCGCGCGAGTCGTATTCGCGAAGCACTTCCATGGGAATGCCCGCGACCGGGATGTTGAGGTCGCTGTAAGAGATGCTGAAATTGCCGACCTTCTGCTCGCCTTCCACGAGCGCGGTGAGGTTGATGGTGGATGTCTGGTTCGCCGCGTTGGTGGCGACGAGCCGGACGGTGTAAGCGCCGTTGAGCAGGATGGTCGGGTCGAAGGTGGCGAGCAGCCCGTTCGTGACGGGCGTGCTGCCCGCAGCGATGGCCGTCCAGACTGGCGCGACTCCATCTTCGTTCAGACTATATTCGACTCTCCATGCGCTTCCTTCGCCGACCGAGCCGACGATGTTCGTGCGCGTCGTGATGATCGCGCCCTCTGCGGGGCTGCTGATCCCTATGGACGGCGCGGAGGTCTGCGTGATGATCAAGTCGTCCGCCGTGGACAGTTCAGTATCGCTCGCCGTCAGGCGCAGGACGTAGACGCCCGGCGCGCTGAATGTGGCGGTCGTCTGCAAGGCGGAGGCGGAGGCGAAAGTGATCGTGCCGGGACCGGAAACTTTCGACCAGTTGAGAGAGAGAGAACTGTTAACCGGCAGGCCGTCATCCGTCGCCGTGCCGCCGAGCGCGATTGTGGTCGGGTGCGCGACTGTCTGATCAATTCCGGCGTTGACGTTCGGCGCTTTGTTCGTGCCGTTGAGCGTGACGAGCACGTCATCCGTCCCGGTCAGTTGTGAATCGCTCGCGGAGAGGCGCAGGACGTATGCCCCGGCCTCGCTGAAAGTGGCGTTTGTGGCCGCAGACGCCGGAGCGCTGAAGGTCACGGAGCCGGGCCCGCTCACTTTGCTCCAGGCGTATGTGAGCGTGCTCGCGGCGGGCAGGTTGTCGTCGGTGGCCGTGCCGCTCAATGCTGCGGAGTTGCCCGGCGGGTTGACGACCTGATCCGCGCCCGCGTTGACAATTGGCGACCCGTTGGGCGGGAGGGGTTTGACGATGACGGTTAACGTGTCGTTGCCGTTGTATTCGGTGTCGGTCGCCGTCAGCCTGAGAACGTATGTGCCGTGTGTGCTGAAACTCGCGGTTGTTTGCGCGGCGCCGGCGTTGCTGAAAGTGACCGTGCCGGGACCGCTCACCTTCGTCCAGGCCGAAGTGATGACGCTGCCGTCGGGTTTGCCGTCGTCGGTAATCGAACCGTCAAGGCTCGCCGTGTTCGGCAATGTGATGGACTGGTCCGCGCCCGCACCTACGACCGGAGGCAGATTGCGCGGCTTGACCGTGACGGTCACTTCATCCGCGCTTTCGAGTTCCGAATCGTTGGCGCTCAGGCGCAGCACATACGTGCCCGCGTCGCTGAACGTGGCGGAGGTCGAAGCCGTGTTCGCGTTGTGGAACGCGACCGTGCCGGGGCCGCTCACCTTCGTCCAGTTGACCGCGAGAGCGCCGCCAGCGGGCAACCCGTCGTCCGTTATCGCGCCAGACAATTTCACGCCCGCGCCCGTCACCGCGCGCAACGAGAGACCGTCGAAATAGGCGTCGTTGGTCGTGCCGCTGTTGCGCGTGCTGATGAGGCGTATGCGAATCCAACCCGTGCCTGCGGGAGCGGGGCGCGCGTCCTCAAGCAGGTGCCATGCGTTTGTCGAAGACACCTCGCCCGAGTCGAGCCGCGCGATCATGGAGGTGTTCGCGGCGTTTCGATATTCGAGGATGATGCGCGCGGAATCAGGCGTGCTCTCGGCGCGCGAGCGGACGTAAGCCTTCCACTCGAACGACTGCGTTCCGGCGGCGATGGTCGCGGCGAAGCCGGACACGTCGAAGTCCTGACGCAGTTCGGCCGACGCGGTTTCGCCCGCGTAGAAGACGCTTCCGCCGTTGATACTTTCGGGGAGATCGTTCGTGCCGGAGAAGGCGCGGGTCCAGAGGGTTCCGACGGCCTCCGTCCATGCGCGAATCTCGCCGTTGACGAGTTCTTCGTCGTTGCCGGGGTTCTGTACGAGGTTCGAGTTGAGTTCGGTTAACCCGTCCGCGCCAGCCGCGACGACGGGCGCTTGATTAGGAGCAGCCGGATTGACCGTCACGGTCAATTCATCCGTGCTCGTCAGTTCCGTGTCGCTGGCCGAGAAGCGCACGACATACGTGCCCGCTTCGCTAAAGGTGGCGTCGGTGAGCGCATTTGCGGGATTGGCGAAAGTGATCGCGCCGGGGCCGCTCACCTGCGTCCACGCGACGCTCAAGGCGCCGCCGAGAGGCAAGCCGTCGTCTGTGGCCGTGCCGCCGAGACGCGCCGTGCCGGGCAGCGTGATCGTAAGGTTTGCGCCCGCGTTGACGACGGGCGCGTGGTTTGGCGGCGCGACGGTGACGATTGTTTCGTCGCTCGCGCTGAGCGCCGTGTCGGTCGCGGCGAGACGCAGCACGTAGGTGCCCGCCTCGCTGAAAGTGGCGGTTGTCGAAGTCGAAGACGGGTTGGCGAAGGTGACGAGGCCGGGGCCGCTCAACATGCTCCACGTCGAGTTGACGGCGGCGTTGTGAGGCAGCGCGTCGTCTGTGACGATGCCGTTCAAGGTAGCGGCGCCGTTGGCGGGGATCGTCTGGTCGGCACCGGCGTTAACCTGCGGAGCCTGATTAGGCTGGTTGAACCTGACGGTCACTTCGTCGCTGCTGGAAAGCTCCGAGTCGGAGACTGTTAAGCGCAGCACGTAGATGCCGGGCGTGCCGAAGGTGGCCGTGGTGACGGCGGCGTTCGCGGGCGCGAAAGCGACCGTGCCGGGACCGCTCACCTTGCTCCACGAATAAGAGAGAGAACCGCATGCGGGCAACCCGTCATCGGTGGCCGAACCATTGAGGGTCGCGCTGTTGACGGGCAAAGACATGGCCTGATCGTCTCCGGCGTTGACCGAAGGCGGGTTGTTGGCGGAGCGTTCGAATGAATACTGCAAGTGGTCAATTTCGATGCCGCCGCTGCTGTTGGTAATCTTGATGGCGGAGATGCCGCCGCGATTGTATGCGCCGAGGAAAGTGTCTTCGCCTGTCGTCCCGTTATTAGAAGCGTCCGCGAAGTTGAAAGGTCCGCGAACTCCCATCGAGACGCCCTGACGGTCGAAGGCTTCAAAGGTCACTTGACCATTGCCATCCGTCCAGACGACGCCCGCGTGCGTGGGCAGCGAGCCAAGTGCGGTCGCGTTGAAATTGAAGGTGATGCCAGCCGCGCCGTTGATATTGAAGAACGAATCGCCCGCCAGACCGCTGCCGTCAATCACGCCGTCGTCGCCGTCAACGGAATCGTGCACGGTAGGACCGAACACGACGCTCGTGACGCCGCCGGCGCTGGCGGTCACGCCGGGCGTGTTCAACTTGTGGTCCTCGAAGTTCTCAAGATGGAAATATTGATTATCGAGATTCTTGAACGGGCTATCGGCGTTGCTCAGGTAGCGCGTCGCTTCGTAATAGATCGGCGCACCGGAAGCGCGCACGGTTACGATCACGTCGTCGCTGCTTCCGAGCGCACCGTCGCCGGCTGAGAGACGAAGGACGTAGACGCCGGGCTTGGTGAAAGTGACGTTTGTGGCAGCCGCCTCTGGGTTGGCGAAGTTGACGAGGCCGGGGCCGGAAAGCTTGCTCCAAGAGACGAGGAGCGAGCCGCCGGACGGTTTGCCGTCGTCCGTCACCGTGCCGTTCAAAGTCGCCTGGCAAGACTCGACCGTCAGGTCGGCACCGGCGTTGACGAGGGGCGCTTGATTGCCCGGATGGATGTTGACGACAAGCGTGTCGCTCCCCGTGTGCACGGAGTCGGAGGCGGTCATGCGCAATGTGTATGTGCCGATGGCGGTGAAGGTCACATCGGTGACGAGCGAATTCGGCTTGGCGAAAGTGGCCGTGCCGGGCCCGCTCACCTGCGACCACGCCAGCGCGAGCCGCTTGTTGCTCGGCAGCGCGTCGTCGCAGACAGAGGCGCGCAGGGCTGCCTTCGTCAAGCCTTCGAGCGTTTGGTCCGCCCCGGCGTCAATGCCCGGCGCGATGTTCGCAGGGGTGGCGAGGGGGAAGCCGACCGTGCCGACTGAGAGATCATAGAGGACCGGACTCTCGCCGCTCGTAGCTCGCTCGAACCTGACGGTGATCTTGATATAACGCCCGTTCGGGATGACGGGGTCGTCGCCGTTCGAGACGGCGAGAGGCTGTGTGTAGGTCGTGTTGTTCTCGCTGGTGGCGACGGAGACGGAGAGCAGGCCGTCGCCGCAGACTTGCGCGGACCATCCGATGCGCCCCCACTCCGCGCCCGCCATCTGGCTGTCGAAGACGACAGACCATGTGCCGTTGTTCGGCGCGCCCGTCAGAGTGCTGCCCGTCATGTCGCTATAGTTGTACGGGTTGCCGCCGAGATAAGGCGTGGTGAAATCTACCGCGCCGACGCGCGTCACGCCGTCCGCGCCGATGGAGCCGAGCGCGGGGTTGATGCGCGAGACAGTTCCGCTGTAGTAGTTCGTCGCCCACACTTTACCCGCGCCGTCAACGGCCACGCCCGTCGGCCCGCTGCCGACCGGGACGGTGCCGACGTAGGTGCCGTTGTTCTTCATGTGGCCGACCGTGCTTCCGTTGAGCGAATGCGCGATCCAGACATCGTCGTTGCGATCAACGACGCAGCCCTGCGCGTAGGAAGAGCCTTGCGAGTAGGTTGCGACGAGCGTGCCGTTGGGCGAGAACTTGCGGATCGTGCCGTTGCCGTAAGAGGTGTTATAGACGTTGCCTCCGCTGTCTATGCAGAGGCCGTAGCTCGGGTGGCTGTAGCCGCGCCAGTTCGTGCCGTTCGGCCCGTTGAGTGGCTTCGAGGTGTCCCACCTGAGCATTGAGGCGGCGGACCAGATAACGTTGTTGCGGTCAATGAGGCCGCCGTAGCCGCCGTAGCCGACCGACGGTTCGGCGCGCTTGATGACGCCCGTTTTGCCGTCAATGAGATCGAACCGCTGGCCGCTCGTGCCGCTCACCCACACGTCGTTGTCCTTGTTGACGGAGACGTGGCGCGTGCCGTGGGAGTTGACCCTCGTGTAATGAATGATGCACTCGTCCTGCGCGGTGGAGACGCCGCCGTTGGTGTTCGCGCCGTTGGCATTCGTCCACGCGAGGACGTTGTTGAAGCCCGTCGAAGTATCAATGACGCCGTTGTTGTTGCGGTCAACGCACTGACCGTTCTCGACGAGGCCGATGTGGACGACGCTGTTGCCTGCGCGATTGCCTGCCCAGACGTTGCCGTTGAGATCAACGGTGGTGCGCGAAGGATCGCGCGGCTGCCCCTGCGGTGCGGTGAAATATTCGCCGATGATCGCGCCGGTCTCGGTGTTGATCTTGACGATTGTTCCCTTCGTGGAGACGGCGACCCAGATGAAGTTGAAGCTGCGCGTCGTTGAGTCGAGCTGCAACTGGTCGGGCGTGCTGTGCGTAACGTTGATGAGGTCGCCTGTTTTGAAGTCGCCGTCGAGCGTGTAGACGCGTGAGGCGTGCGGTTTCGGTTTGACGACGACGGTCGCTTCGTCGAACTCCGTGAACTGCGTGTCGTCTCCGGTCAGGCGCAGCACGTAGGTGCCGGGCGCGCTGAAAGCGGCGGCGGTAACGGGGCGGTCGGGCGTCGAGAAGGTGACGACGCCGGGGCCGGAGATCTTGGTCCAAGCCACTTCGAGCACGCTGCCGACGGGCAATCCGTCGTCTGTCGCAGCGCCGTTCAGAGTTGTTGCTTCGAGGAAAATGATCTCCTTGTCCGGTCCGGCGTTGACGACGGGCGGGGCGTTGCGCGGCAGCACCGTCACGACGCACTCGTCGCTGACGGTAAAGCGCGTGTCGTCGGCGGTCAGGCGCAGCACATACGTGCCCTCGATGCCGAACTGCGCGGCGGTGACGGGTGAACTCGCGTCGTCGAAAGTGACGAGACCGGGGCCGGAAACTTTCGTCCACGTTTTAGTAAGCGTCGTGCCGTGCGGCAGCCCGTCATCCGTGGCCGTGCCGTTCAGCGTGACGGCGTTCGGCAGGCGGACAGTCTGGTCAACTCCGGCGTTGACGACTGGCGGCTGGTTCTCGGGGTAGACCGTGATAGCCACATCGTCGCTCACGTTGAACTCCGTGTCGTCGGCTGTCAGGCGCAGGACATAGTCGCCGGGCGCGCCGAATGTGACGGCGGTGGCGAGGTCGTGCAGGTCCGCGAAGTTGACCGCGCCGGGGCCGCTCACGACGCTCCATGTCTTCGTCACGTTCGAGCCGCGCGGCAGCGCGTCGTCGGATACGGTGCCGTTCAGCGTCGCCCCGTTCGGCAACTCGATTGATTGGTCCGCTCCGGCGTTGACCTCCGGCGGCTGGTTGCGCGGGACGACTTCGACCGACATCTCGTCGGAGGCGGTGAGCAGCGAATCGTTTGCCGACAGGCGCAGCACATAGATGCCCGCCTCGCTGAAGCTGGCGGTTGTGACGGGGTTGCCGGGAGCGGAGAAGGAGACCGCGCCGGGGCCGGAAACTTTGGTCCAAGTCGTTGTGAGCGTGCTGCCTGCGGGCAGGCCGTCGTCTGTCGCCGTGCCGTTCAGGCTCACGACATCGGTGGGGAGCGTGATGGTCTGGTCCGGTCCTGCGTCGGCGGTCGGCGGACGGTTGACGGGCGGCGGCGCAACGTCGCTCTCGGTAATCTGCAAGATGCCGTTGCCGTATATGTTGAGCCGGTCGCAGGTGACGGTGCCGCGAATGCGCCCGTTGCCTCCGATGGAGACCGTGCCCTGCGGGATGCGTATGATGCCGTAGAGCACGCCGCTGCCCGTGACGCCGACCGCGCCCTGCGCGACCGAGAGCAGCAGGCGTTGCGGGTTGTCGGCGGCGCCGACGGTCGAGCCGGACAGAGACACGTTGCCGCGCACGTTCAACTTGACGGGGCCGACCACGCGCAACTCACTGCCGCCCGAGAGAGATAAATCTTCCAGGTCGTAGACGGACGCGGTGTTCGCGCCCTCCACGCCGAAGACCAACTGCGTGTGGCCTGTGGCCGTGAACTTGCCATAAGCGCCCGGCGGGACGACGACCGCACCGGCCTTGCCCGAGATGCTCAGGTTGCGCAGCGTCGCAGGGTCGCCGATGGTCTCGCCAGCCTTCGTCAGCGACACTTCGCGCGTACCGGCGGGTGCGGGCGGTAGGGGGACGGGCGTGAGTGTGATCGGGTTGGTGCGCGTGATGACGTGGCGAAGGATCGCGTTGTTGCTGATGGAGACGGAGTAGCCTGTGGGCTGCGCGCTTTCCACGCCTTCGATGACGCCTTCGAATGAAGGCTTGCCGTCGCCCACTGTGACGCTCGGCACGCCGGGCACGAGCAGGTCGGAAGTGATAACGTCCGTGCCGTTCAGCGCGACGTTCTCCGGGAGCAGTTGCCAGAGCGCGCCCTCGACGCGCCCGCTGTCTAAAACAGGCGCGTGGCGCACTACGGCGAGCTTGTCGTAAAGCTGCTTGACGCCGCCGATCTCGGACAAGGCTGCGGGCGAGAAGGTGATCTGCTCCCAACTCGACACCGCCGCGATCTGCCCGGCCTCGAACTCCGTGCCGTTCCAACGCACGCGCGCCAGCAGGCCGGGCGCTCCCTGTGCGATGAGGATGTCGCCGATGATACCTGCGAAAGCGTCGTCGGGCGCGCCCCAGATTTTGCCGCCCGCAGGGTCAACGCCGTAAAAGTTTTCATGCGCCGGGATGACGCGGATGTCCGAAGGGTTGAGGCCGAGTTGATAACTTGTAGAGTTGCCCTGCGCATCAATGGCGTAGACCGCGCCTTGATCTTTCGCCCCCGCCAGAATCTTTCCCGCCCACGGGCCGTACTTGGCAGCATCGTCCGGGATGGTGGTCACACCGGAGAGCGGAGTGTTGAGAGAGGCCACCATCGCGGCCACGCCCGAAGCGTTAATGCGCC